>Ga0256406_1003010_pt1 | contig 22099 bp, 18 predicted proteins | sample RumenRJG_03DNA_FD_185986 | JGI IMG/M metagenome (GOLD analysis project Ga0256406, IMG submission 185986) | Bovine rumen microbial communities from Lethbridge, Alberta, Canada - RJG_03 | ecosystem: Host-associated > Mammals > Digestive system > Stomach > Rumen | place: Canada: Alberta | collected... | reverse complement strand
GCGGAAGCTAGTAAGACTCCTTGAAGAAGACAAGGTAGATAGGGTAAATGTGGAAGTCCTGTAAGGGATGAAGCTGATTACTACTAATAAGTCGAGGGCTTTTCTTATAGTGCGAGCCTAAAATGTAAACAAAATAGTTTCTTCTGTATAGTTTTCAAGGTACAAAACCTTGAAATTGAATATCTAGTGATGATAGCTATGTGGTTCCACCTGTTCCCATGCCGAACACAGTAGTTAAGCACATACACGCCGAAAGTACTTGCTTGGAGACGAGCTGGGAGGATAGGACGTTGCTAGTTAAGTAAAGCACTCACGTTGGTGGGTGCTTTTTTAGTGCGAGGCAAAACTCAAAATTTCCTTTACAGCCCAAATCACAACGCTTCGCTTATGCCCGCCTGCCCCTGCTCCTTATGTTTTAGGCAGCGCTTCGCTGGCCTTTTGCACAGTAAAGAGCTCTCAGCCGTTGTTGTGCTGAGAGCTCTTATTTACTCGGCGATGAGTTTACCACCGCCGGGGAGTTTGAAAGTTTTACCGTTTAGTGTGGGATTTTTGGCTTTACTGTAGTAGATGTTGTGGCCGTTGCTTTGGATATTGCTGTAGTCGCTTTGGGCGTCAGTGAAGGTTGTGACGTGGGCGTCGTTGGTGAGTGTCCATTGGGCGGTTTTGGCAAGAGTGAGTTCGGTGGCTTGGGCTTGGTTATCGTTGTTGATGGTGCCGGTCCATGTGGTCTGGTCGCCGAGGTTGATGTGCAGCTGAGATATGTTGTTGGCTTTGATATCGCCTGTGAGCTGCTGCTCTTGCGTGTTCAGGGTGAAGTTGCCACCGTTTTTACCGCTCTGGCCCCAGTTGGCGCTCGTGACGTCTACGAGCGTATCACCGCTTTGCGTGAGTTGGGTTCTGGTCAGGTTGGCCGTGGCGGTGGTGTTCGTGATAAAGAACATGGGGCCGTCGGAGGCGTTGTTCAGCGTGCTGTCGGTAGCGGTGAAGGTGGCGTTACCGACACTGGCGTCACCGGAGAAGCTTTGATAGAGCATCACGCCGTGCTTCTTGTGGCCAGTCAGATTCACTTTATTGAGGGTGATGGAGTTTTTGCCTTCGACGACGGCGATTTTACTGCCTGTGGCTTCGCCATTGGCGTTGCTGAGCTGGATGTTGCCTGTGGAGTAGACGCAGGGACTGCCATCGCCGCTGGTTTTGAGCGTGGCGCCGTCTACGGTGACGTTGCCTTCACCGCGGTCGGTGGCGAGAGCAGCGCAGTGCTGGCCCTCGGTGGTGATGTCTACATCATTGGCGGTGATGTTACCGCCGTAGGTAGCATCGAGACCGCGGGAGGAGTTATTTTGCGTATGGATTTTGAGGTGGCTGGCGGTGATTTTGCTCTTTTGTCCCGTGGCAAAGACGGCATTGGCACCGTCGGCGTCGGAGGTCAGCGTCACGTTGTTGAGCGTGGCTTCGCTGTCGGCGGCGAGGAAAATAGCATTTTGGCCGCTGAAATTGCTGGCGTCAGCGCTGGAGCTGTCGCCGGTTTTCGTGAGGGTGCTGTCCGTCAGGGAGAGTTTGGCATCGTTGCGGGCGAGCACGACGTTTTCGTCGGTTTGGTTGTTGGTCAGCTGCTGTTTGTCCAGGGCAGCGGTCTGGTTATCCACAATCTTGGTGGCTTTGAGCTCGCTGGCCGACTTAGTTTGCTGCTGTGGGCCGCCGGGCTGACCGTTGGGCGGCATTTGGCCATCTGGCGGCGGGCCTGGGGGCAGCTGACCATCGGGGGGCGCAGGTGGCTGTCCGTTTTGGCTGAAGGCTGGAGGCGCAGGCGGCGTAGTGTTCGTGAGCGTCGCCGCGTCAGCATTGGAGAAGCCAGCGTAGAGCAGGATAGACATGGCCACGGACATGGCCGGATATGTTTTCTTGTTGGACATAATGTGTCACTCCTTTACTGTGTTACGAGGCTTATTTTAGAGTTATCCACTTAGAGGAATTGTCCTGCTGCTGTTAAAAGGCCTTAAAAACTCTGTGGAAATTGACTGGAAGTAGAGAGTTATCCACATTGTGCACAGAAAAATGGGGGGATAATGTGGATAACTGTGGATAAATGGGCAGTGTAAACTCATTTTGGCTAGAGAGCTGAGATAGCGTTAAAGGGTAAAGTTTTGTATAAATGGTGGGACGCTTGCGGCGGTGTATGGGGGATTATGTTATACTGGGGGTAACGACAAAGATAGGAGCAAGGTTATGGGATTATTGGCAGAGACGATAGCACAGGTAGGACCGCTGGATGCGGCGGCACAGCGTGAGGCGGCAGGACGGCTGTGGGAGGCTTGTCCGCAGGCGGCGCAACTGGGGGCTTTGCGGCAGCTTTTGCGCAGCTATATCGGGGCTGCGGGGAGTGCGGACCCGTTGCCGCCGCGCGCGTGTACCCTCATTGCCTGTGCGGATCATGGCGTAGCGCGGCAGCAGGTCAGTGCCTATCCTCAGGCGACGACGGGGCAGATGGTACGTAACTATCTGCTGCACCGGGGGGCGGCAGCAAATGCTTTGGCGGATTTTGCCGGTTCGGAACTGTTGGTTGTGGATATGGGCATGGCCGAGGAGCTGGATGTGCCGGGGCTCATTGACCGGCACGTAGCACGGGGTACACAGGATATGACGGCGGGGCCGGCGATGACGCGGGCGCAGGCGGTGCAGGCTATCGAGACCGGCATCAAGCTGGCCCAGACCTGTGCGGCGGATGGCGTGACCTGCCTGCTGCCGGGAGAAATGGGCATTGGCAATACGACGGCCAGCGCGGCGATGGCGGCGGTGCTGTGTGGGCTCACCCCCACAGAGGCAGCGGGACGCGGCTCGAATATTTCTGACGCACGTTTGCAGCACAAAATCGCCGTTATCGCGCAGGCTTTGGCGGTCAATCAACCGGAGGCGTCGGATGCGGTGGACGTTTTGGCGAAGGTCGGCGGCTTTGAGTTTGGCTGTCTGACGGGGCTGATGCTGGGGGGCGCGGCCAATGGCGTGCTTACTATCCTGGATGGGTTCAACTGTGGCGTGGCGGCGCTGCTCGCCACAGCATTGTGCCCGGCCGTGCGGGCTTATCTGCTACCTTCGCAGCTTAGCCGCGAGCCCGCGCATGCGGCGGTTTTGCGAAAGTTGGGTTTGCAGCCGCTTTTGCAGATGGATTTCAGTCTGGGCGAGGCCTGCGGTTCTTCTTTGGTTTTGGATTTTTTGCAGGCGGCCATCAATATCTATACGAATCTCACTTTGCCACGGGATGAGGTGGTAGAGCTTGGCGATAATGTGACGTTCGAGCGCATGGCTGAGGAGACACCGGTGGTTACGGACCGGACGTTTGGTTTTTATCTGGCGACTATGCCCGCGCTGGATCAAAAAAGCCTAGCGGCCTGCCGGGAGCGTCTGGATAATTTGACGAAGCCGGTGGGTAGTCTAGGCTGTTTGGAGCAGATTGCTACGGAACTCGCGGGGATTTTGTTTGAGGAGCGGCCCGAGAAAGATTTGCCGCGGTCGTTACTGGTGTTTACGCCGGGGGAGCTGGCACAGGGCCAGGTGCGGTTGCTCGATGCGTTGGCGGACTATGCGGGAGCGGAGGTTACGTTAGGGCAGCTACGCGAGCGGCAGACGGCAACGGCGGCGTTCGAGTTCGGGCGGCAGGTGGCCGAGGAGGTCGGGTTCGAGGATTCCTTGCTCGGTATTGCGTTGGCGCGCAGTCATGGGCAGGAGTTACGGGAGCTTTTGCTCAAGGATGATGGGAGCCTGCGCTATGTGCCGGAGGAGTTCCTGCGGCAGGTACCAGCACCGTTGCAGGTGGAGGTCGGGGCAGTCATCGGCGCCCTGATTGCGGCGGCGCATAACAGCTGCCTTGTGGTGCTTGATGATGAGGCCGTGGAGATTATCGCCCGCTATATGGAGGCGTTGTGCCCGGCGTTGCGGCCCTATATGCTGCATGTGCAGCCCGCGATGCTGCACATGGGGATTGAGCTGTCGGGAGGCGTCGTGGCCGCGTTAGGGTTGCGCGTTGTCGAGGCCGCCCTTTGTATACTCAACGACATGAAAGAGTTTGCCGAGGTCAGTGTCAATACGCCACAGCCATAAATCGTGCTGTACAGTCGGAGCCGGGGGCAGACAGGCAACGCTACGCGAAGTAATTTGGCTAAAATATTTTTTTGCCAAGAATTAATCCTAGAAAAGTATTTAAACGCGCTATGCTTGAACGAAAATACTTTTCTGAGGAAGCTGGTTGGCAAAAAAATCTTTCTTAACGCCAAATCACAACGCTTCGCTTATGCCTGTCTGCCCTCGGCTCCTCGTTCGTGGCGCAATTCCTGTGATTTTGTTTCTAGCGTAAGGCGCGGGGTGTTGGCTTACCCCACCCCGCGCCGGAGGGAGGCTCGAACTTTGTTATATTGCCTGCTTTGCCTGTGGCACGCGCTTGAGCGAGAGGCCGATGCGGTTGCGTTTTTCGTCGATGCTGATGACCATGACGTTGAGGATGTCGCCGACGGCTACGACGTCCAGGGGATGCTTGATGCGGCGCTTGCTGAGTTCTGAGATGTGGATGAGGCCGTCTTCGTGCAGGCCGATGTCGACGAAGGCACCGAAGTCGGTGATGTTGCGTACGGTGCCGCGCATGATTGTGCCCTCTTTGAGGTCGGAGAGCTTCACGATGGCCTGGCGCGTGAGCGGTGCGGGGAGGTCGGCACGCGGGTCGCGGCCGGGGCTTACGAGGGCATCGAGGATGTCATGCACGGTGGGGAGGCCGGCGTTTAGTTTTTGGGCTAGCGCGGCCTCTTTTTTGTCGTCCAGGAGTTTACGCTTGGCGGCGAGCAGGGCGAGCTGGTTTTTGTCGCGCAGATCGTTCAGTGTGAAGCCGAGCTGCTCGAGGATGGCCGTGGCCAGCGCGTAGGATTCGGGGTGCACGGGCGTGTCATCGAGTGGTGACTTGCCCGCGTGGATGCGCAGGAAGCCCGCACATTGCGTGAAGGCGGCGGGACCGAGGCGCGGCACTTTGAGCAGCTGGCGGCGGCTCGCGAAGCGGCCGTGTTCGTTGCGGTAGGCGACGATATTTTTCGCGATGGTGGCATTGACGCCGGCGACGTGACTGAGCAGCGCGCCCGAGGCGGTGTTGAGTTCCACGCCGACATGATTGACGGCGCTTTCGATGGTGGCGTCGAGCGTGTTCGCGAGGGCCTTTTGGTTGACATCGTGCTGGTACTGGCCCACGCCGATGGCCTGCGGGTCGATTTTCACGAGTTCGGCGAGCGGGTCCTGTACGCGGCGGGCGATGGAGACGGCGCCGCGGATCACGACGTCGTATTCGGGCAGTTCTTCTTTGGCGAGTTTCGAGGCGGAGTAGACGGAGGCGCCGGCCTCGTTGGTGATGAGGTAGTGCACGTCGGTGAGGTGGTTGTCGGCGATGAGCTGGCTGGCGAACTGTTCCGTTTCGTAGGAGGCCGTGCCGTTGCCGATGGAGAGCAGGGTTACGTGATGTTTTTTGATGGAGGCGAGTACGGTGCGGGCGGCGGCGTCCTTGGCGCCCTTACTCTGGGTGATTTGCAGCACGCCGTGGTCGAGTACGCGGCCCGTGGGGTCTACGACGGCCATTTTGCAGCCATTGCGGTAGCCGGGGTCGAGGCCCATGACGGTCTGGCCCGTGAGCGGTGCCTGGAGCAGGAGCTGGCGCAGGTTGATGCCAAAGACTTTGATCGCCTGTGTCTCGGCGGTCTCAGTGAGCTCGCTGCGGATTTCGCGTTCGAGGGCGGGCAGCAGCAGGCGTTTATAGCCATCTTCGATGGCGGCGCGCAATTCGTCAGTCCAGATAGAAGGTCGGCGGATGACCTGCCCCGCGATGCGTTGGATATTTGCGGCGTGGTCGAGGTCGAGTTTGACTTTGAGACAGCCGAGTTTCTCGCCGCGGTTGATGGCGAGAATGCGGTGTGAGGGCAGGGTATGCACGGGTTCGCGGTATGCGGCATACATCTGGAACACCTGTGCGGTCTCGGCGGGGGCCTCGGGTACGAGTTCCGTCGTGAGTACGGCGAGGTTCCAGATGCGGCGGCGCATGGTCTGGCGCAGTTGTGCGTCCTCCATCGTCGTTTCGGCGATGATGTCGCGTGCGCCCGCGAGGGCGTCCTCAGGCGTCTTTACGTCTTTGTCTGCATTGACAAATTTAGCAGCCTCCTGGAGCGGGTTCCCCTGGGCCTGCGCCTGCAGCAGCATGACATTGGCGAGCGGCTCGAGGCCGCGTTCGCGGGCCATCTGAGCACGGGTGCGCTTTTTCTGCTTGTAGGGCAGGTAGAGATCTTCGAGTTCCTGTAGTTTGCTGGCCCGTTCGATGGCGTGGCGCAGTTCTTCGGTGAGCTTGCCCTGTCCGTCGATGGCCGTGAGGATTTCTTCCTGCCGCTTCACGAGGTTCCGGAGATAGGTGAGACGTTCCTCGATATGGCGGATTTGCTCGTCCTCGAGCGAACCGGTGACCTCTTTGCGGTAACGGGCGATAAAGGGTACGGTATTGCCGCCGTCGAGCAGCTCGATGGTTCTCTCGACCTGAGCAGGTTGTACCTTTAGTTCATGGGCGATGGCAGCGGGGATATCTTTTGTCAGCATATTTACACCTTTGCTTCCTGTGGTTAGTGAATAAATCAGTACTATTATAGCAGACGCCTGCTCTGTAGGGAAAGCATTGACAGCCGGCTGCGTACAGAGTAAAATATCTACAAATAAATAATCATTATTGATTATGCTGAGCTTGGGAGGTGCTGGCTCATGTTCAAGGCTAAGGAGGTCACGCAGGTTTTGCGTGACCACGGGTTCAAGGTGACACCGCAGCGTCTGGCGGTGTACAGTGCGTTGGCACATACGACGGCGCATCCGCAGGCCGAGACGCTCTATCAGGAGCTCCTGCCCTACTATCCGACGCTGAGCCTCGCAACGGTGTACAAGACGCTGGGCATTCTCTGTGAGGTGGGGCTCGCGCAGGAACTCAACGTGGGCGAGGATGCCTACCGCTATGATGCGAACACGGCCATGCACCCGCATATCTGCTGCCGTCAGTGCGGCCGGGTGGATGATGTGCCCGCGCTGGACCTCACGGCATTGGCGGCGGATGCGGCGGCGTGCACAGGTTATGCCGTGACTGAGCAGCAGGTGTATTTTTATGGTCTTTGCCCGAGCTGCCGCCACCAGCAGGAAAAAGTGCACTAATCGCCTGGGGTATGCTATAATACTGCATGGACTAGATATTTAGTCCATGCAGATTTTTTACAGACAGGGTCAGTATGATGGGAGATAGTGGGCATGCAGGTAACGGTTCTCGCCAGCGGCAGTAAAGGCAACGCCACGTTTGTCGCACTCGATGGCGTGCGGCTGCTCATCGACGCGGGTATCAGTGCCACGCGCATCAAGCGGGGGCTGGCGGCTCTGGGCGTTGAGGCGGCGGACCTTGACGGCGTGTTGCTCACGCATGAGCATCGCGACCATATCGCGGGCCTGCCCACGCTGGAGAAATGGTATCATCTGCCCCTTTATTCACGGGCGGCGACGCTCGCGAGTCTCGGCTGCCGGCGCGAGCTGCCGCCGGAGTGCCTGCACCCGCTGGCAGGCAGCCTGACCGTGGGCGGCGTGCAGGTTATTCCGTTCAGCACCTCACATGATGCGGCTGACCCCGTGGGTTATCGTATTTGCGGCAGTGAGTGCTGCGCGGTGGCCACGGACCTCGGCTTCGTGACGCAGGATGTGCAGGCGGGCATCGAGGGCGCGGACACGCTCGTGCTCGAGGCGAACCATGACCCCGAGATGTTGCGGCAGGGGAGTTATCCCTGGACGTTGAAAAGGCGCATTCTCTCGAACCGCGGCCATCTCACGAATGCCGATGCAGCCTGGACGCTCGTGCGCATGCAGAAAAAACCGGCCCATGTGCTCCTCGCGCACCTTTCGGAGGAGAACAACCGCCCCGAGCTCGCGGTGCAGACGGTGGGGGATATTCTCACGCAGCAGGGCGTGGCGCTCGATGTGCGGCTGACCTCACAGCATGCGGCCGTGGGAGTTGGTAATTAGTCAGGTTATTTACCTCTATGCTAGTGGTTTAATATATTTTAGTCGGAGGGATTTTTGATGAAGACGTTCTGGCAGAAATTTGATAAAAAACGGACGGGGGCCCTGTTGGCCGCCGTTTTTGCGGCGTCAGCCGTGACGTTTACGGGGTGCTCGGCGAGCACGGCCGCCGATAACACGGCCGCTTCGTCAGCCGCGGCGCAACAGGAGGCGGCCGCGCAGACACTCTCGGATGCACGCAACACGCCGGTCGTACGTGCGGCGAAGGCCGTAGGCCCAGCGGTCGTGGGCATCACGAACAAGGCTGTGGCCCGTGACTGGTTCAACAATCCGGTGGAGACCGAGGGTGTGGGCTCGGGCGTCATTTTTCGCAGCGATGGCTATATCGTGACGAACAACCACGTGGTGAGCAACGCGAAAGAGCTCATCGTCTCGCTCTCCGACGGTCGCACTTTGAAGGGCAAACTCATCGGCACGGATGAGGTCACCGACCTCGCTGTGGTGAAGGTCGATGCCAAAGACCTGCCGACGGCGACCTTTGGCGACTCCGATAAAATCGTGGTGGGTGAGCCGGCTATCGCCATCGGCAACCCGATGGGCCTCGAGTTCAAGGGCAGTGTAACGGCGGGTGTCATCAGCGCGCTGAACCGCACGCTGGAAATCTCCGACAACCGCGTGAAGCTGTTGCAGACGGATGCCGCCATCAACCCTGGCAACTCGGGCGGTGCGCTCGTGAACGCGGACGGTGAGGTCATCGGTATCAACAGTGCGAAGCTCGCGGCGCAGGGCGTCGAGGGTATGGGCTTCTCCATCCCCATCAACACGGTGAAGGATGTTATCGACCAGCTGATGCAGAGCGGTTATGTGGCGCGTCCGTACCTCGGCGTAACGGTCTTTGACCCGAACACGGCGGCGCGTTATGGCTATGAACTGAACATCGACAAGGGCGTCTATGTATTCCAGCTCGTGCTCAACGGCCCTGCGGGCCGGGCGGGCATGCAGCGCGGCGATATCATCCTCAAGCTCGACGATGCTGAAACGAATAGTGTCAAGGAGCTGCGCGCGAAGATTGCCGAACACAAGGTCGGTGATACGGTCAAGGTCACCTTTGACCGCAACGGCAAGAAACAGACGGTAGACGTCACGCTCGACGAGATGCCGCAGCAGGATAGCAAATAAGCATGCGCTTCACCATCGTTTGTGCCGGTAAAATCAAAGAGCGCTATCTCACGACCGGCATCAAGGAATATCTCAAGCGTTTGCAACCCTTTGCGCAGGTAGAAATCAAGGAAATCCACGAGGAGCTTATGCCGGAGAATCCTTCGGCGGCGGAAAAGGCGCAGGTTTTGCAAAAGGAGGGTGCACGCCTCCTCAAGCTCGTGCCGCGCGGCAGTTACCTCTTTGTGCTCGATGTGTACGGCAAGGCCACCTCCTCGGAGGATTTGGCGGCGCATATCGCGGACCTCGGCTTGCACGGGCAGAGTAATCTGACCTTTCTCATCGGCGGGGCCTTCGGCCTCTCGGCGGAGGTGCGGGCGGCGGCCGACCAGCGGTTGAGCTTCTCGCAGCTCACGTTTACGCATCAGATGGTGCGATTGCTGCTTGTAGAGCAGCTCTACCGTTGCTGCAAAATCAATCACGGTGAAAAATATCATTGGTGAACCGTTAATTAAAGCCCGGTGGCGTTTCCCTTTAGGGGGAGACGTTGCCGGTTTTTTGTGTTACAATGATATTATATATTTTTATGCCCTGTAGTACGGAGAGAGTCAGGGCTGAGGAGAAAGGGAACGCCATGAACGAGGAGCGCTATCGTGTACAGCGGCATATTCTCACGCTGATGAAAGGGCTGCTGCTGGTTTTTGCGGTCATCGCCCTGCGCTATGCCTATATCCAGATTGTCGATGGCGCGGAGATGACGCAGCGGCTGGCGGCGCAGGTCAACCATAACTATCAGCTCGAAACGCCGCGCGGGGCTATCCTGGATCGCAATGGGCGCGAGATGGCCGTGAGCACGAAGATGAAGTCGCTTTTCGTCGACCCTAACCACGTGGACGATGCGGCACAACTGGCCGCTGACCTCGCCCCGCTCATCGATATGTCCGAGGAGGAAATTCTCGACGATATTGCGCAGGGCGGCGGTTTCGTCTGGTTGAAACGCCGCCTCCCGCAGGAGGAGTACGAGGCGGTACGCCAGCTGATGCGCGAAAAAGAATATACGAACTGTCTCGGGTTCAAGACGGAGGCCAAGCGTTCCTATCCAAACGATAATCTCGCGGCCAACGTGCTCGGTTTCGTCGGGGTCGATGACAAGGGCCTCGATGGTATCGAACAGTCGCTGGATCCTCTGCTCAAGGGTGAGGTACAGGCGCGTAAGGTCAAGACCGACCAGCAGAGCCGCCCCATCATGGAGTCTCTGTTCAGCTCGCTCAAATACAGCGGCGATGCCTGCAAGACTGTGCAGTTGACCATCGATGCGGGTGTGCAGTTCATCGTGGAGCAGGAACTGGACAAGGCTATGGCGGCCAACAATCCGCAGGCCATCACCTGTGTGGTCATGGACCCCAAGAGTGGCGATGTGCTTGCGATGGCCTCACGCCCTACGTACAATCCCAACCGTTTCTGGGACTATGATGCCTCGGTGTGGAAAAACCGCGCGGTCTCCTTTATCTACGAACCGGGCTCGACGTTCAAATCCATCGTGGCAGGGGCGGCGCTCCAGGAAAAGGTCGTTTCGCCGAATCAGGTCTTTGTCGACCCCGGCTATGTCATGGTGTCGGGGCGCCGCATCCAGAACTGGAACGGTGAGAGCTTTGGTACGGTCACGTTCACGGATGTCGTGAAAAACTCGCTGAACACGGGCTTTGCGCAGGTCGGGCTGGCGCTCGGCGCAGATAAATTGATTCACTACGCGAAATTGTTCGGTTTTGGCGAGCTCACGCACATCGACCTGCCCGGCGAGGAGCAGGGTATCCTGTTCGAGCCGGAGAACATGCGTGATTCGGATATCGCGACCATGTCGATCGGGCAGAGTATCGCCGTGACCCCTTTGCAGCTGGTGACGGCCATGTCGGCCATTGCGAACGATGGCATCCTGCTCCAGCCGCATATCGTGAAGACGATTTATAACCCCGATGGCTCGGTCTATGAGGAGCGCGGGCGCACGGAGGTGCGGCGCACGATTGAGTCGGCTACGGATAAGACACTCATGGGCCTTTTGGAGCAGGTCGTCGCCTCGGGCGGCGGGCAGAAAGCGGCCGTGAAGGGGTATCGTATCGCCGGTAAGACCGGTACGGCGCAGAAAATTCGCGAGGATGGTGCGGGCTATCTCGATGGGCGTTATATCGCTTCGTTCTGCGGTTTTGCGCCCGTGGAGGACCCACAGCTCGTGGTGCTCGTGATGATTGATGACCCGAGTATGGGCAATTTCTACGGCGGCCAGATTGCGGCGCCGGTGGCGGGACGCATTTTCTCGCAGTTGTTCCGCTACCTGCACATCGCCCCGTCGAGCGACCCGTTCGCGGGTATGGAGCGGCCCCAGGAGGCTGCGCCGAAAAAACAGGCCAGCTATGAGGGTGTCGTGCCCAGCGGCAAGGTTGTCATGCCGGACTTTGCGGGTCTCAGCCTGCGCGAAGCCGCACAGAAGGCCGCGAGTGCCGGTCTGACTTTTGCCAGTCAGGGGTCGGGCTTTGGCATCAGCCAAAGTATCCCACCGAATACGCTGGTCGATAACGGCACCGAAGTGACGGTGTGGTTCCGGCCTTAACAACAGCTAAAGGAGTATAGCAGATGATACGTAAGGGCATTATTTTGGCGGGCGGCTCGGGCACGCGCCTCTATCCGCTCACGCGCGTGGTCTCGAAGCAGCTCATGCCGGTCTACGACAAACCGATGATTTACTATCCACTGAGCACGTTGATGCTGGCGGGGATTAACGATATCCTCATCATCACGACGCCGCAGGACCGGGAGCTCTATCCCGCACTGCTCGGCGATGGCTCACAGCTCGGTATCCATATCAGCTATGCTGTGCAGCCGAGCCCCGATGGCCTCGCGCAGGCCTTTCTCATCGGTGAGGACTTCATCGCGGGGGAGGGCTGTGCGCTCGTGCTCGGCGACAATATTTTCTACGGCTCCGACCTCGCGGTTATGATGCAGCGGGCCGCACAGCGTGAGACGGGCGCGACGGTGTTCGCCTACTACGTCTCCGACCCGCAGCGTTACGGGGTCGTGGAGTTTGATGCGGCGGGGCAGGCGCTCTCGCTGGAAGAGAAACCGGCTGCCCCTAAATCGAACTACGCGGTGACGGGCCTGTATTTCTATGATAACCACATCGTGGATGTGGCGAAGTCCATCCAGCCCTCGGCGCGTGGCGAACTCGAAATCACCGATGTGAACAAGGTCTATCTTGCGCAGCATCAGCTCAACGTCGAGAAAATGCGGCGTGGTTTCGCCTGGCTCGACACGGGCACACATGAGAGCTTGTTGCAGGCAGGGCAGTTCGTGCAGACCATTCAGGCACGGCAGGGCCTCAAAATCGCCTGTATCGAGGAAATCGCCTATCGCATGGGCTATATCGATAAGGCGCAGGTGGAGCGCCTCGCCCAGCCTTTGCTGAAAAATGAATATGGCAAATACCTCATGCAGCTGGTCAGGGAATAAATAGGGAGGCAGTAAGTTTGAACGTAACGGAAACGAAACTCAAAGGTGTTTATGTCGTGGAGCCGCAGGTCTTTGGCGATGCGCGGGGCTGGTTCATGGAGAGCTGGTCACAGCGCAAACTCGAGGCCGCCGGTATCAAGGTGAACTTCGTGCAAGACAATCAGTCCTACTCGGCACAAAAGGGCACATTGCGCGGTCTGCACTATCAGTTGAACCCCATGTGCCAGGCGAAACTGCTGCGCGCGACGCGCGGGGCTATTTTCGATGTGGCCGTCGATATCCGTCAGGGCTCGCCGCAGTATGGTCAGTGGGTCGGCGTGGAACTCTCGGCAGAGAACAAAAAGCAGCTCTTTATCCCGCGTGGTTTTGCGCACGGCTTTATCACGCTGACGGACGATGTAGAGGTGCAGTACAAGGCTGATAACTACTACGCACCCGAATGCGACGGCAACATCGCCTGGAACGACCCCGCCATCGGGGTGGCGTGGCCGCTCGCGCCGGTCATTCTTTCGGACAAAGACAAAAAGGCTCCGACGCTCGCTGAGCGTGCTGCCACGACGTTGAATTTCGTATACGAGGACAAGTAACATGAATATTATCGTCACCGGCGGAGCGGGCTTTATCGGCTCGAACTTCGTCTATTATGAACATAAAAAACATCCCGCAGATAAAATCATCTGCCTCGATAAACTGACCTACGCGGGCAATCTGGAGACGCTGGCACCTCTTATGGCGAAGCCCAACTTCAAATTCATCAAGGCGGACATCGCCGACCGCAAGACTGTCTATAAAATCTTTGGACAGGAAAAGCCCGACATCGTCGTGAACTTCGCGGCGGAGTCGCATGTGGACCGCTCTATCGAGAACCCCGAGATTTTTCTGCAAACGAACGTCATCGGTACCAGCGTGCTCCTCGATGCCTGCCGTAAATATGGCATCGACCGCTATCATCAGGTCTCGACCGATGAGGTCTACGGCGATTTGCCGCTCGACCGGCCCGACCTGTTCTTTACTGAGCAGACGAATCTGCACACGAGCAGTCCTTACTCGGCCTCGAAGGCCAGCGCCGATTTGCTCGTCATGGCCTATCACCGCACCTACAAGGTGCCGACGACTATTTCGCGCTGCTCGAACAACTACGGCCCTTATCACTTCCCCGAGAAGCTCATCCCGCTCATGATTATCAACGCGCTGGCGGATAAAAAGCTGCCGGTCTACGGCGATGGACTCAACGTGCGTGACTGGCTCTACGTCGAGGACCACTGCGCGGCGATCGACCTCATCATGCGCAAGGGCAAGGTCGGTGAGGTCTACAATGTGGGCGGGCACAACGAGCGCGCCAACATCGAGGTGGTCAAGACGATACTCAGGCAGCTCGGCAAGCCCGAGAGCCTCATCGAGCACGTCACGGACCGCAAGGGGCATGACCGCCGCTATGCCATCGACCCGACGAAAATCCACGCTGAGCTGGGCTGGGAACCGGCTACGAAATTCGAGGACGGCATCAAAAAGACGGTGCAGTGGTATCTCGACAACCGCGACTGGTGGATGAATATTATCTCCGGTGACTATCAGGGATACTACGACCGCATGTACGGTCAGCGCGAGGTGCTGGAGTACGCGAAAATTTAACAAGAGCTGACGGACTATTTTAGGCCGGTGCATCTTTGGATGTGCCGGCCTTTTTGCTGTGCGCGCATAACGTGCGGCGGTTGAAAACATTTCCAAAAGGTGAAAACAACGCCGGCAGGAGAACTCCTATAATGAGTATTGTTAAAACAAGGAACCGTAGGTGAGCCTCAGGCTGGAGCCTATGGGGACAGGGAAGGAGGAGCGTGTATGATACGCACAGTGCCACGCGATTTTGTGCTGGGTGCGGCGACAGCGGCCTATCAGGTCGAGGGAGCGGTGCGCGAGGGTGCACGTCTCCCGAGTGTTTGGGATAGCTGGCTGGCACGGCCGGAGAGTGACTTTAACGGCGAACAGGCCAGTGACAGCTACCACCGCTATGCGGCGGATATCGCGGCCTGCCGGGAGTTCCATGTGCAGGCGCTCGAGCTCTCTTTTGCCTGGACGCGGCTCCTGGATGAGCAGGGCCAGCCGAATGCGGCAGGCCTGCGCTATTACGACAGCGTCATTGATGCCTGCCTGCAGGCGGGCGTTGAGCCTTATGTGGCGCTCTATCAGTTCGACCTGCCGGAGTATCTCGGGCAGGCGGGCGGCTGGCTCGCGCCGCTCACGCAGGAGCGCTTCCGCCAGTATGCCCAGCTCTGCTTTGAGCATTTTGGTCAGCGCGTACATCACTGGCTCACGCTGAAAGACCCCGTGAGTGAAGCGGTGAATGCCTATGTGACGGGTTTGTTCCCGCCGGGGCAGCAGGATGAGCTCGCCCGGTCGCTGGAGGCCTTGCAGCACATGCTCACAGCGCACGCGCAGGTGGTGAACCTCTACAAAGACATGGGACTCGAAGGTGACATCGGCATCGCGCATCGCGCCGAGGCGGTCTATCCCTTCCATGACACGGAGGCGGATAAACATGCCGCCTGGCTCGATGATGCCTTTACCAACCGCGTCATGCTCGACCTGGTGCTCATGGGTGAGCTCCAGCCCGCTACGCAGGCGGCACTGGCGGAGATTTTGCCTACGGCGCTGCCCACTTTGACGGCGGCGGAGCAGACAGCTCTGCGGCAGGCGGCCCGGCAACTGGATTTCCTCGGTGTCAACTACTACGCCAGCCATTTCTGCGAGGCTTGGCATGGTGGCAGTGTCGTGCACCACAACGGACAGGGACGGCGCGGTACGAGTACCTACGCGATCAGCGGCGTGAGCCAGCGTGTCAACAAGGCGGATGTGCCGACGACGGATTGGGATTGGTCGATTTTCCCGCAGGGGCTCTACGATATGCTTGTGCGTATCCAGCAGGAGTATCCTGCCCGGCCTATCTATATCACGGAGAACGGTCTCGGCTGTCACGAGGAGCTCGCGGCCGGCACTGTCGAGGATGACGACCGCATCGACTACCTCCGTCAGCATATGGCGGCGGTGCTCGATGCGCTGGAGGACGGTGTGGACGTGCGTGGCTACTTCGTGTGGTCGCTGGTGGATGCGATGTCGTGGACGAACGGTTACGACAAGCGCTACGGCCTCTTTTACGTGAACTATGCCGACGGCAGCCGCTACGCGAAAAAGAGCGCCCACTGGCTCAAGGATTTTGCGCAGCGCCGCCTCATGCTCACGGTCAACAGCCTCGAGACCAACCTAGTCCCTGAGGCACAGGAGAGCCAGGAAAGTTAGTTATAAAAGTTCCATTTGGGATTTTAGATAAGGAGTAAGAGAACTATGAAACTGCATAACACGAAACAGATGCTCTTGGATGCGCAGGCGGGCCACTACGCAGTACCGGCCTTCAACATCCATAACCTCGAGACGTTGCAGGTCGTCGTCACGACGGCTGCCGAGATGCGTTCCCCGGTCATCATCGCCGCAACGCCCTCTACGGTGGAGTATGCGGATAAAGATTACCTCATCGCGCTCGTTGGTACGGCTATGGAGAAATATGACATTCCGATGTCCTTCCATCTCGACCATCACGAGGATGTGCAGCAGATTGAGACGACGATTGCTGCCGGCTGCCGCAGCGTGATGATTGATGCCTCCCGCCTGCCCTACGAAGAGAACGTAGCGAAAGTGCAGAAGGTTGTCGAGTTCGCACATACCTGCGGCGCAACGGTCGAGGCGGAGCTCGGCAAGCTCGTGGGTCGTGAGGACAACGTCGAGGTTTCGGACGCAGAGAGCGCCTACACGGACCCGGACGACGCGGTGCGCTACGTGGCGGAGACGGGTATCGACAGCCTCGCTGTGGCTATCGGCACGGCACATGGCCTGTACAAAGGCCGTCCGCATCTCGATTTCGACCGTCTGCAGAAAATCCGCAGCAAGGTTGATATCCCTCTCGTACTGCACGGTGCCTCTGACGTGCCGGATGAGCTCGTCTCCAAGGCCATCACGCTGGGCATCTGCAAGGTCAACATCGCGACCGACCTGAAAATCCCGTTCTCGAACGCCGTCAAGGCCTTCTTTAAAGAGAACCCGGATGCCAACGACCCGCGCAAGTACATGACGCCGGGCAAAGAGGCGATGAAGCAGGTTGTGCAGCATAAGATTGAGGTCTGCCTAAGCAAAAACCGTTACTAATACGGGTAGAGAGGTCTTACTATGATTCTCGTGCTCAACCTGAACGCTTCGGTGGATAAACGCTACACGCTCCAGGATTTCGTGAAAGGCGAAGTCCAGCGGGCGGACGCCGTGGACAACACGCCCGGCGGCAAGGGCCTGCACGTAGCCAACGTGGACACGATTTTAGGCGAAAATACGCTCGTGACCGGTTGGCTGGGCGGCAAGTCCGGCGAGTTTATCGCGGAGCACACTAAAGACTATGGTATACAAGGCGACTTCGTGCCGACGGCTGGCGAGACACGTTCCTGTCTCGCGATTATCACGGCTGACGGCGCGCAGACGGAACTCCTAGAGCCCGGTCCCACCATCACGGCGGACGAGCTCGCAGCGTTCCGCGCTAAGTATAAAGTACTGCTCCAGGAGGCTGACGTTGTCGTGGCCTCGGGCAGCCTGCCGCGGGGCGTACCGGTGAATTTCTATGCGGAGTTGTGCCGCACCGCACATGCGCTGGGCAAAAAATTCCTGCTGGATACGAGCGGTGCGCGCCTCGCGGCTGGCATCGCGGCCAAGCCGGACTTCATCAAACCCAACAAGGATGAGATTGAGGCCCTGCGCGGCCGCCCTGTCAAAGATGAGGCCGCCGTGGTGCGTGAGGTGCAGGCTTTCCTTGACGATGGCATCCCCCTCGCTGTCGTCTCACTCGGTGCCGCGGGTTCCATCGCGGGCTGTGCCGAGGGCCTGTTCCGCGTCACGGTGCCGCATATTGAGTGTCGCAACCCCGTAGGTTCTGGTGATTCCTTCGTCGCTGGTGCGGCGGCAGGTTTTGCCCGTCAGCTCCCCTTGACGGACCTGTTGCGCCTGGCTGCTGCCTGTGGCACGGCCAACGCTATGGAGGAAGAGAGTGGCTTCGTGCGTCGTGAGACGGTCGAGGCGCTCCTGCCCCAGATTACGGTGACGCGGCTCTAATCCCCCTTAATTTTTTTCTCGGATACCCCTGTTTCCTAATTTTATTCCCCTTTACGTCTTCCCCAGACGTAGCTGCGGCCCCATCCCACTTCCCCAAGGGATGGGGCCGCAGTGTTTTTTCTGGCTCTACCGTTGCTATAACAATAGCTTGATATTCTCCTCAAGATTAGCTATGATAAAGGTATATGAACCTTGCGCAAGGTAGCGCGGGTTATGGCGTGTGATGTATAGGATGAAGGCATATGAGAAGAACGAAGCGTATCCCTTTGAGTCCCCTGTTGAAGCGTTATAAATATTATTTCGACCTTTTGAAGAAAACCACGGACGAATACCTCTTCATGGTCGACCTGACCACCAATATGTTTCTGGTCTCGCCCAATCTCGTACAGGACTTTGACCTGCCGGGGGAGGTCGTGCTGAATATGGATGAGCAATGGTATGATCTGGTGCATCCTGAGGAAAGGGCCCAGCTCAAAGCAGCCATGCGCTCGGTAAAGCAGACGGATGGCATTTATGACTTTACCGCTGAGTATCGTGTGCGCACGCGCAAGGGCGAGTATATCTGGCTGCGCGCACGTGGACAGGTCGGCACGGATTTGGAGGGGCGGCCCAACCTCTTTGTGGGCATGATGTCGCGTATGGCGAAACGCAACCAGGCCGATGAGGTCACAGGCCTCCTTAACAAGTATCAGTTCGAGCACGGCGTAAAGGTCGCGCTCGCGAACTACCGCGCCACGCAGGAGGGCGGCGCTATCATGGTCTTTGGCCTCGATAATTTCAAGATTATCAACGAGACCTATAACCGTGCACTGGGTGACCGCGTGTTGAAGCAGGTGGCCCAACTCGTAGCACAGCAGCTGCCGCCTATGCTCACGCTGTATAAACTGGATGGCGATGAGTTCGCCATCATCTATCCGGGGGCGAAACAGGAGGATATCGCGAATATCTTTGCGAGCATCCAGAGCTGTCTGGCGCGCCCGCAGGAGCTCGATGGACACCAGTATTTCTGCACCGCTTCGGCCGGTACGGTTTTCTATCCGCAGGCGGGCAAAGACTATCTCGTGCTGCATAAGCACGCTGAGGCGGCGATGGACCTCGCCAAGCGCGATGGCAAGAACCGCAACTGTCTGTTCAGCAAAGACCAGTACAACCGCTGGGTGCGCTCCATCGCCATGCGCGACAGTATCTGGGACAGCGTAGAGCAGGGGTGCAAGGGCTTCCGTCTGTTTTTCCAGCCGCAGGTCGACGCGGGTTCCCAGCGCCTCATCGGTGCCGAGGCACTCCTGCGCTGGCAGAACCCCAAGGGCCGCATGGTGGCCCCGATGGAGTTCATCCCCATTCTCGAGGAGACGAAGCTCATCATCCCCGTGGGCAAGTGGATTTTCGAGCAGGCGCTGCTCATCTGCAAGAAATGGCGTCAGGTCGTGCCCGATTTCCGCGTGAGTGTGAACATGAGCTACGAGCAGGTCAAGGACCTCTCATTCAAGGAGTTCGTCGGGGCCTGCCTGCGTCAGCACAACATGCCGCCGGAGTCCGTTATCCTTGAGCTCACGGAGAGCAAGATTGTGGCAGACTGGTCGTTTGTGAACCAGCAGTTCGATTTATTCCGTCAGCAGGGCATTGCGATTGCGATGGATGATTTCGGCACGGGCTACTCCTCGCTGGCCTCGCTCAAAAATCTCTCCTGCGATATCGTAAAAATCGACCGCGAATTTGTGAAGAAAATCCTCGAGACGGATTTTGATAAGCGTCTCGTGAAATATGTCGTCTCGCTCTGCCACAGCATCGGCATCCGCTGCTGTATCGAGGGCGTGGAGCAGCAGGCGGAGTATGAACTGCTGACCAACGAGTGCAAGGCCGATACCATTCAGGGCTATTATTTCGGCCATCCCGAGAGCGTCGACAATTTTGAGTTGAAGTTCCTGGCCCCTTTACAGGCGGCACGGGCATGAAAGGACTAATACGGAGTTATGCCAAGAGATAAAGCTGCGGAAAATATCACCCTGCTGGGGCAGAAAAAAGTGCCCTATGACTACGACTACCATCCTGAGGTGTTGGAGACCTTTGCCAACAAGCATCCCGACCATGATTACTGGGTGAAGTTCAACTGCCCCGAGTTCACGGCGCTCTGCCCCATCACGGGCCAGCCGGATTTTGCGACTATCTATATTTCCTATGTACCCGATGTAAAAATGGTCGAGAGTAAGTCGCTCAAACTTTATCTCGTGAGTTTCCGTAACCACGGCGATTTCCATGAGGATGTGGTCAACGTCATCATGAAGGACCTCATCAAGCTCATGGACCCTAAGTACATTGAGGTTTGGGGCAAGTTCCTGCCGCGCGGCGGTATCTCTATCGACCCCTATACGAACTATGGCCGTCCGGGTACGAAATATGCAAAACTGGCCGAGCACCGCTTTATGGAGCACGACCTCGTGGCTATGGACAAAGTAGATAATCGCTAAGGGGCGCTGGATACATGAAACGACAGAAGCGCATCGCGCTCGTCAACGACATCACAGGCTTTGGCCGCTGCTCTATCGCGGCGGAACTGCCGCTCATCTCGGCCATGCAGATTCAGGCCTGCCCGCTGCCTACGGCGATTCTCTCGGTACATACGGGTTTCCCCGACTATTATCTCGATGATTTCACCGAGCAGTTGCCCGACTATATTGCGAGCTGGGAAAAGAATCATCTGACCTTTGACGGTATCGCGACGGGGTTTCTCGGGTCGGCGCAGCAGATTACGTTGGTGCGCGACTTTATCCGCCGTTTTCGTACGCAGGCCACGCGCGTGATGGTCGACCCCGTGATGGGCGACCACGGTCAGCTCTATGCCTCCTATACGCCCGCCATGTGTGAGCGCATGGGGGAGCTGGTAGCGCTGGCCGATCTCGTGACGCCGAACCTCACCGAGGCCTGTCAGCTGCTCTCGCTGGACTATCCGGCGGACGGGCAGTGCAGTGAGGCTGACCTCGCTTATATGGCGGCGGGGCTGGCGGCGCTGGGCCCCGCGCAGGTGGTGATTACAGGCCTGAGCGACGGCGGACAGGTCGGCAACTACATCTACGAAGCGGGGCAGGGCAGGCTCCAGTATCAGCCGCGTGTGGGCGGTGACCGTTCGGGCTCGGGCGATGTCTTTGCGGGCATTGTGGCCGCGAGCCTCGTGCGTGGGGATACGCTCACGGTGGCCGTCGAGCGGGCGGCGGGGTTCATTGCCAAATGTATGACCTATGCCGAGGAACTCGACCTGCCGTGGAACTACGGCCTGCCGTTTGAGCAGTTTCTCACAGAGTTAAAGTAATAAGGGACGACCCTCTCAGTCAGCTTCGCTGACAGCTCCCCCAGAGGGGGAGCCAATTTTAGCCTCCCCCTCTGGGGGAGGTGCCGAGCGTAGTGAGGCGGAGAGGGTTGTCATCCCTAGGAGGTATCCCACTATGATCGTCTATGCTACACACGCTGGCGGCCGCTATTTGCCGCTTGACCAGTCGCTCGCGGAGCAGCCCACGGGCAAGCGCAATCTTTATGTCAATCTTACGAACCAGTGCAACTGCAGTTGCACGTTCTGCCTGCGCCAGACGAAAAAAATGGCGGCGGAGCATTCGCTTTGGCTGCGTGAAGGCGAGCCGACGGTGGCTGAGGTCAAGGCCACGCTCGATGCCGTGCCCTGGGATTATATCAAAGAGGTGGTGTTCTGCGGTTTCGGAGAGCCGACGCTGCGTCTGCCCGAGCTCATCGAGCTTTTGCACTACGTGAAGGAGAAGCACCCGGACCTGCCGACCCGCCTCAATACAAACGGTCTCGCGGAGCTCCAGTACGGCCGCGACGATATCGCGCCGCAGTTCGCGGGCATTCTCGATACGGTCTCTATCAGCCTCAATGCTTCCAATGCCGAGCGCTACTATGAGCTCACGCGCGCGCGCTTCGGCTTGAAGTCCTGGGAGGGGATGCTGACCTTCGCCGAACATTGCCAGCCCTACGTGCCGCAGGTCGTGCTGACCATCGTTGACCACGTGGAGGGCGAGGACGAAATCGCGAAGTGCCGTGCGCTCTGCGCGGCCCGCGGCCTCACCCTGCGCGTGCGCCCCTATGAGGCCAACTGAATATTTAGAGCATAGCAGGGGGCTGTTGCACGTATCAACAACGTGTAGCAGCCCCTTTTAGTTTGCAAAAAAATGTTGCCAAGGACTTAAAAATCCTTGGCAACAGGCGTAAAATATAGATATGCAAAATCAAATTTTACAAG
>Ga0256406_1003007_pt1 | contig 22119 bp, 16 predicted proteins | sample RumenRJG_03DNA_FD_185986 | JGI IMG/M metagenome (GOLD analysis project Ga0256406, IMG submission 185986) | Bovine rumen microbial communities from Lethbridge, Alberta, Canada - RJG_03 | ecosystem: Host-associated > Mammals > Digestive system > Stomach > Rumen | place: Canada: Alberta | collected... | reverse complement strand
GGGCGAGACGCCCTCGGCGACCGGGTGCACCGGCAGGACGCGCGCGAAGGAGGAGGCGTCGGGGGCGGGGGCGGGGGCGGGGGCGCCCGCAGCGGCAGAGGCGCTGCCCGCGGGGCGGCCTTCGGCTACGGCGGGGGCAGCGGGGACGCCCGGGGCGCCGAGGACCTCGTAGAAGGGGGAGCGCATCTGCTTGAAGCCGTAGGCGAAGGTGACCTTGCCCGAGACCGCGATCTTCTCGCCCTGCTTGAGCTGGTCCGCGACCCAGGGCTGGCGGAAGAAGGAGACCATGAGCACGCCGGTGTCGTCCAGGACGGAGACCTCCACGATCTGCATCCTGGGGCGCGGCCGCTTGAGCTTGACGCGGTCCACCGTGCCGACGATGGTGGCGTCCGCGCCGAGCTCGGCCGCGGCGACGGTCGTCACGCGCGTGAAGTCGAGGTAGCGATGGGGCAGGTGCAGCAGCAGGTCGCGCACGCGGGCGAGGCCGAGGCGGCCGAGGGCCTCCTCGCGCCTCCCTGACACGTAGCGCAGCCTGGAGGTCGATCCGGTGAGAGCGCAGGTCTGCTGCAGCCTTGCCCCCGCGTCGCCTACGCTCAGCACCGGCGCTTCCTACTCCAGCGAGAAGACGACGGGGTAGAGCGGCTGCTCGCCCCTGTGGGCGTCGATCTCGAGGTCGGGCTGGGCCTCCTCGATGGCGGCCGTCAGGTCCTCGAAGGCCTCGTCGTCGAGGTCCGCGCCGGCGAGGATCGTGAGCGTGTCGCCCTCCTCCGCCTCCTGCATGCGCGCGACGAGGTCGAGGGTGACCTGCTTGACGTCGGAGCCCACGACGGTGATGGCGCCGCCCTCGATGCCCATGACGTCGCCGGAGTGGATCGGCGTGCCGTCGGCGGCCTGGGAGTCGCGCACCGCGGTGGTGACCTCGCCGTCGCGGACGGCGGCGACGGCCTCGGTCATGGCCTCGACGTTGTCCTCGAGCGAGGCCTCGGGGTCGACCGCGAACATGGCGCTGAACGCCTGCGGCACCGACTTGGTGAGCACGACGGCGGCGTGGACGTCCTCGCACGCGGAGACGGCGGCCTCGGCGGCCATGCGGATGTTGCCGTTGTCGGGCAGGACGATGACGCTCTCCGCGTTGCACTGCTCGATGGCCTCGAGAAGGTCGGCCGTGGAGGGGTTCATGGTCTGGCCGCCGGAGACGACGACGTCGACGCCGAGCGAGCGCAAAATCTCGGCCTCGCCCGAGCCGGGGGCGACGGCCACGAAGCCGAGCGGCTTTTTGGGCTCGGGCGCGGCGGCCTCCTTGTCCGCGCGGACCTTCTCCGTGCGTTCCTGCGCCTCGAGGTCCATGTTGTGGACGAAGACGTTGTAGATCTGGCCGCGGTGCAGCATGTGGCGCAGCACCCGGTCCGGTCGGTTGGTGTGCACGTGGCACTTGTAGTCCGGGTTGGAGCCGACGAGCAGCTCGCAGTCGCCCATGGTCGAGAAGTACTTGAGGCAGGCGTCCTCGTCGAACATGGGGCTGTCCGCGTGGAAGAGGAACTCGGTGCAGTAACGGAACTGCGAGCCCTCCCAGTCGTCGTTGATCTCGATGTCGACGACGTCGGCCACGTGGCCCTTGGCCTCCTCCTCGGTGGAGACGGTCGTCTTGAAGTCCGAGACCTCGCCGGCCCTGCCCTTGCGCGCGTTCACGAAGGCCTCGATGAAGGTGGCCAGGCCGAAGGCGCCGGAGTCCACCACGCCGTTCTCCTTGAGGACGGGAAGCAGGTCGGGCGTGCGTGCGACGGACTCATAGGCCTCGACGACGAGCTGGTCGAGAAGGTCGTCGGTGGTGATGTCGGTCCTCTCCAGCTGGTCGGCGCGCTCCGAGACGTCCTTGAGGACGGTCAGGATCGTGCCAGCGACCGGCTTGCGCACGGCCTTGAAGGCGACGCGGACGCCGTTGCGCAGGGCGACGGCGACGTCGGACGGGGTGGCGTCGGGGCCGTCCGCGGCCACGAGGCCCTCGGCCACGCCGCGCAGGATCTGGCTCGTGATGACACCGGAGTTGCCCCTCGCGCCCATGAGGGAGCCGTGGGTGATCGCCTTGGCGACGTCGGCCATGCTCGCTCCTGCGGGGAGGGCCTCGACCTCCTTCACCACCGTGCCGAGGGTGAGGGACATGTTGGTGCCCGTGTCACCGTCGGGGACGGGGAAGACGTTGAGCTTGTTGATCTCCTCGGCCTTGTCGGCGACCACCTGGGCAGCGACCGGGAAGCAGGAGCGGATCACGTTCGAAATCATTGGTTAGGCCTCGGTTCCTTGTTGACGCTTCGGCTGATTGCTGCCCTAGCGGGTGCGCATGCCCTCGATGTGGACGCGCACCTCGACGTCGTCGAGCTCCGCGATCTTGCAGAGGATGAACTTGACGGTGCTCTGGAGGTTGGAGGAGACGGACGCCATGTTTACGCCGGCCTCGACGATCACGTGGAGGTCGACGGCGACCCTGCCGCCCTCCGAGGAGACGCCGATGCCCTTGCGCAGGCGGTACGTGGGGAGCAGGCGCGCGACGCCCTCCTGCTCGTCCGTGATGGCCATGCCGACGACGCCGTAGCACTCGAGCGCCGCATAGCCCGCAAGGTCCGCGATGACGTCATTAGATACCTTGAGAGAACCCGGTACGGATCCAGCCATCTGTGCTGCTCCTCTCCGAAGCGTGCCTCGCGCACGCCTGCGACCACGCCCGTTGCGTCACATGAATCGGAGTCAGTATAACCCATGTGGCAACCGCTCAGTTCCAAGGCACGATTTCGCCCGCGGCGAGCTGAGGGCGCCGCGGGGCGGGACCGCGGGCTCGGGCTGGGGGCGGGCGGCCGGCGCAGGCTGGGGGCGCGGCCGGCGCAGGGGGCGCGGGCGGCGCAGCGGACACATGGTAGGTGCAGCCCACGGAGTCGAAGCGTTTCAGCTTGGGCACCCCCAGACGGGCGAGCCGCTGAGAGCCCCTCTAAGCCGTCCTTGTCCACCCCATGGCATCTAGGCCGTGCCGGCGCGACGCGCCTGCACGGCCCTTTCGTGAGCAAATCGCTTTTTCTCGACAAAATCCGCCGATTTTGTCCGCTAAACGCGATTTGAGGGAGGAGCAAATCGCTTTTTCTCGACAGAATCCCAAAGAATTGTCAGGAAAAAGCGATTTGCTCGTCTTCATTGCACTGTTGATGTGCCGTGGGAACCTGGGGGAAGCCCGGGGCGGCGCGCAGGGACGCCCCCGTAGGGCCGCGATGGCGGTCGGCGCGCCTTCGAGTGCATGTGGAGAAACGGCGGGCTTTACCCATCCGTCCATGAGGTTGGTGGATGATGCTCTTGTCTTGCCGAAGGGTTGTGGTATAGTTCCCTGTGTTTTGTGAGTAGTAGGGGCGCTAAGGCCACCACGTCTGCCCGAGCGCCTGAGTTGGAGGTCAGTATCATGTCGAAGGTTTGTGAGATCTGCGGTAAGCACGCTGTTGCTGGTCGTTCTGTGAGCCACTCGCACCGCACCGTAAACCGTAAGTTCCGTCCGAACATCCAGCACGTCACCATCGTGCAGGACGGCAAGCGCAAGAAGATGAACGTCTGCACCACCTGCCTCAAGAAGGGCAACCTGGTCCGCGGGTAGGTCTGCGCCCCCGGCATGACGCCTCGTCAGGCGAGCTTGGAGTTCTAGAAGGCCCTCTTCGAGGGCCTTCTTTTTTTATGCTTTCTGCCCGGCCTCCTGCCCGTGCCTCCCGGCTTCCTACCCGATGAGATAGGCCGCGGCGACGCCGGCGTGGCACTCGACCTCCGCCGCATCCGCAGCGACCACGTTCGAGATCCCGAGGTCCGCAAGAAGGGCGAGGCTTCGGTGGTCGAGCTCCCAGCGGAAGCCCTGCTCGCTCGCGACGGTCCCCTCCCTGAGCGCGACGAGCGAGAAGGTCGCCCCCTCGCGGCCCGCTATCCGCCAGCTCGCGGTCCCTTGCGGCGAGAGCACACGGCACTCGTAGCCGTCCTCCACGATCCTCGGGGACAGGTCCGCGTTCTGCGCGAGAAGCCCCACCACCGCGAGGGCGTGGTCAGGCCGTCCGCCCGAGGCGCAGGTCACGGTCACGCGCGCCGACGTCCCCCTGCGCGCCGCCTCGTGGCGCGCGCAGGCGAGCGCCAGGCCGAGGTCCGTGTCGTACTTCTCGCTCGGGAACAAGATCTCGGCCGACGAGCGCGCCCGGGCCCACGCCGCGGCCTCCTCGCTCACGGAGTCGGCGTCGCCGCAGAAGACGTCGGCGGGGACGCCGGCGGCGAGAAGGGCCTCCGCGCCCTTGTCGGCGGCAACCACGTAGTCGGAGGCGGCGGCGAGCCTGCCGACGAGTCCAGCCGAGCTCGGGAGCGGCGAGCCGTCCACGACGAGGACCCTGGTCTCGCCGCGCCGGTGTGCGGGGTCGCTTGCGGCGAAGTCGTCGATGAGCGAGAGCGAGAGCTCGGCGTAGCCATGCACGAAGACGTCCGCGAGCGCGGCGAGCGAGTCCTCGTCCGAGCCCCTCCCCTCGCGGTGCCCCGCGCCGAACAGGCAGACGGTCCTGAACCCGGCCGCGCGCGCGGACCTGAGCCCGTAGGGCGCGTCCTCGAAGACCCAGGTGCTCTCGCGCGGCGTGCCGAGTGCCTCGAGCGCCGCCAGGTAGATGTCAGGGAACTCCTTGCTGCGTGCGACCTGCTCGCCGGTGACGATCACCTCGAAGAGGCCGTCAAGCCCCTGCCCGGCCAGCGCGGCGTCTACGAGGGGACGCGGCGTGGAGGAGGCGATCGCGAGGCGCACGCCGGCACCGGCGAGGTCGCGCAGGAACGCCCCGGCCCCCGGAAGGGCAGCCACCTCGTGCTCGTAAGCGGCCCGCATGCGCTCGAAGACCTCCGCGTAGAGCTCCTGCGCGCTCGCGCCCAGACCCAGGTTGTCATGGAGCCACGCGCACTTGTCGCCCAAGGCGAGCGAATCGGACTCCTCGAACGCGCGATCCGCCTCGGCGGCGCCCAGGCCCCGGCCCTCGAGCGCGCCCGTGACGGCCCGCCGCCACTGCGTCTGCGAGTCGACGAGGGTCCCGTCTAGGTCGAAAATCGCTCCTGCAATGGACATACGCACCCCTCCGCAAGCTGGCCGCAAGCTGGCATGGAATCGGCGGGCATTGTCGCATCCCTGCGGTTCGCCCGCCGCCATTTGGGTAAAGTATCACAAGCGTGAAGCAGGGTTGCTTTGCGCGCCCTGTTCGGCTCGTTCGTCTTCGGAGGCTTTATTCTATGGCTCGCTATGACTACAAGTGTCCTTCTTGCGGTACCACGTTCGAGGTGGAGCACCCCATGTCCGCCCACCCCAAGGTGACCTGCCCCAAGTGCGGCAACGAGGCCGAGCGCGTCTTCTCCCCCTCCGGCATCGTCTTCAAGGGTTCGGGCTTCTACAACACTGATCAAAAGGGCAAGTAGTAGTACCATCATCGCAGCACAGGGGGCCATTACCTGCCCGTATGGGGCAACCGTAGCAAGCGGCCTTGCATGAAGAGAGCGCACGCCAGGCAGCGACCGGCATGCGCTCTCTTCATGTTCGCCCGCAGGCCCTAAGGTAGCCCAGCTCTAAGGTCGCCCGGCGCGGTCATACGGCGTAGTCACACGGCGCACTGTCGCCCGGCGCGCTACTGCCCGCGCCTCACCATGCGCGCACAGAAGTGCAGGTCGCAGGCCCACTTGCCGGGCAGGCTCAGGAAGGTGCCCCTATCGGAGAAGGACCTGAGGAGCCGCTGGCCCCCCTCGCCCAACCTTCGCACGCCCCAGGCCTCGCAGACGGGCGCTAGCTCGAAGTCGGCTCCCTCGTCCGTTCCGAGAAACGCGTCGACCACGCCGGCGTTCTCCTGCGGCAGGAACGAGCAGGTGGCATAGACGAGCTCGCCGCCAGGTCGCACGCGCGCGGCGGCCGCCGTCAGGATCTGGAGCTGCAGAGCGGGCAGTGGGGCAAGGCCGCCGACGCCGCTCGGCGCCGCGGCACCCTCCGGCCCGCCCGGCTCGACCGACGCGCGCGCGAGCGACCACGCGATCTCGGGGTGGCGCCGCATCGTGCCTGAACCCGAGCACGGCGCGTCGACGAAGACGAGGTCGTAGCCCGTGGCGACGCCCGCCGGCGCCTCCTTGCCGCCGAGCTCGCGCGCGTCGAGCACGAGGCTGGACACGTGGTCGGACAGGCGCGCGGCCCGCATCCGCCTCCGGGAGACCCGGCACTTGAACGCCTCGGAGTCCACGCCCAGGATGTCGGCCACGCCGCCGCCTGTGAGCGCGGCCGCCTCGAGCAGCAGGGACTTGGTGCCCCGACCCTGGCCCACCTCGAGCACGGTCGCACCGGGCCGCGGCGCCGCGACGAGGGCCACGAGCTGCGCCGCGAGGTCAGCAGGGACGACGGCGGCCTGCTGCACGAGCCCGCTCGACGCGAGCGCACCGGGACGCTCAAGCAGGTAGACGTCGGTGTCCTCGACGCGCCTGGGGCCGAGCCCGAGCTCGGCGAGGCGCGCGGGCGCCTCGTCGGGCGACAAGTTCATGGGGTTCGCGCGCACGTAGACGGACGCGGGCTCCAGCTCGTCGAGACAGGCCCTCCGAGCCGCGGGTAGGCCCACGGCGCCCACGAGCTCGTGCACGAGCCAGTCGGGGAGGCCGGAGACGAGCGCGAGGTCCGCCAGGTCATCCGCATCCGCGGCATCGCCGGCTGCGGCGGGGCCGGCCGCGGCGGCGTCGCCGGCTGCGGCGGGGCCGGCCGCGTCGGCGTCGCCCGTGACGTGGCCCACGAGCCTTCGCCGCGCCGCCTCGACCCTGGGCCGGTCCTCCTCCGCGACGCGGCGCAGGACGGCGTTGGCCAGGCCGGCCGCGCGCGGCGCACGCGCGCGCACGAGCTCCACGCCCTGGTCGACCGCCACCGAGGCGGGCGTGCTCAGGTAGAGCAGCTCGAAGCAGGAGACACGCAGCGCGTCGCGCACGCGCGGCTCGAGGTGGGCCCTGCCCGTCAGGTGCGAGCCCATGACCTCGTCGAGCCGGCCGCTGGTCGCGACGACGCCGCACGCGAGGCGCATGGCCAGGTCGCGGTCGCGCTCGGACAGGCCGGCGAGCGCCGCGGACCCGCGCGCGACGTCCTTCACGCGCCCGTCCCTCGCGCGGACCTCGCGGACGAGGCCAGCGGCGGCGACGCGCGCGGCGCTCGCCCGGCTCCCGCGCCGGCCGGACGTCCTTCTCGCCCGCTCCTCGCCCCTGCCCACGCTAGGCCCTCGACCAGGCGAGGCTCTCCGCCTTGAGCCCCTGCGCCCAGGCGGAGGCGGGCATCTCGCGCTTGCCGTCCGGCTTCACGACCGTGAGCTCGACCGCGCCGTCCGCGCAGCCGAGGAACACCCGACCGCGGTCGACCTCGACCGCACCGGTGGCCACGGCGCGCGGGCTGAGCACGGCGCCCATCGCGCGGACGCCCCGGCCACCGACGAGCAGCCGCGCCGGCGCCGCGTCGAGCGACGCCTGCACGCGCCGCTTGTTGGCGAGCGCAGTGTCGGCCGGGTCGAGGCGCATCTCCTCCTTCGAGATCTTGGGCGCGAGCGTCACGAGCGACTCGTCCTGCTCGTGCCAGACCGCGACCCCGCGGTCCATCTCGTCCAACGCGCACGCGAGCTCGCGCGCGCCCAGGGAGGCCAGCTCCGCCATGAGCTCCGCGCAGGGCTTGTCGGCGACCTCCGTCGAGGCCTGCCGGCACCACGCGCCCGCGTCGAGGTCGTGCGCGATGCGCATGATCGAGACGCCCGCGCGCTCGTCGCCCGCCAGCACCGCGCGCTGGATCGGCGCGGCGCCGCGCCAGCGCGGCAGCAGGGAGGCGTGCACGTTTACGCAGCCCAGGCGGGTCATCCCGAGAAGCGCGTCCGGCAGGATCGCCCCGTAGGCCGCCACGCAGACCACGTCGGCCGAGGCGTCCGCGACGGCGGCGAGCACCTCGTCGCTCACGCGGCGCGCCTCGAGCACGGGCAGGCCGAGCCGCCCCGCCGCGGCCTTGACCGGCGAGGGCTCGAGGCGCCTGCCGCGGCCGCGCACTGCGTCGGGGCGCGTGACCACGAGCGCCACGTCGCCCTTCTCGGCCAGAAGCTCGAGGGAAGGGACGGCGAACTCGGGCGTCCCCATGAAGACGATGCGCATGCCGACCCCCTACTCCTCGCCGACCTCGCCGGGGCGCGCGCCCCGGGCGAGGGCGTCCTGGTAGGCCGCGACGGCCCGGACGCGCTGCGCCGGCGCGAGGTGGTCGAGCATCGTCACGCCGTGCAGGTGGTCGATCTCGTGCTGCAGGCACATGGCGAGCAGGTTGTCGCGGGCCTCGTACTGCATGAGGTCGCCGTCGAGGTTGAGCGCCTGCACCACGACATGGGTCGGGCGCGAGACGGGCACCGTAATCCCCGGGAACGAGAGGCAGCCCTCGCCGTTCTCGCGCTCCTCGCCGTCGGCGACGACTACCTTGGGGTTGATCAGCACGTAGGGGTTCTTCTTGCCCGCGCCGTAGTCCACGTCGATGACGACGAGCTGCACGAGCTCGCCCACCTGCGGTGCGGCGAGGCCGCAGCCGTCCGCCGCGTACATGTCCCTGAGCATGCGCTTGGCGAGCTGCCTCACCTTGCTGTCGATCTTGTCGATCGGCGCGCACTCGGTCTTGAGGCACTCGTTCGGCGCCAGGACGATGTCTTCCAGTCCGCTCATGTGGATCCTCCTATCTCACCGGCGGCCTCGCCGGTCCCTGTCTTGCCGGCGGCCTCGCCGGCCTTCGTCTGCCGGCGGCCTCGCCGGTCCCTCGCGTCGGCGCCCGGCGCCGCCGTCTCGCCGCGCCTACATGAAGTCGTAGGCGTCGACGTCCAACGCCATCCTTATACCCTGCCGCCTGGGGAGCCTGGCGGCGCAGCGCGAGAGCACGGGGCCGAGGTCGGCGTCGAGGGGTGCCTTCACGACCACGTGGCGGCGGACCCTGTCCTTGACCCGGGCCTTCACGCAGTCCGTGGGTCCGAGGACCTCCCAGCCGCCCTCGCCCCCGACCTCCTCGCGCACGAGGCGGGCGAGCTCGTCGGCCATGGTCGCCACGGCGCGCGCGTCCCTGCCCCACACGACGGCGTTGGCCGCGCGCGAGAAGGGCGGGTAGCCGGAGTCGAGCCTGTCCTCGAGCTCGTAGGCGAGGAAGACGTCGCGGTCGTGGCGGGCGACCGCCTGGATCGCGGGGTGGTCGGCCCAGTAGGTCTGGATGATGACCTCGCCGGCCGCCCCTCCCCTGCCCGCGCGGCCCGCGACCTGCTCCAGGAGGTCGTAGGTGCGCTCGGCCGCCCTGAAGTCGGGCAGCTTCAGCGTCGTGTCCGCGTTGACGACGCCCACGAGCGTGACCTCGGGGAAGTCGAGGCCCTTGGCGATCATCTGCGTGCCCACGAGCACCGCGCACTCGGCCGCGTCGAAGCGCTCGAGCAGCTCCTGGTGCGCGCCCTTGCGCCGCGTTGCGTCGGCGTCCATCCGGATGACCTCCACGCCGTCGCCGAGCAGCAGCCGGAGCTCGTCCTCGACCCGCTCGGTCCCCACGCCGTAGGCCGCCATGTAGCGGCTGCCGCAGTTGGGGCAGCGCGTCGTGGGGTCTGGGTAGGCCCGCTGCGGCCAGCTCCTCCCGCAGGTGTGGCACTCCAGCGTGTGCGTCCGCTCGTGGTAGGTGAGCGCGCAGGAGCAGTGCGGGCACTCGGGCACGCACCCGCAGTCGCGGCACATCAGGAAGTTCGAGAAGCCCCTGCGGTTGAGCAGCAGCACGGCCTTCTCGCGCCTGTCCCTCACGCCCTCAAGCGCCTCGGCGAGCGGGGCCGAGAAGACCGACCTCCTGCCGCCGCGGAACTGGCTCGCCATGTCCACCACGCGCACCTCGGGCAGCCGGGCGCCTCCCGGCCGCTCGCGCATCTCCACCCGCCGCCAGCGCGCGCCGCGCCAGCTGCCGACCTCGCAGCGACGCAGGCTCTCGAGCGAGGGCGTCGCCGACCCCAGGACGAGGGCGCAGCCGCGCTCGGCGGCGAGCCTGGCGGCCACCTCGCGCGCGTGGTAGCGCGGGGACTTGTCCTGCTTGTAGGAGCCCTCGTGCTCCTCGTCTATCACGATAAGCCCGAGGTCCGCCACGGGCGCGAACAGCGCCGAGCGGGCGCCCACCACCACGCGCGCCTCGCCCCTGCGCGCGAGGTCCCACTGGTCGAAGCGCTCGCCGGCGGACAGGCGCGAGTGCAGCACCGCGACCTCGTCTCCGAAGCGCGAGCGGAACCTGCCGACCGTCTGCGGCGTGAGCGAGATCTCCGGTACGAGCACGATGGCGCCCCTGCCGGCCGCCAGCGCGTGCTCGATGGCGTCGAGGTAGACCTCGGTCTTGCCCGAGCCCGTGACGCCGTCGACGAGCACGACGTCGCCGGCGGCAGCCTCGCGCGCCTCGTCGATCGCGGCGAGGGCTGCCCTCTGGCCGCGCGTGAGCTCCCGCGGTCGCGCGGCGACTGCGGACGAGAGGGACGTGCCCCCCTGGCCGCGCACGTGGCGGGCCCGCCAGACGCGCACGACGCCGCGCCGTTCGAGCGCCGCGACCGTCTGGGAGACGGCGCCGGCCGTGGCGGCGAGCTCGGCCAGGCGCATGGGGCCGGCCTCGAGCGCCTCGATGACCTGGCGCTGCCTGCTGGCGTTGGCGCGCGGCCGGAAGCCCTCCGCGGCCTCGCCGAGGGCGACCCAGCGCTCGTCGACCGGGCCCGACGACTCGCATACGAGCTCCCAGGGCGCGCCCTCGCCGGCGCGGGTGACCTTGACCGTCTGTCCCGGCGCCAGGAAGGGCCTCACCGCGTCGGCGGGCGGGCAGGCGTACTCCCGGGCGATCCAGAGCGCGACGCGCGCGGCCGCCTCGTCGAAGGCGGGCGGGGCGAGCACGGCCTCCACGGGAAGGAGCCGGCCCGCCCCCACGCCCGCCGGCGCCTCGTCGGCGAGCGCCACCACGTAGCCCACGGCGTGCCTGTGCGAGAAGGTCACGAGCACCGTCGCGCCCACGGCGCAGGCGCCCGCGAGCCCCTCGGGCACGACGTAGTCGAAGGGCTCGTCCAGGGCCCTCGTCGCTATGTCGACGACCACGCTCGCGTAGCGCACCTACGCCAGCTTCGCGACGGCCGCCTTGAGCTCGTCCGTCCGGTTGCACGCCTCCCAGGTGAAGTCCTTGTCGGTCCTGCCGAAGTGGCCGTAGGCCGCGGTCTTCTCGAAGATGGGGCGGCGGAGCTTGAGGTCGCGGATGATGGCGCCCGGGCGCAGGTCGAAGACCTGCTCGACGGCGCGAGTGATGAGGTCGTCGTCGACCGAGCCGGTGCCGAAGGTGTCCACGGAGATGGAGACGGGCTGCGGGACGCCGATGGCGTAGGCGAGCTCGATCTCGCACTTGTGGGCGAGACCGGCGGCGACCACGTTCTTGGCGACCCAGCGGGCGGCGTAGGCGGCGGAGCGGTCGACCTTGGTGGCGTCCTTGCCAGAGAAGGCGCCGCCGCCGTGGCGGCCCATGCCGCCGTAGGTGTCGACGATGATCTTACGGCCGGTCAGGCCCGTGTCGCCCATGGGGCCACCCACGACGAAGCGGCCGGTGGGGTTGACGTAGATCTTGGCGTCGTCCCACTTGATGCGCGCCTCCTCCATGACCGGCCTGATGACCTTGGCGATCATGTCCTCGCGGATCTCGGCGAGCTTGACGTCGGCGGAGTGCTGCGTGGAGACGACCACTGCCGTGACCTCGACGGGCCTGTCGTCCTCGTAGCGGACCGTCACCTGGGTCTTGCCGTCCGGGCGCAGGTAGGTGAGGGTGCCCTCCTTGCGGACGTCGGCCAGCCTCTTGGCCATGCGCTGCGCGAGGTAGATCGGCATGGGCATCAAGACGTCGGTCTCGTCGGAGGCGTAGCCGAACATCATGCCCTGGTCGCCCGCGCCGATCTTGTCGATCTCGTCCTCGTCGTCGCCGCGCGCGAAGGTGCCGTCGACGCCCTGGGCGATGTCGGGGGACTGCTCGTGGATGAGGTTCATGACGCCGCAGGTGTCGGCGTCGAAGCCGAACTTGGCGCGGGTGTAGCCGATCCTGCGGACGGTCTCGCGCACGATCTTCTGGACGTCCACGTAGGCCTCGGTGCGGACCTCGCCCATGACGATGACGGTGCCCGTGGTGGTGAAGGTCTCGATGGCGCAGCGGACGTTGTCGACGTTCGCGGGGCGCCCCTGGGTGTCGCGGTAGCCCTGGGCCTGCAGCTCGGCCTCCTTGGCGAGGATCGCGTCCAGGATGGCGTCGGAGATCTGGTCGCACATCTTGTCGGGATGGCCCTCGGTCACGCTCTCCGAGGTGAAGAGGTAGTTCTTGCTCTGAGCCATGCTTGGTCCTTTCCTGCCCGCCGTCGGCGGAAGCGTGCTCTTGCGGTCTCATGGGAGGCTATGCTACGCCTTTTCCAACGCGTGTTGGGGGCGCCGCCCCAAAGAACCGCCAATTGCCACGCTTCAGGTGGTCGTTGTCGCCCGAGCGCCGGTCTGGGCGGCGACCCGCCCGGCGCTCGGGCCCGTTCACGGACCGGGCCCGAGCACGGACCATGTCCGAACGCCCTACGCGTCCGCAGCGCCGTCCCCCACCGCCTCGCACGCGAGGGCGACCGCCGTCCCCGGGTTCATCTTGCAGAACTCGAGCCCCACGGCGCCGAGCAGCGCGCCCGTGAGCTCGACGGAGCCTCCGTCTCGCCACCAGCCCGTCTTGAGCCGCATGGCCCAGCGGTCTTGCTGCCACACCCCGGGCAGCGCCCTCACCCGGTAGCGCACGTCCGCGCGAAGTCCCGGCAGGGGCACGGGCTGACAGGCCTCGAACGGGCTCGTCTCCTCACAGAAGAGCACGTAGACGGCTTGTCTCCCGTCCTCGGAGACGATCCCGCGGACGGCGGGGACGGCCTTGGAGACGAACGAGTGCACGAGGGTGCCTCGCTCCGTCATCCCACGCACCCGCTTGTAGGCGCTGACCCACTCGGCGAGCCTCCCCAGCTCCTCCTCGTCCAGCTGCGTTATGTCCCACTCGATCCCGAGGTGGTAGAGGAGGCTTCCCGCCGCGCGCGTCTGCAGCGTGGAGATGCGGCCGGTGGCGTTGGACTTGGGCTTGCCGATGTGGCAGCCGACGACCTCGGGCGGCAGGATGAGGTCGGTGCCGTCGTGGATGTGCCAGCGCTCGACCGGGTCGAGGTCGTCCGAGCCCCAGACGCGCTGGGCGCGCTCCATCACGCCGAGGTCGATGCGCCCGCCGCCCGACGCGCACGACTCGAGCTCGAGTCCGGGGAAGCGCTCGTGCAGGGCGTCCATCAGCCGCCAACAGGCCAGCGTCTGCTCGTGGTAGGCGGCGCGCCCCGTACGCGCGTCGCCCGCCTCCCACAGCTCGCGGTTGTGGTCCCACTTCACGTAGTCGGCGCCCACCTCCTCGATGACCGCGCACATCTGGCCGAGCACGTGGTCGAAGCACGCCGGGATCGCGAGGTTCAGCACCTGCTGGTTGCGGACGTCGGCCGGCAGGCGCCCCTCGGCCCCCTCGGGCCTGAGCACCCAGTCGGGATGCGCCCGGAAGACCTCGGAGTCCACGTTGGCGCTCTCCGGCTCGAACCAGATGCCGAACTGCATGCCGAGCCCGTGCACGTGGTCGGCGAGCGGGCGGAGTCCGTCGGGGAACACGTCCGGGGCCACCCACCAGTCTCCGAGGCCGGCGTCGTCCCAACGCCTGGTCGAGAACCACCCGTCGTCCAGGACGAACCGCTCGACGCCCACGCGAGCTGCGACGTCGGCGAGCTCGCGGAGCTTCGCCTCGTCCTGGTGGAAGCCGACGGCCTCCCAGGTGTTTATCGTGACCGGACGCGGCGTCCGGGGGTGCGACGGCAGCGCGCGGACGTGCGCGTGGAAGCGGTGGGCCACCTCGTCCAGGCCCTCGCCCGCGCTCGCGTAGACCCACGGGGTCTCGTAGGACTCGCCCCGCGCGAGCGTGACCTCGCCGGGCGCGAGCCACTCGCCGGCGCGCAGGAAGCGCTGGCCCTGGTAGGTCGCCTGGGCCTCGACGCGCGTGTTACCCGACCAGGCGACGTGCACGAGGTGGGCGGACCCCTCCCGCCAGCCCGCGCGAGGCACGCAGGTCCCGTAGACGCTCGAGACGTCCTGCGGCTGGCAGTTGCGCACGACGCGCTGGTGCGTCCCGTAGGTGAACTCGTGGCGCTGGATGACGTGCTCGCGGGCCCAGTCGCCCGTCTCCTCCAGGATCTCGGACTCGCGCTCGGGCACCGGCAGGCAGAGCGTCAGGGCGGAAAGGTCGTAGGGCTCCGTCGCGAGGTTGGTCACCCGCGCGCGCAGGGCGAGAAGCCCCGACGGCTCGATCGCCAGCCTGCCCTCGAGACGCAGCCGCCCACGGTCGTCGGTCGAGGAGAACGTGAGCTCGGAGGGGCCGCCCTCGAACTCGAAGTCACCGAAGCGCGGGCTGAAGCCACGCCCGCCGAAGCTGCCGGAGAGGCCGGGCTCCTCGTTCCAGGCTCCCACCGAGGAGAGCGGGACCAGCCAGGTCCCGACGATCCCCGAGGCGTCGAGCGACAGCGCGTCCCCCTCCCCGAGCTCCGGGAGCGAGGCGCCCCAGTAGAGGACCTCGGGGGGCGCGGCCGCCTCCAACCTCACGAGCACCGTGACCCCACCCGCGTCGAGCCTCCTGACGTCACCCATACGATCCTCCCTCCCCGCCCGCCCAAGGGCGGCGGCGCGTAGACCTAGCTGGCCTTGAGTTCCTATACCGTGATAAAATATGTCAATAGTGAGTACGTTCATCGAAGTGCCTTGGCACGGCGCCCGGCGCCGTCGCGCGCAGGCGTCCGGACGCGGGCGCAGGAGGGCTGGTCGCCATGTCGGAGCAGACGTCGAGCGTGGGACCCCGCATCAGGGAGCTCCGCAAGTCCTGCGGCATGACGCTGCAGGAGCTCTCCGAGTTCACCGGCCTCTCGGTCGGCCACCTCAGCCAGATCGAGCGCGGCCTGGCGAGCCCCACCCTCGCGAGCCTCGACAAGGTCGCCGAGGCCCTCGGCACCACCGTCGCACACCTCGTGAGCGGCCCCGAGGATGAGCGCCTCGTGGTCCGCAAGGGCGAGGAGGAGGTCGCCACCTTCCCGGACATCAACACGGAGGTCGGCTACTACCGCTTCAGCGAGACGTCCGCAGTCCTGGAGGACATCGTCGTCCGCCCCGGCGAGACGGGCGAGCAGCAGTGGTCGCGCCACGTCTACCCCGAGATCGCGTTCGTCGTCGAGGGCGAGCTGACCCTCGAGCTCGAGGACGCGCGCGTGGTGCTCCGGCCCGGCGACGCCTTCCTAGTGCCCCGCAACCGCCGCCACAAGCTCTTTAACGAGGGCACGGAAGCCTGCCGCTCCGTCTGGGTCTACCTCCGCCACAGCTGAGGGTACGCGTTCACACCCGCGCCGCGCCCGACCCTAGCGACAGCCCTAGCGATGACGCCGGGGGTCAGGCGCGCAGCCCGGCCCCCGGCGTCGCCTAGAGCTCGATCAGGTGGTCGGTGATGTAGCTCAGCCGCTCGTAGCCGTCCTCGGTCACGAGCACGTCGTCCTCCTGGCGCACGCCGCCCAGCCCCGGAACGTAGATGCCCGGCTCGATCGTGTGGACCATGCCCGGCTGCTCCTGCGTCAGGTTCGTCGGCCCCATGAAGGCGGGCTCGTGAATGTCGAGCCCGTAGTTGTGCCCGACGCCGTGCGGTATCTGGTAGCCACGGTCGTTCACGTAGCCGTGGATGGCGTTCGATATCTCCGCGTAGGTTACGCCCGGCCTCACCATGGACATGCCGAGCTCCTTGGCCTCCTCCACAATCTTCCAGATGTCGTAGAGCCTGGGCTCCTTGGCCCTGCCAAGCACGACCGTCCTCGTGATGTCGGAGCAGTAGCCCTTGTAGTAGGTCCCGAAGTCGATCGTGACGAAGTCGCCCTCCTCGAGCACGCGCTCGGAGGCCGTGGCGTGCGGGCAGGCGCCGTTGTCAGGCCCGGAGGCCACGATCGTCTCGAAGCAGAAGCCCTGCCCGCCGCGAGAGCGGAACTGGTACTCGAGCTGGTTCGCCACCTCGACCTCGGTCATTCCCGGCTTGATGTAGTCGAGAAGCCCGTAGAAGCTCCTCATGTTGATCTTGTCCGCCTCGCGGATGATGGCGATCTCGCCGGCGTCCTTGATCATGCGGAGCGGGGCGACGAGGTCGTCTCCCGCCTCGAGCGCGACGGAGCCGGAGTGCTCCTCGAGGTCGGCGAGGTCGGCGACCGTGAGGTCTGCGGCCACGTAGCGCGCCCGCGACACGCCGAGGTCAGCGAGGACGTCGCCGGCGCAGGTGTAGTAGTTGGCCGGCCTGCCCCCGCTTCTCTTGTATACGTGGACCTCAGAGACGGCGCCCACCTCGGTGGCCGCCTGGCTCTCGTAGCGCGCGTCGGTGACGAAGTGGCAGCCCCTCGGCGACACCACGAGCACAGCGGTCCCGTACTCGCCGGTGAATCCAGTCAGGTACTTGATGTCGGAGCCCTTGGAGACGACGTAGGCCTCGACTCCGGCCTCGGCGAGCCTGTCGATGAGCCTCTCGATCCTTTTTGCCATGCGAAGACCACCTTCCTCGCGGGACCAGCAGCCCCGGTCCCGCGCAATCTACGTTTATCAGAGCAGCCCGCGCGCCGACGAGCTACCGCGCCCGGCGCGTCCGGGCGTCGCGGCCGCACCTGGCGCCAGGCGCCCGGACGACCGCGGCGCCCCTGGGCTACACCAGCTCCGCGTCGATGGACTTGGCGCGGATCATGACGACGACCCCCACGACGACGAGCACGACGGTCATCATCGGGAAGATCATCAGCTGGGACTCGGCGGTCGGGAAGAAGTTCATGAGGATCATGCAGACCGCGTTGGCGATCGTCGTGGCCTGGGCCCAGGCGGACTGCATCTGCGTCTCGTAGGACTTCGGTGCGAGGCGGGACGTCACGGACAGGCCGATGGGGAACACCATCGTGTCGCCGACGGTCATGAACAGGTAGTACAGGATCGGGAGCAGCGGGGACACCTTGCCCTGCATCGCGAGGATGACCGGGAAGGAGAGCATGAGGTAGCCGAGGGCGTACCACAGGATGCCCGAGCCGAACTTCTCGGCCGTGCCGACCCTCTTGCCGAACTTGGTCGACCACAGCCAAACGAACACGGGACCGGCGACGATGCCGAAGGCGTTGTAGATCGTCGTGAAGGTGGCCGGTGCGAACTCGAATCCGAGGAAGGTGCGATCCACCTGCGTGTCGACGAAGATGGCGATGGCGGAGTTGATGAGCGTGGAGGCGATCATGACGACCACGTACATGAGCCAGATGCGCAGGAACGGCTTCAGGTTTGCGTGCTCCTGGGCGGTGATGTGCTTGTTGCGGAAGAGCTGCGCGAGGAAGGCGATCGGGATGACGAAGGAGACCGTCGTCAGGACGTTGATCACGCCGTCGAAGGTGAGGGTGCCGGTGGAGATCGTCACGGCGAGCACGGCCACCGCGACGACGGCGACAACGGCGACGACCTTGCCGATCCTGCTCGCCTCGGCCTTGCTCAGGGGACGAGCGGGCTTCTCGCCGATGTCGCCGAAGAACTTGTGCCTGAAGACGAAGATGACCAGGCCGTAGAGCAGGGCCCATACCGTGCCGACGGCGAAGCCGATGTGGTAGTTGTTCGCCGCGAGGTTGCCCACGAGGATGGGCGCCACCACGCCGGAGACGGCGTTCATGGTGTTGTTGATCGTGTAGCCGGCGTCGCGGCGGGCGTGGTCACCGCGGCGGTAGAGCATGCCGAGCAGCGACGGGTTGGACGCGCCCATGATCGGCAGGCCCATGAGGATGACGCCGGTGATGCCGAGCACGCGGCCGAGCTCGAGCGTCGGCGCCGGGATGGCGAGCAGGCCGAACGCGAGGGCCTTGAGCAGGTTGCCGAGCACCAGGGCGCGCTTGGGGCCCATGACGCGGTCGGAGAGCCACGAGCCCACGATGACGAACAGGCTGTTCATGGCACCCATGGCCGAGATGATCGTACCCGCCTGTCCCTCGGTGAAGCCGAGGCCCTTCGTGAACGGGCTGTAGAGGTAGTAGATGAGGACCGCGTAGACGGCGCCCCAGGCGAAGGAGTTGCAGAGCGTGCCGAGCGACAGCGCACCAACGCCCCTGGGGTGCCCGAAGAACCCCTTGTCGTCGAGGATCGCCTCGGTCTTGGGATCGAGCCGCTCCTCTTCCTCCCCCGTTCTCTCCACTTCAGCTGGCATCCGTCTCCCCTTTCGTTTGAGATGGCTTGCGTACACCGGCGTCGCGACGTCGCGCGCCGATGGTCGAACCCCTGGTGGGCCGGTGCGGGCGCCGCCGCCTACCGGAGGCGGCGCCCGCACCGGAGTCGCACGGCGGCTAGCGCCGGACGTAGACCTGGTAGTCCTCGCCCTCGAGCATGCAGAGCGGGCGGACCCTGGTGCCGGTGCCGGCGACGACGAAGCTCGGCCCGTCCCCGTCCTGCACGAGGACCTCGTCGAGCGGCCGCTCGTCCGTGCCGAGGCGCAGGAAGTCGGACGAGGGCGTGAGGAAGGCGAGGACGTAGGGCCCCCAGCAGACGACGACCTTGTCGGGGTCGTCCGGTGCGGCCTCGAGCCTCGGCGAGCAGGGCAGACGGAACTCGAGGGAGTCGCCGTCATGCCAGGTCCTCTCGAGCTCGAGCCAGCGTCCGTCCCTCGTGGTCGCGACCTTTGCGGGCTCGCCATCGAGGAGCAGCCCCTCGGGGTCCGCCCACAGGGGCCTGCGCACGCGCAGGCGGAAGCGGGAGTCCGTGCCCGCGAAGGAGACGACGACCCTGAACCCCCGACGGTCCTGCTCGACCCGCTGCCAGACCGCGACGCCGCGCTCCTCCCAGTCGACGTGCGAGGGCACGAACAGGGCCACCTCGAGCTCGTCGTCGGTGTGGTAGTAGACGCCGTCCGCGTACATGAAGTCGTCCTCGAGGCCGGTACCGTGACAGCAGGAGTTCTCGTCGTCGAACTCCTTGTGGAAGCCTGGTGCGAGCGGCATGAAGTAGGTTCGCGCGCCGCGCGCGTGCTTGTCGCCCGAGGCGAGCACGTGGTTGAGCATCGTGCGCTCGTAGTAGTCGAGCATCTCCGGGCGCCGCTCGTGACGATAGAGCCCTCGCGTGAGCTTGACCATGTTGTAGGAGCAGCATGACTCGGCCGTGTGCTCGGAGAGCTGTCGTGCCACGCGGTTGGGGTGGTGCCACATCTCGGACTCGCCCGTCCCCCCGATCGCGTAGACGTGGGCCCCCACGACGATGTCCCAGAAGTTGCGCGCGATGTCGAGGTAGCGCCGCTCCCCGGTGTCCTCGAAGAGGCGCAGCGCACCGATGACCTGGGGGATGTGCTGGTTGGCGTGGACGTCCTCGAGGGTGTCTACGCCCTGCTCCATGGGCACGAAGAGCTTGTCGTTGTCGAACAGGCGGGCGGCGTCGATGAACGCGTGCCTGCCGGTGCGCTCGTAGAGCCTGGCCAGGGCATCGTTCATCCCGCCGAACTCTCCGGCGATGTAGATGCCCCACATGGTGGTGAGCTCCTCGTGCGAGAGTCGCGAGAGCCTCTCGTGGGCCCACGCGCCCATGCCCTCGGCGACCTCGAGCGCGAGCCCGTCGCCGAAGGCGTCGTAGCAGTCGAGCAGGCCCGCGAGGACCTTGTGGAAGGTGTAGTAGGGGGCCCAGACCTCCGGGTAGCGCACGTAGCGCTCGAGGCGGTCGAACTGCTCCTCCGGGAAGCCCATGAGGTAGCCCGCGTGCACGCCGGGGACCCGCTCGAGGGCGCGCTGGCACGCGGCGAGCGAGGCCACGAGGTAGGCGGCCTTCTCGCGCACGCGCACGTCGCCGGTGGCCAGGTAGCAGCGGGCGAGCGCGGAGAGGTAGTGGCCGGTCGTGTGGCCGCGCAGGAGGCACTCGGGCGCGTCCCAGCCCACCATCTGCGGGGCGCCCAGCGTGTCCAGGCCCGCGGTCGCGCGGAAGTTGTAGAGCATCTGGTCGTCGTCGACCGTAAGGAGGAACGCAAGGCTCCGCTGCTGCTGGTCGAAGAGCTCGGAGCCCGCGTCGAGCCGGGCGGCGCCGGGGTCGAAGGAGTCGACCGCGCACCCGGTGGGCGCTAGCTCGGGCTCGAGCCGGGCGACCACCTCGACCGTCGCCTCTGCCGGGTAGGTGGTCCCCGCCACGTGGCCGGCGACGTGCCTCTCCCCCAGCTCGTCGAAGGTCTGCTCGATCCCGCCGTCCCACTCGACCGGGTGCGAGACCAGGCGGCCGTCGGCCGTGTCCACGATCACGACCGCAGGCAGCCAGCAGGGCCTGCCGAGCTCGGCGCGCACGCGCGCCTCGTGGACGTGCTCGACCACGATGTCGTTTTTCGCCTCGAGGACGTGGACGGGGTAGGTCCGCGTCACCGTGCCCTCCGGGCAGGAGAACGTGGCCGTGAGGCGCACGTCGCGCGGGCCCATGCCGTACCTCGGCTGCGTGACCGTGCCGTCAGGGCGCACGAAGCGCTCGTTGTCAGACGACCATGAGATGCTCGAGCCGTTGGCGCCCCTCGTCGGAAGGTCGAGGTCGAACTCCACCGTGTTGAGGTTCGCGACGTAGAGCTGCTCGGCGTCGAGCTCCGCGGCACTTGCCATGTGCACTCCCTTCGCTCCTGGGGTCCCGCGAGGCTTCTCGGGACGTCAATGTTTCACTGTTACAAAATTCTCTTCACGTGCGTGAATATTACACGCCTAGGGCCACCCTGGCCCCCCGCTGGACCAGACAGGCCGCTCGCGGGGCCCCTCGGTCCGCGAGCGGCCTGCGCGGACCGGGCGACGAGCGCGGGGGCGGGCGCCCGCTTTCGGGCGCTACCTCCCGATGAAGTCCCAGTCGAACTTGGTGTCGAGGTCGTAGGCGCGCGGACGTCCGGAGACGTCGTACCTGTCCTGGTTCCACCTCCAGGGCCGCGGCAGGAACTTCGCCGGGTAGACCTCCGCCATGAGCCGGAAGCCCACAGGGTCGTACTCCTCGAGCTCCTCGCGCGTGTTGACCGGCCCGCGGATGCCGTCCCACCTGCCGTCCACGCCCTCCTGCATCACGTCGAACCAGATCGTGGAGAGCGTCGCGAAGTACTCCTCGTAGTTGGAGATCGCATAGGAGTCGTGCCACAGCCCCTCGTCCACGGCGTGCCGGTAGGCGTCGCGCACCTGCCCGGCGAGGGTCTGGTCGTCGAGGAAGTTGATGCCCACCAGGTGCACGGCGTGACCGAACTCGTGAACGAGCACCATCTCGTGGGGATAGGCGGTCGCGTAGCGCCCCGACCTGAGGCGGATCAGGTTCGCCTCGGAGATGGAGGTGATCGGCACCTCCGCGTCACCGCCAAAGCCGGCCACGTGGCGCGTGGCGAGCCAGTAGCCCATGCGGTGCTCGGGAACGTCGTAGGCGTCGTACTCGAGCCCGAACACCGCGACCTCGCAGCCCCGCTCCACGAGCTTATCGCCTATCTCGGGGTGCTTCTCGAGCATGAGGTCGCAGATCTTGGCTGCGACCTCGAGCGAGTAGGGTTGGACCACCTTGCTTCCCTTGACCAGGATGCCGCTTTCCGACCTCAGGAACGAGGTGTAGTGCGGGCGGTACGCGAGGGCGTAGGTGCGCTCGTAGTCGGCCGCGCGCCCCAAGAGGTCGTGGACCTCGCGCACCACGCGCACCCGCAGCTCGGACGCGCACGCCGTGTCGACGGGCTCGGCGAGGGCGAGCGTCGTGCAGCAGGTCTCCTTCTGGTAGCAGGTGCCATAGTTCCAGGGCAGGTCGCTCGTCCAGTGGAACAGCGCGAGCTCGCACCCGTCCTTCGTGACCGAGAAGTACCTCTCGTCGTCGGCGTGCACCACCTGCTCGTTCCAGCACAGCTCGATGCGCCTGTCGTCGATGAGGCGCGCCTCCACGACCTCGGGCCGCGCGATGCCGCCTGAGTCCTCGCCCATGTCGTCCTCCGTCCGCTCGGATGTGGGCGCC
>Ga0256406_1003005_pt1 | contig 22122 bp, 14 predicted proteins | sample RumenRJG_03DNA_FD_185986 | JGI IMG/M metagenome (GOLD analysis project Ga0256406, IMG submission 185986) | Bovine rumen microbial communities from Lethbridge, Alberta, Canada - RJG_03 | ecosystem: Host-associated > Mammals > Digestive system > Stomach > Rumen | place: Canada: Alberta | collected... | reverse complement strand
ACACCTGAGAAGCCTCCATTACTAGACTACGTTACATGAATAATCATAGCATAATGAAGGCTGTTTCAGGTTGATTACTTAACTACATTTACCCCGAGAGGGGGATCTTTCAACCGCACAGGTGGAATTGTTTTGACTCACTGCAGGTAGCCATCTTGGGTAAGCCCCCGGAAAGGAAAAAATCACCTATCCAGGAAAGCAAAATTGGCGATTCCTCAGAAGGATCATACCCACAGAGATTATAGAATGCCTTGATCGGGCGGCTGGGAGCATCGCCGAGGGGCCCAGCCGCCTCGACGATAACTTCTGGAGACACGATCATTTTTCCTTCCAGTGCCGCGTCATTTTGCCTTCCGAAGGGGAGCTAATTCTGGGGTCCGCCTGCACGAGCTGTTCCTGCCCGTCTTCGCAGAGATCATTCCCGGATTCGATGATCCTGTTAATGACCATTCCTTCTTCCAATCCATAGACGACTGAAAAATGCGTGATCCACTTTCTGTCCGGAGAGGATATCCTTTCGCAAACGTTTTCCATCCCCAAACGGCGGGCTTTTTCTGCTTTTGGTCAGTGTGACGGAAAACGAATCCGGTTTCTTTCTGTTTTTGTCAGAATGCCAACAGCTGACAAAAAGTAACAACGCCTGCAATGGAGAGAAAAATCCCCGAATCATAGAATTAAGTTACAAGAAATCAATGTAACAGAGTCCATTGATGCGAAAGGGGAACGGGTCGTATGGAAAAAATCAAAACCTCTCCGCTGAAGCTGAAATCCGTAAAGCCAAAAGAGAGTAACAGCCTGACAAAAAGTGAAAACAAGTCCTCGATCATGGGGGCAAGGAGGAAGAAATCGATCATCCTGACGAGCATGTGCCTGCCGGGTGCGATCTGGTTCATTCTCCTTCGGTACCTGCCGATGGCCGGCATTGTCCTTGCCTTCAAGCAGTACAAGGTGTATCCGAAGAACCCGACGTTCTGGTCGAACCTCTACCACAGCAAGTGGGTGGGCTTCAAGAACTTCGAGTACCTGTTCAAGACCCAGGACGCGCTCAGGGCAGTGCGAAACACCCTCGTCTACAACGTGATCTGGATCGCCATGGGGCTGGTCCTTGCGGTGGCCTTCGCCATCATCCTGAACGAGCTTCGCGCAAAGGTGGCGGCCAAGGCCTATCAGACCCTGATGTTCTTCCCGTACTTCCTCTCCTGGGTCGTTGTTTCCTACTTCGTTCTGGCCTTCTTTGATCCGACCTCCGGTCTTGTGACCTCGATCCGGGCGGCAAGGGGGCTTCCGAAGATCGACTGGTACAACATGCCGAAGTACTGGCCCTGGATCCTGACCTTTGCGAACCAGTGGAAGAACGTCGGATACTCCACCATCCTCTATCTGACCGCGATTGTCGGAATCGACAGGGGCCAGTACGAGGCAGCCGCGATCGACGGCGCAAGCTGGTGGCAGCAGATCCGGTACGTGACGCTGCCGAACCTGGCACCGATGATCAGCATTCTGCTCATCATGAACGTCGGCAAGATCTTCAACTCCGACTTCGGTCTGTTCTATTCGGTTCCCATGAACAGCGCAAGCCTCTATCCCGCAACACAGACGATTGATACCTACATCTACAACGTGCTGACCGCCACCAACAACATCGGCCAGTCCACAGCCGGAGGCTTCCTCCAGAACCTTGTCGGTTTCGTCTGCATCATGGCCGCCAACAGCATCGTCAGGAAAATCGACGAGGACAGCAGCCTGTTCTGAGGAGGGTTTGAAATGGCACGTTCCAACACAGCTGCAATAGCAGTCCGTAAAAAGAAGACCCACCCGAACAGCGTGAGCCTTCCCGTGGAAGTGATCTTCCACATCATCATGATCATCGTCGCGGCGATGTGCATCATTCCGTTCATCTTCGTCGTGATCATCTCGTTCTCCTCGGAGGAGAGCATCCGGGCAATCGGCTACAGCTTCCACCCGATAGCATGGTCCACGGAGGCCTACAAGTACATCGCAAAGCTTGGCGATCAGCTCTGGAGATCTTACTTCAACAGCTTCTTCATCACGATCGTCGGAACCTTCTTCTCGATGCTGATGACGATCCTGTACGCCTACGCCCTGTTCCGCAAGGACTTCCGGCACAGAAAGTTCTTCACCTGGCTGTGCTTCATCACCATGATCTTCGGCGGGGGCCTCGCACCGACCTACGTCGTCTGCAAGATGGTCCTCGGACTCCACGACAGCTATCAGGCCGTGATCATCCCGATGCTGATGAACCCGTTCAACCTCATCGTCATGCGGACGTTCTTCCAGAGTTCCATTCCGGACGAGCTCATCGACGCAGCGGCAATCGACGGCGCGGGAGAGTACAGGACCCTGTTTTCGATCATTCTTCCGATCTCGAAGCCCGGCATCGCAACGGTCTCGCTCCTCACCGCCCTGGCCTACTGGAATGAGTGGTTCATTCCCCTCCTGTATATCCAGGACGCAAAGTACTATCCGCTGCAGTACCTGCTGATGCAGATGCAGAAGAAGGTCGACTTCCTCGTCAAGAACAGCTCGATGATCGGCGCGGAGGCCTCCAAGATCACGGCAACGCTTCCGTCCGACTCTTTGAAGATGGCTCTTGTCGTCCTCATCGTCGTCCCGATCGCATTTGCCTACCCGCACTTCCAGAAGTACATCGTCTCAGGTCTGACGATCGGATCCGTGAAGGGCTGAAAACCATTATTTCTTTCATCTGTCAAATCCCGCGGACGGTCCGCGGAATAGAAAAACCGGAGGGTTATCTTATGAAAAAAAGAATGCTAGCTGTTATTCTCACCGTCGGCATGCTGACGCCGGTCCTTGCAGGCTGCGGCAGTTCATCGGCTTCATCGGGCTCGTCGTCCGGCACTGCCGACACCACGGCAAAGGACGCCGCGACGGCCACGACGGACACGGCGGATACGACGTCCACCGACACGTCCTCGTCCGGGCTGGATCCCGTCACCCTGAAGATGTACTTCGAGGGCGCAAACGTCACCGATGATTCCGAGGCGATGGATGCCCTGAACAAGTACCTGCAGGAGAAGATCAATGTCACCCTCGAACCGATCTGGGGCACCTGGGGCGACTTCGATCAGAACGCGGTCCTGTCCCTGCAGGGCGGCGATGACGTCGACATCTACTTCACGAGCTCCTGGACGGCCGACGAGTACAACAAGTTCGCCCGCGACGGCTACTGGGTCCGCCTCGACAATCCGGACAACAACCTGATCGAGAAGTACGGCACCGATCTCTGGAACACGCTGCCGAGCGTCCTCATTCAGGGTGCCACGGTCAACGGCGCGGACGGGTACGGCGTCTATGCGGTCCCGGGCTACAAGGACATCGCAACCCAGAACTGCTGGGACGTCAACGTGGATCGTCTGACAGAGCTCGGCTACACGGTCGATGACATCAAGAACAGAAGCTACTTCGAGCTCGGCGATATCCTGCAGGCCGCCAAGGACAAGTACGGCGACAACTTCTATCCGCTGCTGGTCGAGGGCGCAGTCCTCGAGCGCATGGTCGACAGCTCCATCATTGTCACCGGCGACAACGGCACCGGCAATTTCATGAGCTACTACCTGAACACCGACGACGTCTCCCAGCCGAACGCAACCTACGGCAACAAGATCATGAACAAGTTCGCAACGGACGAGTTCAGGAAGTTCGCAGAGCAGACAAGAGAGTACTATCTCAAGGGCTACATCGATCCCGCGATGGGCAATGCGGAGCAGGCAAACGATCAGAGAACCGCTTCCCAGCTGGCCGGCAACTACCTCATCGGCACGCAGAGCTACTCCTACGGCTATGAGGTCCAGGCATCCCAGGAGCGCGGCATTCAGGTCGCCATGGTTCCCTGCACCGAGCCCTATGTCGACACGACGTCCTCTCAGGGTGCCATGATGGCCATCTCCACCGCATCCCAGAATCCGGACCGCGCGATGATGTTCCTGAACCTGCTCAATACCGATCCCACGGCCATGACGCTTCTCGACTATGGTGTTGAGGGTGTCCACTACACGCTGGACGATCAGGGCTGCGTTGCATTCACCGACAAGAGAGCTGACTATCAGCCCTGGACCAACGGATCCGGCAACGTCACGATCCTTCCTCCGACCACCGATCAGGAAAAGACCTACGGCACGGATTTCTGGGATAAGTTCAAGGATTACTACGGATCCGCAAAGGAGATCCCGATCCTGGGCTATGCATACGATGCTTCCAACATGGAGACCGAGATGGGCGCCTGCGCAAACGTCGTAGCAGAATACATGCTTCCTCTTTGCACCGGCACCGTCGATGTCGATGAGAAGCTCCCGGAGTTCCTGGAAAAGCTCGATGCTGCAGGTGTGAACGACATCATTGATGACGCAAACAAGCAGCTCGATGACTTCATGGCAGCAAAGGGTGAGTAACAGCGGAAAATAAACTGACTGACAAAAGGTTCCCATGGAAAAGATTCCCATGGGAACCGGCAGGGCAAAAACCCTGTATAATGACAGTCAGGGAGACACCAGGCAGGTTCTTTCTGCCCGGTGTCTTTTTTCCGTTTTACCCGGGGGAGGTTTTTGGAGATGAGAAAACAGAGGGGGACAGGCCGGTACAGCCTGCAGAGTCAGATCCTTCGATATCTGGCCCTGTTCTGGTTTATTCCGCTGATTGTCCTGATGGTACTGATGGCGCTGATTCTGGGACACGGGGTGGTGACACGAAACGAGAGATCCATCCTGACGTCCATGGAGAGCGGCGGCCGCCAGAGCGCGGCAAATCTGTCCCACTGCATGGAGCGCTCCCTCGATGCCTCCTACAGCAGTTCGATCCGGGAAGCCTACGACTACTATCTCAAAGATAAGAGCCGTGCGGATCTGTACACGGCGATGAGCCGGTACCTCACGCAGAACTACAAGTTCGAGGACGGGATCCTGCTGGCCTGCGTGGAGTTCACGGACCTGACGGACAGTCCGTACATCGTAAGCCGCGAATCGGCGATCGGTCAGAGCATCTCCGGTTCGGAGTTCCGTACGGATGACCTGCCGCTGTGCCTTGCGGCGGCAAAGGACCTGGGGACCGGCATGAAGCTGGTAACCAGCGGAGGGCACGTCTATCTTGTCCGGAACCTTCTGGGCTCCGACTATGTCCCCTATGCGACGATGATCCTTGGACTTGACGGCGATCAGGTCTTCGGGCCTCTTTCCAATGTCTGGCAGGAGAGCGCAGCCGCGGTGCTGTGCGGATCCGATGTGGTCTATGGCGGGAAGTCCGATGATGCGGATACACAGAACCTGAAAGGCGCGGTAAGCGCCGATACGACGGCTCCCGTCTTTATCTGGCGCTCTTCCGGCCGGCACTATGTCGTGAGCCGTGAGAGTATCGGGGGGATCGACCTTACCCTGGCGGTCCGGTTCAATACCTCCGTGTTCTTTGTCGAAGTCGCCAATACGGTGTTCATGGTCATCGTCATCGGCATCATGGGGCTGATCCTTGCGCTGATGCTGATGCGGTTCCTGAAGATCCGTGTCACGCAGCCCGTCGGGCGCCTCGAGGAGGCCTCGGAGAAGATCGCGGACGGGCAGTTCGGAACGCATGTCGAGACCGACGTCAGAAACGGCGAGATGAATGACCTTGCCCTGCACTTCAACGAGATGAGCGATCACCTGAAGGAGCAGAACCGGAAGATCTATGTCGAGGAGATCGCCCTTCGCGATGCGAACCTCGCAGCTCTGCAGTCGCAGATCAATCCCCATTTCCTGAACAATACCCTCGAGATCATCAACTGGCAGTCCCGCATGGCAGGGGACGAGAAGGCAAGCCTCATGATCGAGGCACTCTCCACCATGCTGAACGCCACCATGAACCGGGATCACCGAAGCGAGGTGGCGCTGTCCGAGGAGCTCGAATATGCCCACGCCTACCGCTTCATCATCGAGTCGCGCTTCGGCGAGCGGCTGACCTGTCAGGAGGACATCGATCAGAGCCTTCTGGAGGTCCTGGTGCCGCGGCTTGTGATTCAGCCCATCATGGAGAATGCCGTGGAGCACGGGACAAGGGAGGACGGCACCTGCTCCATCAGGCTTGTGATCTATGGCAGACAGGACGATCTCTCCATCGAGGTCTGGAACCTCGGCGTCCCCTCAGAGCGGGACTGGGAGCGGATTCATCAGCTCCTCGACGTGCCGGATGAGACGAAGGATTTCCACTCCGTGGAGATCGGCATCCGGAACGTGCACCGGAGGGTGAAGATGATGTACGAAGAGGGCTCGGGCCTTTCGTTCCACGAAAAGGACGGCTGGACGATCTCCAGAGTCCGGATTATCCGGAAAGGGGGAAGATCATGAACAGGAGGATTGTAGCAGCACTGCTGTCCGCACTTTTCGGGGCAAGCCTTGTTCTTTCCGGCTGTGCGGGGGGAAGCACCGGATCGGTCGGGGCAACCCTTGGCACAGAAGACAGTACCGTCCTCAACGTTGCAACCACCTACGGGGGACAGGACGGAAACGCAAGTCTTTTCCAGGAGGCGGTGCTCTCCTTTGAGAAGGAGAGCGGCATCACGGTGCAGGACGACTCCGAGACCGCGGACGAGGTGTACAAGAACCGGATTCTCACGGATTTCAGGACCGGTCAGGAGCCGGATGTGCTCTTCTTCTTTACCGGCGCGGACGCCGATGAATTCATACGGGCAGGCCTTGTGGTGCCGGTTGCGGACATCCAGGAGGATTACCCGGAATATGCCGAAAACTACGAGATGTCCCGTGTGCCGGCAAGCCCTGCGGACGGCGTGCAGTACGCCCTGCCGGTAAACGGCTACTGGGAGGCGCTCTACTGCAACCGGGAGGTGCTCTCAAGCGTCGGCCTTACGGTCCCCACGAAGGACACGACCTGGCCGGAGTTCCTTTCGATGTGTGAGACCCTGAAGGACAGCAACATCACCCCGATCGCTGCGGCCCTCGGGGATATCCCGCACTACTGGTGGGAGTATTCGATCTTCAACGAGCAGACCCCGGACGAGCACCAGAGGATCCCCGCGGGGATCGACGACAGCCTTGCTGCCGAGTGGGTCGCAGGCCTTAATGACCTCAGGGACATCTACGATGCCGGGTATTTCCCGTCCAACACCCTCTCGTTCTCCAATCAGGAGGCGGTGGGGATGTTCCGCTCCGGGCATGCGGCGTTCCTGCTCGACGGATCCTGGCAGATGTCGATGCTGCTCTCTGCGATGGACTCTCCGACAGACGATACCTTTGCGGTAACCTATGTGCCGGGGACGGACAAGCGGCAGACGACGGATCTCATCTCGGGATTGTCCATGGGCTATTACATCACGAGAAAGGCCTATTCGGACGATGCAAAGCGCGATGCCGCGGTGAAGTTTGTCGAGTACATGACAAGCGATGAGATGGTGAACAAATTTGCAAGCTACTCCTCGACGGCCTTAAAGTCCGGAAAGAAGGTGGCAAGCGAGAGCACTTATCCGCTGGTCCGTGACATGCAGCACATGCTCTCCGGCGCAAAGTCCTTTACGCCGGCGCTGCAGGATTCCTTCAACGGCGCCTGCAGGGAGCCGACGTTTGATGGCATGTCGAAGATTTTAAGCGGCAGGGTCGATGCAAGGGATGCGGTCGAGGAGTCCCTGAAGATCTACTACGACGAGAAGGCGCAGTCCGAATAACCGGAAAAAGGCTTTCGGATGACAGATCGGAAAGAGGACAATATTTGCAAAGAATTCCGCAATATCCGGAAAGACCGGGAGGCGGAAAAACGGTAAAAAGATAAGGGGAGGGGAAATACATGGACGCAAGGTACAGGGTTGTGATCGTGGACGATGAGCCGATCATCACCGACGGCCTCTCGTCAGCGCTCAACTGGGGAGAGTTCGGGTGTGAGGTCGCGGGAAAGGCTTATTCCGGGCAGGAGGGCCTGAATGTCATCCGCGAAATCAAACCGGACATTCTCTTCACGGACATCCGCATGCCCGGCATGGACGGGCTGCAGATGGTGGCGGCCTTAAAGAGCGAGTTCCCGGAGATGAAGATCACGATTCTGACGGGCTACCGCGACTTTGACTATGCGCAGGAGGCGATCCGCCTCGGCGTATTCCGGTACCTGGTTAAGCCAAGCCGCATGAAGGAGCTGCACGATGCGATTGCGGACATGGTGGCAGCTCTCGATGCGGAAAGGGCCGCAAAGAAGGAACCGGAGAAGACAAAGGAGCCGGAAGAGACACAGGAAGACGAGGACGTCGGACAGGCGGGAAACTACATCGTGAACTGTGCGCTTTCCTATATCCGGGCGCACTACAGCGAGAAACTGTCTCTTGGTGATGTGGCAGACCACGTCTACTGCAGCCACTGGCATCTCTCGAGGCTTCTTGCGGCCACCGGCCACAATTTCTCCGAGGCGGTGAACAATGCCCGCGTCGAGGAGGCCAAGAAACGGATGCTCGATCCCAGGTATCACCTGGCGGACATCGCGGTCGAGGTCGGCTTTTCGGACAGCGCGCAGTTCTCGCGCGCCTTCAAGAAGATGACCGGCATCTCGCCCAACGAATACCGGAACCTCTCCCCTGCCGAGCGGGCAAAGGTCGATGAGAAAAAGCCCGACGAGAAAAAAACGGGGAAAGACGAGGAACCAAAGGAGAATGAGAATACGAGGAGCTAGGGTCTACACAAAAGACCACAGGTTTGAGGAAAAACTGATCCTGACCAGGAACGGGCGGATTGCCGAAGAAGGAGAAGAGAAGGGAAAGAGCGATGATAAGGTCCTCGACGGGACCGGGTGCATTGCCATCCCGGGGCTTGTCGACCTCCACTTCCACGGCGCGATGGGCGCCGATGTGTGTGACGGGACAAGAGAGGCGTATCAGAAGATCGCAGCGTATGAGGCATCCTGCGGCATCACCGCCATCTGCCCGGCAACACTGACGCTCCCGGTGGAGCACCTGGAAAAGGTTCTGTCCGAGGGCGCCGCGTTCCGAAAGGACGAGAAGAGCGGGAAGGAGCCCGCATCCATGGCCGACCTTGTCGGCTTCAACATGGAAGGGCCGTTCATCAGCTATGAGAAGAAGGGCGCCCAGAACCCGATCTACATCAAAAAGGCGGACCCTGTCCTTGTCGACAGGTTTCTCAAAGCCTCGGACGGCCTGGTGAAGATCGTGGGGCTTGCCCCCGAGCAAAACCCGGACTTTGAGGCGTACATCAGGGCGGTGAAGGATAAAATCACCGTAAGCCTTGCCCACACGAATGCGGACTATGACACCGCGATGGCGGCATTTGCTGCCGGTGCGCATCACGCCGTGCATCTGTACAACGCGATGACGGGCCTTTCACACCGGGCACCCGGCGTTGTGGGTGCGGTGATGGACTCCGAGGGTGTCACGGCGGAGATCATCTGCGACGGGATCCATGTCCACCCGGCCGCAGTGCGGGCGGCCTTTCAGATGAACGGTGCGGACCGCATGGTTCTTATCAGTGACTCCCTTCGCTCCACCGGCATGCCGGACGGGGGGTATGACCTTGGCGGACAGAAGACCGAAAAGCACGGGCACCTGTGCACCCTGGTCGAGGGCGGCAGCATTGCGGGGTCGGTGACAAACCTCATGGACTGCATGCGGTATGCGGTGCATCACATGGGGATCCCGCTGGAGACCGCGATTGCCTGCGCAAGTGAGAATCCGGCAAAGGTGCTCCACATCGACAATGAGTACGGATCCCTTGCTCCCGGATACCGGGCCGATATCGTACTCCTGAGGGAGGGAACCCTGGAGACGATGGCGGTCATCAAGGACGGCATACGCATAGCGTAACGCATAGCGCAGCGCATTGCGTAACGGATCGCATGACCCCCGGGAAAAGAGAGGGGATTGCACGTAATGTCTGCCATGTGATTCTGAATACATTCAGCCAAAACACCAATATTTGCAAACAAACAGCAACATCACGCAAAAGTACAGAGATAAAGATACGAACAGGAGGGGTAACACGATGAGAATCATTGCAGCAAAGACGGAGAAAGAGGTGGGGTTAAAGGCCGCGGAGCTGATTGCGGCGCAGGTAACCACAAAGCCGGACTCGGTGCTTGGTCTTGCGACGGGGTCTTCGCCGCTGACCACCTACGCACAGCTCGCCGCCTGGTACGAGAGCGGGGATCTCGACTTTTCACTTGTCACCTCGGTGAACCTTGATGAGTACGTGGGGCTTCCCGGAACCCATGAGCAGAGCTACCGCTATTTCATGAACACGAACCTGTTCTCGAAGATCAACATCGACCCTGCAAGGACGAATGTCCCGAGCGGCACGGCAAAGGACCTGCAGGCCGAGTGCAGACGGTATGACCAGCTGATCGAGGATCTTGGCGGGATTGATCTGCAGCTTCTCGGGATCGGACCGAACGGCCACATCGGGTTCAATGAGCCGGACGACAGGTTTCATAAGGGAACGCACATCGTAACGCTCACCGAGAGGACCAGACAGGCAAACGCAAGGTTCTTCTCCTCCATCGATGAGGTGCCGACGCATGCGATCACCATGGGCATCAAGCCCATCATGAACGCAAAACAGGTGGTTCTCATTGCGATCGGAAAGGGGAAGGCACAGGCCCTGTGCGACATGATCCAGGGACCCATCACGCCCGCCTGCCCGGCATCCATCCTGCAGCTGCACCGGCACTGCACGGTGGTCGCGGACGAGGAGGCACTCTCTCTTCTGAAGCGCTGCTCCGGTGCCGCATGAGACGGAAGGTGCAGGTCCTTGTCGCAGGATGCGAGGGTGAAAGTGCCTTTGATGAGATCGACCGGGAAGGGATCTTCTGCAGGATCAGCAGGGTCAGGACCCCGGTACAGCTCCTGAAGAAGCTCTGCCGCACGGCCCCGGACGCTGTCTTTCTCGACACCACGCTCTCTGCAGGGACCCGCCCGGAACTTGCCTCCTGTGTAAGAGACATCTGTCCGGATGTCCGGCTGATCCTTGTCATGGACAGCAGGGACTTTTCGGCCCTTCAGAGCGCGATGAAGCTTGGCGTCTTCCGGGTTCTCGTTGCCCCGTGTACGAGAGAGCAGGTCCTGGAGGCGCTGGAAGGTCTGCCGGAAAAGGAGAGGAAAAGGGCAGCGGAAGAGGACACGGACCGGACAGGGAGCATGAGCTCCTATCTGATGGACAGTGCCCTTTCCTATATCCGGGAACACTACCGGGAGAAGATCACGCTGACGCAGGTTTCAGAGCACATCTACTGCTCCTCCTGGTACCTGTCCCGTCTCTTTACCATGAGCGGCAGGAGCTTCCCGGAGACCGTCAACAGCTTTCGCATCGGGGAGGCGATCCGCCTCATGGGAAATCCCGGTGTTCACCTGTGCGAGATCGCAAAGATGGCGGGATTTTCGGACAGCACGCAGTTCTCCCATGTGTTCCGGGATCAGACCGGCATGACACCCGGGGAGTACCGGAGACGGAAACTCAATGCGGATCTGAAGCGGAACGGGACACAGGGATAAACATTTTGCCCTTCGAAAACAAACACCACAATATTTGACAAGAAAGAGCACTTTGCGCAATCGAAGCGGAAAGTGCCCTTTCTTATACTTTTTATATACAGAATCCCCGCTGATGTCAGGGGGAAAAGATCGTACGTAAGACAAGGGAGAAGGTACAGATGAGAACCAGCAATCGAAGATTTCTGTCACTGCTTTGCGCAGCCGCGATGGTCCTGTCGACAGGGACTCCGGCGAGTGTATCGGCGGAGACACCGGAGATGGTGCAGGAGAGCGCTGCACCGGCAGATGATGCTGCGTCCGCACAGGAAGAGGAAACGCCGCAGGAAGAAGAAAAGGAAGAAACACCGCAGGCAGAGGAAACGCAGGAAGAAGCACCGGAGGCGGAGAGCGCGCAGGAAGAGGAAGCACCGGGCGAAGAGAGCAGCAGTGGAAGCTCTGCGTCCGAAGAAGAGAACTCCGATGCCGGAAGCACCGAAGAGAGCACCGAGGAGGGTACTGAGGAAGCCACCGAGGAAAGTACCGAAGAAAGCACTGAGGAGAGCACCGAGGACGTCACCGAGGAGAGTACTGAGGAAGCCACTGAGGACAGTACCGAAGAAAGTACGGAAGAGAGTACTGAGGATGACGAGGACCTTCTGACCCTCGATGAACTGGAAGAGAAGATCCGGGACGAGGAGGACGAGGTCGAAATCCAGGACCAGACCGTTACCGTCACCGGCACGGCCGTATCGGATGATGCGCCGATTGCAGGGTATGAGGCCTTTGCTCTGACGGACGGGGATCTGAAGGATCAGGCCCCGGAAATTGACGGGTATGACTTTGACGGCGGCATCACGATCGACGGCGTCGAGGTCTTAAGGATCACGACCGAGGTCGAGACCACGTCGGAGGAGAGAACCTACACCGTGCTCGTCGATGGTTCCGAGGATGAAGATACGGAAGGGAAAGACACCGAGGAGGTCACAGAGCCCGTCATCACCGGAAAGACCAGAGTGACGAAGGCAGATACCGCGGACGGCATGATCACGCTCACTGACGAGACGCATGTGGTGTTCACGTACGTCAGCAAAGAGGTGCAGGAGATTCACCTGTCCCTGAACCGTGTCGATCAGTTCGGTGATCCGATCGATGAGGAAGCGGACGGGAACCTGTCTCTCGAAGACGGGGAGACGAAGCTCTCCGATGTGCTGCAGCAGACGATTGAGAAGAAGCAGGATTCAAGGAAGCTCACGCACTACACCTATGAGAACACTACTCTCACGGTAAACGGAGAGGAGAAGAAGGTCCTGTCTCTTCGAAAGGATGAGAAGGGCATCGCATACCTTGCAGAGGGTGAGAACAACTACACGTATCTGACAGAGGATGCCGTCCTCACGGCACACTACAACAGCGGCAAAAACCGCTACTACGACTACGAAGACGACTTCGTCAGGGTACATGCCGTTCTGCAGCATGGCTATGCCATTCCGGACGATGCAACGCTCCAGGTGACGAGACTGACAGACGGAGCAGCGTTTGATGCCTATGCACGTTCCGTCCGCGAGAGAACCGGAAACGACAATATGGACGATCAGCAGATCCTCCTGTACGATGTCGCATTCCTTGTCCCTGTCCTCGATGATGAGGGCAATGCCACCGGAGATCTGGTGGAGGCCGAGCCTGTCGAGGGGCTGGTCCGCGTGGAGATGACCTTCAAGAACGCCCAGATGGACAGCCTGGATGCAGGATCCGATGACAATGTCGTTGTCGAGCACATCAAACTTCCCGAGGATCTCGTCGAGGAGAAAGGAACAACGCTCGATGCGGCGCAGGACATCTCAAAGGATGACCTTACGATCGAGAACCTTGGCAATACCGATGTCGATCTTGGCGAGGACAGAATCTCCTTTACGACAGACAGCTTCTCGCTGATCGGGTCCTATCCCGATGAAAATGAATCGGAACTGGATCCGAGCGTACAGATGACGGACTACTCGCTGGGCAATATCCTGAACAACTACGTCATGTTTGTCCTTGATGGCGGTGTGAACGGATCCCACGTGGTAGGACCGGTAGCCATTAACGGAGCTGCCACGTTTACGGGAATCGGCGGCAGATCATATGGGTATACGGATCCCAATGATGATCAATCCAGAACCTCCTGGAAGCAGAGCCTGTATATCAAAGGAAAACTCAGTGCGCCGAATCAGGGAACGGTTAGTATCATTAACACCAATCAGCCGGTGATCCTCGGGAAAGTCAATAAGGATAACAGAGGATACAGCTATGTGACGGACAAGACAACTGCGGCAAATTGGGTTCAAAATACGACAGATGAACTGTATTTCTCCGACACCTATATCGACTTTGCAGCTGCAAAGAAGAGCATAGAAAGTCAGATATCGTCCATTACAGCTGATTGGAGTAGTTACGATGATCTGAATGATCTGAGTAAAGTCAAACAGAGTTACGATGGCATCGAAATAGAAGCCGGAAAGAACTACAGGTTTGATGGTACGTGCAAACCAATTTACATCACGGATTCCAGTAATCCGGGCGTTGGACAGGATGTCATCATCTACAGTGATGCAACAACCGTAACACTGCCGCAAATTCAATTCTTAGGAAGCGATACTTCGACTAAGGAATACAGCGAAAGCGGAATGAATCTTGTCTTCGTGTTCCCCAATGCCACGAAGGTAAACATTCCAGGCAGCATGTGCGGCCACATTATTGCGCCGAATGCAGATTTAGAGGCTAAAAGCAAGGGTAACTACAACGGCTGCATGGTTGCCAAATCGATTTCGAACATCGGTGAAGGTCATCTCTGGGGATACACGGGATCAAAGTTCAAACCTGCCAGCGGACAGATCACCATGTCGAAGAAGGTGGACGGACAGCCTGTACCCACAGATAAAACCTTTACTTTCCAGCTCCAGAACCTGGATGGAACGAAAGTAGATGAAAAGGCAGTAACCAGCGAAAACTGCAGCAATGTCACCTTCACTACGCCGACTTACGACAAGGCAGGCACCTATCAGTACAAGCTGGTTGAGACAGCAGGAGCTGACGGATATACCTGCACACCTTCCGTGATCTATGTTGAGGTAGCAGTATCTGCAGATTCGAATCAGGCAAAGATTGATTCGGTGAAGTATTACGGAAGCTATGATCCTGATACCAAGAAAATGTCCGATCCGCTTCCGAGCGCAAGTTTCAATAACTCTGCCAACGCGAAGGATGGCGGCACAACTTATGCAAAGCTCACGATTGCGAAGAAAGATGCGGTAAACAACGACCCTCTTACCGGCGCAGAGTTCACCCTGTACGACGGCACGAATGCAGTAGGCAACTATAAGGCAGGGGGCGTCATCGACAGCCAGGACCTGGCTTCCAGCCTTACGGGAGATGCGACAGAGAAGACCTTTACGCTGCAGGAGACGAAGGCACCGGCAGGCTATCAGCTGAATACGACCGGGACTGAGGTAAAGCTGACCAAGGTTGTTACCAGCAGCTGGGAAGGCGAAGGCGCAGAGAGGAAGTACGTCACAAGGACAGCCTACAAACTCAATGGCAATGCGGTCACCGGCACGATCACCGTCACGGACGAGAGGATCACGGACGACAGCAATACAACCTATGCAAAGCTCACGATTGCGAAGAAAGATGCGGTAAACAACGACACCCTTACCGGCGCAGAGTTCACCCTTTACGATGGCACGAATGCAGTAGGCAACTATAAGGCAGGGGGCGTCATCGACAGCCAGGACCTGGCTTCCAGCCTTACGGGAGATGCGACAGAGAAGACCTTTACGCTGCAGGAGACGAAGGCACCGGCAGGCTATCAGCTGAATACGACCGGGACTGAGGTAAAGCTGACCAAGGTTGTTACCAGCAGATGGGAAGGCGAAGGCACAGAGAGGAAGTACGTCACAAGGACAGCCTACAAGCTCAATGGCAATGCGGTCACCGGCACGATCACCGTCACGGACGAGAGGATCACGGACGACAGCAAAACGACCTATGCGAAGCTCACGATTGCGAAGAAAGACGCAGTAAACAACGACACCCTTACCGGCGCAGAGTTCACCCTTTACGATGGCACGGATGCAGTAGGCAACTATAAGGCAGGAGATGTCATCGACAGCCAGAACCTTGCTTCCAGACTTACGGGAGATGCCACAGAGAAGACCTTTACGCTGCGGGAGACGAAGGCACCGGCAGGCTATCAGCTGAATACGACCGGGACTGAGGTAAAGCTGACCAAGGTTGTTACCAGCAGCTGGGAAGGCGAAGGCGCAGAGAGAAAGTACGTCACAAGGACAGCCTACAAACTTAACGGCAAGACTTCGAACACGCTTACCGTCCTGGATAAGAGAATCACGGGCACTGCCACGAACGATGCTGAGATCAGGATTGAAAAGAAGGACGAGGTAAACAAAGAGGATCTTACCGGTGCAGAGTTTACTCTGTACGATGGCAAGACTGAAGTACGGACTTATAAGGCAGGGGACGTCATCAGCGGTAAAGCACTGGCTGTCAGACTTGGAGAGAATGAGTCGACGAAGACCTTCACCCTGAAGGAGACGAAGGCCCCTGCAGGCTACCAGATTGATTCTACGGAGCATACGATCACGCTGACGAAGAGTGTTACAAGCGACTGGTCGGGATCCGGCGATGACAGGAAGTTCGTCACGACCATCACCTACAAACTCAACAGCAAGACTTCGGACACGCTTACCGTTCTGGATAAGAGAATCACGGGCACTGCTACGAACGACGCGGAGATCAGGATTGAGAAGAAGGACGAGGTAAACAACGAGGATCTTACCGGTGCAGAGTTCACTCTGTACGATGGCAGGACGGTAGTACGGACTTATAAGGCCGGGGACGTCATCAGCAGCAAGGTTCTTGCCGGCAGACTTGGCGAGAATGAATCGACGAAGACCTTCACCCTGAAGGAGACGAAGGCCCCTGCAGGCTACCAGCTTGATTCGACGGAGCATGCGATCACGCTGACGAAGAGTGTTACAAGCGACTGGTCGGGATCCGGTGATGACAGGAAGTTCGTCACGACGACCACCTACAAGCTCAATGACAAGACTTCGGACACGCTTACGGTCCTGGATAAGAGAATCACGGGCACTGCCACGAACGATGCTGCGATCAGGATTGAGAAGAAGGACGAGGTAGACAATAAGGATCTTACCGGTGCGGAGTTCACTCTGTACGACGGCAAGACTGTAGTACGGAGTTATAAGGCCGGGGACGTCATCAGCAGCGAAGACCTGGTCTTCAGCCTTGGAAATGCCAAAGAGAAGAAGTTTACCCTGAAGGAGACAAAGGCACCTGCAGGCTATCAGCTTGATGCGACGGAGCATGTGATCACGCTGACGAAGAGTGTTACAAGCGACTGGTCCGGATCCGGCGATGAGAGGAAGTTCGTCACGACGACCACCTACAAGCTCAACGGCAAGACTTCGGACACGCTTACGGTCCTGGATAAGAGAATCACGGGCACTGCTACGAACGACGCGGAGATCAGGATTGAGAAGAAAGACGAGGTAAACAACGAGGATCTTACCGGTGCAGAGTTCACTCTGTACGATGGCAGGACGGTAGTACGGACTTATAAGGCCGGGGACGTCATCAGCAGCAAGGTTCTTGCCGGCAGACTTGGCGAGAATGAGTCGACGAAGACCTTCACCCTGAAGGAGACGAAGGCACCGGCCGGCTACCAGCTTGATTCGACGGAGCATGTGATCACGCTGACGAAGAGTGTTACAAGCGACTGGTCGGGATCCGGTGATGACAGGAAGTTCGTCGCGACGACCACTTACAAACTCAACGGCAAGACTTCGGACACGCTTACGGTCCTGGATAAGAGAATCACGGGCACTGCCACGAACAACGCCGAGATCAGGATTGAGAAAAAGGACGAGGTAAACAACGAGGCTCTTACCGGTGCAGAGTTCACTCTGTACGATGGCAGGACGGTAGTACGGACTTATAAGGCCGGGGACGTCATCAGCAGCAAGGTTCTTGCCGGCAGACTTGGCGAGAATGAGTCGACGAAGACATTTACCCTGAAGGAGACGAAGGCACCTGCCGGCTACCAGCTTGATTCGACTGAACATACGGTCACGCTGACAAAGGACGTGAAGAGCGACTGGTCGGGATCCGACGATGAGAGAAAGTTCGTCACGACGACCACCTACAGACTCAACAACAAGACTTCGGACACGCTTACAGTTCTGGATAAGAGAATTACGGACAATGCTAAGAACGATGCAGCGCTCACGATTCAGAAGAGCGATGCAGCAGACGGCAAGGCACTCTCCGGTGCCGTGTTCACTCTGTTCGAGGGCAGTGATGCCGTAAAGACTTATACGACAGACGATGACGGCAGGGCGGTTATCAGCAGCTCTGATCTGCTTGAAAGCCTGGGCACTTCGTCCTCAAAGACGTATATCCTGAAGGAGACCACAGCTCCGGATGGATACAGGGTTGATCCGGCAGAGCATCCAATCACGCTGACGAAGGACGTAACGAGTGACTGGTCAGGGACCGGTGAAGACAGGAAGTTTGTCACAACGACGACCTGTCTTCTCAATGGCGCAGCATCGGGCACGATTACGGTCTCGGACGAAAGAGAGACAGGAGCTGTGTCGATTCCGGCAGCGCTCACGATTGAGAAGCATGATGCAAGGACCGGAAAGGTTCTTTCAGGTGCGGAGTTCACCCTGTTTGATGGCAGTGATGCCGTAAAGACTTATACGACAGGAGAGAACGGCCAGGCAATCCTTAGAAGCTCTGATCTTCTTGAGAGCCTTGGAACGTTATCCTCCAAGACCTATACCCTGAAGGAGACGAAGGCTCCGGCGGGCTATGAGCTTGATCCGGCAGAGCATACGATCACGCTGACCAAAGACGTATCGGGCGACTGGTCGGGATCCGGTGCAGACAGAAAGTACATCACCACAACAACTTACACGTTAAGCGGCGGAGAAGACGGTGTCATCGCGGTTTCCGATAAGCCACAGACCATCAGCATTCCGGTTGAGAAGAGATGGGCTGACGGCGCAAAGGGAAGCCATGCAGACGTGGAACTGGTTGCAGACGGCATGGCAACCGGAAAGATCCTTACTCTGACAGACGGAAACGGATGGAAGGGAAGCTTCAGCGATCTTGTCAGATACGACAGTGCGGACGGTCACGAGATTGTCTACACGGTTCGCGAGAATACGAATGATTTCAACTACACGGTGACGGGCGACGGAAAGGGCGGCTATATCATCACCAATTCGCCAAAGCCCGAAAAGCCGGTACCGGCACAGAAGGCCGGATCCCTCACGCTGACAGGCACCAAGGCGCTGATCGGCGGAAAGCTCACGGCCGGGGAGTTCAGCTTCCGGGCAGTGGACGAAAACGGCCGGGTTGCAGCAACCGGCACCAACGATGCGAACGGGAACATTACATTCAGCACGATCTGGTACGGCAGCTCCGATATCGGTACCCATACCTACACGGTAAGTGAGGTCCCCGGCAATGTGCCCGGTGTGATCTATGACAGCACGACGTACAGGGTGAGAGTCACGGTGTCCGATAACGGCAAAGATGCCCTGAGCGTTACTGCAGATCAGACGACCGGCTTTGCCTTTACCAACCGCTATCAGGTCGAGGGCACGGCAGTCGTGGAAGCACGAAAGGTTCTGAACAACAGGGCCCTCACAGACGGCGAGTTCACCTTCCGCATGGTATCGGAGGACGGAACAACGGCAGCGGAGGCTGTCAATGATGCCGATGGCAGAATTTCCCTGGAACTGCCGTATACACGGTATGACATCGGTGAGCACACGTATCAGGTGTACGAGGTCAGAGGATCGGATGATCACATCATCTACGACAGCACGGTATACACGATCCGGATTCGTATTTACGATAACGGGGACGGCACACTGAAGGCAGAGGTTCTGGACGACGACAACCTGGTCTTTACGAACACCTATGATGAAAACGGCGGTCACAATGAGGACCATCCGGACAAGGACAATGACGATCACGATCAGCCGGGCCACGAAAGCAGCACCGGCAGTGACACTCCGACGTTCTCGGATGAGGAAGAGGACAATACGTCGAATCAGAGGTTTGAGGACGATGGCTCCGACAATCAGGACGAGATCGGGACAGACAGCATGAGTGAGACGGGTTCACCGAAGACCGGTGATGACTCCGATCTGCCGCTGTACCTGATCCTGATGCTCCTGTCGGCATCCGGTCTGACCGGAAGCGTGGTCTACAGAAAGAAGAGGAAAAACGGCAACAGATAAGACATGATGGCTGACCGCTGAAGACACAGACACAAGCTAAGGACACAAACACAAAGGAAAAGGCCGGCTGTCCTGCCGGGGGAATGGATCCCCGGCGGGCAGCCGGCATTTCTGTTTCTGTCCGGTGTCGTATCAGACAAGCTTTGCGATCTCCACGATGGCGGCAATGACTCCTACGGGGACCAGGATGCACCAGAGAAGACAGGTGCCGCAGCACCCCCTCTGCGGAGGCGGCGGGGGCGGTCCCCAGCCGGGGCCCATGCGAGGGGGTCCGTACCAGTGATGATAATGACGATCCATGGCTTTTCCTCCTTATCGTTCTATCATTCTGTATTTTATTCAGCACTCTTGGCTGTCTGTGCCTGTCAGAGCAGCTTCTGATCCCGCACCGCCCGTGCGATGGAGACCTTCGGGTCATAGGTCGGGATCAGCATGGACTGCAGGGCGTGATAGAGATCCGACTTTCCGGGCCAGACCGTTGTGAGCGGGTGTCCCGCGGCATCCAGCTGATGGAACCAGGATCCGTTCACGTGGTCCATGACGGTGGAGTCGAGGTACTGCATGAAATCAGCATAGTCCTTTGCGTAGGCCTCATCTCCTGTCACGTGGTACAGGCTGGAGCTCGTGTTGATTGCCTCGGCGAGGGTCCAGTGCATCCTGTCGTGAACGACAGGGGTCCCGTCCCAGTCGGTGGTATAGACGATGCCGGGCGCCCCGTCGGCGTTCCAGCCATCTGTTACCGCTCTGTGGTAGAGGGCTTTTGCGGCGTCAAGGTACGGCGCTCTCTCCTCGTCTGTGTCATACGTGGACAGGGCATACTGGGTGATGAGTCTTGCCCACTCGATCCCGTGTCCCGGGGTGGCGCCGTAGGGCTTGAATTGGTCGTCCTTGTGGTCCTTGTTGCAGTCAAGATCCGGCACCCAGTCGGCGGTGTAGTGCTCCGGGATCCGCCAGCCGTTGTTCTCTGCAAATAAGATCACATGGTCCGTGATCCTGCCGGCGCGCCTGCGGAAGGTCTCATCTCCTGTCGCATCGGCGGCGGCAAGGAATGCCTCCACGGTATGCATGTTGGCATTGATGCCGCGGTAGGGATCAAGTCTCGTAAATTCGGTGTTCCAGGTATCGTAGGTCAGACCCCGCTCCTTATCCCAGAACCTTGTAAGAAAGGTGGAGGTGGCGTCCGCATAGAGCGCCTTTGCTCTCTCGTGTCCTGCAAGCATTGCGGAACTTGCTGCAAGGATCACAAAGGCATGGGCATAGCACTGCTTGTCCGGAAGCGGCTTTCCCTCTGCCGTAACACCCGGATACCACCCGCCGTTTTTTGTATCCTTCAGCTCTCCCAGAAGACCGGTAAGCCCTGCTTCCACGAGGTCATGGCTGCCCTCATGTCCCAGCATCTCACCAAGGCTGTAGACATGGGTCATGCGGGCCGTGATCCAGGTTTCTCTCGGACGGTCGGTCCAGGGAGTGCCGTCATCCCCCAGGTAATAGGAGCTTCCCTTCGGGGATGGGAATCGGTGTCCGAAGGATAACAGGCCCTCTGCACTGTCTTTCAGAAAAGACCTGTTCTCCGGTGTATCGATCTGATATTTTCTGTCCATAAGATTCTTACCCTCCCGGATTCCAGTATAAAGCCCCTGAAGAAGTTTTTATATGAAAATTCTATGCAACGGGGGATAAATGGTGCATGATGGTGGGAGGAGGATCAAATGAAGATCACGCTGATTCTTGGAACGAATCGAAAGGGGACAACGTATCACCTCGCAAGAATGATTGCGGACAGACTGGAAGGCGATGTCACCGAGGTGTTTCTTCCAAAGGACTTCTCCTTGTACTGCACGGGGTGCGGGCTGTGCTTTCGAAGGAGCGAAACCCTCTGTCCCCATGCAAGGCAGCTTATGCCGATTACACAGGCGATCGATGAAGCCGATGTGCTGATTCTTGCAAGCCCCGTGTATGTGTACCATTCCACAGGTGCCATGAAGAACCTTCTCGACCACTACAGCTGGAGATGGATGCTGCACCGGCCGGAGGAGAAGATGTTCCACAAACAGGCGGTGGCGGTTGTGACAGCGGCGGGAGGCGGGATGAAGCCGGCTCTTAAAGACATGACCGACTCCCTGTTCTTCTGGGGCGTCGGGAGGATCCACACGATCGGGATTGCGGCCTTTGCGGCATCGTATGAGGAGTTCACTGACCCCTGGGCAAGCCCAGGGGATTGATCTGGGGAACCCGAAAGGGAACGCCTGATCAGTTCTGCGCCGGAAGCGACGCGGCGTCAGTGAGCAGAGCCGTGATACGTCTGCACCGGGCGGT
>Ga0256406_1003004_pt1 | contig 22145 bp, 16 predicted proteins | sample RumenRJG_03DNA_FD_185986 | JGI IMG/M metagenome (GOLD analysis project Ga0256406, IMG submission 185986) | Bovine rumen microbial communities from Lethbridge, Alberta, Canada - RJG_03 | ecosystem: Host-associated > Mammals > Digestive system > Stomach > Rumen | place: Canada: Alberta | collected... | reverse complement strand
CGGGCGTCATCTGGCAATTCAAGCCCATTGTGCTTACAGAGGGCAATCATGAGCTCAAGGTCATCGGTGACGGTGTTACCGACAGTGTGCGGCTGCAGGCTGTGAAGAATCTCTGAAGCTACTGTTCTAAAGAGGGTGGGGTGGTCGCTCTCCCTCCCACCTTCATGCCATGTATTCCTCATCTGACTGATTCCCGTCGAGCCCTTGAACGACCACCGACGCTGAAGCAACATGGCTTCTAACCAGTCTTTGCCCCTCAAGTGAAGCGGATGCAACGAAGGTGTCTGGAGGATGGGTATTGAGGTAGGGACATAAAAAAAGGACTACCGCTGTAGTCCAATCTTTGTTAACCTTAAATCTAATACCATGAAAAACACGTTGCAAAGGTATTTCAATTAGTGCCATTGTGCAAATTTAAGCCGACTCTTGTTGTGGGTGGTGCTGTTTTCTTGATGTAAGTCAACTCGTGCGAGCCTGTATACCTACGAAATGGGCAGCCCCGGCTACTCGCACTCTTTCTGTTGTCCATGCGGGAGCATCACCACCCCCTGTTGCTTCATGCCATCCATCATGATGCCGACCGGTTTAGGGAATCTCACCTGGCGCAGGTGGTCAGTCTCTTCCACAGAAGGCATCGCGTCGAGGATGTCCTGGCGGAAGAAGCCATTGCCGCGTGTGGCGTCGATAGTGAAATAGCCAACCCCGAAACTGGTGAGATTCTGGAAGAAATGGGTGCCTTGGCTCGGATCGACATGATAGTGCGGCAAAGCTACTTCGGCGATGAGCTTAGCGGCACTGATATTCGGCCATTTCACGGGGATGCCCAGCCACGGGTCGCTGGAACCCCAACGGCCCGGACCTATGAGAATGTAATTGCGTCCTTCTTCCAGGAACCTGCGGTTTAGTCGTTCTATCTCTGTCGCTATGGTGGGATTGTCCTTCGCGGAGAAGGCGTCGCTGGTCTTCACATAGACCACGTCGGTGATGTCGTCACAGATGCCGTGTCCCAAGGAATTGTCCGATCTGAGCAGGCAACGGCTGTCGGGCACTGCTGCCACATCTTCATCGAGCACCTGTTTGCTGTCGACAATGGGACGTATCTGCAGTAGATAGAAGCTGCCTGTGCGGTCGGGCCTCAGATTGCAAGCGAATTCTATTTCTACCGGTCGCCGCATGGCATCGGCACCCAGCTGCATGCTGAGTTGCAATATCTCGGGCAGAGGGAAGACACCTTGCTGGAGTACACCTGCGAAACTGATGATTTTGCGTCCGCCGGGATATACGCCATCGCGTATCAGGTCGTCGTTGGCATCGTAGGTTGAGGCGATATAGCGTAGAGTCCCGTCGGTCTCAGCCTGCTTCACGTTGAGTTTCTGGATGTTAAATCCGTCGTCCACCTTGAAGTCGTTGCCCACATGGTTCATGTCGAGTGCGTAGAATTGCGTCTGAGTCTCCTTCAGCGCCATGCTGAGCTCACTCATCTGGAGCACTTGGTGAGGATGATAGGGCGAGACGCGCAGCGTCTGTCCCCCGTCGACGATGTATTTCCCGAGTCCCAGTGCCAGTGAGGCGATGCCTTCCGATGAGGTCTCGTTGCCGATAGGGTAGTAGTTGATGGAGCGCAGCACACCGCTGAAGGTGGGATAATAGCGGCTGTCATGGCGCTCGCCCACTACCTCCTGCAAGATGACGGCCATCTTCTCTTGGTCGATGACGTTGCTCGTGGCGGTCATGTAAGCCTTGGAGTCGTGGTAGAACACGGAGGCATAGACACCCTTTATGGCGCAGGCCAGCATCTGCAGCATGGCAAACTTGTCGTCCAGCCAGGGTATCATGTAGGTGGAATAGATGCCGGCGAAAGGCTGATAGTGGGAATCCTCGAGCAGTGACGACGACCTTACGGCTATGGGGCTGCGCGTGGCTTCGAAGAAGGTGAAGAAGTCGGCAATGAGCGAGTCGGGCAACTGCGCCTTGAGGAAGCTCTGCAGAATTTCGCTGTCGGGGATGTCGCTCAGTGCGATCTGGTAGAGGTTGTTCTGCTCCATGAACTGGTCGAAGAGGTCGGTACAGAGGACCAGTGTCTTGGGTATTTGTACCGTGGCACCTTCAAATTGGTTGAATTCGGGGTGCATCTTGATGATGTTGTCGAGGAATGCCAGGCCACGTCCCTTGCCGCCCAGTGAGCCGTCGCCGATACGTGCAAAGTGAGCGTAGCGGTCGAACTTCGTACGGTCGAATACGGCCACCACACCGATGTTCTTCATCTTGCGGTATTGGACGATGGCGTCGAAGATAATCTGTCGGTGGGCATCCACATCCTGCAGCTTGTGCCAGGTGATGTTCTTTAGAAATGCTGACACGGGGAAGATGGCGCGTGCCGAGAGCCACCGGCTCATGTGGTTGCGCGAGATGTGGTAGAGCATCGAGTCATTGGGAATCTTGAAGATGTTGTCCTGCAACTCCTTGAGTGTATGTATGCGCATGATTTCGGAGTGGGTCTTCGGGTCGCGGAAGATGAAGTCGCCAAACCCCATGTGCTCTTCCAGAAGATGGCGCAGGTCAACGCTGATTTTCTGGGAGTTCTTGTCGACAAACTTGAATCCTTCAGCTTCAGCCTTCGTGCGATTCTCGGTTTCCGAACTCTCCATAATGAGTGGCACGTACTCATCCTGCTTTCTGATGGCGCGCAACAGTTTGAGTCCGGCTTCCGAGTCTTTCATCCCGTTGATGGGAAAGCGTGCGTCGCTGATTACTCCGAGGCAGTTGTCCTTGTATTTCATATAAGCCTCCATCGCCTCCTCGTAATTGCGTGCCAGTATCACTTTCGGGCGTCCTCTCATGCGCAGTGTGGCAGCATGAGGATTGAGAGCCTCAATGGCAAAGTTCTGGCTTTGCACCAGGATGTAATTGTATAGGTTGGGCAGGATGGAAGAGTAGAAGCGGATGCTGTCTTCGACAAGCAGAATCATCTGCACGCCCCCTTCAAGGATGTCGTGGCAGAGGTTCATCTTGTCTTCGATGAGCTTGATGATGGAGAGGATGAGGTTGGTATTGCCAAGCCAGCAGAACACATAGTCGAACATGCTGAGGTCCTCATTTTGCATGCGCCGCGTGATACCGTGTGAGAAAGGAGTCAGCACGATGCAGTGGATATCAGGGAATTTGGCCTTGATGGCACGTGCCACGCTGAAAGCATCATTGTCGGCATTGCCCGGCATACATATAACAAGGTCGACCTTACTCGTGCGGAGTACCTGACCCGCTTCCTCAATGGTGCTCACCTGAGTGAAGGTGGGCGGATAGCGAAGGCCAAGTGCCATATACTCATTGTATATCTTTTCCTCTACACGCCCGTCGTCTTCCAGCATGAATGCGTCGTAGGGGTTGGCCACGATAAGTACATTGTAAATGCGCCGCATCATCAAGTTGACGAAGCTCACATCCTTGAGGTAGAACTTGCTCCACTGTTCAGGTATCTTCTCTTCCATCCTTCTTACTTTTAATTGCAAAGATAGTGCAAACGAGGGGAGAGGCAAAGAAAAAACTTGTTTTTTCTTTGCCTCTCCCGAGTGCCGCCTGTCTTCTTGCGGAGCAAAAAGAGCGAAGGTACGATTGCGGATGCCGTTAGCTCAGTTTTCTTTGATTCTGATGAAGGCATTCGACAGGATAGCCGCTATTCCGCCCGTGGTGATGCCGCTTGCAAAGATGCTGTGCACCACGGTTGGCATCTTGTCAAGGATGCCGGGTACCAGCTCAACACTCATGCCTAAGGAGAAGCTGATGGCCATCACCAAGATAGCCTTGCGGTTGAGCGGAGTAGAGGCGATGATGCGGATACCTGCTGCTGCCACAGTGCCGAACATGAGCAGAGTGGCCCCACCTAAGACACAGCTTGGAATCAAGGAGAAACCTTGCCCGATGATGGGGAAGAGGCCCAAGAGGAAGAGGATGGCGGCAATGTAGTAGCCTACATAGCGGCTCGCCACACCAGTGAGCTGAATCATGCCGTTGTTTTGAGCAAAGATGGAGTTGGGGAAACTATTGAATACAGCTGCAAGGAAGGAGTTGAAGCCATCGGCGAGAATGCCGCCTTGTGCCCGCTTCATAAATACTTTCCCCTCAACGGGCTGTCCAGAGATGAGGGAGTTGGCGGTGATGTCGCCGAAGGCCTCTACGGAGGTAACGAGATAGATGAGGCCTAACGCGATGATGGTGCCCGTGTCGAAGCGCAGACCGTACTTGAACGGAATGGGCAGGTTGATATGCTCGGAGAGGTTGAGCCCGCTGAGGTCCATCATCCCAGTGAAGTAGGCCACGGTGCAGCCTATCACTATACCGATAGCAATGGAGCCCATGCGCAGGAACTTGTTGGTGGACCGGTTGAAAGCCACGATGCTGAGCAGTACCAGCGTAGCGAGTCCGAGGTTGGGGAGCGAGCCGAAGGTGCCGTTGTCGACAGCAGCCTGTCCGCCGCCGCAAGCCTGAATGCCCACTTTGATAAGGCAGAGGCCAATGAGTGTCACCACGATGCCTGCAACAAGTGGTGTTATCACCTTGCGGGCATAGGGCAACAGTCGGCTTACTGCCATCTCGACTACAGAGGCCACCAGACAGCCTCCGAAGATGTAGCTTAGACCGAGGGATACGTCCATCTTGCCATTTACCATGCCCAGCATGCCGGCGGCAATAATGGGGTTGATGAAGCTGAATGAGGTGCCCTGTATGCAAAGCAGGCCGGCTCCTATAGGTCCGAAGCGGTGGCACTGAACGAAAGTGGACAGGCCCGAGACAAAGAGCGACATTGAGACTAAGAAGCCTGTGGTCTCGACATCGAAGCGAAGGGCTGAACTGATGATAAGTGCGGGCGTGATAATGGCCACGACGATGGCCAGCAGGTGTTGGAGCGCGGCAATGAGGGATTCACGAAGGGGCGGACGGTCTTCCAGACCGTAGACCAGTTGGCTGTGGTTTTCTGATTCCATTATTCTCTGATTTTGATTGTGCAGTTGTCGAGAGAGTCGATGATGGCCAGACTTTCACAGCGGATGCCGGCTTTTTCGATCACTTGGCGCCCATGCTGGAAGGCTTTCTCAATGATGAATCCCATGCCTACCAGCTCGGCTCCTGCCTGCTGGCAGAGGTCGATGATGCCTTTGGCTGCATTGCCGTAAGCCAGGAAGTCGTCGATGAAGAGCACTTTGTCAGCAGGTGTGAGGTAGTCGCGCGAGATGACGACGTGGTACTCCCGTTGCTTGGTGAATGAGAAGACTGTGGTGGAGAGCATGTTGTCGAGGGTCGATGGTTTCTTCTTCTTGGCGAAGACCACGGGCAGGTCGAGCAGGAACCCCATCATGATAGCAGGGGCGATGCCGCTGGCTTCGATGGTGATAATCTTGTTGATTTCCGTCGAGGCATAACGGCGAATGAATTCAATGGCAATCTGCTTCATGAGGTTGGGGTCCATCTGGTGATTGATGAACTTGTCGACTTTCAGGATTCCACCAGGATAGCATTTGCCGTCTCTGAGGATACGTTCTTTTAATGCTTTCATTGTGATGTTATGGTACGTATATAGTTATGGCGCTCTGATAGTGGGGACGCACTGTTCGTTGACAATCGGATGTGGCTGCGTTGTTGGTGGAGCCACGGTGGAAAGGGTACGTCTATCGATGGCGGGTTGATTGTATGCGCCCGTTCTTCGATAGGGTGAGCGTGGCAGCCTGTAGCGATTTCTTCGTGTGGTCGAAGAGCTGCTCGGGATTGAAGTTGCGGCCTCTGAAATGGGTCTCAAAGTGCAGGTGCTCTGTTGTGGCTCGGCCGGTGCGCCCTGTGAGACCGATTATCTGGCCTGCCTTGACGTGTTGGCCTACCTTAACCAGATTCTTGGATTGGTGGCTGTAGAGGGTTTCAAAGCCAAAAGCGTGGCGGATGACGATACAATTGCCATAGCCGAAGTAGGGGCCGGAGCGCGTCACTACTCCGTCGAAAGCTGCCAGGATGTTATCATTGGGCTTGGTCTTGATATCGACTCCCGAGTGCCCCCGTCGTCCTCCGAAGGGACTTATGACATGGCTTCCTGGCAGCGGGTAGGACCAGTGCTCTTCGGATATGGCCTCGAGGTCGAGGCGGAAGGTGGCATTGTCCTGGAACGGGTCCTCATTCTCCTCGGGGTCGAGTGAGACCGATTCTTTCTCGCTGGTCTTGCTGGAGCCTGTTACGTCGACCGTGTTGCCGTTCTTCTTGCAGAGGAGGGTTTGCCGCCGCAATTGATGGTTGCGCATGTTGAGGAGGATGTGTGGGTTAATCTTGCCACCGTTCACCATGATAGCAAAGTTGCATACGGCTTGTTTTCCATCATCACCCACTATAGCAATGGTTTGCCCGGCTGCCACATGCTGTCCCACGTTGACGAGGTTTTCCGCATTGTTGGCATACATGGTCTCCAGTCCATTCTTGTGGCGGATGACTATCACATTGCCGTAATCGCCCTGTCGACGCGAGAGGCGCACCGTGCCATCGAACATGGCCTTGATGGCATCACCCTTCTTGGTGGTTATTGCCAGGATGTTGTCGTGCCGGAGCTGGGCCTTTCCCACAGGAAGTGGAAAGGAGTACTCACCGGGCGGCAGATGGTTGAAGTCGATAGTGAAAGCGTCCGATTGACTGAACAGACCAGGGGTGACGATACTGATTTGTTGCTGCTCTGCAGCCGTGAACAGGTTCTTCACGGGCGTGAATGCACTCGCCGAAGCAACTATAAATATTGTAATGATGGTTCTTAGTCGGGTTCTATTCATTGTGTGCTAAATTATGCTCCTTGTGGAATTCAGGAGTGCCCTCTGTCATCTGATGAGGATGGCTGTAAAGATTCTGCCGCTCTGCGTACCCATCCGGCGGGCTGAGAAGAAGTCGTTATATTCGTAATAGGTGCAGATACCCGCGTCGTGGATGTTGTCTGCCGTGAGGCCTGCTGTCTCAAGCTGGAGCCGGTTGCAATGTTTCAAATCGATGTGCCATTTGCTTGGGCTTTTCGCCTCAGACTTGTGCATTGGAGGGAAGCGTCGGGCTATGTCAGGCATGTGGAAACCTTCTTGGGAAAATGCGGTATAGACTTCATCGCCCACTTCGAAGGCCTCAAGTGAGATGCCGGGGCCTATAACTGCCTTGAGCTCGCGGGGGTGGCTGCCGTAATGCTGCTGCATGGCTTCGACAGCGCGCTCGGCTATTCGTTGTACGGTGCCCCGCCAACCGGCATGTATGGCTGCGGCGGCATGATGGACAGCGTCGTAGAGGAGGATTGGAATACAGTCGGCCGTAGACACCCCGATGCACAGACCACGGGTGTTGGTGAGCAAGGCGTCAACTCCGTCAAGCAGCGAGCGCTGACTGTCATCCTGCAAGGATAAGAAAGATTCGTCGATGGGCATGCAGACCGTTGAATGTGTCTGATGAGGCATCACGATATTCCTGTCGTCTATGTGGAGTTGGCTACTGAGCAAAGTCTTGTTGGCTGTTGTCGCCGTTTCGGTGTCGCCGCAGAAGGTGTTGATATTGAAGCTGGCATAGTTGCCTTCCCCCACGCCGCCGTGTCGTGTCGTACTGAATGCGGTTACCTCGTCGCCGAGTGCATAGTAGAGTAGCTGTGGTGTGTGACTGTTTCCCTCCGTCATGCTTTGCCGTTTCTATTCGTCATCGATGTATTCAAAGTCGTTGAGGTCTTCAATGTCGTCCTGATTGCCGTCTTCCTCTTCTATGTCATTGTCGGGCAGTTCTTCTTTCAGTTCCTCGGGCAACTCTGCCAGATCCTTGTCCCGGTGCACGAGAGTGTCCTCTGCAGTAATCTCTTGCAACTTGTTGCTCTCGCTGTTGAGTTCCTTCCAGAGGATGTCCTTTAGTTCCGATAGCCCTTGTCCGGTTACCGCAGAGATAAACACGCAAGGAACATCGTCGGGCAGTGTCGGGCGCAGCAGAGCCATGAGCTCCTCGTCGATGAGGTCGGATTTTGTAATGGCCAGTACCCTGTGTTTGTCGAGCATCTCGGGATTGAAGTTGCGAAGCTCACCTAACAGCACGTCGTACTCATGGCGGATGTCATCGGCGTCTGAAGGTATCATGAAGAGCAGCAGTGAGTTGCGCTCGATATGTCGCAGGAACCGTAGTCCCAGTCCTTTGCCTTCGCTGGCCCCTTCGATGATTCCTGGAATATCGGCCATGACGAACGACTGGCGGTTGCGGTATTCCACAATTCCGAGTGAAGGTTCCAGTGTGGTGAAGGGATAGTTGGCTATCTTGGGCTTGGCACTCGAGAGCGCAGACAGCAGCGTCGATTTCCCTGCATTAGGGAAGCCCACCAGGCCGACATCGGCTAAGAGCTTGAGTTCCAATATCACCGTCATCTCCTCCATGGGCTCTCCCGGTTGGGCGTAACGGGGAGTCTGATTGGTGGATGTGCGGAACTGGAAGTTGCCAAGTCCGCCGCGCCCTCCTTTGAGTAGCAGCACCTCTTGTCCGTCATAAGTGACGTCACAGATGTATTTCCCGGTCTCCGCATTGTAGCAGACAGTGCCACAGGGTACGTCGATAAACACATCCTTACCGTCGGTTCCATGACATTTGTCGCGCCCTCCGTTGCCTCCATGTTCGGCAAAGATATGTCGCTGATATTTCAAGTGGAGCAGTGTCCAGTAATTGTGGTTGCCACGCAGATAGATGCTGCCTCCACGCCCTCCGTCACCTCCGTCGGGGCCACCATTGGGCTGATACTTCACGTGGCGCAGGTGCATGGAGCCCCTGCCACCTTTTCCCGAACGGCAGTAAATCTTTACATAGTCTACGAAGTTGGAGTCCATTGGCTGATAGGATGTATCTTATGAAACGGTGGTTTAGTGCAAGAAACTGAAGAAAAGCGGTGGGCGCACGTAGAGAGCCTGCCACCCAACCGCTGTGGACTGTTAAAGATTATCGATCACCTTGCAGATGTCGCCGAAGATGCTGTCGACATTGCCAAGGCCATTGATGTGATAATGAATGCCTTCTTTTTCGTACCATTCAATGAGCGGGGCTGTCTGATTGTGGTACACAGTGAGACGCTTCTGGATGGTGGCTTCGTTGTCATCGCTTCGTCCGCTCTCTTTGCCACGGAGCAAGAGGCGCTTCTTGAGTTCTTCCTCTGGGACGTCGAGCTCTATCATCGCAGCCACCTTGTGTCCGCGCTCTGCGAGCATTTTCTTCAATGCCTCTGCTTGCGGAATGGTGCGGGGGAAGCCATCGAAGATGACTCCTTTATGGTCTTTGCCGAATCCGTCGTACACATGAGCAAGGATGCTCACCATGAGGTCGTCGGGGATGAGCTGACCGTTGTCGATGTATCCCTTAGCCGTCTTGCCGAGTTCTGTGCCATTCTTAATCTCATTTCTGAGTACGTCTCCAGTCGAGATGTGGCCAAAGCCGTACTTCTCAATCATTTTCTCGCTTTGGGTGCCTTTTCCCGAGCCGGGAGCACCGAAGATTACGATGTTCTTCATTTCTTTTCTATACTTCTAATCAACGATTGTGTAAATATCTCTTAGGTTGCGCCCTTGCTGGTCGTAGTCGAGTCCATAGCCGACAATGAAGTCGTCGGGTATTTCCATCGCAACATAGGTGAGGGGCACTTGTACTTTCAGCCTTCCAGGCTTGGCAAGCAGTGTGCAGACCTGCAGTGAGGCTGGGTCTTTCGGCCGCAGGCTGTCAAGCATGTGGCTCATGGTGAAACCCGTGTCCACGATGTCTTCCACGATGATTACATGCCGGTCAGTAATGGGCTGGCCGATGCCTATCATCTCCTTGATCTTACCCGTGGAGGCTGTTCCCTCGTAGGATGCGAGCTTGACAAAAGAAATCTCACAGGGAATGGAGATGAAGCGCATAAGGTCGGCAGCGAAGATGAAGGAGCCGTTGAGCACTGCAAGAAGGAGCGGGTTCTTGCCTTCGTAATCCTGGTTGATGCGGTCGGCTATGGCCTTCACACGTTTCATAATCTCTGCCTCAGGAATGAATGTCCTGAAAGTCTTGTCCTTTATCTTCACTGTGCTCATAAGTGCTGCTTTTAAATGTAATTGATGCAAAATTACGAAATTTATGGGAGACTATGATTATTGTTCGCCCATTATTTCGTATTTTTGCATGGTATGAAGATATTTACCGCCTCTCAGATACACGAGCTCGACACTTATACCATCGAGCATGAGCCCATTCGAAGCATAGATCTTATGGAACGGGCTGCCAAAGCCATTGCACATGCCATCATGGACAGATGGACTAATCAAACCCCTGTTGTTGTGTTCGCGGGGCCGGGCAATAACGGTGGCGACGCTTTAGCTGTGGCCCGCCTGCTCGGGTTGCAAGGATACAAGGTCGAGGTATTCCTCTTCAATGTCCATAACAAGCTCTCGGACGACTGCGCCACCAACAAGCAGCGTCTTGTTGACTCGAAATGCACAAAGAAGTTCGTTGAGATAAAGCTCAATTTTGACCCGCCGGCACTCACGCCCGACACGCTCGTCGTTGATGGTCTTTTCGGGTCTGGTCTCAATAAGCCTTTGGCAGGAGGCTTTGCCTCGTTGGTGAAGTATATCAATCAGTCGCCCTCTCAGACAGTAAGTATAGATTTGCCGTCGGGATTGATGACAGAGGATAATACCTATAACCTGAGAGGCAATATAATCAAGGCTGATCTTACCCTAACCCTTCAGCAAAAGAAGCTGGCCATGCTGTTGGCCGACAATCAACCCTATATCGGCGAGCTGAAGGTGCTCGATATCCGACTCTCCCAAGAGTATATTGCCCAAACGTCTACCCCCTATACTATCTTGGAGGAGAAGGACCTCAGACCAAAGCTTCTGCCACGCCCTGATTTTGCCCATAAGGGCGATATGGGAAATGCGCTGTTGGTGGCTGGTAGCTATGGTATGTCTGGGGCGGCTATCCTGGCTTCCCGAGCTTGTCTCCGCTCCGGTGTGGGAAAGCTCACCGTGCATACGCCCCGCCGGAATTATGACATCATGCAGATGAGCGTGCCGGAGGCAGTTCTTCAGATGGACCGCGAGGAAACGGCTTTCACCGAATCGGTGGAGGCCGAGGATTATGATGCTGTTGGCATCGGCCCCGGGCTTGGACAGCAGGAGAATACTGCTATAGCCCTCATAGCACAGATTCGACGTGCGCAATGCCCCGTCGTAGTGGATGCCGATGGGTTGAACATCCTTGCCAATCACATAGCCTGGATGCAGCAGCTCCCCACCGGCATCGTCCTAACACCACATCCTAAAGAGTTTGACAGGATGGCAGGAGGGTCCAGTAACGGATGCTACGACCGGCTCGCCAAGGCGCGTGATATGGCTGAGCGCATGAAGGCTTATATTCTGCTTAAGGGCCACTATACCGCTCTTTGCCAGCCGGATGGTAACGTTGTGTTCAACTCCTCTGGCAACAGTGGTATGGCAACGGCAGGCAGTGGCGATGTTCTGACGGGCATTCTTACAGGCTTGCTGGCGCGTGGTTACAGTCAACGCGATGCTTGCCTGCTGGGTATGTATCTTCATGGTCTTGCGGGCGATCTAGCCGCTAAAGAGCTGGGCAAGGAGAGCCTCATAGCCAGTGATATCATCAACTATCTCCCACAAGCATTCCAAAGATTAAACGATTGAAAATGAAACATACCATCATCACCTTAATGCTCGCGATGTGCTGTATCTCAGCTGTCGCGCAGCAGCCTGTGCAAGGCACTTCTTACTATCTTCCGAAGACGGGGCTCCGTTTTGCGCTGCTCATTGAGAAGACCACGTTCACTCCAGGACCTTATGCGATGTATGCCGAGCGTTATCTTAAAGCCAAGGCTCCGACAGAGTCTTCCGTGACCTATCGCATCATCAGCAAGCAGCTCTCTCTCTTCAGTGTGCCTGATTCTTCAAAGCACTATACGTTGCTCATCGATAAAAAACGCTCTGTCCTCACGGTTGACCTTGACAATCATAATGTGCTCAAGGCTATCAATGCAAAAGCCAAGGACTATGCGCTGCCGGCAGCATTCCGCCCCGCACGGAAGGCGGCCAGACCACAGCTCCGCGACTTTATGACTGAGGATATGGTAAATGCGGGAAGTTCGGCTAAGACTGCTGAACTTATTGCTCAGGAGATTTACGACATTCGCGACAGTCGTAACCAGTTGTCAAGAGGAGAAGCCGACAATATGCCGAAAGACGGTGCTCAACTGAAGCTTATGTTTGCCCAACTCCAGACTCAGGAGCAGACACTCAGCGAAGCTTTCATGGGGACGCAGCAGAAAGATACGGTGGAGCAGATTGTCACGTTTGTACCTGACAAGGAAGTAAACAAGCAGCTGCTGTTCCGCTTCTCCGCTAAGTTTGGTATTACCGACAACGATGACTTGGCTGGAATACCTTATTATATAAGTGTTACAGATGAGCACGTTATTCCTCCTATGCCCGTTGATGTGGATGATAAGAAAAAGAAGGATAAGGAAGATATCGGCCTTTATGTCAATCTGCCTGGGAAGATTAAGGTGCAGCTCTATAAGGAAGAGAAGCCGGAAGAATATTTCGAACCTTATGCGGCTCAGTTCGGACGCATAGAAAGCTTGAGTGCAGAGCTCTTCGGCAAGAAGATGACTACTCACATCGTGCTTAATCCCATAAACGGGAATATTGAGAGCATGGCTACTGAACCGCTCGACTGATTCTCGTCCTCGTTGTGAAACTATTCTTGGATTGACGTTAGATGTAAAGGGCGGCGGTTGCCCCCGGTTCCTGCATCTACCGTCATGGTTGAGGTTGAAAAAGGAAAGAGAGCTGCATGCCGTCTTCCGGTAATGCTGCTCTCTTTCCTTTTATTTTTCCTTATCGCTCAATGACCAGTTTGCTTACATAGATATGCCCATTGCTGTTGATGCGCACTATGTAGAGTCCTGCTGGCAACGAGCTGACATCCATGGAATCGGTCTGCTTGATGCTCTTGACTTCGCGCCCGGAGCCGGCTTCGTAAAGCTGGGCCTTGTCCACTTTCTGCCCGAAGCTTACAGTCGAGCTCGCAGGGTTAGGATAGAGGGCTATCTTGGGGCTTTGCACGTCGCTGATGCCCGTCTCCACACCGAAGTTCACTATAGCTGGCTCCGACTCGCCTTCGTCGTAGACGGCAGTCACCTTGGCTGTGTGCTGGCCTTTGGATAGTTGAGTGAGCTTGTAGCTATTCGCCGTAGTGGTGCCAACTTGCTTCTCGTCCAGGTACACATTGTAATGATTGAATGCTGGTGCAGCCTCCCTTGGGGCCCTGTTGCTGCCTGTGCCGATGAATACGTTGTCGAGACACATCAGATAGCCTTTGGAGGGCGTACAGTAATGGATGCATACGTATTGGGCCTCGGCCGGCAGCGTGTAGGTGTGTTGCTTCCATGTGCTGTTCACGACTTCGTTCTTGTCGGTCAGCCAGATGAAGTCGGTGCTGTCCTTGCCCGTGGGAGAGTAGCCCACCCTAATCTGTTCCTTGTCGAATTTCCAATCCGGGTCGTTCTCGTAGCTGTCGGGATCGCTCTTGGCAAAGAAACTGAATACGAAACTCTGACCGTAGCTTAGTTTGGGAGAGATGAACCAGTCGTCGGCTGCCGGAACGGGCTTGCTCCCGTCGACAGTGGCCGAATTACTACGGAACATCAGATATTTCGTCCCTGCGTATGGAGGATCGTCCTTCGCAACAAGTGAGCCTTGGCATAGCGTCGTGTCCATGATGATGGCTGCGCAGGGTTGCTTCAGGGCGGCATTCGTCAGGCCGTCTTCAAAGGTGTAGAAGGGGATAGCGCCATCACCGTCAATATAGTTCCAGGTGTATTTGCCCGAAGGATTGATTTGATAGCCGTCATACGACTCGAAGTCTTCATTAATGTCGGCTGATGTACCCTTGGCCCCGTCATTCCATTTCAGAGTCACAGCCCCTGTAGTTGCATCCACATCGGCTTTGAGTCCTTGCGGTGCCGGGAGGTCGCTGATTGCCGGACCACCATTGTCGCGTAGCGTCACATGGGTGACATAGAGGTTGTAAGCAGCCTTGGGCGATGTGGCATGGAAAGCGATGTTGTATTCGCCGTCGGCATCGGGAGCCGGAATCTGGAGGCTGGCATGAGCCAGTTCGTTTGTGTGAGTGGTGAAGCTCTCCAGCTTCTTACTTTGTGCCTCCACGGTGCGTCCCTGACCCATAGTGACGTCGAACGACTCCAAATAGTTATTGTTGGCTCCCCGGTAGTCGAACTCCAGCGTGTAAGAGTGTCCCTTCTTGAACCTGAAGGTCGGCGAGATGAGATAATCGTCACCCGCGTTCTGGTTGTTGTAGCGATACATGGCATAACCTTGGGCCTGACCTTTGATGGTGACGGTGTTCTGTGTCCATGTGGAGCCGTCGTTGTTGTTGTCGATGACGAACCAGGAAGTAAATATGGCCTTTGACTCGAAGTTGCAACTGTAAGGTAGGCTGGCCCGCGAGCCGGCATAGATGTCGGCAGAACGAGCTTCATCGCCCTCACCGTCTGCATTCTTGGCCTGCACCACGTAGTAGTAGCTCCCCAGTGTGTCGAGGCTTGCGTCGGTAAATTCGAGTGCTTCAAGGTTGTCGGCCATTACGGTCTCATCGGGCATGCGGGTTACCTTATAGCGTAAGGTGGAGGTGTCGAGCCACCCCTGGTGTGCGCCTTGTGTCGGTGCTGTCCAGGTCAGGTGGGCGGCTCCGTTGGCGAGCGTCTCAATGCCGAGCTTCGTTACGGCCGAAGGTACGTCATGCCCTACCCAAGTCTCTTGTACTGCTGATTTGCCGGTGCCAGCGGCGTTGGTTGCCACGACGCTGTACTCGTAGAGTCCGCTGGCCGGCACAGATGTGTCGTTGAAGGTCATCGTCTCTCCGGGCTTGGCGGCGGTGAATTGCTGCACGACCTTTCCGGCCCTCTTCACTTCAATGGTAGTGATAGCGGTAAGTGCATTGTTGCCGAAGGTTTGTGTTGGGTTGGTCCATGACAACGATGAAGCGAGTTCCCCGTTGGCAGCCGGCTTGACCGTGAGGTCCGTTGGTGCCCCCGGAGCTCCGTCGGCAGGCTGGTCGAAGGGGATGTAGAGGCCTGCTATCCTGCTGTCTGTGCCCAGCGTTCCGATTTCGGTGGCATGTCCGGTCTTGGTGTCCACAAGGCAGAAGTTGCTCACCTTGTTCTTGTAGTCGGCTGCCCAGTAGAGCTTCTCGGTGCCGTGGTCGAAGTCCATGCACTGCAAGTACTGGCCGGGCGACATGCCGGTGTTGCCTATGATGGTCTGATTAAAGTTCTTTTGTTTGTCGAACTTCACCAGCTGACCTGCAATATTGATGGAGTAGAGGTTGCCCTGCATGTCGCAGGCCAGCGTGAGATAGACAGGATTGGAGAGTCCAGAATAATCAGTGAGGAAGTCCTTTGCCACCGAGTACTTACCGGTCCGTGGATCGACTTTGAGCAACGTGGAATACTCTATACTGAAGTTCAAATCCTCGTCGGTGTAGATTCTGCGACACATGGCATAGATGCAGTCGGCGGTGTAGTCGTATGCCATGTCATTGCACACAAAGTCGGCATTACTCCAGTCGGCTACGTCGGTAATGGTGCCCGTCTTGAGGTCGACAGCTGAGAGCGCCAGCGGCTTCATGGTCTGGTTGGCCTTGTCGTCCTGGAAACGGTAGAAGTAGTATTTGCCCCGACCGTAGGTGCCGGCAAAAGCTTTGTCGGCGAGAGAAAACAGCGATTTGAGTGTTTGAGGCTTACTGATGTCGAAAGAGACGATGCCGAGAGGCAGATTGCCCCGGTCCCGGGTTACCCATGCATAAGCCGTCTTGCTGGCTACATTGGCTCCGGCTTTCTTGGCAGAAGTGAATCTTACAGCCTTTTTACTCTGTAGGGAAGGCAATTGCCGTTGTCCTTTGACAGCTGACGGAAGAACCGACAACAGGAGGATAAGTGCGGTGAAAAGGTGAGTGTTGAAACGTGTCATAATGGCTTGTTGAATGAAAAGATTGATGATAGAAGGGGGGCTTGTTAGGGGCTGACGTCCTACGATGTTGTCGGAGGAGGATGAGTAGAAGGTTTTTTCATAAACAGTGTTCTGACTAAAAGATTAAGAATGGATATTGTTAATGTGTTGCAAAGGTACCGATTATTCTTGAGAAATGCAAGTGTAGGGTTTAAAATTTATTTGAAATGTAAAGCAAACTCCGTGTATTGCCGAGCTGACGTCAGGGGGCTGGCGACTGATGGACTGGCTTGGAGCCTGTGGATAGTGGCAAAGAAAAAGCGGGCCCTGCAGAAGCAGAACCCGCTTAAAGATAAAACTAATGTTCTATGTCGTAATGACAGTTAGTCGCAGTTAGCCAGCTTGTTGTTGCTGCCGAGCACGTCGGTGATCTTCTCCTCGTACATCTCGGTCATGTAGGCACGAGCCACCTTGCCATACTGGCGAGGATCGAAGTACTCAGGATGCAGAGCCAGCGTCTCACGCACACCTGCTGTGTAAGCCAGACGGGAGTCGGAGTCGATGTTGATCTTGCATACAGCGCTCTTGGCAGCCTCGCGGAGCTGGTCCTCGGGGATACCCACAGCATCAGGCAGCTTGCCGCCGTACTGGTTGATAATGTCGACATACTTCTGAGGAACAGAAGACGATCCGTGGAGCACGATGGGGAAGCCGGGGAGCTTCTTCTCAATCTCATGCAGCACGTCGAAAGCCAATGGAGGAGGAATCAGACGACCGGTCTTCGGGTCGCGTGTGCACTGCTCGGGCTTGAACTTGTAAGCTCCGTGGCTGGTGCCGATAGAGATGGCGAGGCTGTCGCAGCCAGAACGCTGGCTGAAGTCGATGACTTCCTCGGGCTTGGTATAGTGAGACTCCTCAGATGAAACCTCGTCCTCAACACCGGCGAGCACACCCAGCTCAGCCTCTACGGTTACATCATACTTGTGAGCGTATTCCACGCACTTGCGGGTGAGCTCGATGTTCTCTTCGTAAGGCTTGCTGCTGCCGTCAATCATCACGCTGGAGAAGCCCAGGTCGACACAGTCCTTCACGAGTTCGAAGGTGTCACCGTGGTCGAGGTGAAGCACAATCTCGGGATGATGGCAACCCAGACTCTTGGCATACTCTACAGCACCTTGTGCCATATAGCGCAGAAGGATAGGGTTGGCATAAGCGCGCGCACCCTTCGAAACCTGCAGGATGACAGGCGATTTCAACGTAGCAGAGGCAGTGATGATGGCCTGCAGCTGCTCAAGATTGTTGAAGTTGAATGCGGGAATGGCATAGCCGCCACTGACGGCTCTCTTGAACATCTCGCGCGTATTGACGAGACCTAATTCTTTGTAGTTAACCATAATACAATATAATAATAAATGTTCTTATACGTCCTTAATTCGCAATTGCAAAGTTAGCGCATATATTTCGCAAGGCAAAAGAATCCGCATTAAAAAAAATTAAAGTGCCGGCGCTATAACCGGCACTTTACGTATTACCTAAGTTTTGGCTGAGGAAGGGCCTTCCCGAGTCTTCTGCCTCCGTGGCCTTGGCCTTGTGATGCTGCGCGACCTGTCTGCGCGACTGCTCTTACAGGCTCTCGCGCAGTATCTGCATCACTTCTTCGTCGGTGAGCTTATGGTAGCCGGCGTCCAGAATGAAGGTGCCCTTGGCAATGCCTTCTATCATGTCGGGGGTGGCGCCCAGCTCACCGATGGTCAGTGGCAAGCCGATTTCTCGCATCCAGTCCTTCAGTGCGTCGAGACCTTCCAAGGCCACCTGCTCGTCGGTCTTGCCTGCTGTGGGTATGCCCCAGATGTTGTGGGCAAAGCGCACAAATTTGGGAAGTCCGTAGGGCAGCACTAAATGATAGTAGGCCATCGAGACGGCTGCAAGGGTATAGCCGTGGGGAGCATGTGTCCATGCGCCCACTGAGTGGCCCAGCATGTGCACCTCCCAGTCTTCCGTCTTGCCGCACCCCAGAAGTGTGTTGAGAGCCCAGGTGGCGGTCCACATGATATTGCTGCGTGCCTCATAGTCGTGAGGATCGGCAACGGCTTTGCGTGAGGCTGCGATGAGACCGCGCATCAGACCTTCGGCGAGATAGTCGGATGTGTTGTCGTCGGTGCCAGAGAAGTATTGCTCCATGATGTGGCTCATGATGTCATAGATGCCCGCTTTCATCTGTTCTGTGGGAACTGTGAAGGTGAACTCGGGGTTGAGCACCGAGAAGCGGGGCATGAGACGGTCGTCGAAGACGTGACCCACTTTCAGCGTGTGGACGGCGTCGGTGATGACGGAACCGGCATTCATCTCGCTGCCGGTGCCGGCCATGGTGAGTACGCATGCCACGGGCGGAATCAGCTGTCCTTGAGGCGGATTCTGCTGGTGCAGGAAGAAGGCGTCCCAGAAGTCGCCTTCATAGTTGACGGCTGCTGCCAGTGCCTTGGAATAGTCGCACACGCTGCCTCCGCCGACGGCTAGGATGAGGTCGGCCTGATGCCGACGTGCCAGGTCGACACCTTCCTGAAGTTTCTCCAAGGTGGGATTCGACATCACGCCCGGATTCTCTACTACGTTCTTGCCCGCTTCCTTGAGCACGGCCATCACTTTGTCATAGATACCATTGCGCTTGATACTTCCTCCGCCGTAGTTGAGCAGGATGTTTGGACCAAAATGGGTTAGCTCTTCTTTCAGTCCATTGAGCGCGTCAGGGCCAAAATAGAGCTTGGTGGGATTGTGATAAACGAAATTACCGATCATATGTTTGGGTTTTAGGGTCAGCGGACTGAAGCCTTGAGCTTGGCGGCAAGCGCCTTGGCCCACAAGTCGTAGGCTGCCTGATTGGGATGTGGGTTGCTTGGCTTATAGAAGAAACGCACGTTCTTGAGCGTGATGCCGCAGGTCTTCGTGATGTCGATGACAGGAATGCCGGCCTCTTTGCACATGCGCCGTTGGAATTTTATCAATGCCTGCCACTGTTTCCCCCTGCGGGTGCGCTTCAGTGCGGCGGCGTTGATGCTGCCGTCGCTGTTCAGGAGTGCCGGGTCGTTATAGTCGTAGTTGAAGTAATAGGGTATAACCCAGTAGAACTTCGTCGTCGGTAGGTTTTTCTTCAGATAGGCGAATAATCCCCTGTAGGCGGAGTAGAGGCTGACGTGGTCGGTCCATTTCATGGGGTCGAACCACTCCTTGGAGTCGTTGCCGGTGAAATAGAGCGTGTATTCCAGCGATTGCGGAGCCTGACGTAGCCTCACTTCCATGCCCGTGTTCATGGTGTTCACCCTCACCTTGCGACCAAAATGGTAGCAGTAGTGAATGGTTAGCGTGCTGTCGCCATTGTCAATGGCGGTCCATCCGGCGCCGTAAGCGTGCTGTGCCATTTCGCGGATGATGTCGCCGGTGGTCATCGCGGGAGTCACGTGGATGGCCACTTTGGCACTTTTATTGATGATGTAGATGGTGCCTGCTCGTTGGGGCGTGCGCGTTATTGAGAGGCAGGTGCCTGTGTCGGCAGCAGTGGTGTAGGGAAGGGTAATCATCGCTCCAGCCTTGCGCTTACTTTCGGGGACGGAAGCTACCACGTGGGCAAAATTCTTGTCCGCATACTGCCTGGCAGCTTCCAACGAGCTAAAGGGGCCCTGCTGCAAAGCCCGCTTTGTGCCCTGCATCCAAGGCTGGTCCTTCAGCGAACCTTCGGTTGTGCCGTCGGGAGCAAAGAGATTAATGTCGTTGGTGTTCTCGAGCAGAACCAAGTCAATGGGCAGCCGTCCTTTTTGTGCCACCAGCAGCTTGGCTCGGCCGAGTGTGCCGTTGAGCATGAAGGGCTCCGAGGTGGTGCCGCCGTACGACATGATGTGATAATTGAGTGAGTCGATGAATGTCATGCCCGTGAGCTTTCCCAACAGCGGTTGCCAGGGGCTGGTGTCGCCAAGGCTGTCGAACAGGGTCCAAAAGGTCTTTCCGCTTAGCGACTGAGCGGTGGCAAAGGAGGGGAGAAGGGTGAGCCACATGATGATGCCCCATAATCGATGTTTCATATGCTAAAGTTTTAAATGGCCCATGATATAGGGTTAGACGCCGGAAGCACTGCGAATGTCGGTGCCGCCTTCTTACGGTTTGGGGCGGTAGCTGCAATGCTGGTGATTCGGACATCGCACGGCAAAGATAGCGAAATATATGGAGAATTCGTAAGGTTGGCCCGACTTTTTCTTCCGCTGTCCGTTTTTTCGTCGGCTGCAGTCTTGTCAGTCTGGTCCGTCGGCTGAAGGTATAATGAGTCGGTGAGTTCAGACTTTGTTTTAAGGAACGATGCACCCAAGTTTGCTACAGAAGGCTAGAGGTTGCTCTGGCAGAATCTCGCGTTCGCTTGCAATGAGCGATTATACCTCAATGGTGCATACAGAAAATCCCCGGTCAGCATGTAACTCTGATCGGGGATTCCGTGTTGTTGAGTGCTCACTTTCCAAGTGCCGTGCCACTGTCTTATTTGTGGCGATTGGCCCTCTGCTCCCGGTATTTGGCCTTCTGCTTGGCAGAACCCGAACCGTGGGCACCCGTGATATATTTCTTCTTCTTGGCCTTGGTCTTCACCTTGCCGCTGTCGGCTTTCGGTCCTTTGCCGGCCCCTTTGAAGATGATGCCGTTTTCGATAATGTCGCCAATGTCACTCATAGTAGCCTGTCGTATGTGGAAGTTGTGCTGATTAATGATGGAACAGGCGCACGTGAGTGAAGGCCATGGCGATGCCGTATTTGTCGCACGTCTCGATGACATTGTCGTCACGGATGCTGCCACCGGCCTGCGCGATGTATTCCACACCGCTCTTGTGGGCCCGCTCAATGTTGTCGCCGAAGGGGAAGAAGGCATCGCTGCCCAGGCTCACGTTGCGGTTCTTGGCTATCCATTCCTTTTCTTGCTCACGGGTGAACACCTCGGGGCGCTCGGTAAAGAACTGCTGCCACACGCCGTCGCGCAGCACATCGTCGTGCTCCTCGCTCAGATAGACGTTGATGGCATTGTCGCGGTCGGCCCGGTGGATGTGCTCCTTGAACGGGAGATTGAGTACGCGGGGACTTTGGCGGAGCCACCATTCGTCGGCCTTGTTGCCTGCCAGACGGGTACAGTGGATGCGGCTCTGCTGACCGGCTCCGATGCCAATGGCCTGGCCGTCTTTCACGTAGCACACCGAATTGCTCTGTGTGTATTTCAGTGTGATGAGGGCTATCTTCAGGTCGCGGAGAGCCTCGGCAGGGAACTTCTTGTTTTGGGTGGGAACGTCGTCGAAGAGATGATTGTCGCTGAGGTCGACATCATTGCGGTGCTGCTCAAACCACACGCCAAAGACCTGCTTGCGCTCAATGGGCTCCGGTACGTAGTCAGCATCAATCTGAATCACGTTATAGGTGCCCTTGCGCTTGGCCTTGAGAATCTCCAGTGCCTCGGGCGTATAGCCTGGGGCGATGACACCGTCACTCACCTCACGCTTGATGAGAAGGGCTGTGGCCTCGTCGCAGGTGTCGCTGAGCGCACAGAAGTCACCATAGGAGCACATACGGTCGGCACCGCGGGCCCGAGCATAGGCATTGGCCAGGGGAGTAAGCTCAAAGTCAACGTCGTCGACAAAGTAAATCTTCTTCAACGTGTCGCTCAGCGGAAGGCCCACGGCAGCTCCGGCAGGTGACACGTGCTTGAAGCTGGCTGCAGCAGGCAGACCGGTAGCAGCACGCAGCTCTTTCACCAACTGCCAGCTGTTCAGCGCATCGAGGAAATTAATGTAGCCGGGACGACCGTTGAGGACTTTGACGGGTAACTCGCCTTCTTCCATAAAGATGCGTGAAGGCTTCTGGTTCGGATTGCATCCGTACTTCAGTGCTAATTCTTTCATTTCGATAAGGAATATAATTCTGATGCAAAGATAGTGCAAACGAAAGGAACAGCAAAGAAAAAGGGCACCTTTTTCCTGTCTTCGTTATTGGGACACCCAAATCAGATATATTATGGGTCACAGGATATTCCTTGTGGGTTAGTTAATCGCTATCCAAGCACAGTACACACACGGAACATGAAGCAAGAACGATTATT
>Ga0256406_1003003_pt1 | contig 22146 bp, 14 predicted proteins | sample RumenRJG_03DNA_FD_185986 | JGI IMG/M metagenome (GOLD analysis project Ga0256406, IMG submission 185986) | Bovine rumen microbial communities from Lethbridge, Alberta, Canada - RJG_03 | ecosystem: Host-associated > Mammals > Digestive system > Stomach > Rumen | place: Canada: Alberta | collected... | reverse complement strand
CAGCTGAAAGTCGTGAAATACGAATAGTTTATCTTCCAACGACAGCCAGGGTCGCGACAGAGATTCTGACTGACGAAGGAAACACTCCACGAAGGGCGGCGATGCAGGAATGCACCGTCGCCCCTGTCGTAAATACGTCATCCACCAGCAAAATGTGGTGCGGAACATTCATGTTTCCCAGACACAGCCTCCTGACACATCTTTTTGAGACCTTGAATGCGGAAGCGACGTTCTGCGCCCTGCCGTCGAGGCTCAGATGAGTCTGGGACCTGGTCCTGGAGCATCGATGCAACATATTCCTGAACACCTTTGCCCCGAGGCACCTTCCAACCTCATCGGCAATGACTTCAGCCTGGTTATATCCTCGCTGCAGCAGCCTCGTCCAATGTAGCGGCACTGGCACCACTGCATCGACATCGGCATAAAGAGCGGAAGATGCCATCTCGGCGCCAAGCATATTCGAGAAAAACCTGCCCTGCCCCAGTTCACCATGATATTTCAATGCTCTGGTAATATATTTATAGCTTGCATTGGCATCATAGAAGAAAAGGGCCGTGGCATAGAAATATCTTTCATTGGGGCTCCGGAACTCTCCTTCGTCATAGTCCCTGCGGAGCATGTCATTCAGCCTGTCCGCCATCTGATTGCGCGACAGCCATGAGAAATACGTCCTTGGAAAGTCTGCCAGGCAGCTGATGCAGATATACCTCTCGCGAAGGGCAAGCACTCTGCCACAAACGACGCATCTCCTCGGCATGAGAATGTCAAGGATAGCCGTGAATATGTCGTTGGCCGAAATGTCTTTCCGCATTCCATAAAGATGGTCAAAGCAAACGTAAATTCTGCATAAAAAAATAAAAGCCGGCCGAAAAAATCTTTCGGCCGGATATAAAAAAATAATATTGGCTATTGGCTTTTAATTAATTCATTGCACCGTCAACCTGGATGACCTGCCCAGACACGTAAGATGCCATGTCGCTGGCAAGGAAGGTAGCCACGTTGGCGATATCCTCTGTCGTGCCTCCCCTGCGAAGCGGAATCTTCTGTATCCACTCGTCGCGAACTTTTTCCGGCAGAGCCTCTGTCATGGCAGAGACGATGAACCCCGGAGCTATGCAATTAGCGCGTATTCCGCGAGGTCCCATTTCTTTGGCTATTGATTTGGCAAGCCCGATAAGGCCGGCCTTTGAAGCAGAGTAGTTGCACTGGCCCGCATTTCCGAACACGCCAACTACAGAAGACATGTTGATGATGCTTCCGCCTCTCTGGCGAGCCATCACAGGAACCGTAGCGTGAATAAAGTTGAAAGCAGATTTCAGGTTCACCGCTATGACAGCATCCCACTGTGCCTCCGACATTCTTAGCATGAGCCCATCCTTGGTTATGCCTGCGTTGTTGACCAGGATGTCAATCCTACCGAATTCGGCGACAACCTGATCCACTACCTTCTGAGTCTCTTCAAAATCAGCAGCATTCGAAGCGTATGCCTTGACTTTATGGCCGAAGGCCTCAATGTCTTTCACCGTCTGTTCCGCTGCTTCGTTTATCACCAGATCCGTGAATGCCACGTTAGCGCCTTCAGAAGCATATTTCAAGGCAATAGACCTTCCTATTCCCCTTGCTGCGCCCGTAATCAGGGCGACTTTTCCATCCAAAAGTCCCATATCAATAAAATTTAGATTCATCAATATTTATCCCGACCATTCTCCTCACCACCAATCGATGTCACAAAAATAAACTTATTTGCAAAGACGAGCAAATTGTCAGCCAACCTTTTGGCGAAAGAAAAAATAATGGGGCGGAAAGATGGATTTTTGATTATATTAGATGAGCAAAATTAATATTCAGATGAAAACGTCTTTTAGCGAAATTCGCGATCCTCAGAACTGGGAAAGCGGGGAGCTGAAAATCAGCTGGGTCAGGAATCACATGCCCTTGCTGGCTCAAATTGAGAAAGAATTTTCCAAAGATAAGCCATTCGAAGGGCTCAAGGTCGCCCTTTCCGTCCATCTTGAAGCCAAGACGGCTCACCTTTGCGAAGTGCTCTCCAGCGGCGGAGCCGAAATGTTCATCACCGGAAGCAATCCGCTTTCCACGCAAGATGACGTGGCTGCCGCTCTGGTGCACGAAGGCCTCAACGTCTTTGCTGTTCACGGAGCCACTCCGGAGGAATACGAACACGGCATCAGGCGCGTGATCGAGGCTGGGCCTAACATAATAATAGATGACGGGGGCGACCTGGTGAACATGATTCACGACAATTATCCTGCGCTTATTGAGAATGTGATTGGCGGATGCGAAGAGACGACTACAGGAATAATACGTCTTCAGCAGATGAACAGCGTCAAGGCTCTGAAGTTCCCGATGATGCTGGTCAACAATGCAGCCTGCAAACATTTCTTCGACAATCGCTACGGCACTGGCCAATCGGTTTGGGACGGCATCAACAGAACCACTAATCTCATCGTCGCAGGGAAATATGTCGTGGTGGCCGGCTACGGCTGGTGCGGCAAAGGCGTTTCCATGAGGGCTAAAGGCTTGGGCGCCAAGGTCATTGTCACCGAAGTGGACCCCATCAAAGCCATGGAGGCGGTAATGGACGGTTTCCAAGTCATGAGCATGACGGAGGCCGCTAGAATCGGCGACATATTCATAACTGTAACCGGCTGCAATGATGTCATTACCAAGAAGCATTTCATGAATATGAAAGATGGGGCTATTTGCTGCAATGCGGGGCACTTCGACTGCGAAGTAAGCGTCGCGGCCCTTAAGGAAATCGCCACCTCGGAACGAGAGGCGCGTCAGAATATTCAGGAATATGTCTTACCGAATGGGCGCAAAGTCTATATCTTGGCGGAGGGCCGCCTAGTGAATCTTGCGGCAGGAGACGGGCATCCGGCAGAAATAATGGATATGTCCTTCGCCATTCAAGCCTTAAGCGCAAGGTTTCTTGCCGATAATCGTAAAGGCGGTCCTCTTAATCGCACATCCGGGAATATGCTGAATGCCGTACCGGCAGAAATCGATGGCAAAGTCGCCCGCATGAAACTAAACGACTGGGGCATCAAAATAGACCACCTCACCCCAGCCCAACGCAAGTATCTCTTCGGCTGATTTCCCGGCATGAACTGCGAGCAGCATCCCTATTGATAACCAATTACTTACAAAGACGGTTTGCTTACACCCTGGAGACTGAGCCTTAGATTTGCTTGGGTAAGGGAGAAAATAAAAAATGAGAATCGGCGCATCCCGCGCGGACTCTCACTCTAACCACATAATTAATAACACTAAAACTAATAACCAATAGGTTGATCGGGGAGAGAACCTCCTTGCTCAACCCGATGCAAAGGTACAACAATTATTTTAATCTGCAAACTTTTTTCGAAAAAAATTCAAAATAACTCTATTTTTATTCGTAATTTATTGAATATAATCAATATAAATTATTAGGGTATTTTTCCGATTAAAAATTTTAGGCATCGAATCAGGGGATTACACGCATTTTAAAAAACGTTTAATACAAAGATAAAACGTTTAACAGTTATGAATTTACATAAAAGGCGAGAAATAACTTATATTTCATTAGCCTTTTTTTCGTGTATTTTACTCAGTCAATGAATATATGGCAATTTTTGAGCCAAAGCCATTGTCGAAGTATTGGCAAATTAGGGAATCTTCGTATCGAGCCTTCCCACATGAGGGGGCATATTAATTAAAATAGTGCTATCTTTATGCACTCAATAAACAATTACAGTCATGAATGTCAAATCTTATTTTCTTGCGATGATGATTGCGGCTGCGATAGCTGCTTTTTCCCCAATGCCTGCTTTTGCTCAAAAAGGCAAGGCTCAGGCAAAAGAACATGGTTATCCTGACACCGATGGAACATATTCATACACAGGTCCGGCAGTGCGTTTCGATAAATACACCAAGCATGCTAAAGGCACTCATGACCTGCAGACAGAGTACCTGGGGAAACTGATGGGGCGTCAAGGGAAAGGCTATGCTTATCAGGGCATGGACTATTACGACGGTCTCATCCTAAGCTGCCAGAACCAAGGCGTCGCTACGGTATATTCATTTGACGGCAAGGAAATCCAGAAGAAGGGACAGTTCGAGCTGGCCTCTTTCAACAAGATTAATCATAGCAACGTGGTTAGTTTCGGGACAGAATATTATGACAAGGCTGATCCTCTTCCTTTGGCTTACATCAGCCACTGCCACAGGTCTCCGATAAATGGCAAGAAAGACGTGCTGTATGTGGAAAGGATAGCTCCTGATTTTCAGTCTTCGCAGCTGGTTCAGACCATCGTTTATGACGACGAGAACAATGATTTCGGCTACGCCTTGCAATGGGTGATAGACAGAGAGAATGGCTTCCTGTATGGCTTCGGAAACACGGTGGACAATACCGATCCCCAGAACCGTCACAGGGTGATAAAATTCCGTCTCCCTAAGTTAAGCGATTCAGACAAGGATGGTTACGTAATCCTGCACCAGTCGGACGCGCTGGAGAATTATCGGATGGAAGACGTGTCGGACTTCAAGGGGAACTTCATCGGCCAAGGACTATTTGTGAATCATGACAAACTATACTTGCCTACGGGTTTCGGCACGGCTGAAGCACCGTCAATCCTGTATGTCTGGGATTTGCGCAAGAAAAAGATGTGCAACAAGATAGACCTGACCGCTGGCACCCATAGCGAGTTCGAAGATTGCACCGTTATTGGGAAGAAGAAGATGCTGATTCAGGCTCAGCACGGACTATTCCTGCTAGAGTTCTAGGCTTATAGCGCATTCTCGTGTATGCCTTTGACCGCCCGCCCGCTAGGGTCGTTCATATTCTTGAATGATGAATCCCAGGCAAGCGCTTCTGCGGTTGAGCATGCCACGCTTGGAACCGACGGCACGCTGCGAGCGGCGCTGTCCGATGGGAAATGCTCTGCGAATATGCTGCGGTAGAAATATTCCTCTTTGTTCTGAGGCGGATTTATCGGGAATCGCTCTGCTGCGTGAACCATTTGCTCGTCGCTTACTGCCGTAGCCGTCATCTGCTTCAATGTGTCTATCCATGAATATCCTACGCCGTCGCTGAACTGCTCTTTCTGGCGCCATGCAATCTCTTTCGGCAGCATGTCGCTGAATGCGTCCCTGAGTACTTTTTTCTCTATTTCGTTGCCAGGACACATCTTCAGCTGGGGATTCAGGCGCATCGCCACGTCCACGAATTCTTTGTCCAGGAATGGGACCCGGCCCTCCACTCCCCACGCTGCCAAGCTCTTGTTGGCTCGTAAGCAGTCATAGAGGTGAAGCTTTGAGAGTTTTCGAACGGTTTCTTCGTGGAATGCCCTCGGATTCGGAGCTTTGTGGAAATAAAGATAGCCACCGAACAGTTCGTCGGAACCCTCGCCAGAGAGCACCATCTTTATGCCCATGGATTTTATCACCCTGGCTAGCAAATACATCGGCGTCGAAGCCCTTACCGTAGTGACATCGTAAGTCTCGATGAAATATATCACGTCCCTAATGGCATCCAAGCCCTCCTGAATGGTGTAATTAATTTCATGATGGACTGTGCCTATGAAATCGGCGACGAGTCTTGCCTTCGCAAGATCCGGGGCTCCTTTCAGCCCGACAGCGAATGAGTGCAGGCGTGGCCAGTAGGCTCTGGTCTGACCATTATTCTCTATTCGTTTGTCGGAATATTTCTGAGCGATGGCAGAAATCACCGAGGAGTCCAAGCCTCCGCTTAGAAGTACTCCATAAGGCACGTCGCTCATAAGCTGGCGCTTGACAGCATCGCTAAGAGATATTCTTAGATTATCAGTGGCTGTTCTGTAGTCCAATGAATTATTTTCTACTGCCTCGTACCGCATCCAGTCGCGGGTGTAATAGCGTTTCATGCCCGGGGTGCGGCTGTAGCAATAGTGCCCTGGAAGGAATGGCTCGTAATGGTCACACTGGCCTTCGAGTGCTTTGAGCTCGCTTGCTACGAATATTTTGCCATCTTTATCGTAGCCGATGTAGAGCGGAATCACTCCGATTGGGTCTCTGGCAATGAGGAACTCGTCGTGCTCGGCATCATAAAGGGCAAATGCGAATATTCCGCTAAGCCGCTCTAGCATGTTCGTGATTTTCTCGTGGATTGCTTCTTTGGCTTCAACGGCCTCGTCAAATCCAGCAGAGGAGCGCATCTGGCGATAAAGCGACAGGATCACCTCGCAGTCGCTGCCAGTCTGATAGGCATAAGAGCCAGCGAATTCTTCACGAATGCTTTTATGATTATATATCTCGCCGTTGACTGCCAAGACTAGTTTCTTGTCCGGAGAGAAAAGAGGCTGCCTGCCCGATTCCGGATCCACGATGCTTAGCCTTTCGTGAGCCAATATTGCCGAACCTCCGCAGTATATCCCGCTCCAATCCGGCCCGCGATGCCTGATTTTCTGGCTCATTCTTAGCGCTTTCTGGCGTAAATCGTCGGATTGCTCCTTGATGTTGAAAATAGAAATTATTCCACACATGATTTTGCTGCTATCGTTAAGTTCATTATTTTAGCAGGCAATGTGAATGCTCTTCTGCCTGCTCGTTTTATAAATTTCTAAATTAAAAATTTTCAATAACTTTCGCAAGTTTCAGCTGCGTTCCGCTTCAGGAAAGCGTTCACCTTTTGGGCTGTCAGCCGGCCGGATGCCATGGCACGCACCACGAGGGAAGCACCAGAAGCAGCATCCCCCGTCACGAACACATTAGAAGGAAACTCTGGCATCTGAGGTTTTAAGAAGCCCATCGCCAGCAATGCCATATCGGCCTTTATTATTTCAGGCTCCCCAGCAGCCATCATTATTGGCCTGCCTCCGTCCGGATTAGGCTTCCACGAGATTTCCTGAACCTTCACGCCCGTCAGAACCCCATTTTTCCCAAGGAATTCCAGCGTATTGACATTCCAGCGCCTAGTGCAGCCCTCCTCGTGGCTCGAAGTCGTCTTCAGCGTTCTAGGCCATGCCGGCCATGGATTCTGAGGGTCATCAGGTCCATCGACAGGCTTCGGCATGATCTCTATCTGAGTCACGCTCTTACAGCCCTGCCTGTGTGCTGTTCCTATGCAGTCGCTGCCTGTATCCCCTCCTCCAATCACAAGCACGTCTTTATCCTTCGCATTCACAAGCTCATCCTTCCCGAACTCCATGCCAGAGAGTATCCTATTCTGCTGGGAAAGCATCTCCAAAGCAAAATAAACCCCTTTCAGCTCGCGCCCCGGAATATTCAGATTCCTCGCCACAGGAGTGCCGGTAGCGACGACATAGGCATCGAACCCCCTCAGTTCCTCAGGAAGAGAATCTATCTCGGACAACGCATCCAGATCCGCCTCGAAATTATATCTGAACGTAATCCCTTCCGCCTCAAGCAGAGCCATCCGCCGATCGATGATGCTCTTGTTAAGCTTAAAATTAGGAATTCCGAATCTGAGCAGCCCGCCAGCTGCTTCCCTAGCATCGAACACCGTAACTGAACATCCCGCATGATTCAAGTCGTTGGCAGCTGCAAGGCCCGAAGGCCCGGCTCCTATCACAGCCACTTTTTTCCCGTTTCTCACAGGATTCATCACAGGAATATAATTTTCCATGAATGCTTGCTCTGTGATTGCCGCTTCGTTCTCCCGATTCGTAGTCGGCTCGTGTTCCATCAGGTTCAGCACGCAAGATTTCTCGCAAAGAGCCGGACAAATCCTCCCCGTGAATTCAGGAAAAGGATTCGTGCGGCTGAGCAGCCTGTAAGCCCTCTTCCAGTCCCCCTTGAACAATGCGTCGTTCCATTCAGGCGGAACGTTCCCCAAAGGACAAGCCCAATTACAGAATGGCACGCCGCAATCCATGCAGCGGCTGGCCTGAAGCCTTCGGTCGTTGCTATTCAGCGTCTGCTCAACTTCTCCAAAATCGTGAATTCTATCGTGCACCGGCCTGTTTCCCGCTTCTTTGCGAGGCACGGTAAGAAAAGCTCTTGGGTCTCCCATAATGTCAATAATCTCTTTGTAAATCTGCTATTTTCTGTTGGAGCTTCTGAACCTGCTGCTCCTGAATAACTCGTTTGTACTCTATCGGCGTTACCTGAATGAAATCATCTTGGTACCTGCCCCAGTCATCCAGCATCCGTTTCGCCAGCATGCTGCCAGTATGCTGATAGTGCCTGCGAATCAGTTCCAGAAGCTCCCGCTTGCAGGCATTTTCCTCAACCAAGCCAATCTCGACCATGTCCATATTGCAGAAATAATCGAAATCATGATTCTCGTCCCAGACATAAGCAATCCCGCCACTCATTCCAGCAGCGAAATTTCTTCCAGTCTTTCCTAGCACCACCACGCGCCCGCCGGTCATGTATTCACAGCAATGGTCGCCAGCACCCTCAACAACCGCTACGGCCCCAGAATTACGCACGGCAAACCTCTGTCCTACCCTTCCGTTTATGAATATTTCTCCGCTCGTGGCACCATACAGCCCTGTGTTTCCAGCTATGACGTTATCTTCAGGGGCAAACGTGCTCCTAGCCTGTGGCAGTATGGATATGCTGCCGCCAGAGAGGCCTTTGCCAAAATAATCATTCGCTTCACCTTCCAGAGAGAAGCTGACTCCTTTCATCAGGAAAGCCCCGAAGCTCTGGCCGGCAGAGCCAGTAAGCCGGATGTTAATAGTGTTCGCAGGCAATCCAGCAGCACCGTAACGTCCAGCAATAACGCCGCTAAGCATGGCTCCCACTGCTCTGTCAGTATTCTTTATGAGGAAATCCAGGTTTACCTGTTCCTGATCATCAATTGCCTTCTGGGATGCCTGAATGATTTTCTTATCCAGCACGTCATCTAGGTTAATGCTCTGAGACGTAGTGAAATGCAATGTGCCTTCCTCCTTATGAAGCAAGCGAGAGAAATCCAGCGGAGCTTTCGCTTTAATGTCGTCTCTCTGGACGATAAGCTCTGTGTGACCTACAATCTCATTCAAAGATGCATGCCCCATCTCGGCAAGATATTCCCTGACTTCACGAGCGAGGAACCTGAAATAATTAACTAAATAGTGCCAGTCCCCCCTGAAATGCCCCCTCAGCTTCGGATCCTGGGTCGCCACGCCCATCGGGCAAGTGTTCAGGTTGCACTTGCGCATCATCACGCATCCGAGCACTATTAATGCCGCAGTGCCAAAAGAGAACTCCTCTGCCCCGAGCAGAGCCATCAGGATTACGTCCCTGCCTGTTTTCAACTGCCCGTCGACCTGCAAGCGGACTTTACAGCGAAGGCCATTTTTGACGAGCGTCTGCTGAGCTTCAGCAAGACCAATCTCAGCAGGAATTCCGGCGAAACGTATGCTGGATGCCGGGCTAGCGCCCGTACCGCCTTCTGCCCCTGAAATCACTATTAAATCTGCCTTTGCTTTAGCGACGCCAGCCGCAATTGTGCCAACCCCGCTCTCTGCAACCAGCTTCACGCTGATGGCAGCCCTTGGATTCACGTTTTTCAAGTCGAAAATCAGCTGCGCCAAGTCCTCGATGCTGTAAATGTCGTGGTGAGGCGGAGGGGAGATTAGAGATATTCCTGGTATGGAATGACGAGTCCTCGCTATTATGCCGTTCACTTTGAACCCAGGCAGCTGACCACCTTCCCCAGGCTTAGCGCCCTGGGCAACTTTTATCTGCAGCTCCTCGGCGTTCATGAGATATTCGGCAGTCACGCCGAAGCGGCCGCTCGCCACCTGTTTAGTCTTGCTATTCAGAGAAATGCCCTCCACTGTTGCATGAAAACGGTCGTCATCTTCACCACCCTCTCCGGTATTGCTCCTGAGACCCAGGGAATTCATTGCCATTGCTATAGCCTCATGCGCCTCCTTCGAAAGAGCCCCGAAAGACATGGCGCTCGTGACAAAGTGCCTCATTATTGCCTCTTCGCTCTCAACTTTCTCAATATCGATAGGATTCCTCTTGAAATCAAAGAAATCTCTAATGAATATGGGATCTTCCTTATCGTCAGCCAAATGAGAGAATTTCTTGAACATGTCATATTCCCCTCTCCTCGTCGCAAGCTGAAGCGTGGTTATCGTCTCTGGGTTCCATGCATGCTTGATGCCGTTTTTCCTGTAATGCAACTGGCCGGCATTGGGAAGGAAACATATTCCTTCGTCTTTTCCCGCTTTATCTGCCTTTGACACAATCTGCTGGAAACGAATGGCATCGCTTGCGATGGCATCAAGGTCAACTCCGCCAATGCTGCTGATCTCCGTGCCGAAATAATCTCTCAGGAGAGACTCTCCAAGCCCGATGCTTTCGAATATTCTTGCCCCTCTGTAGCTTCGAATCGTGGAAATTCCCATTTTCGCCATTATCTTATAGAGGCCCTTTTTCACAGCCTTTATATAATTAGCTTGGGCTGTCTCGTAATTCTCCTGAATCTTTCCCCTCTTCACGAGGTCATCGAGAATAGCGTACGTCAAATACGGGCACAGTGCGCTAGCTCCATAACCCAGCAACAGAGCCGCATGCATTACCTCACGGATTTCTCCGCTCTCAACGATCAATGCGGTCTGCACTCGTTTGCCTGCATTGATCAGATATTGATGCACGGCGCTCACGGCAAGCAGGGAAGGAATCGGCACTTCTCCGTCAGGTAAATCCTTATCGGAAAGAATAATGTAATTGCAACCATCCTCAACGCTCTTTACGGCATCGCGGCAGAGACCGTCCAAAGCCTGTCTCAATGCGTACCCGTCAGGCTTGCCATCAGAGTGCGCGAAGCTCATTTTCAGCTTCACCGTATTAAAGCCTTTATAACGAATATTGCAGAGAATATCCAAGTCCGAATTCGTGAGAATCGGGTGCGGCAGCCTTACCATCTTGCAATTCTCCTCGCTTGGGTTCAAGATTCCAGTGCCAACCCTGCCGATATATTCAGAAAGGCTCATCACCAGATTCTCACGGATTGAATCAATGGCCGGATTGGTAACCTGGGCGAACTGCTGGCGGAAATAATTGAAGAACAGCTGGGGACGCTTGCTGAGCACAGCCAAAGGGGTGTCGTTGCCCATGGATGCAGTCGGCTCCTGAGCATTCACGGCCATCGGAACTATGACGTTTTCTATGTCCTCTTCGTTAAAACCAAAGCCTAGTTCTTTTCGAAGCAGGTCTGAAACGCTGTTTTCAACCTTCCTGCCGCTCCTCAGTTTCTCAAGCTGTATCCTGTTGGAATTAAGCCATTTGCGATAAGGATGCTCAGAAGCAAGCAAGTCCTTTATCTCCTCATCCCGATAAATCCTGCCCTCCTTAGTATCTACAAGCAATATTTTTCCTGGCTGGAGGCAGCCTTTCTCCACGACATCAGAAGGATCGAAATCCAGCACGCCGACTTCCGAAGCCACGACCATCGTGTCATTTTTCGTGATCGCATAACGAGCAGGGCGCAGCCCATTACGGTCCAGCATTCCGCCAGCATATCTTCCATCGCTGAATAAAAGAGCCGCAGGACCGTCCCATGGCTCCATTATTATGGAGTGATATTCATAAAAGGCCTTTAAGTCTTCGGAAATAGGATTCTTGTCGTTGAAACTTTCAGGAACCATTATGGCCATTGCCTGAGGCAGCGACAGTCCGCTCATCACCAGGAATTCAAGCACGTTGTCCAAACTGGCAGAATCGCTCATTCCTGGCTGTATGACTGGAGTAATCTCTCTCACGTCGCCCAAAGCCTCGCTCGACAGGACGCTCTCGCGGGCTTTCATCCATTCGCGATTTCCACGTATGGTATTTATTTCCCCATTATGGCAGAGCAGCCTGAATGGCTGGGCAAGGCTCCATGTCGGAAAAGTATTAGTCGAGAAACGGCTATGCACAAGAGCCAGGCCGCTCGTGAAATAAGGATTTGTGAGGTCTGGGTAGTAATGCCTCAGCTGCATGCTAGAAAGCATGCCCTTGTAAATTATGTCTTTGCTGGAAAGCGAGCAGATGTAAAAATCCTTGTCCTGTATCCGTCTTTCGATTTTTTTGCGGATTTTGTATAAGACCCTGTCCAGTGCCGGAACCTGATCATCTGGGATGCCTGTCACGAAAATCTGTTTTATGTCAGGCTCGGCTGACAATGCCTCCTGGCCAAGGCACGAGGCGTCTGTGGGAACCTCTCGAATATGCATCAGGTGCAGCCCCGCTCGCTCTATTTCTTCTATGATGACAGATATTATTTTCTCCTGCCTGGCATCATCTTTAGGCAGGAAAACGATTCCTGTCCCATACTTGCCTTTCTCTGGTACAGGAATGCCATTCAACAGAATGAATTCATGTGGAATCTGCAAAAGAATTCCGGCGCCGTCGCCGGTTTTGTTGTCTGCCCCTTCGGCTCCGCGATGGCGCATATTCTCTAGCACGACCAGCGCATTCTCCACCAGAGCGTGGCTTTTATTCCCATGAATATTCACCACCATGCCTATTCCGCACGCATCGTGCTCATAGGCAGGACTATACAATCCTCCTTCCATCATTGCTATTTTTAAGTTCGTTTTTATATGCGAGTTAAAGATAGCAATCTTTTTTTAAAAGTGAAAGCTTCTAAATATCCAGGCTTAGCTGGCTGTCTGAATTTCGGCGTAATTCTTCGAATTCATTGACCTCTATTAAGTCCGGATTGACTAAAACATCCAGATTACGAATTAAAAGCCTGTCGCCTGTCACTATATTTTTCGTGCAGCCCTCTATGCCACTCACTGCAGGAATGCCAAGCCCGCTGGCAAGAGTACAAACCTGCCCGTCAGCATCCGGTTCTTCGGTGACCATGCCGACAACCTTTTTGAAATCGACAAAAACAGAGTCTGCCAACGAAATATTCTTAGAAACGAGGATGCTGCCTTCAGGAATGTCTTCAAAAGGATTTCTGCCTTCGCCTTCTTTCGCGACGAAAGCCCGCCCCTTTGCGAATCCCTTGACGCCAGAGCCTCGGTAAGTCATGACATTGAATATTAAGGTACAAGAGCTATATCCTCGAATGCAGGAAGATTGTTCTCTATTATCCAGTTGATGTATGTCATGAACATCCATGCTGTCAGCTGGTAGCCGGCGGCATTCAGATGGCCTGCGCGGTAGTATTTCGTCTTGAAGTCAGAGTCGGTATAATCCGGTCCGTACTTAGCTATGTCCAGAACGTACAGGTTTTCAAAATATTCAGGAAGAGTCCTGAGGAATTCGTTATATTCCTCATACTTTTTCTCCGGCATCGTCACCACGAAAAATCTGGCTTTCGGCTGAAGGCTCCTCACTCTCTGGATGATGCCGCAGTAATTGCCCACGTAGGTGTCAGCGTTATTATTGAAGTCTTCGAAATCGACATCTTCCTTTACGCTTCCCAGTGGCATCTTGCTATTGAAATCGTTTACGCCCAATGCCATGATGTAGGCCTGCTGCAGATTCACCTTGGCATCTATGTCTGAGTTTCTGTTCAGTGGATAATTCCAGAAATGGTCTATCCAGCCCCTCGTGGTCTCGCCTCCCTGGGAGTAATTCTCTCCCTTCGCACCGGTGGCCGCACAAATCCTCTGTCCCCACGAGTATTCATAGATGTCATGATACGTCGTCTTGCCATCGGCTCTCTTGCTCTCATGCTCTCCGCTGCAAAGAGAATCACCAATGAAGCCCCATCTGTGAATGATGGCGCACCACCCCGGGTCATGAGAAATGGTCGCGATAGGATTTTCCTGTGCAAACGAAACGAAGCCCGACAGAAACGCCAAAAGCGGCAATATCAACTTTTTCATGACGCAAAGTGTTTATGATATAACAATTTACAGACTGCGAAGCAGGTTGTTCATGTTAACTTGCCTGTCGATGATGTCGTGCACCTCGGCAATCGGCACCCTTCTCTGCTCCATGGTGTCGCGCTCGCGGATAGTAACAGCGTTGTCCTCCAGGGTATCGTGGTCTATGGTCACGCAGAAAGGCGTTCCAATGGCATCTTGACGGCGATAGCGCCTTCCAATCGTGTCCTTTGCCTCATACTGGCAATTGAAGTCGTATTTCAGAAGGTTCATCACCTCCTGAGCCTTCTCCGGCAGGCCGTCCTTGTTGAGCAGAGGCAGCACGGCTGCTTTCACCGGAGCCAGAGGGGCAGGAATGCTCAGCACCACCCTTGATTCTCCGCCTTCAAGCTGTTCTATGCGGTACGAATGGCTCAGCACAGCCAGGAACATCCTGTCCACGCCAATCGAAGTCTCCACGCAATATGGCACGTAACTCTCGCCGGTCTCCGGGTCGAAATACTGGATTTTCTTTCCTGAGAGCCTCTGGTGATTGCTAAGGTCGTAATCGGTTCTGGAATGTATTCCTTCAAGCTCCTTGAAGCCGAAAGGGAAGTTGAACTCTATGTCGGTGGCGGCATTGGCATAGTGAGCCAGCTTCTCATGGTCATGGAAGCGGTAATTTTCAGCTCCCATGCCCAGGTTCACGTGCCACTTCATGCGCGCCTCTTTCCACTTTTTGAACCATTCCATCTCGGTTCCTGGGCGGCAGAAGAATTCCATTTCCATCTGCTCGAATTCCCTCATCCTGAATATGAACTGGCGGGCGACGATTTCATTCCTGAATGCCTTGCCAATCTGCGCGATTCCGAAAGGAATCTTCATGCGGCCCGTCTTCTGAACGTTGAGATATTCAATGAATATTCCCTGTGCTGTCTCCGGACGCAGGTAGATTTTGTCATCCGCATCGCCAGTGTTGCTGATCTGAGTGGAGAACATCAGGTTGAACTGGCGCACGTCAGTCCAGTTCTTGGTTCCGGAAATAGGATCCACGATGTCGCAGTCCAGGATGATCTGCTTATACTCTTTCAGATCGTTGGCCTGCTCTGCAGCCACATAACGATTATGTACTTCTTCGTATTTTGTCTTTTCGCGGAGGTAATTCGGATTCGTAGCCTTGAACTGCTCCTCGTTGAAAGCATCCCCGAAGCGCTTGCGGCCCTTCTCCACCTCTTTGTTCATCTTTTCCTCTATCTTTCCGAGATAGTCCTCGATAAGGTTGTCTGCGCGGTACCTTTTCTTGGAGTCCTTATTGTCTATCAGAGGGTCGTTGAACGCAGCCACGTGCCCAGACGCCACCCAAGTCTTAGGATGCATGAATATGCAGGAGTCTATTCCCACTATATTTTCATTCAGCCTGGTCATGGCGTTCCACCAATACTGCTTGATGTTATTCTTCAATTCCACGCCATTCTGGCCATAGTCATAGACTGCTGCCAGACCATCATAAATTTCGCTGGATGGGAATATGAATCCGTACTCCTTGCAATGCGCAACCAGCACCTTGAACAGTTCGTCCTGTGTCATGATATTCTTAAATAATTTACAGTCTGCAAATTTATGCAATTTGTCCGTGATTTCATATTTTTGCACATTAAACCACATAGAGATGAAACATATTCATTTTTTTTTCGCCGTCATGGCAGCTGCAATAGCTGCTTCCTGCGGCAATCCTGCCACGGCAGACCTCAACCCTGGCAGCACAGTCAAAGTTAAATGCCCCTCGGAGAATTTCAGGCTCACCTGCCAGGTAATGACCGACGGCACATCCGCGGCAGACCTGCTCTTCGCCTCAGACGGCTCCAGTGGCTACGAAGTCAGGTTCCACGGGGGAGCGATTGACGGCACCATAAAGACGGGAAGCCTCACCGGCATAAGAAATCGTTACCGCTCCATAGTGCCTGACAATGAATGGTTTAACTTCGAATTAGCAGTGCGCGGCAAAAATATCAGCGTTAAATTGAATGACATCGAAGTCGTTTGCTACACTGAACCGGAAAAGCCTTTCAGGATAAATGAATATTCCGGCATGCTCCTTGGGAAAGGGGAGTGCTACTTCAAAGGTAGCATCGGGCTTACCAAGGTTAAAGACATTAAAATCAGCGCATTGCCCGAAGGAGAGAAGAACCCGTCCGACACTCTTCCGCCTGTTGACGAGCAAAGTGACAAAGTCATACGCCTGCAGCAGCAGGGCTTCCCTGTAATCGACTATCACGTGCACCTCAAAGGCGGTCTCACCAAAGAAATAGCCTGGGGCAGGTCCCTCAACTATGGCATAAACTACGGAGTGGCTCCTAATGCCGGCGAAGGGGGAGACGGCAGAATGTATGCGACAGACGAGGAATTATATGAATATATCGATGATGTGAAACTCTCTCCATTCCTGTATGGCGTGCAGGGCGAGGGCCGGAAATGGATAACCACCGTAAAGCCGGAGACCCTCAGTGCATTTGAATATCTCTTCACGGATGCAATGACCATAGTGGACAAGAAGGGCAAAATCACCCGCCTGTACCACCCAGAGGAGATAAACCTGTACGGAATGAACGAAGAGCAGTACATGGACTACATCGTGGACCAGACAGTGAAGATTCTCACGAACGAGCCAGCAGATTTCTATGCGAACCCGACTTATCTTCCGGATGCGATGCAAAAAGATTACGAAAAGTTGTGGACTCCGGAGCGCGTAGACAAGGTTCTGGACGTGCTTGAGAAATATCACATGGCGCTGGAAATCAACGCCCGTTACCGCATTCCTAGCTTCGACATCATAAAGAGGGCCAAGGCTCGTGGGATAAAGTTCACCTTCGGCACAAACAATATGGGTGCAGACAACCTTGGACGACTGGAATATTGCTTCGAAGCCATCGATTCCTGCGGCCTCACGCCAGACGACATCTGGTTCCCATCCATGAGCATTCGGAGCACCCGCAAAGCTGTAAACTACAACAACTTCTAGCACATACACGCACGCCGCTCCTACGATCGATTGGTGCAGATTGAGAATTTTCAGGCCATAGATTGAGAATTTTTTTGCAAATTCGCAGAGAGAATAAATCGGGTCAGAATGCAGGATTTCGGCTACAAGGAGTTCCTCTCTACCGACCTCAGGAAACTGATGGAATCGACTTGACGCACGAATCATTTTATTAATAGTGAGAGTTTATAACTTAATAATATTCAAGGCTTGGAAGCTACTGCTGGCCGCCTTTTTCTCGCTGATATCCCTGACTGCCTATGCCGAAGCGCCGATAGTCGTGGACACGATTCTTGCTTGCGACACCGTAAAGGCTAAATTCACGGACAGCAAGTCAGACATCGTACGGAAAATCATGGCCTTTTCGAGCTCTGTGAATGGAGGAACCCAGGAGCAGAAAAGCGACGTCTACGTGAAGTGGCTGATACACACGGAAAATCGCAACAGCATAATGAGGCTCATACCTACCCTTTACGTAATTTCTAAAGAGAATCCGGACTACATTAAGGAATATTACGGGACGGTCTGGTTCAATGATGTCACTGCGAAAAAAGAGGTCAGGAGGGCGGTGAAAAGCACTATTCCCATAAAAGACGAAGCTATGCCGCCTGTGATAGAAATGTACACTCCGGACATATATTCAAAGACTATATTCAAGAGCAACGTGCTTTCGCCTTTCAACATGACGAACAAAAAATACTACAGATATAAGATCACGGAGAAGACCGACAGCACAGCACGAGTAATTTTCAAGCCTAAAGTAACGAACGCTCAGTTCGTAAAGGGTGAGGCTGTGACTGATAGGAACACCGGCAGGATATTGAGAGCCAATTTCGTAGGAGAGTACGACTTGTTCTCTTTCAACATCCGGATGACAATGAACGACTCCATTCCCTTGCTGCCGGTCAATAGTCAGATCCTGGTGAATTTCAGCTTCATGGGCAACAGGCTGAACGCAAAAATATCCTGCTTGTTCTTCAAGCCGAATGACTTCCAGCAAGAGCCCAATGTGGAGTATTCATTGGACGACCTTAGGCCAAGTCCGCTTTCCGATGAAGAAAAAGCTATCTACGCCAGGTACGATTCCCTTCAAAACGTGAAGCCAGCCAGAATGAAAGACAAGATAGAGAACAAGATTTACAAGAAGGCTTGGAACACCGCTCAGCAGGCTCTCGTGAACAGCTTCACCACCGACCTAGGGGCCAAAGATAACCTGTCCGTGCAATTCTCTCCGCTCCTAAACCCAAGCTACCTGAACTATTCCCACAGCAAGGGCCTCAGTTACAGGTTCGACATTCGCGGGAAATATTTGATCGACGACAATTCAGACTTCCATTTCCTGGTCAGGATGGGATATATGTTTTCAAAGAAGCAGTTCTTCTTCGATGCCCCCTTCTCCTATGCTTTCGATGTAGCACGGCATGGCACGATAGGCTTCACCGTTGGAAACGGAAACCGCATCACGAACTCTTCCGTGCGGGAAATGCTGATTAAAATAAACCCCGACTCGGTTCGTTTCAAGAATATGGACCTGAAATATTACACCGACAATTACTATAAGCTAAATGCTACTTACGACATCACGGATTGGGTCAGCGCAGAGGTTTGCGCAACATACCACAGACGGTCGCCCGTGGATAAAAAGGAATTCGAAGAGGCAGGGCAGCCAACGGTTTACAAGACTTTCGCCCCTAGCCTGGAACTCACTTTCAAACCATTCAAAGAGAAGGGGCCGGTGCTGACTCTTGACTATGAAAGAGGCATCAAGGGAGTGATGAAATCGGGGATTGAATATGAGAAATTCGAGGGCGACATGAGCTGGATCAAGAATTTCAGCAATGTAAGCTCCCTGTCAATGAGGGTAGGAGGCGGGCTTTACACCGACAAGAGCCAGGACATTTACTTCCTGGACTATTCGAATTTCCGAGAGAATAATCTTCCAGGTGGCTGGAACGATGACTGGAGCGGCGAATTCCAGCTGTTGAATCCGGCATGGTACAACGTCTCTAAATATTACTATCGGTCGAACATGACCTTAGAGCAGCCGATGATGATTTCTTACATGATTCCGTTTTTCAGCAAAATGATCGAAAAAGAACGTTTCTACGTCAACTTCCTTCTCACCGACAGAATCCATCCCTACGCTGAATATGGCTACGCATTCACCAACCGCCTGTTTTCTCTAGGAATATACCTTTCCACGAAAAACTGGAAATATCAGGCCCTTGGCTTCCGTTTCTCCGTCGAGCTCTTCGGCAGATGGAAATAGCCAACCTATCGGCCCAGCCTTCATTCAAAATATTCAGGGAAAGCCTCCTTCAGCGACGGTTCTGCAATCTCCTTGAGCGGCATCATCACGAACGGCCGATTTCCAATATCCTTGTGCGGAATAATAAGTTTTTCATTATCAACACGTTCATTCCCGTAGAAAAGAATATCTATGTCTATTATCCTGGAATGGTAAATTCTTTTGCCCTCAGAGTCATATTCAGGCACATCCGTCCTTCCCATCGCCCTTTCAATTGCCTTCACCTTATCCAGCACGTCCATCGCTCCTCCAGCCGAGCTTGAAGTCCTATACAGCACTGCCGCATTGAAGAAGCGCCCTCCCACGAAGCCCATCGACTCTGTCTCAATGAGCTCAGAAAGAGCCACGAAATGCCCCCCAAACGCCTCATCCATGCGATAAAGCGCCTCCATGATGTTCTTTTTCCTATCCCCGATGTTGCTCCCGAGGGAGAAATATATGTTCACCGTTGCCATGCCAGCTTGATTTTCCACTACCGGCCTTCAGCCAGCAGGATTCCGGCCAAAAATAATGAAATAAAACCAGATTCAGGATAAGTTTATCTGCGAATATGCTATCTTTACGTCCGCCATGATTCTTGGCAACTGGCTTGCCATGAAGGCCATTGGCAACATCAGCAACAAGATTTATAAGCGCATTGTCGCCGCTCTCATGATAGCAGTCTCTTTAATATTGATAATCCAGAATATTCATTGAAAGTGATTATATTTGTATATCAAATATTTACTAGTTATGTCCATTACCCTTATCGTCATCATCGCCATAGTGGCGATTTGCTTGCTTTACATGCTCTCCACCCAGCGCCAGCTCGTTTCTTTACAGGAGAAGATGAAGAATGCCATAGGTCAGATAAACGCTCAGCTGAAGACTCGCTGGGATGCCGTCACAGCCTTGGTTGAAATGACGAAGCAATATGACGCTCACGAGCACGACACCCTGATGGATGTCATCGGGCAGCGCAAGATCAGCACGCCAGGCACCGCCGAAGACGTGAACCAGCAGAATGCCGCAGTGAACGACATCCTGGGCAGGCTGAACGTGGTCGTGGAGCGCTATCCGGAGCTGAAGGCGAACGATGTTTTCAACAACAGCATGAATGGCATCAAGCAATACGAGGAAAACGTGCGCCTTTCCAGAATGGTCTATAACGACTGCGTGACCAAACTGAACACAATGGTGCGCCAGTGGCCTTCTTCGATAGTGGCGAACATGCTGCATTTTACTTCCGCTGAATATCTTGCCGAGGATAAGGAGAAATCCGAGATGCCTGGCATCGGCAGCATATTCAATGGTGGAAAGAATTCCTAGATGAAATTTTTCAGGAATATATTCTCGTTGCTTGCGGCTCTCTGCCTCACTGCGACGGCTCTTGCCAGCGAGGTAGACTCAGTGATCATCAGGGTATGCCTGCATGACGACGGCTCTGCCTTGGTCACTGAACGCTGGCAGATTTACGTCACAGGCCAGATCACCGAATGGTACAAAGTGATTGGCAATCTCGGAGACATGGCTGTCGGGGGATTGCAAGTCATAGACGAAGAAGGGCATCAGTTCGTGTCCGAAGGGGACGAATGGGACATAAACCGCAGTCTTGAGGAAAAAGCCGGGCGCTGCGGAATCGTAAGGAAGGAGAATGGCTGTGAGCTCTGCTGGGGGGTAGGGAGTTTCGGCTCCCACGAATTCACCATAACCTATTCCTTGGGAGGCCTCGTTCAGAGCCATGAAGACATGGACGGCTTTAACTTCATGTTCCTTGCACGCGGGCAAAATCCTGCCCCGCAGTACGCCGAAGTCAGATTATTCAAGGAAGACACCACATTCAGCAGCGACAATTCGCGAATCTGGGCATTTGGCTTCAATGGCGAGATCAACTTCGAGGACGGAAGCATCGTAGCCCGCAGCAATGAGCCTTTCTCCGAGAAAAGCGGACTCATAGTTCTGGCTGGCTTCTCCAAAGGCATATTCTCGCCTGCCGTCGAGGGGAAGGGGACTTTCGATGACTTGCGAGCGAAGGCCTTCAAGGGCAGCAGCTACAAGCAGGAGAGTGGCATAGACTTCTGGAGCATCATTTTCTCATTAGTGATCGGGCTTGGAATCCTTGCCGTACTCTATGCCTTCATTGCTGATGCGCTCAACCGGCGCAAGCGCCGCAAAGAACTGCTCGGGTGCAAGAATGTCAAGGACGTCCCTTGGTTTCGTTCCATGCCTGCCGAAGGCAGCCTGCGCAAAGCATTCAACGTCTACAAAACTTTCAAGCCAGACAGCCAAGCCAAGAAGAACCTGATAGCTGCCTATGTGATGCGGCTTTTCTACAAAAAGGCTTTCAGCGTAACTCTGGACAGGAAGGGACGTAAAGTCCTGCAAATAAATGAATATACCGACTCGTCCGCTGGTTCTGGGATAGATGCCGGTGGAGCGGTGTCCAGCAGTGACGAAAAAGACCTCAGGTGCGAAAAGTTTCTCTACGAGATACTGAAAGAGGCGGCAGGGGAGAATGGAATCATGGAGAAGAACGAGCTGAAACGCTGGAGCGCCACAGAATCAAACAGCAAGCTGCTGGCGGATTGGGTGGACGATGTCGACGACAAGCTGAGCCTGTGGTCTCTGAAGGCAAAGGAAGTCAGGGAAGTGTTCGGACTTAAGAATTACCTCCAGGAGTTCACTCTGATCGACGAGAGGGGAGTGGCCGAAGTCCAGCTATGGAACAATTATCTCATCTTTGCCACTCTGTTCGGCATTGCCGACAGGGTTTACAAGGAAATCAAGCACATCTGCCCTGATTACGAGAAGTTGGCAGGGTTGTCCGTGGAAGGGGAGGACTTCGACCTTTCCGATGTCATATTCATGACGCATCTCTATTCCACGAATATGTACGAGTCCGCTTTCCTCAACTCAGTCGAATCCTCGTTATCCGATTCTAGCGGCGGTTTCGGCGGAGGTTCGTCTTTCGGCGGCGGAGGCGGCTTCTCCGGCGGTGGCTTCGGCGGAGGTGGCAGATAAGGTTCTAAAGGGCTCTATCCCTTGAGGCCAGACAATTTCGGCGGAGGCGGCAG
>Ga0256406_1003002_pt1 | contig 22146 bp, 21 predicted proteins | sample RumenRJG_03DNA_FD_185986 | JGI IMG/M metagenome (GOLD analysis project Ga0256406, IMG submission 185986) | Bovine rumen microbial communities from Lethbridge, Alberta, Canada - RJG_03 | ecosystem: Host-associated > Mammals > Digestive system > Stomach > Rumen | place: Canada: Alberta | collected... | reverse complement strand
TTTCTGATGTTGATTCTGTGATATGGGTGTGGCCGTTTTTTTGATGAAGGATACGGAGCAAATGACAACGGCGCTTCCAGACGTTTGTTTATTGCAGATTCAATATCGTGAATCAGATGATCTGCGGCGCTGGGGTTCTGAAGATCAGTTGAGATGTAGTCCACGATCTCATTCAGATCCCCTTCAAAAAGGGGAAGAAATGACAGCTTATACTTTTTCACGGATGCGGCTCCTTACTCTGCTGAAGACTTCATCTGCAGAGTATCGTTTGTCCGATTTCACTGCTGCCGCATCGGCCTCGTCAAGCTTACGTTCTGTGTCGTCAGTGAGTGCGGAGTACTGTTCGATACTTAAAAGAACCATGGTGCCATATCCGTTCTTTGTGAGAAAGACAGGTTCATTTGATTCCATGACGGTTTTTTCAAGTTGCGGGAACTTGTTTCTGAGGTCGGATACAGGGCGAATGTTGATCATAGTGGTCCCTCCTTTGCTATCAGCATTCTATCATTATGTTATCATAATTACAAGAAAGAGAAGGAACCGGGGGCAGTCATGATCCTGAAAGACATTTCTACAGGAGACCGCCGCCCCCTCACGCGTACGATTTTTTAATTCAAACAGGGGATTAACCCCATGCCGCCTGCGGAAAGGAAAGTGTAAGTGTGGCAAAGGAGGATATGTCATATCCTGGGAACAAGGCGATCCGCATCCAGTCTGATGAAGTTGCCGAGGCAAAGATCTTTATTGAATTCGGGCCACTGGTAATCAGGAGCAAGATCCACACAAGCATGAAAGACACGGTTCCGGAAGATGACAGCAAGGCGAATTACATGAATGTCCCTGCTGCGATAAAAGAACCGGAAAAGATCGAGATGATCCGCCAGACCAGCGGGGAATACAGACTGGATCATGCGGTCTCAGCTACGCAGAAAGCAAGACTGAAGGCATTTAACATGGACGCAGCCTGCATACAGAAGAAAGCGGCAGCGATTCGGGAAGAACTGATGACGGAAGATAAAAGTAATGGCCAGGCAGAAGAAAACACTGACCACGGAAAAACAGATTGAAACGATGGAGGCCATCGTGCTGCAGCGTAAAGCGGCTTACGGTGAAGCGGTTGCCAGTCTGAAGGAACTTCGGAAGAAGAAAAAAGAGATAATCAGGAGACATTGCTCCGGGCGGTTGCCTCCGGCAAATGGATCTGCGAGAAGATCATGGCATTCATCCAGAGTGCCCCCGAGGATGCTGACGAATAAGGAGACAAAGCTCCTGCTCAATCCAGGCGATCCGATGGTTGAGCAGGAGTTTTTCAGGAGGTTCAGAATGCACTTCGTTCATTCCTCCATCCAGCTCCGGACCATCCTGATTTCCCTCCGATAGCCCTCGTCTTCATTCGGCGTCTCCAGAATAAACGGAAGGGACGCCAGCGCCGGATGCGTAACCACACGTCGCAGCGCTTCTTCGCCGATGCAGCCCTTTCCCAGCTTTTCATGCCGGTCCTTGCGGGATCCGCAGGGGTTTTTGCTGTCATTGAGATGTATGGCCTTCAGATGCTCCAGACCGATCACTTCGTCGAACTCTTTCAGCACGCCGTCCAGATTCCCCGCGATATCATAACCCGCGTCCCAGACATGACAGGTATCCAGCGTGACACCGATCCTCTCCGGCCGGTCGATCCGGTCCATGATCATCCGAAGCTCCTCAAACGTACGCCCCACCTCGCTGCCTTTGCCGGCCATCGTCTCCAGAAGGACCGTTGTCCTTCCCTCCGGCACGGCCGCGAGCGCCTCATTCACCACCGCGGCGATCTGCGGAATCGCCTTCTCCGGGCCCTGCCCCAGATGAGAGCCCGGATGAAAATTGTAGAACTGGCCGGGCAGCAGCTGCATTTTCAGGAGATCGCCCGTCATCGCCTCCCGTGCGAAGGCGGCCACCCGCTCGTTCGTTGAGCAGGCATTCAGTGTGTAGGGCGCGTGGGCGACCAGCGGTCCGAAGGAATGCTCCGTAAGAAGCCTCATCAGCTTCGCCGCGTCTTCCGGATCCGCCGCTCTGGACGCTCCGCCGCGCGGGTTGCGGGTAAAGAACGCGAACGTATCCCCGCCCAGGTCCAGCTCATGCGCGCCCATCGCGAAAAATCCGCCGCTGCTTGAAACATGATTTCCGATATAGCCCATTCCGTCTTACCCCTCGATCGAATCAATCAGCGCTCTCAGATGGTCGTGGGAAACCGTCAGATCCCTTCTCCCCTGCTCATCCAGAGGCAGCTCGATCACACGGCTGATGCCGTCCCTCGTCAGCACGCAGGGCAGGCTCATCGCGACGTCCGAATAGCCGTACTGCCCCTGCATGACCGTCGAGACCGGCACGACGCAGTGCTCGTTCCGAAGGATCGCGCCGATGATCCGGCAGGCCGCGAGACTTACGCCCGAGCTGGTGTAGCCTTTCAGATCCACGATCCGCGGGCCGATTGTCTTGGTGTCGCGCAGAAGACGCTCTTTGTCGATCGGCTCCTTCAGACCGAACTTCTCCGCCAGCCGGTCAAAGGGGACGCCGACAATATTGACCGTATTCCAGGGGATAAATGAAGTGGATCCGTGCTCGCCGAGCACGAAGCCGACCACGTTTTTGGCATCGACGCCGCAGAGATCGCCCAGCATTTTGTTGAAGCGGGCCGTATCGAGCAGCGTGCCCGTGCCGAAGATCCGTCCCGCCGGATAATCGTACTTCTTCTGGAAATAGTAAGTCAGGATATCCAGCGGGTTCGAGATGACGATCAGAATGGCTTCTCTTGTATAAGCCGTGATCTCCTTCATCGTCTGATCCATGACCTCGATATTCTTTCTGAGCAGCGTATTCCGGTCATGGTTTCCCGGCAGAATCGACGGTCCCGCCGTCATCACGATAATATGCGCGTCACGAAGATCGCGGTAGTCCCCGACCCGGATGCTCGCGTTGGCGCTGTACGCAAAGGCCGTGGTGTGGCTCGCGTCGAGCACCTCGCCCAGAGCCTTGTCCCGGTTACGGTTGATGACGACAATGTCGTCCACGATATTCATGCGCAGCACCGAATTGAGCACCGCCGAGCCGACCTTGCCGGCGCCGATAATCGCCAGTTTCCCGTATGATACCGCCATATTTCTCTTTTCCTCCGTTCTTTTTGGAAATGCAGCAGCCTTCCGGACGGTCCGAGTTTCCGCGCCGGACCAGATGCCGATGCCGCGCTCTTTTGGAAATGCAGCCGCCTTCCGGACGGTCCGAAGCCGGAGCCGCCCGAACCGGGCGCCTCCGGCTTATTTCTGTATCCTTCGTCCCCGGAGACGGCGTGTGTCTTCGCCCATGCCGTCCCGGCCGTCGCTCTCAGCCGTCTGCGGCGTCTCCGCGGACATCCGCACGATTCGATTCCATTGCGGTCTCCGGATTCTCCGCTCACTGCGCGGATGCTTCCTCGCCCTTTGTATAGAGGCAGCGGACCGCGTTCAGCACCGCCAGGACCATCACACCGACATCCGCGAAAATCGCCGCCCACATATTGGCCAGTCCGAACGCGCTCAGCGCGAGACAGACCGTCTTGACTCCGATCGCGAGCCAGATATTCTCCTTCACAATGCGAAGGCATTTGCGGGAAATATTGATGGCGGTCGCGATTCTCAGCGGGTCGTCGTCCATCAGGACGATATCCGCGGCCTCGATCGCCGCGTCGGATCCCAGCGCGCCCATCGCAATCCCGATGTCTGCCCTCGAGAGCACCGGCGCGTCGTTGATCCCGTCCCCGACAAAGGCAGCCGCCTCTCCCGCCTTCTCCTCCGCCAGCAGTTTCTCCACCTGCGCCACCTTGTCGGCAGGCAGCAGCTCCGCGTGCACCTCGTCGATTCCGGTCTGAGCGGCGACCTGCTCCGCCGCTGCCCGGCTGTCTCCGGTCAGCATGACCGTGCGGCGGACCCCGCCCTTCTTCAGCGCCGCGACTGCAGCCGCGGCATGCTCCTTCACCACATCCGAGATGACGATGTGTCCCGCGTAGACGCCGTCAACCGAAACATGTACGATGGTGCCCGGATGATGGCACGGACGCCACGCCGCGCCGGTCTCCTCCATCATCTTCGCGTTGCCGACGCAGACCGTCTGACCGTTCACCTTCGCGCGGATCCCCCGGCCGGCCAGCTCCTCCACGCTCTCCACCAGGCAGCCGTCCTTTTCGCCGGGATAAGCCGCCCGCAGCGAAGCGGCGATCGGATGAGTGGAGTACCGCTCCACATGCGCGGCAAGATGCAGCAGCTGCGTCTTATCCAGACGGTCCGGATGCACCGCCGTCACCTCGAACGTGCCGCGGGTCAGCGTACCGGTCTTGTCGAAGACGACGGTCCGCGTCTTCGACAGCGTCTCAAGATAGACAGAACCCTTCACCAGCACCCCCTCCCTCGAGGCGCCGCCGATCCCAGCAAAAAAGGAGAGGGGGATGCTGATCACCAGCGCGCAGGGGCAGCTGATCACAAGGAAGGTCAGCGCGCGGTAGATCCAGATTCCCCAGAGCGGATCTCTCCCCATCAGAAACAGTACCGTTCCAGGCACAACCGCCAGCGCCAGCGCCGCGTACACCACCACCGGCGTATAGATCCGCGCAAATCTCGTGATAAAATCCTCCGACTTGGACTTCTTCGAGCTCGCGTCCTCGATCAGTTCCAGAATCTTCGACGCGGTCGACTCGCCGAACTCCCTGGTCGTACGGATCCGCAGCACCGCGGTCTGGTTGATGCACCCGGAGAGCACCTCGTCGCCTGCCCGCACATCCCGCGGGAGCGACTCGCCGGTCAGCGCCGCCGTGTTCAGGCTGGATTCTCCGTCCGTCACCACGCCGTCGATCGGGATCTTCTCGCCCGGCTGAACGACGATCACCGTGCCAACCGCCACCTCATCCGGATCCGTCCGCGTCAGCGTGCCGTCCGGCCCTTCCAGATTCGCGTAGTCAGGCCGTATGTCCATCAGGTCGGAAATGCTCCGGCGGCTTTTTCCGACCGCGTAGCTCTGAAACCATTCGCCGATCTGATAGAACAGCATAACCGCGATCGCTTCCGTATAATCGCCGCTCCCGCTGACCGCGAGCGCGACCGCACCGATCGTCGCGACCGCCATCAGCAGATGCTCATCAAACGGCTGGCGGTGAATCAGTCCCTTCGCCGCCTTGATCAGAATATCATATCCGACGGTCAGATAGGGGATCATATACAGGACAAACCGGAGCCATCCGCGGACCGGCAGCGCCTGCAGCACGGCCATCATCCCCGCCGCTGCGAGTATCCGGATCAGATTCTTCTTCTGCTTTCGGTTCATTGTCTCCTCCTCCGTCCGGGGGCCGGCCCTCTCTCCGCCTGCCGTGGCAAACGCCGCCCTCTTCAGGTCCTGTCTCAGAGCTGGATATCGAAGTCGGAATCCACTCTCCGGCAGTTCTTCCTGACCTCCTTCATCACGGCATCCGGATCCGCGCCGTCCTCAAATTCCACCTTCATCTTCAGCGTCATAAAATTGACGGACGCATCCTTCACGCCGCTTGTCTTCTTCGCCGCGTCCTCCATCTTCAGCGCGCAGGCGGCGCAGTCAACCTCAACCGGATAGCTTTTTTTCATTGTGCCTTCCTCCATTGATTGATTGATTAAGCATTCGTTTAATTGATGTCTTCACTATACGCCAGCGGCGGATTCCTGTCAATCGAATTAAACATTTCTTTAATGATTCATTTTTCTTCGGGAATAGGATATACTGTCGGGGAACGAATCAGAAAGGAGGCGTCCTGCCGTGTCAGAGATCTTCACCTTGCCCCATCAGCACCATGATCCGGAGGAAGAGAAGCGCATCATCGAGCATATGCCGGAGGAAACGACCGTCAGCGCTGTCGCCCGCGCCATGAAGCAGCTCGGCGACCCCTCGCGTCTCCGCATATTCTGGCTTCTTTGTCATACGGAGGAATGCGTGATCGATATCGCCGCGCTGGTCGGCATGACCAGCCCCGCCGTCTCTCACCACCTCCGCCTGCTGAAGGACGCCGGCCTGCTCACCACACGGCGCGACGGGCGCGAGGTCTATTACCGCGCCGCTGACACCTCGCTGGTCCGGGAACTGCACGCCACCATCGAGCATGTAGCGCAGATTTCGTGTCCCGAATAAGTGTAAACGGACACCTTTCTCAAATTCCGATACTCATCGATTCCTGTGTATGATAGAATGAGTTCGATCATAAGAATTGTGAAGCAGGTGCATATCTTGGCAGAGAATACCATCGTTATAATCGTAGCGACTCATAAGAAATACCGTATGCCGGAAGATTCCATGTACCTTCCGCTGCTTGTCGGCGCGGAAGGCCGGACGGACGCCGACGGTCGCCCTGTGGATTTCGGATATCAGAAAGACAATACCGGCAGCAACATTTCCAGCCGGAACAGCACCTACTCCGAGCTGACCGGTCTTTACTGGGCATGGAAAAATCTTTCCGCCGACTATATCGGGCTTGTTCACTATCGGCGTTATTTTTCGGTCAAAAAAAAAGGAAAAGATCCCTTTGCCAATATCATGACTTCAGAGGAGGCGCAGTCGATTCTCCGAAATCATTCCATCATCCTTCCGAAACGAAGGCATTACATCATTGAAACACTGTACAGCCACTATGTGCACACACTGAACGAGACGCATCTTGACAAGACCAGGAAGATTATTGAAGAGCGGTGCCCTGATTGCCTCGCTTCCTATGACCGGGTCATGCACCGTACCTGGGGCTATATGTTCAACATGATGGTGATGCGGCGGGATCTGTTTTCCGAATACTGCTCCTGGCTGTTCCCCATCCTGTCCGCACTGGAACAGCAGGTCGATCTGACCGGTTATTCGGATTTCGACAAGCGTCTGTTCGGCCGTGTGTCCGAACTCCTCTTTGATGTCTGGATCGAGCAGCGAATCGCGGAAAAACGGATTTCACGAAAAGAAATCAAGGAGGTCCGGCTGCTCTCCATGGAGCCGGTCAACTGGTGGATCAAGGGGACCAGCTTTCTGAAAGCGAAATTCTTTCATCAGAAATATGAACGCAGCTTCTGATAAGTCCGGCACAATGGCCAGCATATCTTCATTCTTCTTTCAGCGGCGCTGACAGCGCATGCCGTATTTTCCACCAGAGTCTTGCCAGAAAGATCCTGGAATCCTTCAGGTAATACCGTCGGTTTTCCTCTGACGTGCGTCCGCCCCACTCCACTGAACGCCGCAGATCATCAAGCTGCCGCTGATTCAGTTCCCCTGATGCACGAAGAATTTCCGTCATTTCCATCGAAGACGCGGTGATCTGGGGGATCGAATCCGACACATTCTCTCCCGTGTAACGATGTGTATACAGACAGTCCGGCATTACAATGAAACGCGCGTGCCGGGCGAGCATCATGATCCAGAGAAGAAGATCGTCTGATCCGTTCCTCTTCATTGGTGTCCTGCTCCACGCATCCGGGATCGCCGATCGGCGGATCAGGCACTGACCGGGTGACCGGATCGGGTTTTTCACTCTCAGATAGACATCGAGCTTCCTGATATCCTCCAGATCGGCCTTTGTCCGATAAATCGGCTCCGCCGTTCCGTCTGGTTTCTCCAGCAGTACGCCGCAGACAGCCACGTCCGCGCCTTCTTCCATCTGTTTCTTCTGTCTGACCAGAAAGTCCGGGGCAATCCGGTCGTCCTGATCAAGAAAGAGGATCGCTTCTCCCTTCGCTCTCCGGAGCCCCTCCGCCCGCGCGTGATGGATTCCCCCGTTCCGCGGAAGATCGATCACCCGGATGCTGAGCCGGGGCCAGTTTCCGTTCAGACTGACCGGACTGTCCGGGCTGTCATTCACGATCAGCCATTCAACCGTCTCCGGGCCTTCCGCCTGATCCGTTCTCCCTGATTTCGCCGTCTCCGCCAGTCGCTCTGCATTCGCTTCCAGCACATCCGCCAGATGATTGATATACGCATTCCCCCTGTAAAACGGGGTAATCACACTGATCGTTTTCATTCCAAACCGTCCCGACTCCCGCTCATGGATTTCCTGACGCCGCTTCAGCAGAATTTCTGCGCTGCCGGCTTCCCATTCAACCGGTCAAGGCACTCCTGAAAGGCCCTGCGGAAATACGTTCCCTGTCTCAGCTGCTGTCCGATCCGGGCTGCCTGTCCGCACAGATCGCCGTATTCCGCCTCCGTCATATTTCGTATCACATCCTCCGCCTCCGTCAGACTGCCGATGGTGACGCCCGCTTGATTTCTCGTTATGAAATCGGCCATCGCTGCTTCCTTCCAGATCATGACCGGAAGGCCGGATGCCAGATACAGAGATGCTTTGTGCGGATTGTTATACTTCAGATACGCTCCCGTATTTCCGGTGCAGGTCTCAGCCGAAGGTCCGTCCCAGACCAGCCCGAAATCGCCCCGCAGCTCACCGGGAAGCTGCTCCGCAGGGAACGATCCCCGGTAATGAATGCCTTCCGCTGCCAGCGTCCCGTCAAAATTTGCGCCGTAGGCGTTCACGCAGAGGCCTTCGCTCTTCTCCGGCAAATGCGCCGCGGATCGTCCGGCCAGGTCATCTCCTCCTTGTCCGCCGCGGAACATTTCGTACAGATAACCGGATTTCCCCGGATGGAGATTGCCGGCCACGGCGAGTGTCGGACAGCTGCATTTCTCCGGATTATGCATGACTGCATCCGTCAGATAGTCAAAAATTTCCAGATTGACCAGCTTTTCCGGCGCAAACCCCTGACGGATCAGATACTGCCGCATATGCTCGTTATGACAGATCACCATGTCAAACTGCCGAAGAAGCTGTTGATCCGACAGCTGCGCCGTCCGCCTGCTTTTCTCATACAGTCCGCCGATCCCCATCCGCAAAGACTCCAGATCATGAATCAGCGCGATGAAGCGGCACCCCTTTTCTCTTTTGATCAGCGGAATATACCGGAGCGCCGCGCGCGCGCCGTACAGCGGATGCTGGTAGAACACGATATCGTCCTGACGGACAGTCCGCCTCAGCGCATTCCAGCGCTCGCCGCAGGTTTTCAGAAGCCAGATCCGGCTCCGCAGCTTGTCAAGCCCCTGCGGAAACATGTATTTCTGAACGGGAAACGGAAAACTGATCATTCCCATGTCATGGCAGATCCGCGAAATGTCCGTTGGAGCCTTGACTCCGGCATGATTTTCCGGCTCAAACTGCAGATCAACAGAGTAAATCCTTCCCATACAAAATTCTCCATGCAGAATATCATCCGCTCAGATGCCTCCGAAAGTCCCTTCGGCATCCAGCAGCTCCGTCCGGCTTCCGATCCCGCGATTGGTCGTATCCGCTCCCACGCACTCTCAAAGATCGTATAAACTGAAAAAGCCCTTTACCGTATCCTCAATATCGTATTTTTCTTCCCGCAGACGCGGAACGCAGTCTTCACGGGGCACCGCCGCGAACGCTTTAATGATCTGAATCCACTGTCCGATGTCATTCGGACGAATCCCGATAAAAGCCGCATGCTCCGTCAGCGCAGCCTCCCGGGTAATCCGGTTCGAATAAACAACCGGCAGACCCGCCGCCTGTGCCTCAACGCCCACAACGGGCAGTCCCTCGAAACGCGACGGCAGCGCAAAGACGTCCATCGCCTGCATCAGTCTCTCTATATGGCCGCTCGTCCCGTAAAACTTCACGTCGTCCTTAAGCCCCAGCTCCTCCGCTTTGCGGCGGGTATCCTCCCAAAGTTCCTGCGCGCCGTCATGTGAGCCGACCAGCAGCAGCCGCGCCTCCGGTATTTTCTTTCTGAGAGCCGCGAAAACATCAATCAGGTACTCATGGTTTTTCTGAAAGGAAAAGCGGCCCACATGTCCGATAATCAGCGCGTGATCCCATCCCAGTCTTTTTCTTTCCTCCAAACGGACCGCCTCATTGTAGCGGAACTTCTCGAGATCAATCCCGTTGCTGATTCTGACAATCTGATCCTCTGGAATATTCGGATACATCCATTTTCCCGCCAGATCGGAACAGGCCGCAAACCGGGTTCCCAAAGTCTTCAGGCGCCCTCTGTACAGATAATGCAGCGCTTTCTTGACCGCCCGGAAGCGGCCGTCCACTCCGGCCGCGTGCGAATGAAAGATGATATTCGGAACGCCCGCCCGGGCCGCCGCTTTTCCGAACGCATACAGCCGGTATCCCGTATCGCCGTGTATATGCACATAGTCATAAGAATGCTGACTTAAAAGCGCATACAGATTCTGTTCCAGAGCCCTCATACCGACATGGTTCTTCCCCTTGATTCCGATGAAATGCACGCGGCATCCGCACCGTTCCAGTTCCTCCTCATGCCCCCGGTCAGAGAACGGCATGATGCAGGCGATGTCCATCCTGCATGCCGGTGGTTTCCGCAGAATCACGGATCGGACAAGAGAGTACACCCCGCCGAATCCCTGGTCATCAACATTCACTTCCAGAATTCGTTTCATAGATCTCCTCTGGTTCAGCCAGTCTGATCTCCCGAATGCGCTTCCTGAATCAACCGCTTTCCCCTGTACCACGCTTCGCCGTTCCCCGCAGCTTCCGTGAAGGTTCTCCCGGAAGATCCGACAGCAGCATCAGCAGGAACGGATTAAAGGCCGGCTCGAACAGCCTCGGCTCGGAAATACAGAAAACACAGATCATCAGAACCGTCAGCTGCATATACCGGTCCGACTGTACGGCAGCCCTGTACATCAGATAGGAGTACAGCATCACAACGACAAACAGCATGACCATCCCGCTCTGAATCAGCAGCTGCATATATGAGCAGTCCACATAATTATACTGAGATACAACAGTATGTCTCGTCCATCCGACCCACTTGACCGGCTGACCGAAAAGCGAAACCCCGTATTTTTCCAGCGCGGCATGCCCCAGCTGCAGTCGGTTGCTCATCTTCCCGTTCAGCCGGCTCAGAAACGGATTGTAGCGACTGTACAGAACATGGATCAGAACGGCGAACGTGCAGCAGACCGGCGGGATCGCGGCCGCGATCCATTTCCAGTGGATATTCACCCTTCTCCTGACGATTCGCCGCATTCCTTCAGCATCTTTCTTTTTCTGATGGCGGATCCGGAGCCCCATCAGATACGCCAGGATCAGAAGGATCGTCACAACGAGAAAGACGGACCTCGTATCTGTCAGGACATACAGGCGGTAATTGATCAGTTCCGCCAGCAGAATCTCCGCGATCGTCATGTTCTCTCTTCTGATGTTCAGGAAGCAGAGAAGAATAAAAAGATAGGTCGTCGGAGCGTACATCGTCCATGTGAATCCCAGAAAATGACGCGCTCTTGTCGAGATATCGAAAAGGAAATCCTCCAGAACGCCTGCCTGAGACAAAAAAAACACCGCAGTCAGAATAACCGCACGGATCCAGACGCTGACTTTCAGAATCCTCCGGCTGTCCATATGCCACGCCGCCGCCATCATCAGAAAATTGACGAAGGCGATGTTCGAATCCGACCGGGCCATATTCATTCCGGCGGCAACGAAGAGGAGAACGAGCGCGGTCAGCTCACCGGAAGTATATCTCTCATGAACGATTCTCACAAGGGCTGCCAGATAACAGCCGTACCGCGCCATTCGGATCAGTGTCAGAAAACCGGGCTCGTCTTCCAGCACAGTCGTCGGAAGCAGCAGCGAGACCGTATAGACCGTCAGAACGATCAGATAGAACAGGTCCCAACGGGCACGTTCGCCTGAGCGCTCGCCGTAAGCAGGAATCACAGCCGTTCGTTCCGGTCGTAACGTCTGTCCGTCCATACTCCCTCCTTCTCCGCTCTCAGCCACTTTAATTGCATCAGTCATCCAGAATGATGCTTCCGATCGCTTCTTTGTCATAAGTCCGAAGCGTATCAAGAATCCGGTCCAGACGCTGATAGCGTGACGATCCGATCTTCACGCCAATCACAACCTTCCCCGCCTCCTTCAGGCTGTGCAGGGCCGCCGGTGAGGAAAGAATATCGCCAGCAGCCTCCACTTTCAGATCCGGACAGTTCGCTCCGATCGCCCCGGCCATCGCTTCCAGTTCTTCCCTGTCCGCGTCTCCGACAATCGCCACAGATCCGCTTCCGCCAGCCAGCTCCGACAGATTCTCTCTGGCGATCTGCCAGCATGTCTCCCTGCTCCCGCTGCTGCAGTACTCGTCCGCATCTCTCCTGGAAAACCGTTCCAGCCCTTTCCTCTCTCCCGCATCCGTTGACGGAACCACCGCAATCTTCGTGAATCCGTACTGACGATTCACCTCGGAAGCGCTGTATATCCTGCCCGAAGCCAGCAGAGTCAGCATTCCCAGAATGATATACAGCACGATACCGCCGGCCAGCCCGGCCAGAGCAAATTTAGCAACCGAACGGATCAGGCTGCTCCTGCTGACCGCAGCCTCCGTTCCGGCGGAAGAAGCAGCCGAGGAGGACAGTCCAAGCGTGTTGGCCGCGGTCTTGAAGGAATTGCTCCCGTTGATCAGTCCGTTCAGCACATTCAGTCTGTTGTTCGCCCGCTCAATCAGGGAAAAATCCGCCACAGTGGAACCCATCTCATTCTGAACGGCCAGTGTATGCTCCCCGTACTCTCTCTTTACATCCTCCGAATATTTTCTGATCTGGGAAATCACTTCATTGAGAAGCGCTTCCGCTCCGTCCTGATCCGGATAAATCACAGAGATAGTAGCCGTATTGATCGAGTCCCCGCTGCCGTCATCGACGGACACCAGTTCCTGCAGGTACTCTGGCTTCGTATGATAGGTTTCTGCCTCTTCCGTCCAATCGATTCCATAAAGAGCATAGCGCGTATAAGCATTCAGAATCTGCTCCGCTTCCCGCTCGGCCGGCGTGGTCAAAAGAAGATTCGTATCGAAGGTGTCCCCGGACTGACCGCTATCCGCCGCCTGACTCTGCGCCTCCAGTGTCAGATCCTGTCCGCTGCTCCCTTTTTTCGCTTCCTTCTCCGTCATCTCCGTCGTCACCGTAAAATCCACAGAAGCCTTTCCCACCTGATTGGGATCCATGCGGCTGTAGATCGTATTATTGATGTATTCAGAGGTGCGCCCGATCATAGCGGAAAAATAAGCGGAGTTTTTCCCGTAATCCGCTTCGGTCTGCTGCATCCGGCTCTCTGTATCCGCCGCCGGCTCCGCCTGTGAGTCATTGACCTCCGCAGCTTCCGGTCCGGAATGGTGCGGCCAGATCTTATAGGCCTTCCAGCCCGCGGCCAGAAGCATAAACACAACTCCGCATAAAAGAATTCTCTTCCATTTTCTGCATACCGTCTGAAGCAAAACACGGACGCTGATCGACCGATCTCTCATGGATACCCCCTGTCTCATTTCCACACTGCAGCATGGCGGAACCTCTCTGCCCGCCAATGTGCTTCATGACCAACGAACGCATCCCACATCAGAAATGGTCGAAAAGTCTTATTCTGTGCAGATTTGAATTACTAAAATAGCGCAATCCCGATGCATATACGTCATAATGCAGCTGCGACACAAACATCTGTAACGTATAGAGGATTACGCCATGGACACTATATCACAGACCGTGATTCTGATTCAAGATGCAGCGAACCGGATGAGAGCGTTTGGATAGCATGAAGGCCCGGATGTCCGGGGAGAAACAGGAAGCATGTTTTCTTCTCATCGGACTGCAGTTGTAACAGCAGCCATCGTTTTCGTCCTCTTTCAGCAGCTTTGCCGCTGTAAACAGCATCATTTGTCCAAATGCCTTACATAATGGAAAGCTATGCTGCCTGTTTTTTCAGCAATGACTTCTTCTGTCTTGCCCAGTGCTTTTTTCCTGATAAATTCCAGCACAGCGCAAATAGCGAATACGATAAAATCAACGAGCAAAATATAGAGCATACTATAAATACCTTTGTAAGCAAGACGGTCAAAATGCAATCCCCTGATCCATAATAATGTTTCCATTTTTGGATTATCATGAATCAAGTAAATGCCAAAAGTTGTACCCGCAATGGCATTAATTTTCCTATTGTAGAATTGTTTTCCCGATCCAACAAGGATAAAGATACCAATTGCGATAAATAAATCAAATAAGGTTTCCTTTTCGAGTGCAGAGGCAATGACATCTGTCCGTGCATTAAGCCCTATAAAAATTGAGCTTCCAGTGTTAAACGCGATTCCGGAAGCAAGCAGGATGCATCCGTATTTTATAAAATTCTTTTTTTGCAATATATGATATTTCTTTATGATGGCCCCGATCGCATATGTAAAGCAGAATGATACAAGCCATGAATTCACATCAGCACCATACAGATAATCACAAGGAGCAATTGTTAATAATGTGAGCAATATGATCAGTACGTCCTGATTCCTGCTTGTATGTGAAAGTGCGATGTTAATCACTGGTGATAACAGATACAGAAAAACATATGTGGACATAAACCAATAGCGATTTGACAATATCGGAATCACGCTAAGCGCAATCTCATTCGCTGATAATTGATCAAGCAATATGCCGCCAGTCACAGTGATAACCGCAGACCAGAATAAAATCGGAAGCCAAAGTTTTACCAGCTTCTTTACAGAGATATTGGAATCGATCATAAAGTAACCGGTAATCAGCACAAAGAGGTATACCCCCGTTTTTCCTCCATATGCCAGGAATCGACACAGAATAAATGATACTGGCGGGATCGTATTGACTTCAGAGCCAGTAAGAACGCCGTGAGTCATTGAATGTCCGGTAACAATGCAGAGCATGGCAATGATTCTCAGCAATTCAAACCTGGAATCCCGCGTTCTTTTATTGGTTTGTCCGTCAATGCTTTGCTCTTTTCGCTTCTTTTCTGTTATCATTTCTTCAGTTTCGATGTGATCATTCCGGCAAAACTGTTAAACTTTTCCCTATATCCGACAAACAGAACAGCCGCACATAAAACACCGGAAGCCAGTATAGAGAGAATGATCGTGAAAAGGTTTCCCAGTTTCATACCCGAAATAAAGCGGCAGCTGAAAAAAGTGACTGCGGCATTCAGAATTCCTATGATCAATGGCCGTGTGATTTGCAGATGAATCAGTTTTCTTGTGTAGAAGATTCCCATCATAGTCAGGATAGCCTCAGAAAGCAATGTCGTAAAAGCGGCTGCGTCCTTCCCATAATGAGGAATCAAAATGAAATTCAGAACAATATTTACCGTGGCAGAAACAATTGTCGCTAACAGTGCGCCCTTTTCCATCCGGAATGGGATCAAGACAACATTGATATAAAAGCAAGCCAGCGTCGCAAAGATCAGTGAAAAGCTGAGAATCTGTAAGGATGAGGCCGCTCCTTCGAAGCTGCTGCCTGAAAAGAGTAATATAATGTTCCTTGACAAAGACAGAAGGCCGATACAGGCCGGGCCTGCCATAATCAATAAGTCTCCCAGTATCTCAGACAGGTGTGCATTTAATTTTTCCCTGGTGCTCGTTGCAATTTCGTTTGAAATTCTGGGAACAGCAACGATCAGCAATGCATTCAAAACCTGTTTTACTAATGAGTATATTTTGGCGGAAGCACTGTAAAGTCCGACTTCGTTTTCATTCTTAAGAACACCCAGAATCGTAACATCCGAGTTGACATAAATCATGGACGCAATCGCAGTACCAAAAAGCAGAAGGATAGGTTTCAGATGCCTTCTGATATTCAGATGAATTGTAAAGTGAAGGTGTATGTTATAGGCTTTCCTGATGTAAAAGATGTTGGCCATATTCGCCAGCACAATGCTGCTAGTACCCGCGAGGGCGTACAATAAATAGTCGTTCTTGTTTCTCACAAGCGCGAGCATGAGTACAACGGCAATGCCCTGGCATACGATATACCGGATTGTAAGATAAAGAAAATCTTCGTAGATCGAATTGATCCAGTCAGTCCCTATTGTGGTGAACAAGACAGCCAGCCCCTGAATCATCAGAAGGGCTTTATATCCGTCGAGTTTTTTCCAGAACAGCATCAGGAAAAGCAAAACTGTGTATGCGGCAATCGTGGATATGATATTGATACTGAAAACCTCATCGCACAGCTCATCCAGCCTCTTCCTGTCGTCTTTTACTCTTGCCCCTTCACGAATTGCATATTTCGAAACGCCCAGTCCGGCAATAAGCATTATGTAACTGATGATCGAAGATCCAAAATTGATTTTTCCATAATGAAACGTTCCCAGCACTCTGGAGGCATATGGGAATGTGATCATCGGAAAGACGATCATACATAGTTGTTTTATTACATTTAAAGCCGCATTGACTTTCAGTGATTTTCTTTTCATTTATGAATCATTCCTATGTCTGAGATCATGGATTTTCTTCTGCAGCGGCATCGGAAGCCTTTCCCTCAAGATTTCTTTGGGCCGCAGAATATGGACCTGAAGAACTTTGACAGATGCATCTTCACCCAGCTGTTCACACAAGCAGCAGGCTCGGTGCTGTCCGTCCATGATCACATTATTCGGACTTACAATAATGATATTTCTCGGATTGTATCCATTCCTGGCGATCGATTTTCTGAGCTTTTCAAAGCGTTCTACCGACATAACAGGAAGACCATTTTTTTGATGAAAATCACAGTATTTCTTATATCCCTCAACATCACCTTTCAGATACCGGTAAGGTTGTGTCTCCAGAAGAGGCGTGACCTTAAAGTCAAAACAATGTTTGAGTTTTTTAATAGGTACTTTTTTATATTTCCATGTTATCAGTTGGTTATCCAGCTGCCAGTAGAACCATTCCGGATCAAATTCAATGTCTTCAGTGAGCAGATTGGCAGAAGAATATCGCCTCAGCACCTTTGCAGCGGGCTCCAGAAATTTATGTCGCTTAATGCGAATATCATTGCCTTTAAATGCATAACCCTGATCGCTCACGGATGTACACATATACCGTTCAAGGAAATGCGCAAACGACAAGCCTCTTGTATTTCCGTTAGCTCCCTGCCGGCTGTCAAAATCCGAGTCGCTGTATTTTATATTTTTAAGAACCTCTAAGGTTTCAGCCTTAGCCATAAAGCAGGTACCGGCAACAAATTCATAGTGATCCCTCATGATGACATTGTGCTTCCGGGCGATTCTCCTGACTAATTCTTCTTTATAAGAAGGATCATGAACGATCAGATTTCGAGCCGCAACCAATCCGATCTCAGGGTCATGAAGAAGCGTGTCAATATTCTGATGGACGTTTTCCGGTGACAGTATCCCTTCAAACAGGTCAAGAAACCAGTCCCTGCGCAGGAACAGCTGATTATAAATGAAAATCCATCTTCTTTTCGTGCTTTTAGACTGGAGTTTGACAACAACATCATATTTGTGCAAATCCACAGATTGTATCGCCATCATAAATGGCCTTACATCAAATCCTTTGTTCTCACATTCGATGATCCGGACATCTGGCTTGAAGTCTCTGATTTGAGCGATGACGGCATCCGGAATCATCCCGTTCGTAACGGTCACAATCAGCTCGTAATGATAGCAGGATAAATTATCTAAATATTCTTTTATCTCGATCCAGCTCATCGGATAAAACAGATGCAGAATGACAAGAATTTTTGCATCTTTGTTTTTTTCTATCATCGACCGATGCAATTGAACAGATTTCTGCCGTGCTCTGCTCCTTGATTTATGATGTGATTTATAATTCTGTCGTACCGTTCTCATCTGACCTCTTGCCTGTTTCTGCGGCCCGTTTGTCATGATCTGCAAACGCCTTAATCCGATTCATTATACCATACTCATCCACCGGCCGAACAGGAGAGGATTCGTGCGCGGCAGGGGACGGCAGGGGAGCAGCGGATGCACGGCGGTTGTTGTCAAAAACACTTGACACCGGACAGGCAATATGGTGCTATCATCATGTTGAATTCCGTCGAATTCGAACCGGATACCACCGCACTATTTTACAGGTCCCGACCTCGATTCCTTTCGAATCCAAGAATGTTCAGATAGGTTCAGACGGCGGGTAGTTTTACCGGTATGAATGTTCAAAAAATACAGGTGCAGTCATGAATGAAATGGATAAACGCTATGAGCAGTTCGGAACGGAACTCTTTGGGCCGTTCCTGTACGGATTCGCGTGCTGGCTGAAAGACGCTCTCAGTGAAAGAAAAATCAGCAAAGTGTTCTTTCTGGCCAGGGACGGATACATGATGAAGAGTGCATTCGATATACTGGCATCCGGGGCTGACATGGAATCCCGTTATATCTATGCATCACGGAATTCCCTTCGCCTTTCGCTGCTTTGGCAATGCAGCGATTACGAAGACTCGCTGCGTTATCTCTCACGCGCCCGCTATATCCAGTTTCAGGACATCATGGAATACTATGGCTTCAGCTCCGAGGAATCCGATCGGATCGGCTGTGAGAGCGGTCTGTCCGCTGATCACGATTTTGAATTTTCAAAACTCCCGCAGGAATCGGTTCTCAAGGATATCTACACGCGCTGCCGCTCCGTTATCTGTGAGCGTTCCCGGAAAAATTTCGAGAATGTCACCGCCTATTTCCGTCAGTCGGGGATGACCGGCCGGTTTGCGCTCGTCGATATCGGTTGGCACGGAAGCATGCAGTACTATATCAGCGAAATCATGTCGCTGGCGGGAATGAAAGCCGAGATATCCGGCTTCTATGTAGGCACTCTGACAAGACCGGAATTTCAGATTGAAACCCGCGGTTTTTTATATGACAGCGCAGATCCCGGCCTTCGCAAAAGTGTACTCTGCTCGTTCGGCATCCTCGAAAAGCTGTTCCAGAGTCTGGAAGGTTCGGCGAAAGATTATATTGTGAAAAACGGACAGGTCGTTCCGGAGCTGAAACCCTACGAATATGCCGATGACCCGGCGATGCAGCGGCACATCAGGGCCTGGCAGAGCGGCGCGCTGGACTATGTCGTCCGGCACAGAGATACCTCCGGAAAATGCCGCCTGGAATATGTCCGTATGGCTATGCCTCTGATTCAGTTCGGGAAGAAACCGGATCTCAGAAGACTGGCGCTATTCCGTTCTTTCTACAACACAGACGGAACAAGAGTGTATTATCTGCCGCAGAAAGGCATCTTCCGGTATAAGCCCGGAGAATTTGCCCACGCGCTCAGCAACTCCCCGTGGAAGACCGGGTTCATGCGTGCCGCGTTCCGTCTCCCGCTTCCATACCATCTGATTTATGACTGGCTGAAAAAATAAGACAGGGCCAGCCGGATAAAGACAGGAGCCTCACCATGAAGGATCAGCGTGAGAAATACAATAAAAGCGCGAAGACATTCCGCCGGTATAAAAAGGCAGTCGACCGGAACAGCGTGATTTCTTTCGATATCTTTGACACACTGATTCACAGAACGGTCAGCCGTCCGGAGGATATTTTCACGCTGGCTGCAGAGACGATCTATCCGAGCCATGAGGAAGCGGATGCATTCCGGGAGCGCCGCATCGCCGCGGAGCACGAAGCCCGGATGGAAAAAGGCGAAGTCACCCTTCAGGACATCTATCATCATCTGGATGCCCGAAAATTCCCCGTCCGTCAGTTAATGCAGGCAGAAATCATGTGTGAGCTGGAGAACTGTTTCCCGGACCGTGTCATGACCCGTCTCTACGATTACGCCAGACAGTCAGGGAAAACCGTGCTGATCATTTCAGACATGTATCTGTCACCGGATGTAATCCGGAACATGCTGAACAAATGCGGGATTGACCTGCGGAACGCAGATCTCTATGTGTCCTGCGACGCAGGCGTCAGCAAGCGGTCCGGCCAGCTGTTCCGGTATGTGCTGGACAAACGGCACCTGAACCGGAAGGATTTTGTTCATTTCGGAGACAGTCTGAAATCGGATATACTGGGGGGAATCCGCGCCGGCATCCATGTCTGTCTCGTCAGCCGTCCAGGCCGTATCTCAGAAAAGCTCCCGTTCCGTCTGTCATGACGTTTCGCTTCCCCTGATCCTTTCCGCCGTCTTCACCATTCTCCCCGTCCGGTCGCAGCGCTCCGCGTTTTCGCAGACGACGACAGAGGGATGGTAGGCGTCCATCATCTCGGGCAGATACTGGATGTAGTCGCCCCAGATCATGACGGTCTTATGGAAGCTCTCCGCCAGATCATCGATCAGGAAGTTATCAAAGTAGCTGTCGCCGATGACGAGCAGTGTGTCCCCGTTGCCGGCGCTGTCATTCCTGTAGATGGTCCGGCTGTTCTTCTGCCACTGGGAGAGATAGAGCGGCGCCTCATCGGTCCGGTAAGCTTTCGGATCCTTCAGTCTGAACGACTCCAGCAGATCCGGTCTGTGGATGCCGCCGAACAGCGTCATGCCCTGATCCGTAAGGGACAGATCGTAATCCGCCTCCGTAAGCACTCTGTACCGCCCGCTCCGCCTTCGGTTGATTTCGGTCATCAGCTGCTGATAACCGATAAACGCGCCTCGCCGTGACCAGTGGGTAGCGTCGCCCCAGAAGCTGTAGGTCGGATACTTCGCCTTCCCCCGGATCAGCGCTTCTTTCGGATCGATGACATCCACATCCGTCTGTTCCTTCAGCGTCCGGATCACCTGGTCCGTCTTCGACTCCTCGCCGTACTGCCTGACATGGGCCGGAAAGGAGGACGGATAAATCGTCTGCTTGTCCCAGCACTGAAAATAAAAGAACTGCGCGCCCCGGTCCTCGACATAGTCCTTCACGCACTGAAAGCTGTACGCGATCGTTCGCAGTTCCCCGTCCGTTTTCAGGTCGAACCGCTGGTAATCCTTTATGACCGCATCGGTCGCATAAGCGAGCGAGCCGTCCGTTCCCAGATAAAAATCATCATGATCGGACAGAAGCCCGAACAGATGGTACTGGAGTAGCGCGTTCTGTGTGACAAATGCATTCCGAAAGCCGATCCGGTCGTCAATCCAGCTTCCGACGTCTGAGGTGAACGTCCGGTTCAGCGATCCGTCCTCCTGCCTCAGCTTCGGCATTTCCGCCAGTTTCCGGTTTTCCGCCTTCGAGCGCTGCGCCGGTTTCAGATTGACAAACAGAAGCGGCAGGACCAGAAAGGCAAGAAAGGCCCCGCAGAAAACGGTTTTGACTCTTTTCTCGATCATCCTGATGCTCCTCAGAACTGAAAATAGATGAATGCGTGATAGCTTCCCGAGACGACCCGCAGAATCGACAGGTAAAAAAGCAGAAGAAGGAGGCCGTATTTCACGCAAAGCAGCGGCACCGTCCGCCCGAACCGGCGCCGGATCAGATCCGCCGCCTTCGCGGGCAGCGAAGTGGAACAGATCACCGCGATGCCCAGCACAAAAACGATCCACCGGTTCGCGTACCACAGGACACCGAAGCCGGGCGCTTTCCCCAGTCCGACGCCGAACATCGTTCCGATATAGGAGAGTGCATCCCTCGTACCCGGCGCCCGGAACAGCACCCATGCCAGATCAGTGACAAGCAGTGCGTAAAGATGGCAGGCCGCCGTTTTCAATACATTCGTCACGCGGAAGGAGCGAAGATCCGGCCCGGGCGTCTCCGGCGCCGGCTGCCTTCCCCGTCTGCGCAGAAACCGCTCGATCAGAACAAAAAGGCCGTTCCACACGCCCCAGATCACATAGTGCATCGACGCGCCGTGCCAGAGCCCCGTCAAAAGGAAAACAACCGAGAGATTCAGATAGACATGACGCCGGTTCCCTCCGAGCGGAATGTAGACGTAATCACGGAACCAGGAGCCCAGCGTGATATGCCATCTGCGCCAGAATTCGCTGATGCTTTTTGAGAGATAAGGCAGCCGGAAATTTTCGGGCAGATGAAAGCCGAACAGCCGCCCCAGGCCGACCGCCATATCGCAGTACCCGGAGAAGTCAAAATAGATCTGCATCATATATGCGAGACTTCCGAACCAGGCGATCGCAACGGTATTCTGGCTGACTCCCGCGTTCCAGATCCGGTCAACCACCGCCCCCAGCGAGTCGGCCACGACGGCCTTCTTCGCCAGTCCGATGATGAACCGCTCGATGCCGTATGCGAAGTCATCGACCGTCACGGTCCGCTTCTTCAGGTCTTCGCCGAGCTGACTGTACCTTGCGATCGGGCCCTCAAGCAGCTTTGGAAAGAAGGCGATATAGAGCGCGAGCCGCAGAAAGCTGCGTTCCGCCGCGCCTTTTCCCCGGCTGACATCCGTCAGAT
>Ga0256406_1003000_pt1 | contig 22147 bp, 15 predicted proteins | sample RumenRJG_03DNA_FD_185986 | JGI IMG/M metagenome (GOLD analysis project Ga0256406, IMG submission 185986) | Bovine rumen microbial communities from Lethbridge, Alberta, Canada - RJG_03 | ecosystem: Host-associated > Mammals > Digestive system > Stomach > Rumen | place: Canada: Alberta | collected... | reverse complement strand
TAACCTAGTGTAAGATGGACCGCAACACCTTGAACGGTCTCCATTGCCCATATTATAAGTTGAGATGGGAATGGGCCGCAAATGAAGGATGGCCATCCTTCATTTGCCACTTACAATATACGTGTAACTAATATTTAATGCTTTCATAAAGTAAAGTAACTCGAAATTAGGAAAGGGTTTTCTATTCTTTATTCTTAAATACGCCAAATGGGATTCTACTGTTCATATTTGTTCATTTCTGCTTGTAAAAATAAAATTAGCGCTTACATTTCAACTTTACGCACAAAATAACGCTAAATATTGATAAAATTGTGCAACGCCGATATTATGAGGTCGTTCAGAAGAAATGTCTAATTCTTTTGAATCCTGAGTAGAAGTTAAGCGCTTACGAAGAAAAGATTACCCGGCTTCTCTTCTTATAACGCCTGATTCCATCAGGGACGGATTAATGCACTTGGAGGTAACATTGATGAAGTCAAAAAGGCTAAGACAAGTCTTACGCGGAGCAGTAGCAACCACAGCCTCACTTCTTACGGTGACAGCTCTTGGTTACTCGGTGGCGAAATCTCCGCTCGCTGTCGGTTGGATGGATGGTTGGTTTGGCGCGGACCGTACCATCTATAAAGACTGGACGGAAGATGTTCCGGGTTATACGATTCCGGGTAAATTCGAAGGCTATTCCTATTTGAAAGGCAAAGCTTATACCAAGAGCGATGCAACCATTCAGGAATATGCGAAGAGACTTCGAAATCATGTTGTCAAACAGGGTGAAGAAGGATTTGCTCTTTTAAAGAACGATAACGAAACTCTCCCGTTAAAGAAGTCTTCTGTCGGTAAGAAAGTCGCTCTCTTCGGTTGGAATGCTTATCATTGCCCAACGGGTCATACCGGCGTCATCGCTGGCAATATCACCGGTGATGTCACGGATAGAAGAGGTAATGTCACTCATAAGAACGCCTACTACAATCAGGTCACTCTTTATGATGCTTTGAAGGGAATCGATGACGTTGAAGTTAATGACACGGTGACGGCAGATCAGTTCACCGGAGCTATGACTGGACCTTCCAACGGTGGTGGATTCGGCGGAAAGCAGAATGCTTGGGACACCATCAGCTACAAGATTCCGGAAATCGCTCCGACGGACGAACAGGTTGCAACCTGGGATATTGATAAGGCCAACACGACCGCTATTGTTGCTTTAGGCCGTGGCGGTGGTGAAGGCAACAATTATAAGGTGGATGCTGCGACCAACCAGGATGGAACCAAAGCTTCCGATCCGCTCGCTCTTTCCAAGGACGAACTCAAGATTGTCAAGTTGGCGAAGGAAAAATGCTCTAAGGTCGTTGTTCTTATTGTTTCCTCTAACGCCATGGAACTTGGACCTCTTGTTGAGAAAGGTGGCGAATATGAAGTCGATGCCATCGGCTTCTGTGGCATTCCGAACGACTGGCAGTACGAAGGTATTGCCCATGTTCTTTATGGTTCGGTCAATGCTTCCGGCGGTCTTACCGATACTTATGTTTATGATAATACCTATACTCCTGCTTCCATCAACATGGGTGAGCAGCACTATTCGGATCTGGATACTATCACCAGTTTCACCGATCCTTTAGGAAGAGGTATCACCGAAGCGGGTAACAAGGGTTACTATGCGGATCACTATATCGTCGAAGCCGAAGGCATTTATGTCGGCTACAAGTATTACGAAACCCGTTATTACGATTCGATGGTGAATCCTTCTGCGACGAATGCTACTTCGACTAAAGGCTCTTCAAAGACCGGTTCCGCTTGGAATTATGCAAACGAAGTTGTTTTCCCGTTTGGACAGAGTCTTTCCTATATTCCTTACACTCAGACCATCAAGGATGTCAGCGTCGATGTTTCGGAAAGTGGCAAGATCAAGGCTACCATCACCGTCAAGAACAACGGCACCGAAGATGGAAATTTGCTTGCTCAGCTTTATGTCGGTAAACCTTATACGGATTACGATAAGACCCACAAGGTTGAAAAATCCGCGGTCGACTTCCTCAACTCCAAGAAGGTTTACGTCAAGGCCGGTGAAAGCAAGGATGTCGAAATCTCGCTTCCGACCCATTATCTCGCTAGCTGGGATTCTTCTGCTGTAAACAATAAGGGCGCTTATATCCTGGATGAAGGTGACTATTACTTCACCGCAGCTGCTGGTGCTCATGAAGCGGTCAACAATGTCCTTGCAAAGCAAGGTCATGAGACCGATAAGAAGACGACCACCAGCGATTGCGCCACTTGGACTCTCGATGCTTTCAACAACACTGCGTTTGCCAAGTCCAACGGTTTCGATGTCAAGAACGAGATGAAGAATTCCGATATCAACTACTATCTCGGCGATAACAAGGTTACTTATCTTTCCCGTAGCGATTGGGATGGCACTTTCCCGAAGAACTACACTAGTTACACCAACGATAGCGGCATCCAGAGTGAACCTGCTTTCACGATTAAAGGTTCTCCGAAAGAAACCGAATGGCTCACCGAACTCATCTCTGCTCAGTACAAGATCACTCCTTCGGATAAGGAGTCCGATTGGGCGAAATTAGAAGGTGAGAATCCGTCTACTCTGAAAGATGGTCAGACTGTCTATCAATGGATTCTTCAGTTAGCAAATGACAATCCGGAAGCTTTCTCCAACATTCACTCCGATCAGTGGCAGCAGGTTGCGAAGGCTCTCAACTTAGGCGAAGCCGTTGCCAGTGTCTATGAATCCGGTGGCTCTTCGAGAAAGTTCACTACTATCAACAATCCGACCAGCAGACAGTCGGAAAGTGTTGCCGGTTATCAGCAGACCATCACGGTCGAAACCGATGCCGATGACAACAAGAAGACCTTAGCCCTCAATGTCGCTTCGAACTCTCTGCTCGGTTCCAGCTTCAATCCGGAACTCGCGCATGAATGGGGCGTCATCGAAGGCGAAGGTGGATTATGGATTCAGACTCTCAACAATAATGCTCCTGCCTACACTGTCTGGGGTATGGGTCTTACCCAGCATAGACATGCTTATAACGGCCGTAACTCCGAATACATCTCTGAGGATCCGATGCTTGCGAACCGTATCGGTGAACAGCAGATGATCGGTGCCGTTTCAAAGGGTGCTATCTGCGGTCCGAAGCATATGGGCTTCAATGATCAGGAAAGAGGACGTGAAGGTAACGCCTGCTATATGACCGAACAGAAGGTCCGTGAAACCGATACTCGTTGCTTCGAAGGTGCTCTTCGTTACGATGAAGGTAATGGTACGGGCGTCATGATGTCCTTTGCCCGTATCGGTGCGACTAACTGCACCAACAGTGTCGGTTATGTGAAGAATATCCTCCGTGGTGAATTCGGCTTTACCGGTATCATCTCTACCGATATGGGTAAGGGCAAAGGCTATCACGAAGTCGGTGCTCTTACGATGGCTACGGTCAATGAGTATGCCGGTTTCGGAAGTGGTGACACCTATTCGATGGGCGATAACGTCAGAGATGATGCTACGTTCAATAAGAGCTTCGATTACATCACTTTAGGAAATTGCCGTAAGGATCCTACCTATGCGGCTCAGGCTAGACAGACGGCTCTCTACATTGTCTTCACTCTTGCTCGCAGCGGCTCTGGTCTCTATGTCGAACGTATTGCCAACAATGGTCAGGATATTGTTGTTCCTCCTTCGAAGGTTGACCATCACGATCCGGTCGGAACGGTTGCTGTCGTCGGTTGGGAGAAAGTCTTCATCGGCTTTGAAATTGCCTTCGGTGTTCTTACCGCAGCTGTGGTCGCCGGCTATGTTGTCTGCTTAGTCTTAGCTCATAAGAAGGAGAACAACTAATATGAATTTCAAAACCTGGATCAAGAAGCAGGGTGTTGCCTTCTGGCTCACGCTTGCGACGGTTGTTCTTGCGATTGTCGGTCTTATTCTCTATGGTGTTGCTTTAGGTTCCGGTATGGGTCTTTCTATCGCCAACGGTTCTCAGCCTTTCTATCAGGCCGACCGCGACGAAGATTCCGTTATGATCGCTACGGTTCTTCCCTGCGGTATCATCGCTTTGGTCGCTTTGATCGGTTCGGTTGTTCTTGAGCAGTTCTCCTCCAAAGAAGGAATCGCCGGTAAGGTGATGGGAATCTGTGCGGATGTTCTTCGTGTTGTAGCTCCAGTTCTCTTATTGGTTGTTACGATCAACTTCGTCTATGGTTCCTTCACTGGCCTTGGCTGGACGTTCTTCTCTAACGATGAGCTGGAGATCTATGCGAAAGCCATTTCTACCGGTAAGACGGTCATCACGGGAATCGTCTTCTTCTTAGTTGCCGCTATCTGCAGTGTCGTTTCCTCTTTCTTCTCGCTCAAGAAGCCGGAAGCAAAAGCGGAATAATAGATTCCTAAGAAGAGCTGTCTTGAAACTCAGGCCTTCCTGGGCGTAGAGACAGCTCTTTTTCCTTTCGATTTCGGTAAGATAATGTCAGTTGGTCTTAAGGAGAAACTTATGTTTAAAATCGAAAATCTGATGGTAGAAACTTATCCGGACCATGTCGTGACGGATAAGACCAGACCTTTCTTTTCCTTTTACTATATTTCCGATGACGGAAGCGTCATCTCTCATGCGGTTATCTCCATGGATAACGGCTGGAAGAAAAAATTGAAACAGGATGTTTCGGCTTTCTATGATGGCGAAGAACTGAAACCTTTTACTGATTATAAAGTCACTTTGAAAGCCTATAGCGATAAAGGAGAAGAAGCCGTTAGTGAGGTCACTTTTGAGACCGGTAGGCTTTCGACTCCTTGGGTCGGAAAGTGGATCACGGATGGCGAGTATCACTTTACCGAGAAGAAAATTTCTCCGAAAGTGATGACATTTGAAAAGAAGGTGGAAGTGAAAAAAGAGATTGCTTCCGCTAAGATCTATGCCACCGCTATCGGTATCTACAAAATCGATTTAAACGATAAGAAAGTAGGAGACCGTTTCCTTACACCAGGCTTTACTTCTTATAAAAACAACCTGATGTATCAGACCTACGATGTTAAGAATCTTCTGAAACAGGGAGAGAACGAATTAGTCATCAATGTCTCCGGTGGTTGGGCAGTCGGAAGTTTTGTCTTCACCCGTGTCAATCACGTTTATGCTCCGCGTCAGGCACTCCTTTTAGAACTCCGTATTCAATACACGGATGGCAGTGAAGAAGTCATTGGAAGCGATGAGTCCTTTCACGTTTCTTTAGAAGGTCCTTATAAATTAGCGGATATCTACGATGGGGAAATTTTTGATGCCACTGTCGATAAGATTTCGTATCACAAAGCTAGTTTAGAGAACATGAAGATTCATCCGGAGATCGAAGCCGACTATGGAAATCCGGTCAAGGTCAATCGTGTTCTGAAACCGGAAATCCATTCGCAGAAAGATGGTAAGACCATCTACGATTTCCATCAGAACTTTGCCGGTGTTCTTCATCTTCATATCAAGAAGGCAGAGAAAGGACAGAAGATTGTTCTTCATCATGCCGAAGTTCTCACGAAAGAAGGAGATTTAGATATCTCTTTACTCCGGTCTGCAAAAGCAACTCTCACTTATATCTGCAAAGAAGGAGAACAGGATCATGTTCCGGAATTCACCTATATGGGTTTCCGTTATATCTCGTTAGAAGGTATTAAGCCGGAAGATATCGATATTGAAGGTTATGTTCTTTCAAGCGATATGAAAGAGACCGGTTCTTTCCATTGCTCAAATGAGATGCTCAATAAGCTCGATAGTAATATCCGTTGGTCGGCAAGAAGTAATTTTGTCGATATTCCTACCGATTGTCCACAGCGTGATGAACGTATGGGATGGACCGGAGATATCGCTATTTTTGCTCCTACCGCGATGCATGATTTTGAGATGAGACGTTTCTTACGGAAATGGTTGATGGATGTGAAAGATGAGCAGCTTAAGACCGGTGGTTTACCGAACACGGTTCCGGAGCACGGTTATGGATTCCCGGCGACGATGCCGAAGATGGCAATCGACTTCTGGGGTGATGCCATCATCGATGTTCCGTATGCTCTTTATCAGGCTTATGGGGATGAAGATATTGTCCGTCAGATGTATCCTCATATGAAGAAGTATGTGAATGCCTGCCGCTTCTGGGCGGGTATCTGGGGTGTTGGCAAGTATCGCTATATCTGGCATACTCCTTCGGTATTCCACTTTGGCGATTGGGTTGCACCGGATGTCGATAAGATGTCTGCTTGGCAGAAGAGAAGTAAATACACCGCAACGGCTTCTTTAAGAAAGACCTCGAAGAAGTTATCGGAGATCGCTGCGATGTTAGGTTATGAAGAAGATGCTAACTACTACGAAAGACTCTCCGATAAAGTAGCTAGAGCTTATGTCGATGTCTTCACGAATAAACACGGAAAACTGAAGAAGGAACAGTTCCAGACGGGTTATGTTTTACCGTTAGCTTTCCATATGTTCGATGAAGAAGAGACGAGAGAAGCAATGAAGAATCTTGTTGCGTTGATCAAGAAGAACAACTACTGCATCGGGACTGGTTTCCCTGGAACGGGACATATTCTTTATGTCTTAGCCGATAACGGCTATAGTGATGTTGCTTATAAGATGCTGCTCAACACGAAAGCTCCTTCTTGGCTTTATAACGTGTCGGTTGGCGGAACAACAATCTGGGAGAAGTTTGATGGGATGCTTCCAGATGGTACGGCCCGTAAGTCGACCGATGGTACAGGCAATATGATCTCGTTCAACCACTATGCTTCGGGCTCGGTCGGTAATTTCCTCTATACCCGTCTAGCTGGTCTTCGCATTGTGGAGCCTGGCTATAAGAAGTTCAAAGTCAAACCGGTCTTAGGCGGAGATATCACTTCCTGTGAGACTTCTACTCTGACTCCTTATGGAAGAATCAATATCCAGTGGAAGATTGTGAATAAGAAGTTCTATATCCATGTCGATGTTCCGATGACGACTTCGGCAGTCATTGAACTTCCCGATGGTCAGAGATTCAATCTCGACTATGGAAGTCACGAGATGTTCTGTAATCTCGCTTAATGTCTTTTATAAAGAGGAGAGAAGGTCAGCTTTCTTTCCTCTTTTTTCTGTTGCTTTTTCTTTTTTTAAGAACGGTAATAGTCTCCATGTTATGGATCATTACTTCTCTCGGTCTTCGGAAAAAAATAAATCTTTTGACTGCAATTTATGACATCAATGTCATAAATATTTTCATTGAAAAAAGTGAAGCAACTCTTGTTAAACACAAAAAGACGGCAAAATTAAAAATATTGCGCAAAAAGGAAAATAACACTAAAAGTACTGCGTTATTTATTTATTTGTTTTGACGTTTTATAAATATTTATGACATCAAAATGTCATAAATAATGTCATAAATAATGTCTTAAATGCTAAAATAGGGAAGGAGGTCAAAAAGCCATGATAGAAAAACTCATTTCTGAATGCTCTGATTACGATTTTAAAGAGGAGCTTGAAGAGAAAAAACCAAGAAGCTGGCTTAAGAGCGTATCAGCTTTTGCTAATGGCGTTGGGGGTTCTCTTTTCTTCGGCGTTGCTAACGATCATTCTATTATTGGCCTTTCAGATATCCAGCACGTTTCTGATAAAGTCTCTGAAGGAATTAATCAACGTATTGAGCCTAAACCTGTATATTTTCTTATCCCGCTGAAAGAAGAAGGAAAAGATATCCTTCAACTCAAAGTGAATCCTGGACAGTCGACCCCTTACTATTACAAGGCAGATGGTGTATGTGTTGCGTACGTTAGATCAGGAGACGAATCTATTGAAGCTCCTGTTAGTCTTTTGAGTGAACTTATCCTTCGCGGAAGCAATAGAACATTCGATTCCGTTGTTACTGGGCATCTTAAGAAGGATTTTTCGTTCGCTTATCTCCAAGCTAAATTCCTGCAACAAACTGGAACGCGTTTTGAAGAAAGAGACTTTGTTTCCTTTGGCATAGCCAATACAGGGGGAATGCTTACCAATGCTGGTTTGCTTCTTTCTGATCAACCGCCTTTCCGTAGCTGTCGTCTTATCGCCACACGTTGGAATGGCAATAGTAAAGTTAACGAAGAGGAAGCTTCCGACGATAAAGAATATCACGGCTCTATTTTGGAACAATTAGATAACGCTATTAACTTTTTCCATAATCATACAAAAGTTCATTGGCATAAAGTGAATGGGCAGACGATTTATCAACCGGAATACGATGAAGGTGCCGTTACAGAAGCCTTAGTCAATGCTGTTATCCATCGTGACTACAATAACCCTGGCGCCGAAGTCTGTTTGAATATCTACGATGATCGTATTGAAATCTCTTCTCCTGGTGGAATGTACTCTGGAGATAGAATTCCAGAGAAAGTAGATTTCCCAATGGAATCTTTAAGACGTAACCCTGTTATTGCGGATCTTTTCTGGCGCATGCGTCTGATGAATCAAAGAGGATCAGGCTTAGAGAATATTACCAACAAAACAAACACGCTCTTTGGTGATTCCGTTAACCACGTTCATTATCGTAGTACTGGTTCTTTCTTCATTGTTACAATTGAAAACGCCATGTCAAAGAAAAACACTGTTACGAAGGTTTCCAAAGGCATTCCTCTTTCGAAACGAGAATCTTCAATTATTCAAATGATGAAAGATAAGCCTTCTGTATCTATGAAAGATATGGCTAATGCATTGCATGTTTCGGAAAGAACAATTGCCAGAGACATTGAAAATTTGCAAAAACAGAAGATTGTCTCAAAGACAGGAAAGACAAGAGACATCAAGTGGATTGTTAAAGAATGAGAAAATATCAAAATTACCAAATAGACATGATATTGGCGGATTTTTAGAAGAATATAGATAAAATATCAAGAAAACACTATCAATAATTTTCATCGATTTGTTTTATGACATCAAAATGTCATAAAAAATGTCATGAATAATGTCATAAATGTCATGAATCGTGTCTCAAATCAAAAAGAGGTCGTCCCACAGCTGTGAGGCGACCCTTTTCGAAAGGAGAATAATCTTATTGAGTTACTTCTTTTCGGATTCGGGTAAATCGAGGAAGTCCCATCTTACCTGTTTCTCGATCTTGAAGATGTGAATGAGCTTAGCCATATCTTCATCGGTGATGTTGTTGAGGATCGGACGGTTACCAATGACGTTATAGATTTGGGCAGCTTTCTCAACGGTTTCAATAAGACCGAAGGTTTCATCTAAGGTCTTACCGGCACCATAGATGCCGTGGTTGGTCCATAAGACAATACGGAAATCATGCATCTTCTTCGCGGTGGCAACACCGATTTCATCGGTGCCGCAAAGCATCCAGGGAAGAACGCCGACACCTTCGGGGAAGACAACGATGCATTCGGTCGACATGGTCCAAAGGGTGTGGGAGAAAGACTTCTCATCGAGAGGATGAACATAGGTCATCGCTAAGATGTTGGTCGGATGGCAGTGCATGACAACGCGGTTTTCCGGATCAACGGCTAAACGGGCCATATGGGACATCAGGTGAGCCGGGAGTTCGGAAGTGAATCTTCCGCCGTCTTTATAGCCCCATAAGAGTTCTGCACAGTCTCCCTTTTCGGAGATGCGGAAGATACCGGTGTTGGTTTCCGGATCCGCTTCGACATTCTTGAAGTATTTTCCGGTACCGGTGACTAAGAAATATTTACCAGCTAAAGGACGGGCATCCAAAGAGGATTTCTGAATACCGGCAAAAGGAATCTTACGGATGACCTTTGTAATATCAAGATACTCTTTGACTTCCTCTTCTTTGAGAAGATAAGAGATGTTTCCACCATTTCTTTCGTCCCAGCCTAAGCGGTACATATTGGAAGCCGTCTTCTCGAATTCAATCAGAAACGGAGCTGTTAATATATCTTTCATTGTCGTTTTTCCTTTTACTTTCTCGAAGGAGCGATTTCCTTTTCGTAACGCATCGCTTCTTCGTAATAGTTTTCATCCATACCTTGTCTTCTTAAGTATTCATTCCAGACATCAGAGAAGGGTAACATCTTGACTCTTTCCTGCATCACTAAGAGTTTGGTGAAGTTCGCTTCGTTCTGAAGCTTAGCCAGTTCTTCATTCGGTAAGGTAGCAGCGTAGAGGAGAGCTTTCTCCATGCTTCTTTCGCCGGTGACCCAGGCGGCGATACGGTTGATCGAGGCATCAAAGTAATCAAGACCGATAACCACCTTATCTTCCGCATGGTTGCGGATGATCTCTTTAGCGACTTCTTTTAATTCATCATCGAATAAAACGACATGGTCGGAATCCCATCTTACCGGACGGGAGATATGTAAAGCGACCTTGTCATAGAAGCAGAGCATCGAAGAGATCTTATCGGATACGACTTCGGTCGGATGATAATGCCCCATATCCATCAAGCAGGTGATGTGACGGGTAGCGGCATAGTTCTGGCAGAATTCGCTGGAACCTACCGTCATCGACTCTAAACCGATACCGAAGACCTTGGATTCCAGAGTAGGCATGACATACTTCGGATCCCAATCTTTATCCGCAAGCATCTCATCGAGAGAGTCGCGATAGCGAAGACGCGGAGAAAGACGATCGGCCGGGATATCCTTGTAGCCATCCGGAATCCAGATATTCATCATGCAGGGCTTTCCGAAAGCTTTTCCTAATTCGCTGGAGATCTCTAAGCATCTCTTGCCGTGTTCGATCCAGAAATGACGGATCTTTTCATCGGGACTAGAGAGAGTGAGGTTGTTCTTGACGTTCTTATGGGAGAAGAAAGTAGGGTTGAAGTCGATACCATCGAGTCCTAATCCTTTGACGAAGTCGACCCAGGGCCGGAAGTATTCAAAGGTATAGGCATCCCGATCCACCTTTTCGGCATCTTTTCCTAAGATGGCATAGGAAGCATGGAGATTGAGTCTCTTCTTTCCCGGCATCAGTGAGACGGCTTCTTTGATATCGGACATCAGTTCGTCTTTGCCTGTTGCCCGATAGGGGTAATTGCCGGTCGTCTGAATTCCCCCGTCTAGCGAGGTGACACCTTCAAAACCTAAGACATCATCGCCCTGCCAGCAATGGACGGAAATCGGAATCCGCATGACTTTCGTCATCGCTTCTTCGGTGTCGACACCGAAAGCAGCGAATTCTTCTTTTGCTCTCTGATAATTCTCTTCTATAGACATAAGCTATCCTCCTATTGTTTGATACCGACACGGCTGAGGAACTTCCCGTATTCTTTGTCCCAGAACGCTTTCTGGGACGGAAGATATCTCCGGCTATCGATAGAAGCAGAGATATCTTTTCTTCCTTTTTGGACAGAGGTTACCTCTCTCAAGGCAAGAAACTGCGCTAAGCTGTTGCCTAAGACGGTCGCTTCACTCGAACCGGTGATCACTTCTAAGCCACAGGCATCGGCGGTGTATTGATTGAGGACGGATGCTTGATTTCCTCCGCCGACTACCAGCAAAGAGGAGAAGTGAACCCCGGTCAGTTTCATCAGCTTCTCCATCAGGTTCCGATAGCTTAAGGCCATCGAACGATAGATGACTTTCATCATCTCTCCTGGTGTAGAAGGTACTGCCTGAGAAGTCTCTCTGCAATATTTTTCAATCTTGGAGAGCATCTTTCCCGGAGTCTCGAACAGCGGGTTATTGATGTCGAGGAAGCAATCGACTTCGCTCGCCTCTTTGACTAAGGGAGCAATCTCCGAAACTTTGATCTCGTTTCCTCTTTCCTTGTAGTCGTTTCTCACTTCGTTGATGAGGAACATTCCCATCGTGTTCTTGAGGAAGCGGATTGTGGAATGATAGCCGATTTCATTGGTGAAGTTATCTTCTCGGCTTTCCTCATTGATGATGGGATGATTTAATTCCGTTCCGATCAATGACCAGGTTCCAGAGGAGAGATAAGCGAATTCTCCCTGTCCGTTTGCGCCTAAGACAGCGCTCCCGGTATCGTGGGTAGCAACGGCGAGAACGGCAACCTCATGGGAGATATTCTTCGGCAGGAATTCTTTCTTGAGGTTTCCGTATTTCTCTCCGGGAAGAATGGTTTTCGGGAAGATCCTTTCGGGAACATGGATAGCATCTAACAGATCTTTGGATAACCTCTTTTCGTCTCGGAGGTATAGAGAAGTTGTAGAAGCGTTCGTCTCTTCTAATCTCGCTTCTCCGGTTAAGAAGTATGCAATCAGATCCGGAATCATCAGGAAGGTATCGACTTCGTTCCAATCCCTTTTCTCGCTGGCTAACTGATAGATGGTATTGAAGTGAAGGTTCTGGATTCCGCAGAGAGAATAGATCTTCGGAAAAGGAATCTTATCCAGTACCTCTTTCTGGGAAGCAAAGGTTCTTTTATCGCGGTAACAGGCAGGATCCTGAACGAGCTTCCCCTCTTTCAGGAATCCGTAATCTACGGCCCAGGTATCGATGCCGATGGAGACGATATCCGGATTCTTCTCTAAGGCTTTTCGGATGCCTTCAATAACGTTCTTGAGAAGATAGGAAAAGTCCCAGCGCAGAACTCCGGCTTCATCTTCGTAGACGCGGTTAGCAAACCGGGCGTTTTCTTCGTAGGAGAAGCGGTGGTTTTCATGGCTTACGGTCATGACTCTTCCACTGGTTGCTCCCAGATCGACAGATATGACTTTCATAAGGCTTTTCTCTTCTTTTCGCTGCTTTACTATAGCATTCTTGAGTGCCTTTTTCTGCAATTGGTCATAAGGTTGGAAAAACAATATCCGCCATTTGTCCTTTACTCAGAAACGAACACAAATAATCACAATTTGCAGGCTATATCAACTATCGGCAGAAAATGTAACCCCTTTAGTTGCTTGCTTGTTTTTGTTTCTGCAAAGGAAAAGAATGCCAACCGTCATTTGGAACCAGAGGACGAAGTTCCCTTGCCCTTGGAATCCTTTCGCCGAGAATCCTCCGGGAAACCGTTTTTCCTTTCCCCGCCCTTTCCTAGGCCCCTTCCCTTGTTTATAATCTCTGTGTTTTCTTCCGGGAGGCTTCCCGGAAAAGGGAAACGGAAAGGGAAAAGCAAAATGGTCAGCATGGATATCGGGGACAGAGTCCCTTCCGATCTGATTCTCAACCTCAACAGCGAAGCAAAGGAGAGAGCCCTTAGGGGCGAGAAGGTCATCAATGGCACAATCGGCATGATGCATCTGGACGACGGGAAGCTCCCTCTTTCGGCTCTGATCCGTTCGACGATTGCCCGCCATACGGAGGACTCTGACTTCGAGTACTCTTCTGTCCCTGGGGAAGCCCTCTACCGCGAGGGACTTCTGGAATGGTTCTTCCCGGACGTCTTCGAAAAGGAAAAGGAGGAAGGTAGAGTCAAAACCATCGCCACTCCGGGCGGAACCGGAGCCATCACGTTGGCCCTGAAGGAGTTTGCCTCACTTTCTTCTCCGGCGGTCCTACTTCCTAAGCTCGGTTGGCCGAACTATCCAAGCCAGGTCTCCTCCTTCCTGGGAGAGCCCTGTTATTACGATAACTACGATGAGGAGGGGCATTTCTCCTTCCCTCAGCTGAAGGAGAGGCTGGATTCTCTTTTCCGTGAGGGGAAGGAGAACGTCCTTCTCGTCCTCAACGATCCCTGTCAGAATCCGACCGGCTACTGCCTCTCTTCCGAGGAATGGGAAAACATGGTTTCTCTCCTCTCCTCCTATCGGGGAAAGGTAAGGCTGTTGCTAGATATCGCCTATTTCGACTTCGCTTCCGAGGAATCTAAGGCTGCTATCGCTTCCTCCCTTGTGGCGTTATGCAAAGCCGTTCCGGTTTATGTCGCGATGTCGTTCTCGAAGACTTTCTCTTTCTACGGGTTAAGAATCGGTGCTCTTTCGATTCTTGCACCTACTTCGAAACAGGCGGAAGAGATTTTCGACGGCTTCAAAAAAGGAGCCAGAGCTCTCTGGAGCACTTCGAACCATATGGCGATGAACGCCATCGCGGATCTCCTCTCCCACGGGAACACGAGAGAGGAACTGAAGAGGGAGGTCGCTCTCAACCGGGACATTGTCCATAAGAGGGCGTCTCTTTTCCTAGAAGAGGCGAAAGAATGCGGGTTAAAAGTCTATCCCTACCGCTTCGGTTTCTTCTGTTCCCTCCCCTGTGAGGATGCCGTCGTCCTCTGTCAGAGGCTGAAGGAGAAGGGAATCTACCTCGCTCCAGTCTCGACCAAGGTGCTCCGCCTTGCTTTCTGCTGTCTTCCGACCGATCAGATCAAGGGCTTGGCGAAGCGAATCCGAGAAGCGGAGGAAAAGGATTCTTAAAGCAACCCATCTTTAAATAAATAAGCTGGCAAAGGAATATTGTCTTTTCTTATTCCTTTTTCTAGCTTCCTTTTAGAATCCAATCGGATTCTGCTTTCTGCTTGCTGAAAAAGGCTGTAGCTGAACTATGAAAAGAAAGAGATGAGGTTCTTTCGTTCCTTCCTTTCAGCAACTGGTTTCTTATCGCCAATGAGCCAGGTCAGGTAATCTGCCTTTCTGAAAATGTGTTTTGCACAAAATCGTGTTTGCAAAATACGGAAACCATCTTATCGGTCTTTCAGAGAGTTCCTGTCCTTCAGGAAACGGAAGAGGTTGAGATGGAGGATTCCATCCTCATCATAGAGGCCTGTTCCGGATATCTTGGTGATGAGGACTTTCTTGAAGCCGCCACCGAGCAGGAGGAGAGGTTTTCTCTCCTGGTCCATCTTGTCTTTGTCTTGGATGTAGAGAGCAGACTGGATGTAGACTTTCCTTCCCCCGTCGTCCGCCACGAAGTCGATCTCGTAGTTCCTCCGTTCTGTCTTCCCGTTTGCCTGACTATAGGAAGCGATGTTTCCGACACTCACCTTGTATCCGCGGGAGATGAGCTCATTGTAAATGACGTTTTCCATGTAGTGCGGTTCCTGATCGCAGTCGGTGAAGTTAGTTGCCGCGTTCCGGAGTCCGAGATCTTCGAAATAGTACTTCGAACTGGCCCCCAGTCTCTCTTTTCCGCGCAGGTTGTATCTCTCCGCCTCTGACAGGAGAAATGCGTCCTTGAGGTGGTCGATGTAATTCTTGATGGTTTCCGGAGCGATGCGGAAGCCTTCCTTGGATCGGAGGGTGTTGGAAATGATGGTCGGATTGACGCTTGAGCCGACCACAGATGCCAAGTAGCGAGTGAGCTTCTCCAGGGATGCTTCGCCTCTGAGCGAGTAGCGGTCGACGATGTCCTTGAGGTAGGTGGTTGAGAAGACGCTTTGGAGGTAATTTCTCTTTCCGGGGATATCCGAGATGGTGGAGACTCTCGGCAGTCCTCCATAGAGGTAATACTGCTGCCAGAGATCAAGATCGTCTCCTTCTCCCTCATGTGCCGAAAGAAACTCTGCGTAGGTCAAAGGATGCATGGGAATCTGCCAGTCCCTTCCACGGAACTCTGTGGCAATGTCACTGCTGAGAAGATGGGAGTTGCTTCCGGTAACGAATACCTCCACCTCCTTATGAGAAGAAAGAAGGCCGTTGAGGACGTCATAGAAAGTGATGACCGGTTTTGAACCATCGGCGGTCTTCAAACCTTGGAAGGCGGGATTTTCCACCGGTTCACAGTTCTGGATTTCGTCAAGGAAGAGGAAAGCCGGTCCGTCCTTAGGGAGGATTGTCCTAAGCCTCTCGCCAAGCCGGATGGGGTTCCGGAGAACGGCGGAGGTATCATCCGAGAGGTCGATTCGGAAGATTCTCTCTTTCGGAATTCCGTGCTCCAGCAGCCAGTCGGTGAAAAGCGGGTCCAATAGGTAGGACTTCCCAGACCTTCTAGGCCCGGTAATTACCTTGATCATCCCGTTCCCGATCGACTTCCGGAGTTCTTCTATGTATGAGTCTCGCTTGATGTTCATATGTTATTCCTATCTTATAAAAATATGTTTCCCACAAAAAACTAAGATAAGTATATCACAGAAATCATTAGAAATGTGTGAAACACAAAAAAATAAGCCTGTAATCGGCAACAATCCGGATAACTGTTCAGCTGTTAGCATTTCTTAAACAATGAAGTGATGGGGAAAGGGACGAAGATTTCTCACGAGAAGAGGACCAGCGAACCTTTCCTATCCTTGTTCTGCTTTTGAAAGATAGAGACATACTTTCGATGAAGAAATATCCCTATGGCGTTTCCCATAGAAGGGGTCTCAGAATTCTATCCACTCATCAAAATAGAGGAGCCGTTTGGCTCCTCTATCGCTTTCTTATCTTCCCCGTATCTCCGTTATTTCGAACTCGTACCCGGTGTTCATGTCATATTCCTCGCTTCCGCACTTAGGGCATTTACCGTGGTTTGGAACAATGACGAACTCATTGTTGCAGTTCCGGCAGACTCCTTTGGCGGGGAGGTAATCGATGGCGAGTTTACATTGTTTCAGATGCTCGCTTTCCTCGATGGCGGCTGGCCAACATTCAAGCATATACCGGGGGACAATTCCGGTCGCTTCTCCGACTTGAAGAGTCACGGAAGAAACTTCGGTTAAGTGATTTTCCTTCATGAAAGCTTCGACGGTATCGACGAGTTCAACGGCATAGGCTAATTCATGCATAGAGATTAATCGTGCTTGAAAGCATTTGCCGCGATCTTGATACCGCGCTTCAGGGTATAGCCAACGGCTTTGGGCATCATCTTGTTGTAGTTATCGGCATAGATAGAAGTGCGTTTGATTAGGTGTGCAGCATCAAACTTACACTGTAAGACACACTGTCCGCATCCGACACACATATTGGGATCGACAACGGCTTTACCGCATTTAAGACAACGGGAAGTCTCTTTCTTAATCTGTTCTTCGCTTAAGATACCGCGGTTATCTTTATAAGAAGAGCTATCGATCGGAGCGATCGGTTTTGCGATCTGTCTCGGTTCTTTATCAAAGCCGGAGAAATCGACATTCTCGGTATCTAATCCCTTGTAGATTCTTCTATCTCGACCTGCATCCAATAACTGACCAGGTTGGACATAACGGTGAAGAGAGATAGCGGCCTGATGACCATCGGCGATGGCGTTGATACAGAAGGAAGGACCTCTGTAACAATCGCCACCGACAAAGATATCGGGTTCGGCGGTCTGATAGGTGAAGGAATCAGCTTCGACCGTATGTCTCTTGGTGAAGGTGACATCGGTTCCATCGAATAAGTGACCGTAATCAAAGGCTTGACCGATTGCTTCTAAGACGGTGACACAATCCTGATGCGTAGTCTTCGTTTCATCGTAAGCCGGATTGAATCTTCCATTTTCGTCTTTGACTCTGGTGCAGGCTTTGAAGTTGATACCGGTTAAAACATGATTCTCATCATAGTCGAAGGATAAAGGTCCCCAAGAGTTATGAATCGAGATACCCTCATTTTCCGCTTCCTCAATCTCTTCGGCCGAAGAAGGCATCTCTTCTCTCTTTTCAAGGCAGTAGAGCTCTACTTTAGAAGCTCCCTGACGTAAAGCGGTTCTTGCAACATCGATTGCGACATTACCACCACCGACAACAACAACCGTACCAGTAAGCTTCTTACCTCTACCTAAGTTAACGTCTCTTAAGAAGTCGATACCACCGATGATCTCGGGGTTCTCTTCGTTCTCTAAACCGAGCTTTCTTGATTTCTGCGCGCCGATAGCGACATAGAAACCTTTAAAACCTTCTTTGCGTAATTCCGGAATGGTGATATCTTTACCGACTTCGACACCGGTCTTGAATTTGACCCCCATGGTAGCAAGGATATCGATCTCGGCATCGACGACATCCTTCTCCAGACGGAAAGAAGGAATACCGAAGGTCATCATACCGCCAAGCTTGTTCTCTTTCTCAAAGACGGTGACATCGTATCCATCCTGAGCTAAGAAGTAAGCGCAGGATAAACCGGCGGGACCTCCGCCGATGATCGCAATCTTCTTCTCTTCGTAGATATGCTGATCGGTATAGGTATGCTTTCTTCCGGGGATAGATCTTGTCTCTGGATTTAAATCACGCTGAGCGACGAACTTCTTGATATCGTCGATCGCAATCGGCTGATCGAAGCACCCTCTGGTGCAGTGCTGTTCGCAAGGATGGTTGCAGATACGTCCACACACCGCCGGGAAGGGGTTCTCGGTCTTGATAAGATCCAGAGCTTCTCCGTATCTACCTTCACTAGCCATACGGATATAACCCTGAACGGAGATATGGGCAGGGCAATAGGTCTTACAAGGTGCGGTACCGGTTTCTTCTATGACATCTTCTCTGTTGAAACGGTAATCCGGGTTCATCATCGCTCTGGCAACCGTGTTCTTGGATAAGGAATGGGTCGTAGCAATCTTGATCGGTGTTTTGTTTGGAATCTTGGTAGAGAGTTTGATTGCGTTGACCGGGCAGTTCTCCATGCACTTACCGCAGGCGACGCAGTTGTTGGCGTTGATTTCACAGCGGTAGTTAGAGGCGACGGCATCGGTCGTCTTGAATTCTTCGACCGGTCTTAAACCATAGCATGCGCAACCGCAGCAATCGCAGATAGCGGTGGTGTTACCGTCTTTTAAGGATTCCAGGTTCGGGATGCAGTGCATCAAACCTTCGTCTTCGCATTTCTCGAGTAACTCTTTGGTCTGTTCCTTGGTAAGAGGTTTATCTTTGCCGGTTCTTACCATGAACCTAGCCGCGTTACCGAGTTTGACACAGCGGTCTTGCGCCATATGTCCACAGCCATCTCCCATGGCGGAACGGGTGGTTCTGCAGGAGCAGGCACCGACGGAGAAGTAATCGTATTTATCAAGATACCAGTCGAGGTTATCTCTATCATCCACGGGTTCTCCTTTCGGAAGCGCTCTTGGAATCGGGATGACTCTCATTAAGCCATAACCTTCCGGAATCATTTTACCCATGGACCCTAAACGGTCATGGGTGTATTGGTTGAAGGCTCTCATGACTTCGGGATGGGTCTTGGCGTTTTCACTGACGACCATCAACTCTAAGATACCAGGAGCATAGATAGGAAGAAGGTATTCGTAATGTTCTTCGATTCCGTCATGGGCTGGGATCAAGTCGACACGTAAGCAACCGAGTTCGCCTAAGTGGTTACCGGTTTTACGGACTTTTTCGATATCCCATCCGAGTTTCTCTTTGACATAGGAGTCGGTCCTTACTTTACGGACTCCTAAAGAAAGAAGGAAGGTAGCTTCTTCATCGGAAACCGAGCCTGCTAAGGAATAGTATTCCGGAGCATTGGCATCGATTTTATTCAGCATGCCGGTGGGGCCACCAATCATCTTCGCTACTTTGACAATCAAAGGACGTAAAGGTTTATCGCCATCCGCTATCGGTTTTCCTTCCCAGAGGATGGGTTGATTCTTTTCTGCCATGTTTCATTTCTCTCCAATTTCCTTGTCGACACTACATAGTAAGAAGAAAGAAGTTATCTTCCTCCGTTATATTCTTCGTTATAGATCAAAGTGAGTTTGGTACCGCTGATCGTCAGATACAGCGTTACCGACTTATTTCCATAAGGGCAGAAGAAAGCATTGGAACGATAGATTCTTCCGTCTTTGCCTTGGATTTCACACTGCACGGTATGTTCTCCTTTGGAAATCTCAAGGACGGCTTTTTCCTGATCGGCTTTCATTTCACCGAATTCATTAGAATCCAAGGTGATTGTAGCATCGACCGGTTTACCGAAGGAACCGGGACGCCGAATAATTGTAAGGGCTCTCATATATATTGATTTTACCACGATATCGGACATTCTGTTTGCTATTTCAGATATTGCCAACCTAACTTAGGACAGACTAGGAACAAATGTTTGGAATAAGAAAAAAGCGGATGGGATTGCCATCCGCAAAAGAACCATATTCAGCAAAATTGTAGAATTCTACATAATTTTGGAATAGAGAGGCCATTTGTTTCATGGCCCCAGGAATCCAGTACTTTCTTGAGGGTCTTCAGATTCTTCCTGTAGGTATCCGCTCCAATACCATGAACAAATTTGTTCTTCCCACTTTCTAGAATGGGAAGAATCTTTCTAGCTTCCTCTTTTCTTTCTGGAGTCCAACATTTGAATGCAGATAGAGAGTAAACACCCTCGCCATCATAGTATTCTCCACAGAGTGGATTTTCTTTCAGAGATTGAATCATCTTCGGAAAAGCAACGTCAGGAATAAATCCTTGCCTTATCAAGTAGCAGATATCTTTGATAGTAAGCTCATTTTCCGTCTTTAAAAGAATTTCTCGGTTTTCTGCGGCTAAAGGGTCTTCTTCCACAGCCTTCCAAGAAGGTAGTGGCTCGTGACATTGTTCGGCTAGATTCTTTTTCTTTTTCATTCTTTCTTTCTCGTACTATTCCTTTATAAACCGCAACAGAAAATCGGTGATTCCGATAATGGTGAAGCCGTTAGCATCTCTCATTTCAGGAATCGATTTATTGATGACGACGATTTTTTGAATTTGGTCGTTCAAAGCAATATAGGGCTTTAATTCTCTTTTCCTCGTTTCTTCACTAGAGATATCTTTGGCAATCTGCAGGTAATACATTCGAGGCCCTTTCGTCGCTAAGAAATCGATCTCATAGGTCTTTCGAACGCTTTCTTTGTCCTTATTCTTTTCGATTTTGTCGTAGGTTCCCACATTGACTGTGTATCTGTGATAAAGCAGTTCATTAAAGACGATATTTTCTAACATCTGACCTTCGTCCGGAAAAGCAAAATTGAGTCTTGCATTACGTAAGCCAGTATCGACAAAATAGTATTTTTTCAACGAGGAGATGATGTTCTTTCCTTTTACATCATAACGATTGGCTTCCCGGATGAGATGAGAGTCCTTAAAAGCATTGATATAGCTATTTACTGTATTAGCATCGATACTGTTTTTTGTTTTGGTCCGATAAGCATCTTTGAGTTTCTTTGCATTGATCAAGGTTCCAACACAAGTGGCTAAGATGTTGCAGAGTTCGTCTAACGCTTCGGACTTACGGAATTTATATCTTTCGATAATATCTTTAAAATAGGTAGTCTCAAAAAGGGAAATCAAGTATTCTCTTTTCTCTTCATCGGTATCTTTTAGAACGGCAAGAGGCATACCTCCATATATCATATAATCATTCAGAGCGTCATCCTTGTCCCCTTTTTTGTAATTATAGAATTCTTCAAAAGAGAGAGGAGCGATATTGATGTTTGTCGCTTTGTCCCGGAATTCCGTCTGAACATCGGTGGAGAGCATTTTTGAATTGCTCCCAGTAACATATAAGTCGATATATTTTTTCTTGGATATACTCAAAACGATCTTGGCAAAAGTAATCGTGTTTTCATCCTTCTCTTTGGCAAGTACATGCTTACCACCGGTTAAGGCTGGATTAAGAATTGGATAGACGTTCTGTATCTCATCGATAAAGATATAGTTCATCTCTTTGGGATCGCATATCTTGAGAACATGATCGTAGAGTGCAATAGGATCGTAATAAGAAAAGTTCTCTTCTTCATCGAGATCAATGACATGTATGTTCTCCTCTTTTATGCCTTGATCTAATAGATATTTCTTATATATCTCCGTCAGCAAATAGGATTTACCGCATCTTCTTATCCCGGTAATCACTTTTGGAAAGCCGTTCCCTCTGGATTTGATAAGCTTGTTTAAGTAAACGTTTCTCTCAATCATACTAATCACCATTTATGTAGAATTCTACATATTTACTGATTAGATTATATCAATCCTAGAGGCATAACGTCAACAATATATTCATAAAACATGTAGAATTCTACATATTTTATGAACAGAACTGTTCTGTGTTACTGCTTCATTTGCTATCAATAATATATGGTGGCAGAATTGAAAGAGATGGCAAACGCTAATTTCAATAATATCGATGAATTCATCGATGGTTTCACCAAGACGGATGCTTATGCCGTAAGTCTATATGATGGCATAATCTGGGGAATGGAATTTACCTATCATGGTAAATTTTATCGAGTGACAAGAGATCAGAGTGCGGATGATGAAACTTATGCTCTGATCTGCAAAAAGTTCCATAAACCGGTAAAACACTATATCGAGGTCTATCGTCTTCTCTGCGAAAATCATGGTGGAGACTACGAACTGACCCCAGATATCTATCTCGGTCTTTATGATGATGTGAATGATCTCTTGGATCATTGCATCATTGATGGGAAGACACTTCGGGAGATCATACCTTCCGAAGAAAC
>Ga0256406_1002999_pt1 | contig 22160 bp, 15 predicted proteins | sample RumenRJG_03DNA_FD_185986 | JGI IMG/M metagenome (GOLD analysis project Ga0256406, IMG submission 185986) | Bovine rumen microbial communities from Lethbridge, Alberta, Canada - RJG_03 | ecosystem: Host-associated > Mammals > Digestive system > Stomach > Rumen | place: Canada: Alberta | collected... | reverse complement strand
GGTGTCGGCGGCCTCCTTCAGCGCGGTGTAGGTGCATCCGTGCTCATGGGGGCTGCCGTTGACCAACAGCACCTTCATATTATGCGATCCCTCCGTTCCCTCTGCGATCCTGTCCGGCAGCCTTTCATCCGCACCGTCATCAGACGAACGCATGTGCCAGTTCGGCGGCCTTGGCGGGCCATCCGGCCTTGTCAGCGTCGGACATCTCCATCACGTTCCCGGCGAGGACCTTCCCCACGACGTTCCAGTTCAGGAGGTCGCAGGATTTCTCGATGGGGTCCACCAGGCACTCGAAGGTGTCCTCCTCATCATCCCCGGCCGCGGCTATGATGCCGACCTTCTTCTCGCCCACGTCGAAGCCGAGCCCGCTGTAGCAGTACATCCTGTCCATGATGAGCTTGAGGTTGGCGGTCATGGAGAACCAGAAGACCGGCGAGGAGAAGATCACGCCGTCGGCGCGCCTGATGTCCTCGGCGATGGGGTTGAAGTCGTCCTTCTGGATGCAGGGCTTGCCGCCGGCGCGGTAGCAGGCGTTGCATTCCTTGCAGTCGCGGATGTTCAGGCTGAACATGTTGTACCTGCGCACCTCGATCCCGAGCTTCGCGGCCTCCTTCTCGAAGGCGTCGATCATCGAAGCGGTGTTACCCCGGGGACGGGGGCTGCCGTTGAGGATCACGATATATGTCATCGTCCTCCCCTCCGTTTTCCGGGATACATAAACGTTCGCATGCGGCAGGCGGAAGGCGCGTGGCAGGCACATACGGGGAGGGGAACGTTTCCCGGCGGAAACCGTCCGTATTTATAGGTGCGCGCAGGTCAGCCGGCCCATGAGCAAACTGTCCGGATACTTCCATCCGACCGAATCGGACCCGAGGAAGCTCCTGATCACCTTCATCGGGGCGTTCGTCGGCATCGCGGTCACCGCCTGGGCCGACCTCGAGTACAACGACCCATATCTCGTGACGTCGTTCGGCGCCACCGCCGTCCTGGTCTTCGCGGTCCCCGACGGCCCGCTGTCCAAGCCCAAGAACGTCTTCTTCGGTCATCTCTTCTCCGCGTTCATCGGCGCCGCCTGCGTGATCCTCATGGGCGTCGAGTGGTATTCAATCGCGGCGGCCGTTGCGATCGCCATAACCGTGATGGTCTGCACGGACACCATCCACCCGCCCGGCGGCGCCACCGCCCTGACCATGGTCTTCAGCAACTACGACTCCCTCTGGTACATCATAAGGCCCGTCATGATCGGCATAGTGTTCCTGATGATCGTCGGGTACGTCTGCAGGAGGGCGCGCCTCTGGTGCGACGCCCATCCCCCGGAGGCCGCCGATTGAGCGGCCCGGTGCTGCTGCTGATTGATGTCCAGCGGGGATTCGTCTCAGCGAGGACGGAGCACGCCGTACCGCGTATCAGGGACCTGCTGGACTGCCCGTTCGGGACGGTCGTGGCCACCAGGTTCGTCAACGTTCCTGGGTCCCCGTACCGGGAGCTCATGGGCTGGACCGGCATGTCCTCCCCGCCCGACACCGACCTCCTGGATTTCGTGGAGGAGAGGGCAGATGCGGTCATCGAGAAGCACCTTTACACAGCGGTCGGGGGCAGGCTGCTGGCACTCCTGCAGGAGCGCGGGGCGGGAACGGTTTACATAGCCGGGTTCGACACCGACTGCTGCATCCTGAAGAATGCTGAGGACCTGTTCGAGAGGGGGATCCCCTGCAGGGTCCTCATGCATTACACGGCCTCCAACGGCGGCCCGGCCAGCGAGGATGCGGCCAGGACGGTGCTGATGCGCTCTATAGGCAGCGCAGGCGTCATAGACGGTCCGATAGGCCCGTCCGACATATGAGCCAGCCACCCTGATCCAGAGCGGACGGGGCGTGCGTGCCCGGAAAACACTGCCGCGATGGATGAAAACAGCGATCGAGTGGGGCTGCCCGGATTTGAACCGGGGTCAATAGGTCCCGAACCTACAAGGATACCAAGCTACCCCACAGCCCCATAGCCACGGGTTGAACACTCGGATTCGCTCGTCTGATAAAAGCATTTGCTTCGGTCGAGGGAGAATCCGCATGTCTGCGTGCACGATGTACGTTGATTGACGTATTTCTGGCGGGAACAGTGTTTTTCAGACTGGCACCTTTTTATAACAAATGAACGTGGGGATTCGTCGGTTATGAAGGGAATAATAATGGCGGCCGGCAGGGGCACCCGTCTCTATCCGGCCAGCCAGCACATCTCGAAGATACTCCTGCCGATCTACGATAAACCGATGATCTACTATCCGCTGTCTGCGCTGATGAGCGCGGGGATAACCGAGATCCTGGTGATCGTCAGCAAGGACGACAGGGCATATTTCAAACGGCTCCTCGGCGATGGGTCCCAGTTCGGGATCGAGATAAAGTTCGCGGTCCAGAAGACGAGGTGCGGCATCGCCGACGCTTTCCTCTTGGCCGAGAAGTTCATCGGAGGAGGGAATGTGGCCCTTGCCCTCGGCGACAACATCTTCTGCGGGGACGAGATGGACGAGCTCCTGGCCGAGGCGATGTCCAACGACGGCGCCACGATATTCTGCAAGAAAGTGGAGGACCCTGAGAGGTTCGGGGTAGCGGAATTCGATGCCGACGGCAGGGTTGTATCCATAGAGGAGAAGCCCAGGGAGCCGAAATCGGACATGGCCGTGACCGGGCTGTACTTCTACGACAGGGATGCAGTGAAGTACGCCAAGCAGCTGAAGCCGTCACAGCGCGGAGAGCTCGAGATAACCGATCTGAACAGGCTCTACATGCAGGCTGGGAAGCTTCGCGCGATCCCTCTGCCGGACGAGGTCACATGGGCGGACGCTGGAACATTCGATACTATGCTGGCCGCCGGAAACTACGTCCACGATGCGGAGAAGAACGGGCGCGCATTGGTCGGATGCCCGGAGCAGGTCGCCCTCAGCAGGGGCTATATCACCAAGAAGCAGCTCCTCCACTGGGTCTCCAGGTTCAAGGAGACCTCCTACTACAGCTTCCTCAAAGACCTGGCGCTCTCGGAGCGACCTGAATGGACGGCCGTCCGCAGGCGGTTGGGATCGAAGATGCAGAAGCAGTCGCATTCGACATCTTCGGAACGCTGATAGCCAGGCCGTTCCTGGATCCGAAGGACCTGTTCTCCTATTTGGAGGATGAGCATGGGCGGCCCGGATTCGCGGCCGCCCGCAGGGAAGCGGAGAAGGAGGCGCGCCGTTCCGACCGCGAGACGGACATCGGCGGGATCTACGCCTGCATGGATACAGCATATGCGGACATGCGCGCGGCGGAAACCGAGGCGGAGATATCTCTTGCCTTCCCCGATCCGGATGCCAAGGATTTATTCGAGAGGGCGAAGCTGCTCGGGAAGAGGATCGTCCTCGTATCTGACATGTATCTCAGGTCTGATGACCTCAGAGGGATCCTCGAGAGATGCGGCTACTCCGGGTGGGAGAGGATCCTCGTCTCCTGCGAGGAGAAGGTCTCAAAGCACAGGGGGCTATGGAAGAGAGCCCTGGACTATCTGGGTCTTCCGCCCGAAAAGGTCATAGCCGTGGGCGACAGCAGGTCGTCCGATTTCGAAGTCCCTTCCGCCCTCGGCATACGCGCGTTCCGCTGGGCGCCCATGACCGAGAGGTACTTGATGTCCCATCGTGTTGAGGCCCGTTTCGCGCGCTCGAACCCAGGATGGCAGGCATCGGCCCTGGCCGCCATGGACATGCTCATGGACTCCCGTGCCGATGCGGACGAGGTTTATTGGCACAGGGTATCGCGCAGGTTCGGCGGCCCTATGTGCATCGTGTTCGCCAGGTTCGTCGAGGACAGCACGCAGGGCGCGGACGAGCTGCTGTTCCTGTCCCGCGACGGATACATGCCTATGCGCGTCTGGGAGCGGCTGTACGGTGGAAGGGAGCACGTGTACCTGCGCTCCTCGAGGATGATAGCCAAGATATTCGGGTCGGCCGACTTCGGAGACAGGGACACCGTTCTGTCCATGATGGAGTACATGAGGCGCGCAGGCATCGGTTGCGCCTGCGAGGCATCCGACAGGCAATGGAGGTTATTCGCCGCCGAGCACAGGGGAGAGATGGAAAGGATATCGGCGGAGGGCCGCAGGAGGTATGCTTCATATGTTTCGGCGGCGGCCGGGTCGCCGGCCCGGGCCGCTGCGATCGATGCGACCACGAAGAAGTTCACGTCCCAGAAGGATCTGTCGATGTATATGACGGACACCGAGCTGACCGGATGCTACTACTCAGTGACCGCTTCCGGAGGGCCTCCGCATGCCGCATATGCGGACCGTTCCCGTCAGCATCTGTCATCATCTTATGTGAATCTGGCAGAATTCTTCATGGAGAGCGGAGAGCCTGCGCTGGCCGATATAGATGCGGATGGGAAGCCCGTCCTGGCCTGCAGCAGACATGATCCGGTATCCGTCAGAGAGAGGGCGCATCAGCAGATTGAGGCCGGGATTCTGGAGTGCGCAGGCGTCTGGAAGGAGATATTCGGCGGGCGCATCCCGCGCATACGTTCAGACATCATGGACGCATGGATGGATGTCCTGATGTCGGAAGAGCGGGGAAATGACCCAGATACACTGTCGGGCATTAAATGGGCGGTAGATACGAGGCACAGGCTCGCCCGCCATCTGATAATACGCTGGAGCGATGTTCCGGGACTGGTACTTTACAATGCGGCATCGAAGGCGCTATCGGCTGTGTCTGGCCGGAAGCGCGACAGGAAGGACCGCAGGCGAAAAGATATAACGAAACGATGTTAGATAATTATTATATACTGGCCATATGTTGTCGTCTAAATCAAGCGCAGGGATGAACATGGCTCGCAAGATGGATTTCGCCACTGACTCTCTCAATGAGATGTCCTCAGAGGTTTCTGGTTTCGTTGATGACCTTGCCGAGGCCATTGTGTCGGAGACCGGTCTCAAGAGGAAATATCAGCACATCCTCGTATGCGGCATGGGCGCGTCCGCCATCGGAGGCAGGATATTCGCGGATTCCATGTATTACCAGTCCCATGTTTCCGTAGATATGGCCAAGACCATGTCCCTGCCGACCTGGGTAGATCGCAATACCCTTTTCGTGGCATGCAGTTATTCAGGCAACACCGTCGAGACGCTCTACATGTACGACCTTGCCATGAAGGCGGGGCTGGATGTTGTATCTGTCACCCACGGCGGAAAGCTCCTCGACCGTACCAAGAAGAACGGCAATCCCTTGATCCTCATCAAGGGGAGGCAGATGCAGCCGCGCAGCGCCATCGGATGGTTCATAGGGACGCTGGCCGCGGTGATCGAGGATGCAGGCGGACCAAGTCTGAGGGAGCAGATAACAGAGATGCTTCCCAGGCTCCGCGGTTATCAGTGTGAGATCGAGGATGGGGAGGGGAGTTCCTGGAAGGCGGCCGAGATGGTGGACGGGAAGGTGCCTGTCATCTACGGCGCTCCGGACCTTGAAGCAATTGCCATCAGGATGAAGAACCAGCTGAACGAGAATTCCAAGATGATCGCCTTTTCCGGCGTCATGCCCGAGTTCAACCACAATGAGATCGTCGGATGGTACGACGATGCCAAGAGGATGAACTTCATTCCGATAATCATCAACGATGATTCTCTTGAGGAGATCAACAAGATGGTCCACGCGACCTCTGACCTGCTGGAGTCCCGCGAACTCTCTCCGATGTACATCGAGACCCGCGGGAAGACCCTGTTGGAGCGGATGATCTACGGCATCATGGTCGGCGACCACATATCCCTCTATCTTGCATCCATCCATGGCGTGGATCCCTGCAATGTCGATCCCATTACAGACATAAAGTCGAGGATCAGAGGGGTTCTGCCCGAGGCCATGTACAGATGACCCAGGCAGACCGTTCTCCTTCATTTTTCGCTGAAAACTGACTTCCACCATTCTGCTGATGAGTACTTAGAGAACGCCGCCGAGTAGTTATCATTCATTTCCCTGCGCGAGGACATCATCCTCCTCTTCAGACGTTTGGCTTTCCTGATGATGCTCGTTGTCCTATGTCTGTCGCGGACGCATACGGCGGCATGCTCTGGGTCCCTGATGTAGAGTACTCTGCCGGCGCGGTAGAACAGCGCGGTCCTGCGTTCCGACGGAGATGCCTCCCTGTCCCCGTCAGATGGTAGCAATAAGCCGTTCATCGAGATGAACCTGAACCATCTGGGCCTCTGTTTGTAAGTCCTGATGTCCAATCCGTCTCTGAGGCTCTCTGGGCCGGACCAGGGAAGGTCCGGAAGGTCTTTCGGCCCTTTCATGAACATGCCGAAGAGCTCATCCGGTCCGCGGAGGAAGTCCTCAGCTGCCCTGAGGGCCGCTTCCGCAAGCTCATATCTTATGCAGGCGGTCTCCGTCAGGACCGAGACGTACCAGGCGTGTACATCCGCTATGTTCAGACATCCGCGGCAGGCTGCCGCGGCCATGGAGTTTCTCGATAAGTAGTAGACGGAACGGGAGGAGATGCCGGCCGCAAAGGAAGGGTGCCAGACAGAGATCCCAGGGACGGTTGTGCGCGGCATTCCGGCCAGGCGGGTGCCGAACTCCGCATCGTCCATCTTGAAGAAGAATGGCAGCGGCAGGCCGAAACGTTCGAATGCGGAACGAGGGAAATCAGCGTACCACCAGCCGAAATAATCGATCGGCTCGCGGCGGCAGATTCCGAGGCATCCTTCTTCCGTTCCCAAGTCCGTACCGCGCTTGAGGGCATGGACGGACGATCCGCGGATTTCGGCGCCTGACTCATGGACCGTCAGCGGTCTATCCCTGAGGAGCATGGTGCCGCCGACGGCGGTGTCCGCATATTCCGGAAGGAGGATCGAACGGAGGGCGATCGTGCGGAAGATCATCTCCGGTTCGAGGACCGCATCATCATCGTTCAGCAGGATATCGGAGACATCCGGATCTTCCAGCGCCCGGAGGATCCCGCGCGCGAATCCCGCGCTTCCTCCGTAGTTGGGAGACGGCATAAGCTCGGCCCCCGCCAGGTCCTCTGCGGAGAGGGTGCGGCCGCTGTCGACGATGATGAGGCGGTAGGACGGTCCCATCTCCGGATTGTCCCGGAGGAAGCGCATAATCAGCTCATGCTTCGCCTTGACATCGCCCTCGCGACGGTAAGTGCATACGATATGTGCCAGGCGTACGGGGCGTGTTCCGGGGAACCCCCCGATGAAGGTCACTGAGCGCAGCACCGCTCCTCCGGTGCTGCTCAGCGAGACGGCGATCAGGTCCCCATCCGCGAGTATGCGGACCTTCTCTCCGGAACGGGCATTGAAGGTCTCCTCCGTTTGATCTCCTGACAGGCTCAGATGTTTCACGGCGACCTTCAGATCTCCTTCGAAGTCCAACTCAAGGAACAGGTCCTCCATGCCGGCGAGCTCCCGGTAAATCCCGGCAGGGAGCATGTTGAAATGCGCCCCCAGGTCCAGATCCTCTCCGGCCTTTATCTCCGCCGGGAGCCTTTCCAGGGCCCCTCCGCGGGAATACAGGTCCTCAGCCCCCTGCACGGCGCCGGAGGGCGCGATGATGTGCGCAAGGGGGACCTCGGTCATCCGAAGAGCTCCTTCCTCTTCTTCTCCCAGGCCCAGGCGGTGCGGATGCTGTCCGAAAGGGTGCGGTGCGGGTTCCAGCGGAGCACCTCTCTGGCCTTCCTGTTGTCGGCCACCAGCTGCGCCGGGTCGCCGAGGCGCCTCCCCATGACCCGGAGCGGGATTTTCCTGCCGGTCACCCTCTCGCATTCGGCGAATACCTCCTTCACCGTGCTGCCCTCGCTGGTCCCCAGATTGAAGAAGTCGGTCTTCCCTCCTTTCAGCAGATACTCAAGTGCCAGTATGTGGGCGTCGGCCAGGTCCTCGACGTTCACGTAGTCTCTGACGCAGGTGCCGTCGCGGGTATCGTAATCGTCGCCGTAAAGCTTGAATTCCCTGCCGTTCCCGAAGGTGGATTTCAGGATGTTGGGGATCAGATGGGTCTCCGGGCTGTGCCATTCCCCGATCCTGCATTCGGAATCGGCGCCGGCTACATTGAAGTACCTCAGCCGAACGCTCCTGATGCCGTACGCCCTGCCGTAGTCGTCCATCATCCCTTCTATGGCGAGCTTCGTCCTGCCGTAGGGGTTTATCGGCTTCTGAGGATGGTTCTCGTCGATTGGGACGTATTGGGGCTCGCCGTAGGTGGCGGCGGTGGACGAGAACACGATCTTGTCGATGCCGCGGTCCTTCATAGCATCAAGGAGGTTCATCGTTCCGCAGAAGTTGTTGCGGTAGTAGATGTCCGGCCTCTCCATCGATTCGGCGACCTGGGAGAAGGCCGCGAAATGGATCACCGCGCCGATATCGTTCTTTTCGAATGCCCTGCCTATGTCGCCGATGTTCAGAAGGTCGCCCGGGAACGTCCCTAGGAATCTGCCGTCCGTCTCGGTCTTGGATATGATGTCGGATATCTGGGCATGTCCGGTGCTGTGGTTGTCGAAGGTCAGCACATCGTAGCCTGAATCGAGGAGGGCCAGGACGCAGTGGCTGCCTATGTAGCCGTCCCCTCCGGTCACCATGACCGTTGCTTTCCCGCTGTCGGATCCATTCATGGCTTTCAGTACCCCAGGTACATCACTGTCGGCGTCTTCCTGCCCGCCTGCCTGCTGATCTTGCGGTCCTTTATCTCCGGGAACTCCGGTCCGAACTCCTCTCTGAACACCGCGATCGCGCGGGCGACCGCCGCATCCATGTTGTAGTAGCGGTAGTCCCCAAGTCTTCCCAGGAGCCTCAGGTTCGGGAACCTCTCCGCCGCTGCTTCGGCGTACTTCCGATAGAGGGCCTCGTTGTCCGGCGACGGCACTGGGTAGTACGGCTCGTTCTTCCCGGGAACGTACTCCTCGGGGTACTCCTTGGCCGTGATCGTCGTCTGGCTCTTGGTCCCCAGATAGTACTTGAACTCATGGATGCGGGTGAAATCGTAATTGTTCGGGTAGTTCACGACGGCGTTGTCGAGGCAGTGCTCGCGCATGTGGGTCTCGAACTCGAAGCGCTCCGAGCGATAGGGAAGGCGGCCGAACTCATAGCCCATCAGCTCATCGGCGGGCCCGGTGTAGAAGACCGTGTCGTACTCTTCCGTCATCCGGAGTTCGAAGGGCGTCTCCAGCCTGACCTCGATGTTGGGCATGTCAAGCATGTTGCGGACCATGGCCGAGTACCCGCCGAGGACCGTTCCCCTGCGGGTATCGTTGAACGCGCCGACGGGTATTCCCTGGTAGCGGTCGTAGAAATACCGGGGGTCTCTGGAGACGGCCACCGGCACGCGGGCGGTGACGGCGGAATCCAGCTCCGAAGGGTCCTTCCCCCATTGCTTGGCCGTATAATGCACGTAGATGTTCTCGTAGACATACTGTGCCAGACGCATCAGGTCGGGGTCGTCGGTCTTCATGAGGTCGGAGACGGGGATGCGGGTCCCGAAGCCGTAGGTCTTCAGCAGCTTCTTCTCGATCTCGTTCGCGAGGGTAGGCGGGAAGCAGATGCGGACGCTGTCCAGGTTGAACGGCACCGGGACCTCCAAACCTTCGACGACCGCCTTGACGCGGTGCATGTACGTGTTGAAGTCGGAGAAGTGCGATAGGAAGTGCCAGACCTCCGCATCATTGGTGTGGAGTATATGGGATCCGTAGTCGTGGACGTCTATTCCGTCCTCTATGTGGTCGTAGCAGTTGCCGGCGATGCGGTCCTTGCGGTCGATGACCGTGATCTGCGAACCGGGTTCCTTTGCCGCTGCCAGCCTGGCTATGGATGCCCCTGATATCCCGGCACCGACGACCAGATACTTCTTCCCGCTCATAGATGGCCCAATCCCCTATTACAATATAAAAAAGCGGATTGCCCATTTTAAATACTGGCACCATATGGCGTGAACGATGTTCGGTTCCTCAGCGCAGCGTGCGGACAGAGGCCGCTTGAGCGGCCTCATGGAGTACAGGAGCATCCTGTATTCGCTGGTGCGGAAGAACCTCGAGGGCCAGTACAAGAACTCCTATCTGGGATTCGCTTGGCAGTTCATCACTCCTACGGTCACCGTCCTGCTCTTCTATATTGTAATGACCGGTATCCGGGAATCTGAGGTGGAAGACTACTGGCTTTATCTCTGTTCAGGGCAGTTCATGTTCACTTTCCTCCAGAGCAATCTGAGCGGCGGTTCTGCATGCATCGTGAACAATGCAGGCATGATCCAGAAGATGGCCTTCCCGCGTGAGATAATCGTGCTGGCACAGGTGATGAGCTCTTTCATCGTGATGTGCATAGCCTATGCCATCATCCTCCTGCTGATGGTCATCACCGGGTGCAGTTTCTCGCTGGTGCCTATGCTGCTGTTCATTCCCCTGATGTTCCTGGCAGCGGTTTTCGCGGCGGGCATGGTGTTCCTGTTCTCGGCAATTACCGTTTACGTCCGCGATATCCAGCATTTCATCAACGCTTTTGCCAGGGTTCTGTTCTGGGTAACCCCGATGTTCTATCTTGTCGGGGAGACATCCGGGCTAATATCGAAGATCATCTGGTGGAACCCGTTCACCTATTATGTCGAGAGTTTCCACGATATCCTATACTATGTTCAGGTCCCGGAGTTCTGGCACCTGGGTGTCTGTGCCCTTCTGTCGTCGGCGGCATTCGCTGCCGGGCTCGTCGTTTTCCGGAAGCTGAAGGGGAGGTTCGCCGACAAACTATGATATGCGCAGTGCATATCGGAGGCCACTGAAGATGGATCCCGGAATTGCGATCGAGCTGAAAGACGTGGTGAAGACATATGCTCTTCCTGTGGCGACCGGTGAGAAAGGCATCACCGGCCGGGCGAAGACCGAGAAGCAAATCAACACAGTCCTCGACCATATCTCTCTGAATGTGAAGAAAGGGGAGGTTCTAGGGATTGTCGGGAGGAACGGCTGCGGGAAATCCACGCTCCTGAAGATCATATCCAAGATCACAGTCCCGGACTCTGGGGAGGTGCATGTCGGAGGGAAAGTGGCCAGTATCCTCGAGTTGGGTATGGGGTTCCACCAGGACATGTCGGGCCGCGAGAACATCCTGCTCAAAGGGGAGCTGTACGGCTTTACAAGGAAGGAGATGGAGTCCCGTATGGAATCCATCATCCGTTATTCCGGCATAGGGAGATACATAGACAGTCCCGTGAGGACCTATTCATCGGGTATGACCGGCCGTCTGGCTTTCTCGGTCATGGTCAACGTCGAGGCGGACATAATGCTGGTGGACGAGATCCTCAGTACCGGCGACGCCGGGTTCGCCGGAAAGGCCAAGGACCATTTCAAGAAGCTCTCGAAGAGCGGGAGGACCGTGGTGTTCGTCTCTCACAGTCTTCCTGCCATAGACGACATGTGTACCCGTGCGATATGGATCGAGAACGGGAAGGTCCGCATGGACGGCCCCGCCAAGAAGGTGACCGCCGCCTACCGCCGGGAAATCGAGGAATCTTACGAGTATGTTCTGGATGAGGCCGAGGCAGGCTCCGCCGATGCCCAGTACCGGCTGGCCATCATGTTCCGCGACGGGAACGGTGCAGAGAGGAGCACCGAACTGTTCGGGCATTGGATCCGCGAGGCCGCTCTCCAGGGCCATGCGGCCGCCCAGTGCGAGTACGCCGACCTGCTGGTCTCCGAAGGAGGGGAAGAGAACCTGGCGGAGGCTTCACGCCTCTACCAGTCTTCGGCCGAGAAAGGCTGGGAGGACGCCATGGCCAAGGTGGCTGCCTTCGGCACAGGAGCGGAGGACCCTCAGCGCGCAGAGGTGAAAGCGATCTTCCGTGAGCTTGCTGAGCGCGGGAACCCATTCGATGAATTCCGTTATGCCGATCTCCTGCTGAGGACTGCCCTGACCAGGGATGAGCGTGCCGAGGCCCTGAGATGGTTCGAGAAGGCTGCCGAGCACGGAAACCTCAATGCTATGCATCAGGCGGCCATGATGCATCTGAACGGGACCGGCACGAAAAAAGACACGGCGAAGTACATCGAATATATGGAAAAGGCGGCCTCCGGAGGACGGACAGCTTCGATGATGAACATCGCGGATGCATATCGTTCAGGCAGATGGGTCGCTAAGGACGATGCCAAAGCATTGGCATGGTATCTTAAAGCGGCCGCCTTGGGGGTAGGGAAGGCGCAGTACAATGCGGCCGTGATGTACCGCGACGGCGAAGGCACGGATGCCGATCCGGAGAAGGCGGAGGAATGGTTCCGGGCTTATTCCCGTTCTGCGATCGTCAGCCATCAGATATGGGCGTCCGAGGCTGCAAGGTATTCAAAACTGGATGTGCCGGCAGACCCGATCAGACTTCTCGAGGAGGCTGCTGGCAATCATAGTAACGTTGCGGCTTTCCAGTTGGGGAACATCTGGCATGATTCGACGATGGGTCCCGCCGACTTAAGGAAGGCGGCGGAGATGTATGCCTATACAGAGGGGGAGCTGTCTTACTTCACAGTTGCAGCCGCAGATTCCCTTTGCAACGGGTTGGGTGGGAAGCCCGATTATGCAAGGGCCTGCGAGCTCTACCGTAAAGCCGCTGTCACCAACGGGGATCCGACTGCATATCTCCGCCTCGCCCATCTGTACCGTGACGGATTGGGGGTTGCCAAAGATTACAATAAGTATGTCCAGTGCCTTGCGTTCTCAGCCGAGAGGGGGAACAGGGATGCACTAGCCGAATTGGCCGCGGCCCAAACATTTTCATCCGCCGTCAGCGGCGGACATCAGGAAGAAAAAAACGAGAAGTGAATGAATTGCCGTCCGTCTCAATCCTTGTGCCCATCTACAACGTCGAGAAGTATCTGGAAAAATGCCTTGAGTCCATCCGTGTACAGACCCTGAAGGATATAGAGGTCCTATGCATCAATGACGGTTCCACTGATGGTTCTCAGGCCATCATCCGCGCTTTTATGGCCAGGGATCCCCGGTTCAAGATCATTGACAAGAAGAACTCTGGATACGGGGACTCGATGAATCGCGGCCTCAAGGCTGCCAAAGGAGATTTCATCGGCATAGTGGAATCGGACGACTTCATCGAACCCGGCATGTTCGATACTCTCCTCAAGTTGGCCAAGAAGGATGGGCTCGACATAACCAGATCGGAATTTTTCTATTATGAGAACAGCAATGGGAAGGACAAGAAATCCGACAACCGCTATGTTCCCCATAATAAGGTGATCTGCCCGTCGAAGGAGCGGTCGGTGTTCTACCAGCAGCCCTCTATCTGGGCCAGTCTCTATCGTGCCGACTTCCTCCGGCGGAACGGGATCGATTTTCTTCCGACTCCGGGCGCGAGCTATCAGGATACATCGTTCAGTTTCAAAGTATATGCCTGCGCACAGCGCTTCGAGATGATAGATGATGCATTCTACCATTATCGCATAAACGCAGGGTCGTCATCCTTCCAGAGCACGACCAAGGTGTACTGTGTCTGCGACGAATACCAGGAGATCTGGAGATTCATCAGGAAAAGGGGCATCTATGACGAATACAAGATGCTCGTTCCTCATCTGCAGTACAACGGATATAAATGGAACTACAACCGGCTGGCGGAGCCGTACAATGCCCAGTTCATGGAGAGGTTCAGGAAGGAGTTCAAGGAGCTGAACGACGCCGGTCTTATAAATGGAAAAGATTACTCTGCAACTGATTATACTGATATCTGCTCGATAATCTCGAAAGGAGAGATAGTATCGCAGATCAGGCCTCTGATATCTGTCATCATTCCCATATACAATATGGAGAATTATCTCAGAAAATGCCTGGATTCCGTTATAGGGCAGACTCTGAGGAACATCGAGATAATCTGTGTGAACGACGGTTCCACAGATTCTTCTCTAAAGATCCTAGAGGATTACGCATCGAAAGATAAGAGGATATCAGTAGTGAACAAGTCCAACGGAGGGCTATCTTCAGCCCGTAATGCCGGGCTTGAAGTCGCCAGAGGGGACTATATCTCGTTCATCGATTCAGACGATTGGATTGAGAGGAATACGTACGAGATAGTTCTGAAGGAAATAGCGGATTCCGATGTGGTTGTTTTCGGGACAACTGTAACCGGCGATTGCCTGTTGGACAAACGTGAAGAGGATAATGAGTACTATCGTGTGAAATATTCCGGTAGGCAGAATCTCACTGATGAAATGAGACTCAGCACCGATGTTTCGGCATGGAACAAACTCTATCGTCGCAATATCATAATGGATAATAATCTGAGATATCCGGAAGGACGTCTATATGAGGATTATCCTTTCTATTGGGGGTATATGCTTCTCTGTAAGACTGCATATTTCGAACCTAGGCACCTTTACAATTATCTGCGCCGCGAAGGCTCGATAATGGCGAATACATTCAATAAAACCTCAAGAGCGATCGATCATCTGACAAATTTCGAACTAATCTACAAATTCGCAGAATCGAAGAATCTGTTAGAAAACCGTTCCGAAACAATCAATAGCATATTCTTCCTGTGCTTCTGGTTCGCATATTCCAATTCTCCCGTGAAATGCAGAAAAAAAGTATTGAAAGAGGCATCGAAATATGTGCGGGATTTCGGTCTGAATGGAGATCCGGTGATAGATGCATTGAGGGAGAAAGACTGGGAAAAGGTAGATCCTCAGAAGAACTATGAGGAAAAGAGGCATAGTGCACTTTCCAGATTATTCAGAGCTTTCGAGAAATTCTCAGGAAGAGATCTCTCTACCTTCCGCAAGATGCTGGGCGGAACTTACAGAAATTCTGATTGCAGGTCGGATGCAGTTGCCACCACGGAATGGGTGCAGAGGCACGAGGACACTTATCTCATATCCAAGTGGAACGTGATTTATGACGCAAACTCAGAGGATTGTGTCAGGAACTGTGGGAATCCCGGAGGAATCTGTGGTGGCAAGTGTGTTTCTGTTGATTTCGCGAAGAAAGTCATTCCTGGTAAGAAGTACAAGGCTATCCTATCTCTCTGGGGCGTGGAAATCGCTGTCGTTGAAGGTATGGTTTTTTATCCAAATAGAACAGTATGGGGCACATGCATCTATGATGGATCCTGCTCGTACAGCATATCGATAGATATTAGGCCTACGGATTGTACCATACAGGTTTTCGCTTGTAATACGAAAAACAATATTAATTATTCAAAAGATTGCAGATTAATGTTGTTATGCGAGAGTATGTGAGGTTTAGTATATGCCAGAAATGAGAATTCGGCAATCTATACCAGTTGCAGATAGCAACAGTTTTCATTCGCTCTGGTTGCATCAATATCCTACAGAATGCCTCACCTCATCTTCTTTCTATTCTTGGAAATCTGATGTCATCCGCAGTGCGGATGCATCACCTATATTGCAGTTGGTAATCGACTCAGGCACGGAGAATCGCGACTCTGCCGTCTTGCTTCATAAATTCGAGAAGTTGTGCAAAACATCCCCATCGGAATCAGGTTCGAATGAGTTTGTATCTGTTGTTTCTTCTGGATTACTATCGAAAGTTACGGTCCTTTTTGATTATTCTTTACTTAGCATGTTCTGTACCGTTTGTTGCAGTTGACAATAAACAATGTTGGAGATAAGATGGTTGACAATATAGAGATACAGTCATTCAAAAGATGTGATCGTCCAGGTTACGGAAGAATCGAATATGATCTCGTATTCCCGGGAAGCGTTTCTTCATCAACAATCTTCATTGAGGTAGATTCGGATTATTCTCAATATCTCTGCAACTGCTTATGCGATCCGTTGATCGTGCTATTGTTGCCGAGGGCTCTCCTACATGGCTGGAACATTTCCAGCGATCTGCCGATGTCGGAGGGACTCTACCATAATCTTGTCATGTGGTTCATCCCGGAACTGGTCAAGTGCAATCCCGAGTACCACATGATTTCCATCAATGTACCTATCGCGGATGTCGTATCAAACGGTCAGTTCGTCGGCGCCTCGGCATCAGGAGGTGTGGATGCGTCCGCCACGATCACCATGTATCGCAAATCTGCTGCCACATCTCACAACATCACTCATCTGGTAAATTTCAATTTCACTCCCTCGTTCTTTACCCCGTTACTTCAGCCACAGACTGCTGCAAAGGTTGCATATGAGGAGAGATATCCACTGATCAATATCTGTTCTAATGGAATTGATGTTGTAGGTCATGAAGGGACGCATTCTTGGTTACACTTCTATTTCTTTGAGTTATTGGCATTAAAAAATGCGTTTAGATATTATCATGTATCGAGTGCATATCACTATACGCTGTCGACTTATTCTGGATTTGTATCATCAGATTATGTCGATCGCATTGAGTCTTATTTGGTAAATGCCTGTTCATATGGTAATTTTACAATTGATATAGACTCATATTTCCATTCAAGAACTGAAAAATTGCAGTTCATTCTGAAAAATGGATCTTCGAGATTTAATGCATCTTGTGGGATTCCGAACTGTGGTTGGTGCAATAAATGCATTAGAACTTTAGCATGTTTAGATAGTATTAATGCATTAGATGCATTCAGTTCTAGTTTTGATGTAAAAGGTTATCGGGATTGTCGTGATGCAATATATACATTCTTGAATCGCAATAATGATAACATTCTTATTAAAATGGTGCTGGATGATGTAAGTGGATTTGCAACGAGTTATTGTACTGATGGTCTTGATTCGATACGGACAATAGGCGATCTTCGTGATTATGCATGTGCAAAAGGCATCGCCAGTGCATTTTACAGTCGTGGCATGGACAGTTATAAAAGAAAACAATACAAGGATGCTATCTCAGACCTATTGGAATCTATCCGGCGGGGATACCATGTTTTCAGAACCTATTTCGTTCTCTCTCACTGCTGCAGGGATGGAATCGGTACTTCAAAGGACCTATGTCGTGCCGCAGAGTTTATGAAGAAAGCGATCGAACTCTCCCAGTACCCAGATCATGTTCCGTATCAGTGCGAGTTGTACGACATATATAATCTACAGAAGAGGGATAAGAAGTTCCTTCTCGCGTATCTCGATACATTAGATGGTTCTAGGCCCGAGGTCCTTATTCGCAAGAGCAGGATTCTCTGCAGGAAGCGTGACACTTTCAAGGAGGCAGTTGGCATGTGCAGAGATGCAGTCAGAGCAGGCGCAGTACAGTACTCTAACGAATTATTCGATATGTTATGGAGACAGAACACGCCGGAGTCTGATAAGGAGGCTTTCGACTGCGCGATGACCTATGCCAGGTTAAACAACGGGGAGGCAATGGGACGTGTCGCCCGTGCCTATCGTGATGGCAGGGGTGTAGAGAAGAATCTCAGCGAGGCCGCTAGGTGGATGAGGTCCGCATGGAGCAAGGGCGTCTCGTGGGCGTCCTGGGAACTCTTCACCATCCTGAGACGGATTAATACTCCCGAATCATTGAAAGAGATGATCGATCTCGGTACCCCTCTTGCTGAGGCTGGAAACCGCGAGTTACAGGCCCGTATGAGTATCGCATACCGTGACGGTCTTGGCGTGCCTAAGGATCTTGATCGTGCGATCAATCTGATGCGCAAGGCGAAGGATCAGAAACTGGGTTGGGCGAACAACGAACTGTTCGATATGCTTCTGGCTAAGGGTACTCCCGAGTCAGTGAAGGAGGCCATCGACGTTATCAGAACGTACTCAGAGACCGGCGATGCGGACGCTCTTCTCAGGCTAGGGAAGGCGTACCGTGATGGCCTTGGTGTCGATGTTAACTCTGAAAAGGCGGAAAGCCTCTTCCGCTCTTCCTTTGAAAAGGGAAACATCGCTGCTAGACGTGCTCTTATTGACTTGCTAGCTACTAAGGATGATGATCAATCTAAGAGAGAGAGGTTGCACCTCCTGGAATCATCAGCTTCTGTCGGTGACATTCCCTCAATGGTCGCTGTCGGACGCATGTATCGCGACGGCGAGTTTGTCGATAGGGACATCGGAAGAGCTGCATACTGGATGACCAGGGCGGCTGATTCTGGTTACGTGTTCCCGGAATCGGAACTTTATGATGTTATTTGGCAGAATGAAATAGAGCATCCGATTGCCCGGGCACGGCAATCGATTCAGAAGAGGAGTGAGACTGGCACTGTCATATTCAGTCTTACTCATGCGGGATATCTCTGGCAGTTAATTGCCATCCGCTACGCATTCCATATGGGAGATAGATGCATACTCGTCCTGACTGATCATTCGAGACCTACGCCGTTTTTCCAGAGGCTTGTTGATGCCGGGGTATTTGCAAGCATGGTCGTGTGCGATTGCTGGAGATACGTCGGAACCAGGGACGAGAACGTCGTCACGAAAGACATGGTGGAGTACCTAGACACTCAGATGTCCTCGGTCGGCGCCTCCATAGAGGATGCTAAGAACATCTACAACTCTGCGGACCTGATAGATTCGTTTGGATTGTATTGTTCTCTCAAGGGTGTGTGCTATACCACTCTGAGCTGGGGAACGCCCGATATGCTGTTCAATCTGTCCAGGTATTACTGGGGATCGAAGTACACGGATCCCAGATATGCCCGTCCGTTGCCGTTCTATCTTCTTCAGAAGAGGTATGATGTCCTCTGTCAGGAGAGGTCCGTATATCCAGTCATTTTCTCTACTGATGACAGTCCAGAGCGGATATCGGAGCGTTCTAACTACTCAGTGTGCGATTATGTCTCTTTAATGAAGGGCATAGATGTTAAGGCCAAAAGGACAATTCTCAGTTGCATCCCTGACCTTAACAAGATTTCTTCTGCAAAGTATCTTCTCTTACCCAATTCGATCAATCCCAGTACAAAGTTCTGCAACAAGAGCCTCTATCCCTACATCTACCAGGTCTTCATCGACTATTATCTACATTCGTCAGATTCTGTGGTCATTAAGACTCATCCGACAGCACCGCACAATCTTGATGGTGGTTTCCCTGCGGAGATGATGGTGTCCAGCGACTACCCGATTGAATTATTGGGTCTGAATCCGGGTCTGCTACCAGATACGATATGCGGAGTCTTTTCAGGGTCGCTGCACAGTCGCTTGATCATACCGAAGCACAAAATCGAGGCGACAGCCGTCTACTTCGAATTGTTCAACGAGATACATGAGATATATGCAGCCAATGCGGTTCTGAGGGAGATTTTAGAATCGAATAATACTGTGCACTATACCTATACGGATGATGAAGGGTTCTTGAGAACCTTCGCTAGCGAGGTGTTCGGTATGCAGATATCCCTGGCCGATCCATCGGATATCACGGTCGGACGGGAGAGGGATTTGAAACGCATCGACGAGGGGAGGAGATACATCCTCTTCTCCGATAGACAAAAGCCTAGTTTCAATGCAGCCTATGCGCGTTCGTTCAGGTTATTTGTCGAGAAGGGGCTCGATACATCTCTCGCGCCTGCTCACGAATCATACATACACGTGTACTCTCCTGAGGGTCTTGCAGCCTTGGACTCCTTCGGATTTGCGCTTGAACTGAGGTATTCTGGCACGCGCATAACACTGTCAGTTACGGACGAGATTCCGAAACAGGAGAGGGGGGGGGACATGGCTCCCAACCGCTCTGAGCATCAGGCATGATTGCTTCATAGGGGTGGTCGCATGACCGCTCCCCAAAGCGATGGCCGGAAGGTAGTCCTTTTCGTTCTGAATCACTGGGGCGGGCTGTCCGGTATGATTCTCATGCGTCTGCTGAAGTTTGCGGACTGCAAGATAGTCGTTCTAGTCGCCAGCTATGTGGAGAAGAAAGCTTTGGGGCGCATCGCGGACGAGGGTATTGTCGATGATGTGATTTCATTCGACGATCGCTTCCTGTTCAAGGCAAAGGATCAGAATGCTCTTCAGAAGGAATTAATCGAATACTTTGATCAGTTGCTGAATGAGAATGGGATATCTCTAACTTCCAAAGTCATGACATACATCGCTTGCGATATGTCCGATTCGTTCGGTATGTATCTGCAATACAAGGGTCTACCGTTCACGATTTATGAAATGTCTCCTGGACAGTTCTTTCTGAGATCCCGTTACGACGGCGCCTATAGGGACGGATGGATGGGAGAGGCCTATTATACGCGTCAGAAAACGTACGGTCTCCTCTGCGGAGAAAAGGGCGGATGCCATGTGTTGATGTATCCGCAATCAGATGTTGCCAGGGCCAAGATGGAAACTGATCCCGAGGTTTTCGACTTCTCTGATTATTCTCAACTCGACGACACCAGCAGATCGGGACTGTGTTGAATAAGTCGGGCAAAGGAGATCCGGCCCGTCCGTCTTCCGTTTTCTTTGAATGAGAGTCGGTTTTTGTCTGTTCTAGGCCTGAATGTATCCTGACCTCGCCAGTTGAGCAGTTGTTTTTGATAGGACGCAGCAGCCCAGCGAAAACAAAAAGTGCGCCCAGTGCTAATGTGCTGTTGTGAACCAAACTCATTTCGCGACTGGGGCGGACCTCCCTAGTCCTAACGAGAATATATCCATATCCTATGGATTGGTCGAGACTGTCGAACATTATCTCGGTTCCGCGGGTATTTTGGACTTCGTTGATACCTTTAAGCAACGGGGAGTGGCGATGAGCAGGATCCTCGTGGCTATGTGCGCACACATCCTCATGGGCAGCAATTCCATGAGCAGGTGTTCAGATTGGCTGAAGAACGGGGATGTGAGGAAGGAACTGGGATTGGATTCTGGTTTATCCCAAAGAACGATAAACCGTGCTGTCTCGCTGATCGGTGAACACAGCGATGAGATCATAGTGAAGCTGTGGGAAGGGTTGGATTCAAGATACCATTTCGAGAACACCGATGTGAACATCGACGGCTCAGCCGTCGTTGTGAACGGACCGGAAGCGGAATTGGGTGCAATAGGTTATCCCAGGGACTTCAGGGACCAGAGCAGGAAACAGGTGGAGTTCCTTACGGCGGAATTGCAGAGATCGAAGATCCCGTTCTTCATGAGAGCCTACAGAGGGAACACGTCCGACCCTGAGCAGTACAGGGATGCCCTTCCGGACATCTTCTCCATGATCCGCGAGGGTTCATGGATAATCGTGGACAACGGTGGAGCATCGGGGGATATCCTCGATTCTATCGTGAGATCGGGACACAAGTATCTCACCAGGGTGAAGATGAACGCCTCGGACGACAAGCGGATAGCCGATCCGGATTGCGAATGGGAATATGTGGAGGACGGGGTGTGCTGCAAGAGGCACACCTTCGATTCATCGGGAAGGACGACATACCTGTTCTACTCCCTCGATAACTGGTATCGTTCGTATCATTCCGCTTCCAGGAGTTTCGATCGCATGGTCGAGGCTGTGAGGACATACGAAAACGGGCATTTCAGGAAGTCCGATTTCGTGACGGTTAAGCGGAACGTGCTTGCGGATGTGGAAGTGAAGGTGAGTCTGCAGACCAAATTCTCTTTCGACGAGGGCGAGAGGGAAGGCATCATCGAAGAGATCATGGGTACACGTGCAGGGATTTTCAAACTGGAATCTTCGGAGCAATTGACACCGTCGGAAGCTTTGGATAAATACCGTGCAAGGGCCACGGTGGAACACCTGATCCATTCCTTGAAAAGGGTCACAGGCCTCAAACCATTGAGGGTATGGAGCGAATCGTCCATCCGCGGTTCCATGATGCTGGCTCTCCTTTCGGAGACTGCGATTGCAATGGCGAGATATGAGATGGAAGGCAATACGAGAACCATCGAGGAACGGGGCAGGAGGAAGACCGTAACGGAGAAACCCAACACCGAATCGATCGTTTGGTCCTTAGGTCATTTGACACTTACGAGAATGATCGAGAAAGGCCGCAGGAAACAGGCGGTCTACAGCAATTGGAACCCCATCTCGAAAGAGATTTTCGGCAATATCCGTGCGGATCTTGAAGGAATTCCGGCGATTCCTGTCTAAAAACAGGCATTCGGGACCGCAATCATCGAAGCATCAGGCAGCGGACGCTATGCGAACCCGCAAGTGGCAAATGGGCCAGACTTCGTTCGATGGTCACAAAGTGGCGAGGTCAGGATGTATGTTTTTATTCATTGTTTTAATATTTAGTTTTTACGCATATATTTATATATAAAACGCATAAGGAAAATCGCTTAAAACAGCATAGCCAGACAGCAGGTTGTTGAAAAGAA
>Ga0256406_1002997_pt1 | contig 22174 bp, 15 predicted proteins | sample RumenRJG_03DNA_FD_185986 | JGI IMG/M metagenome (GOLD analysis project Ga0256406, IMG submission 185986) | Bovine rumen microbial communities from Lethbridge, Alberta, Canada - RJG_03 | ecosystem: Host-associated > Mammals > Digestive system > Stomach > Rumen | place: Canada: Alberta | collected... | reverse complement strand
TGGTCGAAGGGATGACGGCTTCCATCGGGCTGACGCTCGCGCAGGGGAGCCGTCTGCGGGGTGGCAATATAGCCCGGGCCAATGCCATTACACTGAATGTTGTGCCCTCCAAACTCTGAGCAGATATTCTTAGTGAGCATCTTCAGTCCGCCCTTTGCAGCAGCATAAGCACTTACCGTCTCACGGCCGAGCTCACTCATCATGGAGCAGATGTTGATGATTTTGCCATGACCCTTCTTTATCATGCCGGGAATCACTACCTTCGAGACTATGAAGGGGGCATTGAGATCGATATCAACGACCTTGCGGAAGTCGCTGGCACTCATGTCGAGCATGGGAATACGCTTGATGATGCCGGCATTATTGACAAGAATATCAATGGTACCAAGGTCGCGCTCTATGTCGGCAACAAGCCGCGCCACTTGTTCCTCATCGGTTACATCAGCTATGTAGCCCATGGCGTCAATTCCCTTAACCTTATAGTCAGCAAGGGCTTTGTCAAGATGTTCCTGGCTGCGACAGTTACTTGCAAAGTCCATGCTGCCGGCCTGGAAACCGTCGGGCACACGGGCTGCACGGTCCTGGGTCTGGGCATAGACAGCAGCGGTAGCCTTGGTGAAGTCAGGGGCCATATCGGTGACAAACCACAGACCGATGAGGAGTACTACAAAGCCGACAATGTAGGACGTCACGACGTTGCCTTTGGTGTAGGGCAACATCACGGGGAAGATGTAGAACATTCCGGCGAGCGAAGCCAAAGGCAGAAACTCATTTCTGGGCAACAGCACGGCTATGATGATGTAGGTGGGGATAAGGAAGAGCGTGCCGACCAGAGCCGTGGGATGGCCTATGACCAGGGCTGGACTCATGCCGATGTGTATGGTCTTGCCGTGGAAACGAGTCGAGATGACTTCCTTCGTCTTGTCGGAAATGGGCATCAGTCCGTCGATGAAGAGCTTTGTGATGCGAGGTATCAGTTCCATAACAGCTCCCATCGTGACACCAAGGAACAGAATGTCCTTCACTATCTTCATCACACCGTCAGTCGTTGTGGCCCCTTTGGGCAACTGAGCCATGAAAGCACTGAAATCGCGGAAATCACCAATGTGGGCGGCAGTGGCAATGAGGGCTCCCACTATCACACCCAACACGAGAGGCTCTCCGAGCACTCCGAACTTCTTCTTCATACCCTCTGCATCAATGTTCAGACGGTCGAAACCGGGAATCTTGTCCAACAGCCAACTGATGGCGACAGCAAACGGCGTAACACTCTGACAGAATGGCTGCGGCACGGAGATGCCGGGCAGATTGTAGTATTTCTGAAAACGACCGGCCGTAAGGTCGGCCATGACAAGGGTGATGATATAGCACACGATAGCTGCAAAATAGCCCCATAACAGGCTTTGTCCAAAGACAAAATAGACCACGGCTCCGATGAAGGCGAAATGCCAATAATTCCACAAATCAATGTTCACGGTGCGCGTGGTCTTTGTGAGCACCATCAGGAAGTTGATGCCGAGGCATACAGGAATAATGAGTGCCCCAACAGCCGTGTTGTAAGCCACGCTGGCTGCAGCGGGCCAACCCATGTCGAAGACACTGAGATTCAGGCTGAAGATGTTTTCTATTGCTTGCAGCGGATCCTTGAAATTGTCGGTGAGCAAAGCGGTAACTATGCCTAAGCCCACAAAACCTACACCCACATAGAGTCCCGACTTTAATGCCTTGCCAAACTTCATGCCGATGCACAGTCCAATAATAGTGAAGATAATAGGCATCATCACCGAGGCTCCAAACTGGATGATGTAATTGAAGAAATTCATTTAGTTGGTTCTTTGTTTAAGATGCAAGTTTGTCGAAAGCGGAGTACTCTCCTTACTGTATACAAAAGTACTATATATTTTCAATAACCCATAAGTCCTAAACAGTTTTTTCGAGGAATGACGAAATTATGCGGCAGCCAAGTCTCGAAAAAGACATTTTAAGTTGCTATGACAGACTTAGTTGTTACAGTTTACCCGGAATGTCCTATTTGAGAACAACAAAATGCCACAACAAAGCTTTGCAGGGGTTAAACAGAGAAAACAAATTACAAAACACAGCCTCTATTTTCGATTATTTTTCAGCAAACACAACTTTGCTCCGAAATACGCGATTTTCACGCAAGATCACAACTATTTACATATCAGTAAGTTATAAATTCAAGTCATTTTCGACTCACTTCAAAAGCCTAAGAAACAAGCCCTAAAAGGCCATTTTTAGTAGAGAGAAACCTATGCTTTGAGGCGCTCAAAGTCCTATCACGAGACGCTCGAGGTCCTATCACAAGGCGCTCAAAGTCCTATCACGAGCCTGAAGTACTCAAAAAAGGCTCTTTGAGCGGCATATTTTTCTCTATTTCGAGATTTTTCATTGTAAAGGATTCAGAAAGAATTCGGTCAAATAATAGTATGGTCAAAAATTCGCAGAGTGGCTTTTCGCTAATTAGAATAATATGCTCAAATTTCGGAAGTAAATATCCCTTTGCAGATGAACCCTTATCGAAGTCTTATTTTGGCATAGTAATGACGTTATAACAATACTCGAAGGAGTTGGACAACGACATATAAGGCAGGAAGCGACGGCCTCGGAGAGGTCGTGAGCATCTCGACAGAGATGCAAATAACCCCGGCCGAGCGAAGCGAGCCTGGGGTTTGCACACCTCTTCCCCCTTCTCGCTCTCGTGCTTCGAAGATGCACGAGAGCGTAGCTAACTTCCAGCCTAGAGGTTGATTCCTCTGCTCGCGGAACACCACAAGGTTTGTCTCTGCAAGGGATAATTAACTTCCGGAACTTGAGTAATGAGTACACATGATAAAGTCATTTTCACAATATCTACCTTTGGTTATCAACCAGTTACAAAGCCAAAAAATCGTAATTTTTGAACTTTTTCAAGTGGACTCAGTAATGTTGAAAGAAGGGCACAGAGGATATTTTGGATTGGTTAATTTGCTCAAGTTGTCATTGGCAGTGTTGGTGCACCATCTATGAAATTTAATTACTCAGCTTGCACGCAGGATGCGGACGGCCACAAGGGCCGCACCCTGCAGTGGAATAAGAGAGAGAGGTAAGATAGGCTGCACTCAGAAATGAAAAGAAAAAACAGTTGTTTTTCTTTGTCATTCCTTTCGTTTGCACTACTTTAGATAAGATAGGCTGCACTCAGAAATGAAAAGAAAAAACAGTTGTTTTTTCTTTGTCATTCCCTTCGTTTGCACTATCTTTGCCAAAACAAAACTGATATCCTATGAGACACTTACTGTTACTGACCCTCTCACTGCTAACCCTAACAGTGCAGGCACAATCAAAGACGAGGCAAAACACTTCTTTTCAACCCCATGACGGTTACTGGGTGACACCTGAAGATTTCGGATGTCGCGGCGACAGTGTGACCGACGACACGGAGGCTTTGCAACGGGCCATCGACTACTGCCGCACCCAGGGCCGCACGCTGCGCTCTACGCGCGGACGCATCTATGCCATCAGCCGACCGCTGGACCTCAGTCGCTCCGCTCTCTTTGAACTGGACTTCGGCGGCGCGGAAATAAAAGCCGTGGAAGCTATGGACTACATGATGAAGATTGACAATGGTTCCTACACCGACAACGAGTTCAAAATCAGGCACAAGACCGTCTACAACGACCTGCTGCTCGACTGCAACGGCTTAGCCGGAGGCATACAACTAAATGAGGGAGTGAAGACTTCATTCGACAAACTCATGGTGCGCAACTGTCCTACGAAGGCTTTCCACTTAGTTGACGGCTACGAGGTGTTCGTCACAAACTCTCACTTCCAATGCCTCTCCGACCGCAATTCCTATGGACTCTATCTCGAAACGGGTGACTCCCACTTCAGCAATATCGTCATCATCGATGCTCACACCGCTGTCTACCAACAAACCAACGGCACCAATTTCTACGATAAAATTCACGCATGGATGCTCTCTCACGCCGAAGGTTCCACCTTCTTTGATGTCAGCGGACTCGTACTGCTCAACGAAGGCTATTGCGACACCGCGCAAAAAGGCTACAACATGCATGGCTTCACCATCATGAAGCTCATAGGCTGTCACCATCTCAACAACTCCAGCGTCTACGACACCAAGGCCGCTGCTACCCTCTTCAACTTCAGCAAACCCGAACTGGCACAGACCTGTAACATCACTGCCTATGGATGCAATTTCAACGGAGGCGACATAAAAACCTACCTGTCGAACATCGACGAGAACCGCATACAATTCCGCGATTGCTTCTACGGTTCCAACATCATTGGCTCATGGGGGCGCTATCCACTCCGTGCCGCTTTCGGAGTTACTCTTCAAGACTGTTGGGTCGCCATAGGTGACAACAACGTATCGCTGCGTCCCGAGATAGACCAAAGCAGTCAACTGCATATTGATGCCACAGTGGAAGGTAAAGCCGGCCGTGAAGTCTCATTCACCCTGGGCACCGTTCCAAAGTTGTTCCATCCCAAGCGTCCGGCTCATGCAGCTTGTGCACTGACCTTTGCGGACGGCAGCACAGGAATAGGGGTGCTGAGTGTCCTGACAGAAGGGCAGGTTACCGTCAACAAGCAGAAGGCTGACCAACGAAAAGTAGTTGAGCGAGTAGAGGCAGAGTGTTCTTACAAATAAATAGCTTGGAAGCCGTCATAAAAAAACGTTTTGTTTTGGCCGATTGCGGCGAAACAATTAACTTTGCAAAGAACAAGATAAATGGAGCATTAGACGGTAGGCGAGTCCTCGAAGCAACCACTCTGCCTCTCATGTGCCATAGAATTCACAGCAATGAAGAATTTCTTCCTGCGCTCGCTACCCCAAGACACTAACGGCAACTGGCTCCATGTGGGGCTGGTGGCGGGTGCCATCGTCTTCTTCATCCTTTTCTTCCTCCGGCCGTTCGGGCTGGGCTCCTATGCCGGCAATGTCTTTGGAGTGGTGTTGTCGTTCACGGCATTGGCCGTCGTGGAGACGTATGTCTATGGTTGGCTGGTTTACAAGCCCCTGGCTCGCCATACGGCAACATGGCGCGTGTGGCATGAGTGCGCGGCCATCCTGCTGTTGCTCTGCCTCATCAGTATGGGTAATTTCGTCCTTGACTGGATATGGTTCCGAAGTCCGCTGTCACTGGCTCACTTCTTAGGCTATACTTACGCCACGTTTCTCATTGGCATTCCCATCACCCTGACCATCGTCGCCCTCGACTATCAGAAGCGACTGCGCAACCGCCTCGCCACCCTGCTGCAAAAGGACGAGGCGACACAAGCGGGGCAGACGATTACCTTCCATGACACTTCGGTGCGCGGCGAGGACCTCACGCTGCCCATGACTGACTTCCTCTATGCCGAGGCTCAGAAGAATTTCGTGGATGTCTACTTTCTGCGTGAGGGTCGGGTGGAGCATCGGCAGTTGCGCGCCACCCTAACATCGGTACTTGCTGATGCCAAGGACAAGAGCATTTTCCAATGCCACCGATCATTCATCGTCAATCTCAACCGTATCCTCTCCGCCCACGGCAACTCGAACGGCTATCAGCTCACCGTGGGCGACGACCACCACGTGGTGCCTGTGTCGAGGAGCTACGTGGCCAAGTTGAGGTCGTTTGTGGGGTAAGCAAATTCACTGATTTCTGCTTAGTCATTCGTCCCAAATCCTTGCGTTTCATCCTGATGCTTAGGCAAGTGGCACGATAGTTAGCTGTCTGTCCCGCTTATTTGGAGGGAAGCGTTTCATGCCCTAACTTTGCCGGCATGAAACGCAACATACTCATACTCTCATTATTGCTGACGGGTTATGTCGCAGCCTATACACAGCGCGTCATCTCGGGTACGGTGACCGACGGCCACGAGCCTGTCGTCGGTGCCAACGTCTTTGTGAGGGGCACCATCGACGGCTGTCTCAGCGACTCGCTCGGGCGGTTCTCGTTCACAACAGCAACGGCTGACAGTGCCGTGCTGATGGTCACCTGCATGGGTTATGACGACTATCAGCGTGTGCTGAGCAAAGAAGAGCGTCCATTGACCATCCGACTGCACGAGCGCTCGACAACGATCGATGAAGTTGTGGTCACGGGGAGCACATTCTCCTTCGGACAAGCCAATGGCATGAAACAGATGGATGCACTTGATGTGGTGCAGGACGGTGGCAGCTGCGGCGACATTGTGGCGGCGTTGCAAAGCTTGCCCGGCACCCAAAAGGTGGGTGAGAACAGAAAGCTCTATGTGCGTGGCGGTGACAGTGAGGAGTGCCAAACCTATGTCAATGGTATGCATGTGCTGCGCCCCTATACAACATCGGCCCCCGACAGTCCGTCGCGAGGCCGCTTCTCGCCTTTCCTCTTCAAGGGCATCAACTTCTCGCTTGGCGGCTATGACGCTGAATATGGACAAGCCCTCTCGTCGGTGCTGCCCATGGAGACCACCGACGCCTCGGCATCGGATAAATTCGGAGTGAGTGCCTCGCTCAACGACTGGAACATTGGGGGCACGAAGGCTACCAACGCAGCCAGCTGGTCGATGAATGCAGCTTACACTGACTTGGGACTCTACAACCGTCTCTTCCCCGACCGCTGGACATGGCACAAGCCTTACCGCCAGCTCTCTGGCGAGACGCAATGGAAGATGCAACCCACGACATCGAGTGTGTGGAAGACGTATGCAGGATTCGACCGCACCACACTGAGCCTCGACACCGATGGCCGCAGGCTTGACCTCGGCGAGAGCAATCTCTATCTGAACAGTGTCATCAAAGGCTCAGCCAAAGGTGGGCTGAGTTGGTTTGCCGGAGTATCGGGCAGCTTGGTGTGGGAGAATATCGATGGCGCCATTGTTCAGTCGGACCGCTATCGCCACCGCATGGGCGAGTTGCATGTTAAAGCAAAGGTATCGAAGAGCATTTCATCTGCTGTGAAAGCCACATTAGGTGCCGAAAGTTATCTACGACATGCAGGGATTGACTATCATTCTATCGCAGACTATCACTACGCTGCCGACACCCGTCTGCCGGCATTCTTCGCCGAGACGCAGTTTCGTCTCTTGCGTCATCTCTTTGCCGAAGCCTCCTTGCGAACGGAATATACCAGTCGTTCTCATCGTGGGAGCGTGTTGCCACGGCTGTTGCTCAACTACCGTCCTACGACGAATTGGCTGTTGACCCTCGCGGCCGGACAATACTCACAAGAGGCCATCGACACAATACAGATGCGTAGTCCGGGGACATTGCGCCCTGCCACTGCCACCCACTATATCGCCGGAGCGCAGTATCATTTCGGTCAGACCCACGTGCGCTTTGAGGCTTACTACAAGCACTACAGCCATCTGCCTCTCACACGGCATGAGAGATATACAGCCGACGGGCATGGCATGAGCCGCGGCTTCGATGTCTATCTTGACGACCGCTCCTTGCTGCGCAACCTCTCCACGACACTCAGCTATAGCTATAACGACTCGCGGCGCCTCTACCTCGACTACCTTGTTGAGGACCGCCCGCAGTATGCCTCGAGTCACAATCTCCGCCTCTCCTTGCGCTATGGCTTTGGCGTGTGGAGCTTTGGACTGACCGACTCCTATGCTTCAGGCCGAAGGAGCGAGGGACGCACCACACCTTATTATAATAGTCTGGATGCCAGCGTCACCTGGTTGGCAAGCAAGCGCGTCATCGTCTACAGCTCACTGAGCAACCTCCCTGGCCGTCGGAACATCTACGGCTACCGCAATGGACAGCCCGTCACCAATGGTTCCAACCGCTTCTTCTATATTGGCATATTCGTTTCACTAAAAAGTAATAAAGCTTATGACATTTCAAATTTCTAAATTCATGGCATCGCCATTATGCCATCGTCTGATGGTGCTTGCCATCGTCTGCTTCACCGTTGTAGGTGCTCAGGCCCAACAGCTGTCAATGAAAGAGCAACTCGCAGCTCTGCAGCGCTTAGAAGCTATGCAGCCCGATAGCCTTGGCCCGAAAATCCAACAAGCCGTGCTTCTACTCGGTTTCGTCTGCACCAATCCGCAGGACAGCAACGCCAAACAGTATGTTGATGAGGCACAGCGAATCATCAGAAAGATAGAGGCACTGAAACCACAGAAAGCAGCTGACCGCTCCGACCTTGCAACACTCCAAGGCTTCTATTACACAGCTCTCATCGTGATGAATCCCCAACAGAATGGGCCGCGCTACTACAGACAAGCACTTGATAATTTGGACAAAGCACTAAAAATCAATCCTGGAAACATGATGGCTAAAATGCTGTCAGAAAGGTTTAAGGAAGGTATGACTAAAGGTTCTTCAAACTGAAAGAACCGTCAAGGCCAGAGGTGTGCCAATACTTAAGTCGCCTTTGACCTGGATGGTGGAGCCTATGAGCGTCTCTCCCGTTTTCTTATCCTTCACCACACCCTCTACGGGGCCTGCATAACACAAAGGAAGGAAAGACAAACTAAGCGCCACCGTCAGAAAGATTTTGATCATACCTGTTGACTTGTGAACTTTACCGCTGCAAAATTAAAGCCATGATATTACAAAGGAGTTTGGATACAATGATAATACTGTAACAATAAAGCAAAAAAACAAGGGCAAGGAGAAGTCAGAAAACAGGGAAAAACAAGAATGGAAAGAAACTGTGTGTAGCTGCTCCTCATCCAGAGGCTTTCTCGTCTGCTACAAGGATTCTGCAAGGAAAAGGCTTTCGAAAAAACACACAAAATTATTTGCACAACAGAAGAGAAAGTCCTAACTTTGCACCGCTCAACCATCGGAGGGCGCCATAAGGAAGTGGCACTGGATAAGACGGGGCAATTATAGCCTCGAATGTCCAGTGTCACTTCCTACGTTATGAGAGTTCTAACATTCAATTAAAGATATGGAAACGATAAGAAAAGCAACAGTCAACGATATCCCGCTTATCCGCCAGATGGCGGAGAAAGTATTCCCGGAGACTTACAAGAACATCATCACTCCAGAGCAGTGCGAATATATGATGGACATGATGTACTCGGAGGCGAGCCTGCGGCGGCAGATGACCGAGGAGCATCACATCTATCAAATACTCTCCGTCGACGACAAAACAGCAGGATATGTTTCAGTGCAACCCATTGAGGCCGATCTCTACGAGCTTCAGAAAATCTATGTGCTGCCCGACTTCCAAGGCCGGCACTTAGGCCGCAAGCTCTTCGACGCAGCCGTCAGCCTCGTAAAACAGCTGCATCCCGGTCCTTGCCGAATCTTTCTGCACGTCAATCGCTACAACAAAGCCAAGACGTTCTACGAGCACCTCGGCCTGAAGGTCACCCGACAAGGCGACTACGACATCGGACATGGATACTTCATGAACGATTACATCATGGAGAAAGAGATTTAACAAATACACCCCTATTTGGTGCGTGCCCTTTGCAGCATACACTATAACGGTTCAAACACTCCGTTCCGGATTATCAAAAGATTGCTCACAACGAGAAACCACGAAACATTGTTAAATTATCGGTACTAATTATTGGAGAGAGAAATACTATTCGTAATTTTGCGAACAATAAGCATATAAACATCGAACGTATGGACACGAAAAAAGACTACGGCATCAAGGCGGAGCAAACAGCGCGCTTCGCCAAAGCTCTCTCCCACCCCGCGAGGATTCAGATACTGCAGTTCCTCGCCCGTCAGCAGGAATGCTATTTTGGCGACATCCACGATGAGCTCCCCATTGCCAAAGCCACTGTGAGCCAACACCTGAAAGAACTTAAGGACGCGGGACTCATCAAGGGCACCATCGAGGCTCCAAAGGTGAGGTACTGCATCAACCGTGATAATTGGAATTATGCCCGCGAACTCTTCACAGAGTTCTTTAACAGGAACATCACAGAGGGGGACTGCAGTTGCGTCGAGTGCTGAGCCACAAGGCAGGCAGTGAGGAGCCTGCCTTTTATTAGAACAACAATATTCGTAATTAAGCGAACAACTAACAATCAATATAAACATCAGTTGGCAGGCGCACAGCCAGCCAGAGAATCAGATAAACAACAAACTATCATGGAAGAAAGGAAAATAGACTTTTTCGACAAGTATCTCACTTTGTGGGTACTGTTGTGCATCGTTGCGGGTATCGCCGTAGGCAGATTTCTACCCGCTGTTCCTCAGACTCTCTCACAATGGGAGTATGCCCATGTGAGCATCCCCGTGGCCATTCTTATTTGGGTAATGATATATCCCATGATGATGAAGGTCGACTTTCAGAGTGTGAAGGATGTGGCCAAGCACCCAAAGGGCTTAGTGGTAACATGCGTGGTGAACTGGCTCATCAAGCCATTCACAATGTTTGCCCTCGCTTGGTTTTTCCTTTTCTTGATATTTCAAAAGTGGATTCCCACAGACTTGGCTTATGAATATTTGGCCGGTGCCGTACTCTTAGGCGCTGCTCCCTGCACGGCCATGGTATTCGTATGGAGCTATCTCTCTGGTGGCAATCCGGCCTACACGCTCGTGCAAGTGGCTGTCAACGACCTCGTCATCCTTGTGGCTTTCGCCCCCATCGTAGCTTTTTTGTTAGGAGTTGGCGGCGTACAGGTACCCTACGACACACTATTGCTGAGCGTCGTGCTCTTTGTGGTGCTCCCGCTCACGGCAGGCATCATCACTCGCACAGTCGTTGTAAAACGCAAAGGCAAAGAATATTTCGAGCATGTATTTGTGCACAAGTTCGACCGCTACACCACTGCCGGCCTGTTGCTCACCCTCATCATCCTCTTTTCCTTCCAAGGTGAGACAATCCTCAGCAACCCACTCCACATCGTCCTCATAGCCGTTCCACTCATTATTCAAACCTACCTCATCTTCGCCATCGCCTACGGATGGGCTAAGGCCTGGCACCTTCCCTACGACATCGCTGCACCTGCGGGAATGATAGGAGCTTCCAATTTTTTCGAGCTGGCTGTGGCCGTAGCCATAAGCCTCTTCGGACTGCAGAGCGGTGCTGCCTTAGCTACTACCGTCGGCGTTCTCACAGAAGTGCCCATCATGCTCTCGCTGGTGAAGATTGCAAAAGCTACCAAGAACCGATTCGCACGCTAACCACAGGGGAGACAGCCCTCCTGCAGAGACAGTCTCCCCTGTTTAGAAGGCTTGTTGGTACTCTTCATATCATATAGTCAAACGGCCGTCGGACATTTGGCTGACGGCCGTTGGACAATCGTCTGACGGCCGTTATACAATCGGCTGACGGCCGTCGTACAATTAGACAAGAATAACCAACCCACAGGAAATATCCGCTGCGCCGTTTGTACCTTTCACACCCGCAACATTCACTCGCATTACGTAACCTGAAGGCCGGACTTATTAAATTCGTGTTTCAAAGCGTAAGATTCATTAAGACACTTTTGTTCATGTTAGTTTTTTTTCTTACTTTTGCCACGGTGATATTCAGAAACTCTATATTTTTCAACGCTATTATTAACTAATAAGGTTAAGATGAAAATGAACTTTTCGTTTATGAACAGAAGGGGCGGTCTCTATCCAATAGTAGCGCTCACAGCGTTGTCATTGTTTGTTCCTTCGTCGGCCAGCGCTACGAACGTGCAAGGCAGTCAGGAGGTGCAACAGAATGACAAAGTCACAGGTGTTGTGAAGGATGCCAATGGGGAGCCCATGGTGGGCGTAACCATTCGCGTATCCGGCACCGGCAAAGGCACTGTTACCGATGCCGACGGACGTTATACTCTCGATGCCAAACGTGGAGCGACACTGGAGTTTTCCTCCATCGGCTTCAAGACTCAGAAAATCCGCGTGGGCCAGGGTCCACTAAGTGTCGTCATGCAAGAAGACAACAACATGCTCGACGAGGTGGTGGCCATAGGTTATGGTGCCCAGCACCGCAAGCAGGACCTTTCGGCCTCAGTGGGCGTCATCGACAACGCTGACAAGCTTACGGTGCGCCCCGTCACAAGCACGGAGAGCATGCTACAAGGCCAGATTCCCGGCGTCACCATTCAGTCGAACGGCGGCGATCCTACGAGCACACCCAGCATCGTTATCCGCGGACAAGGCTCACAGAACGGCGACAACGTGCTTTGGGTGGTTGACGGTGTGCCCGGAGCCACCATATCCTCACTCAACGACATAGAGTCCATTGTCGTTCTGAAGGATGCAGCCTCAGCCGCCATCTACGGTGCTCAGTCGGGAGCCGGCGGCGTTGTGCTGGTCACAACCAAGCAAGCCAAAAAGGGACGGACGCAGATTTCCTACGACGGCACCTACGGCATCCGCAATGCCTATAACCTGCCCCACGGACTCACGGCACAGCAGGAGATTGACATGCGCAAGCTCTCGTATGCCAACGCCGGACTGAGCCTGCCCTCAGGCTGGGATACGACCAAGAATCCATGGATAGCTACCAACAGGACCGACTGGATAGACGAAATCTTCCGCACTGCCTTCTATCACCGACACAACGTGACACTGAGCAGCGGCAATGAGTCGAGCCAGCACCGTCTGTCGTTCATGATGGACAACGACCAGGGTACGCTCATCAACACCTATAACAACCAGATGGGACTGCGCTACAACGGCAACTTCGACATCAACAAGTGGGTCAGCGTGAGCGAGAACTTCACATGGAAGAACTACAAGAGCCGTTCGGTGAACACTACGAGCGCCTACAATGGTGCCATCATCAACGCCATCTACATGCCAAGCAGTGCCGAGGTGTACAACCACCTCGACGGCACCTACGGAGGCACTACCACTGAGGATCCGGCCTACATCGCCAAGTACGGCTCCAACTTCGCCGACATCCACGGTGATGCCATCAACCCGGTGCGTCTGCTCAAGGCTCCCAACGACTACAACAAGACAAGCGACATCTGGACCACTACAACCCTCTCCGTCCACGACGTGGTGCCCGGACTGAAGTTCACAAGCCGCTTCTCTTATAACCTCACCAACAACACCTACAAGAACTTCGTGCCCAAGCGCGACGAGGTGGGTAAGCCTTTCCTTACCAATGAACTCACGGAGAGCAGCTACCGCACCGATCAGTGGAAGACTGAGAACACGCTGACCTACGACAACAGTTTCGGCAAGCACACCGTGGGACTACTGCTCTCTACCACTGCCGACCACTACACCAGCCGCAGCATGCAGATTGACGGCAAGGATTTCAGCGACGAGACTGCCTACTTGCAGTATATTGGCTACGCAGGAACAACCACGGCCGCCGATGCACTCTCCGGTCCCGACTCCAACGTCTCTGTCATCGCCCGTGCATCTTACTCTTTCGACGACCGTTACTTCCTCACAGCCTCCTGGCGCCGCGACTATGCCGGACGACTGCCCAAGGACAACAACCACGGTGACTTCCCTGCCGTCACGGGAGCATGGAAGATAAGCAACGAGAAGTTCTTCCACAAGAGCAATCTCATCAGTCTGCTCAAGCTCCGTGCATCCTGGGGACGCGTGGGCAACCTCGGCTCCATAGGATACAACTACCGCTCGCCGCTGCTCAACAAGGAGACTTGGAACGAACAGGCCTGGTACGGAGTGGCTACCGGAAAGCAGTACGGCACCTTCCTCTATTACGGTACAGCCCTCAACCAGAAGCTCACATGGGAGACTTCCCAGCAGACCGACATCGGACTTGACGTGGCCATGTTCAACAACCGACTCTCGGCATCTCTCGACTACTTCGAAAAGCGCACCTACGACCTCATTCAGGACCAGACCATGAACTGGCCGTCCACCATTGGACTCGCCGCCATGAAGGTCAATCAAGGCGTGGTTCGCAACCGCGGACTTGAATTCTCGGCCACATGGACCGACAAACTCTCTGCTCACACTTCTTATTGGGTGGGCGGCAATGTGGCTTGGTTGAAAAACTGGGTCAGCGACATCGGCGTGAAAGACGACAAAGGCAACCCCGGAGTCTGGACGGGCGACGGCTCCTACCGTGACATACCCTACGTCTACCAGACCATGCAGGGTCAGCCTCTCAATTCCTTCTACCTCATCAAGTATGCAGGCATATTCCAGTCAGATGCCGAGGCCCAGGCCTACAAAAACTCCAAGGGAGAGATGATTCAGCCCAACGCAAAGGCTGGCGACCTGAAGTTTGTGGACTACAACGGCGATGGCAAGATCGACACCAACGACCGTCAGTACTGCGGCTCAGCCACTCCCAAGTGGACCTATGCCTTACAGGGCGGCTTCACGTGGAAGGACCTCACTGTGAGCGCCATGCTTCAGGGAGTAGGCAAGGCTCAGGCTTTCAATGCCTCCAAATACTCCTTGCTCTCTGATGCCGACGGCTCCTTCAACCGTTCCCAGGACATTCTCAAGGCTTGGAGCACCACCAACACCGGCTCCAACATCCCCATCATCTCCAAGGCCGACAACAACGGCAACTTCTCCACGCCTTCCACATGGTATTTGGAGAGCGCCTCTTATCTGCGCCTGAAGAACCTCACCATCGCCTACGATCTCACCAGCCTGCTCCGCAAGTCAGGTCATTTCCGCGAGCGTGGCAGCAACCTCTCTGTGGCCTTGTGTGGTGAAAACCTCTTCACCATCACACCCTACTCAGGCATCGACCCTGAATGCGGTGGCTACGACGCACTGAAGTATCCTGTGTCAAGAACGTTCTCCCTTAGCGTTAAACTCACGTATTAAGCATAGAAAGACAATGAAAAAGACTATCATATTATCGGGACTCGCCTTGTCGCTCCTGGCTTTCACCTCTTGCAGCGACTTCCTGGACAACGACCCGGAGGGCAATCCCACAACCAATCAATTTTTCACCAGTGACCAGCAGGCCATTGACGCTATTGACGCCCTCTACGCTCCGCTGGCACAGGAAGGTGTCTTCGGACGCGAACTTTTTTGGGAGCAGGGAGCAGCCTGCGACATTGTCTGGGGCCGCACACGTGGCTACCCAACACTGGCCACAATGAAGTATACCGGCGACGAGAGTCCGCTGCGCGGCACCTTCGAGAAGTTCTACTCCAACATGTCACGCTCCAACTGGGTTATCAGCCAGTTGCTTAAGAAGTCCGGACGTACGGCCATCGAAGACCGCAGCTTAGGCGAAGCCTTCTTCCTTCGTGGATTCTGCCACTTCTGGGTTGCCCACCGCTACGGCCTCGACACCCAGGGAGTACCTTTCGTCCGCTATGAGGATTTCCCCAACGGCTACGACAACTCCATACCCAAGCAGCAGGCTTCGGTAATGGATAACTATAAGCTCATTATTGAGGACATGGACAGCGCACTCAATCACCTTCCGAAGGCCGAGACCTATGGTGACGATGACTTCGGACGCGCCAGTGCCGAGGCTGCCGTGGCTCTCAAGGCCAAGGTCTATGCTTATTGGGCTACATGGGACGAGAGCCAGTGGAAGAACGTCATCTCTATGGTCGACCTCCTGGAGAATAAGTATGGACGCGGGCTGGCCGACAACTATGACGATAACTTCACTTCCGACATTTCAAAGTGGAACAACAAGGAGTATCTCTTCTCGCTTCCTTCCAACGGCGGCGCCGACGGCGGAGGCACAGAGTTCCCCGGTGTGATTCTCGAGAATAAAGGCTGGGGCAAGTACAACGGCTGGGGACAGAACAAGCCTTCGTACGACATCTATGAGGAGATGGCTAAGGACGGTGCTGGCAACGACCGGCTCGTGCGCTCCATACTCGAGTACAATCAGGAGTTTCCCTTCTTCGGAGAGACCCGCCGCTTCTACTCGGCCTCTGACATCGAGTCGGGCTTCATGATTAACAAGTACATGGAGCCATTCGGACATAAGGACCCGACAGCCACCGGCTATGTGAACACCAACGGTGACTGGCCTACTGCCCGCATCAACTTCCCTCTGATGCGCTTTGCCGAAATGCTGCTCTTCCGAGCCGAGGCCTATCTGATGACGGGCAATGCAGCTGCCGCAACAAAGGATCTCAACCAGCTGCGTGAACGCTCACACATCGCTGACCTCGACCATACGGCTACAATGGCCGACCTCTATCATGAGCGCCGCTGCGAACTGGCCTTCGAGTTCACCGACCACCTCTTCGACCTCAAGCGATGGGCACGCTCCTCGAATTCCGTCATCAAGGAACTGGCTCTCAAGGAACTCAATGCCCATCCGCGCGTGCGACACTATGCCGACAGGCAGGACCCCGCCTCCTCATTTACCGTTGGCGACTACGAGGACTACAAGGACAAGGCAACCTACGACGACCATCTGATGGTGTTCCCCTATCCAAGTGAGCAAGTCACAAAGTCGAACGGACAACTGAAGCAGAATCCGGGCTACTAACAGCTATAACTGCCTGACTGTCAGAAACTGACCTGGGGTCAGGGCGACTCTTACAATGGAGCCAGCAGACTTATGAGGCTATGCCCCCATAAGCTGTTGGTTCCGTTTCGCTTTCCGGGCAAAGTCCCTTTGAAAATGATATTACCCATTACATTCTATAAGATTTAACTTTCAATGAAACTAAAACGTCTATACCTCTGCTTAGCCTTTGCCGGGATTACTACAAGCGCTTTCCCCCAGGCTACCAACATCCAGTCGTTCACTTTCGACCATCCCTACGCTGTGGAAAAGATTCAGGCACCCAAAGGGAAGAAAGTGCGCAACGTCATTCTCATGATAGGCGACGGCATGAGTCTTATGCACATACAAGCTGCCTGGACCTGCAACCGGGGCAAACTCTGGCTGGAGAACGCACAGTTTACCGGTCTCTCAAAAACTCCGGCCTCCAACAGGCTCATCACAGACTCAGGTTCCGGCGGCACCTCACTGGCTACAGGCTACAAGACTCTCTACCACGCTGTGGGAGTAGACCCACAGGGAAAGCCTCTCGAATCGCTCGTATCGCTGGCCAAGAAGAATGGACGCAACGCAGGAATAGCCGTGACATGCCGCCTTTGGGATGCCACACCCTGCGATTTCTGCTGCCACAACATCGACCGTGACAAGGAGCAGGAACTGGTGGCCGACTACGTGAATGCCAACCTCGACTTCGCCTTTGGCGGCGGTGCGAAGTATTTCCTTCACCGCAAGGATGGCCGCAACATCTTCAAAGAGCTCGAAGCCAAAGGCTACCACATTGCCCGAAGCGTTGACGATATGATGAGTTGGAAGAAAGGAAAGATGTTCTGCGTGCCCTACGATGTCGACACTCCTCTGCCCGACGAACGTGGCGACCTGCTCGCTAAAGCCTCTCTCAAAGGCCTCAGCCTGCTCAACCAGAACAAGAAAGGCTTCTTCATGATGATTGAGGGGTCGCAGCTCGACGACTACGGGCACTTCAACCAACTCGACATGCTCATGAAGGAGACGCTCGACTTCGACCATACCATCGGTGAAGTATTCAAATGGGCGGCTGCCGACGGCGAAACACTGGTGGTGGTCACGGCTGACCACGAGACGGGAGGTCTCACTGTACTCGGCGGAGACCTGAAAGCAGGACGAGTGGAGTGCAACTTCTCAACGAAGGACCATTCCGGAACGATGGTGCCTGTCTATGCCTTCGGACCGGGCTCAGAGAACTTCACCGGATTCATGGATAACACTGACATCTTCTGGAAAATAAAACGGCTCATGGGTGAGTGATAGCGCCCTGACAGCGAGAATGATACTAAGACAAACAACGACTATGAAACGTCAACTCTTATTCGCACTGTTGCTGTGGCCTGTAGCCTTAGCAGCGCAGAACCTCATTTCCTCTGGCTCTCCTCTCTACAAGCTCCCCTACAAGGACACCTATATAAGAGAGCCGCTCGTGGCAGAGAACGCGTTCCGCATCGCAAAGGTGGAGAAGCAGCAGCCCGGAACATTTGAACAGGCCCGGAAGGTGCTTCCTGCACCCTACTGGGAAGGCCATGAGAAGGAAATAGAAATGTACTGGAAGGCTTGGCAGATAGGAATCAAGAACATATGCCAGCCCAAGGATGACTCCGGCTTCATCACGCCCTACATAGCACCAGCCTACAACGGCAACATCTTTATGTGGGACGATGCTTTCATCACCATGTTCTGTCGCTACGGCAGAAACTTCTTCCCTTTCCAGAAGACTCTTGACAACTTTTATGCCAAGCAGCATCCTGACGGATTTATCTGCCGGGAGATTCGTGCTGACGGCAGCGACTGCTTCGGGCGATACGACCCTACGAGCACCGGTCCTAACCTGCTGCCTTGGTCGGAATGGCTCTACTACACACAGTTCGGCGACGACAACCGACTCAACAAGGTGTTCCCCGTGCTGGCCGGCTACTACAAATGGTTGAAGCTCAATCACACGTGGCGCAACGGCACCTACTGGTCGAGCGGATGGGGTACAGGCATGGACAATATGCCGCGAGTGCCCGAAGGCTATAACACCATCTACTCCAACGGGCACATGATTTGGCTCGACGCTTGCCTGCAACAGATTTTCACGGCCGACATCCTCCTCAAAATGGGCTTCTACCTGGAACGTTGGCAGGAGATTGAAACTTTTGAGGACGACATCAAGCATCTCACTAAATACATCAATGACCACATGTGGAGCGAACGTGACGGATTCCTCTACGACCAATACGAGAACGACTCGCTCTCCACCACTCAGGGCATCTATGCTTACTGGGCATTGAAGACCGACGTGCTCCCGAAGCAAAGACTTGACCGATTAGTGGCTCATCTGAACGACACCGCCAAGTTCAACCGTCCGCACCGCGTCCCCTCACTGGCCAAGGACAATCCCAAATACAAGGCCAACGGCCGCTACTGGGTGGGCGGAGTCTGGCCCAGCACCAACTACATGGTGGTGTCGGGACTCGTGGAAAAAGGCTACCGCGATTTGGCATGGGACATCGTGACCAACGACTACAAAAACATCTTAGAAGTCTACAAGAAGACAGGTACTTTTTGGGAATACTACGCTCCCGAGAGCGCAGAGCCAGGCTTCATGGCGCGCAAGGACTTTGTCGGTTGGACCGGTCTGCCACCTATAGCTGAGCTAATAGAATATATCTTCGGCATCAGAGCCGACATACAGGATAGCCACCTCACCATCGACGTGAAGCTCACTGACGCTTACGGCATCGACCGCTATCCCATAGGAAAGGACGGGCTCCTGGGCATCAAAGTTGCCAAGCGCAGTTCTGGCAAAGAAAAACCTCGCGTAACCTTAAAGACCAATATTCCACTAAAAGTCAGCATTATATGGGATGGCGGAAAGCAGGATTATGAAGTGGCTGCAGGAACAAAAAACCTCTGACACTGATTGAGCCATGAACCATCGGATAATACTGTCGCTGGGAGCACAGCTGCTCTTGTCGGCGCCTATGATCGCCCAACAGCCGCAGTGCACCGTCATTGTGGCCAGCGACCTGCACTTTGACATGCCTCCAGAGACCGACCAGTTCCACCATGTCGTGGCCATGAACCGGTTGGCAAATTCCATCCATGTGGACGCGGTGATGATAGCTGGCGACATCTTTGACAAGGCTGACGCACGGATACAAGCGCTCTATCGACAGCGTTACGAGCGCGGCAACGGGCCACGGACACTCCACCTCGACGCTTACCCGGGCTATGGCAACCACGATATCAGTCCCGAGAACGGCCGTCCGGCTCTCAACCACAAAGGCTACGAACTCAACATGCACTATCTCGACTCGCTCCTGCAGGCCAAGCTCCGACAGGGGGCCATTCTGAACCTGGACCCCTCGAGCCGTTCCTACTCGCTCAATATAGGAGGAGTCCACTTCGTCATGGGGCAGCTTGCCGCCGGCGACACCACTTACTGCCACAGCAACTTCGAATGGCTGAGCCACGACCTGGAACGCTACTGTTCTGACGGCACCCCGCTGGTCTACATCCAACACTATGGTTTCGACCGTTGGGCACGCCGCTGGTGGCCTGAAGCCAACAGACGGAGACTTTTCCGTCTGCTCGACCGCTACAGGCTCGCAGCCTTCTTCGTGGGGCACACCCATGAGGCTTCGGTGCAAACCTACCACGGGCACCACATCTATCAAGTGAACAACGCATGGCCCGACGAAGACGGACCGGCCTCATTCGCATTGCTGAAGATAAAGGGAACGGAGGTGGACATAGAGACTGTAAAGGTGCTTGATGCAAAGGGTAACATAAGGATAAGTCGCCCCAAACTACATTCAACTATCAAACAAATGAAACGGTAAACAACAACTCTTATGGCAAGAATAGCTATCGACTTGGGTGGCACAAACCTGCGCGTGGCCCGGGTGACAACAGAGGGCATCGAGCGACTGGTAGCCGAGCCCTGCAAAGCGCAGGGAACCGAGCAGGAGGTGATGGACCAAATTTTGGAACTCATTGGTCAGCTCTTTGATGAAGAGGTCGACCGCATCGGGGCGGCTGTACCCTCAGTGGTAGACTTTACTACGGGTGTGGTCTACGATGTTGTGAACATCCCCTCATGGAAAAAGGTTCCGCTGAAGGACATTCTCGAAGATAACTTCCATGTTCCGGCAAAGGTCGACAACGACGTCAACTGTTTTGCCGCAGCCGAAAAAGCCTTCGGGAGCGGTCGGCCCTTCGATGATTTCGTAGGCATCACCCTTGGCACCGGGGTGGGCGCCGGCATCGTCGCGGATGGAAAGGTCTACCGCGGTGCCAATACCGGAGCTGGCGAAGTGGGCTGTCTGCCCTACCTTGATTCCAACTACGAGGCTTACACAAGCAGCCAGCTCTTCAAGCGTTGGCACACTACAGGAGCTGACGAGAGCCGGAGAGCCGACAGCGGGGATACGGAAGCACTGACTCACTGGCACGAGCTTGGCCACCATCTGGGCAAACTGCTGCAGGCCCTGCTCTATGTCTATGACCCCGAGGCCATCATTATCGGAGGCGGCATCGCACAGAGCCACAGACATTTCGACACCTCCATGCGAGCTTCTCTCACCGAAGGCTTTCTTTATCCAAAGGAAGCCAAAGACGTGAAAATAATATTCTCCACACTCAAGGACAGCAATCTCCTGGGTGCATCACAACTCTAAAAATCAGATTATGAAACAGAATCTTGTTCTTTTCCTCACCTTGCTGCTGTTGTGCTCCACCGCTGAAGCACGCCGCAAGGTGGGTCACGTTGTCCTGATAGGACTTGACGGATGGGGAGCCTACAGCGTTCCCAAAGCCCACGACATACCCAATCTGCAGTGGCTCATCAGCCACGGCAGTTGCACGCTGAAAAAACGGAGTGTCTTCAAGACAGAGTCGGCCATCAACTGGGCCTCGATGTTCAACGGCGCTCCCACGGAGATGCACGGCTACACCAACTGGAACTCACGAGTGCCCGAGGTGCCCTCGGCTGCTCTCAGTGAGGATGGTATCTACCCCACCATCTTCTACCTGCTACGCAAGCAAAGACCAAGCTCTGAGATTGGAGTAGCCGCAGAGTGGGACGGTATCAAATACTTGGTCGACACCCTCGCACTCAACTACAATGGACTGGCCTCAAACTACGAGCGCGACCCAGAACAGCTAACGCGAATGGCGGAACAATACATCAAGCAGAAGAAGCCCACACTCTTCGCTGTCTGCTACGACCAGATTGACCACACGGGACATGCCGACGGCCACGATACACCCGCTTACTACGCTACGTTGGCTAGAATCGACATTCAGATAGGACGAATCATGAAGGCTCTGAAAGAGTCAGGAATTTGGGATGACACCGTGATAATAGTCACTGCCGATCACGGAGGAGTGGGAAAGAGTCACGGAGGAATGACTCTCCTCGAAACAGAGACCCCCTTCATCGTCTATGGCAAAGGCATCAAAGAGGGCTTCACCATCACTGATACCGTCATCCAGTACGACACCGCGGCCACCATTGCTGAGCTCTTAGGGCTGAAGCGTCCGCAATGCTGGAGAGGACTTCCCATCTACAGCATCTTCAAATGACTTACAAATAAATAATTGAGTCCACTTGAAAAAGTTCAAAAGCACTATTTTGGGTGCACCCGATAATCCCCGTGGTTAAAGAGGCGAACTCGAGAGCACTATGTCTTTGTGTTCTCTCATCCAAACACTTAGTGTTATCCGGTGCGCCGATTCTTTGTTTCCGATTGAAGAATTACTATCTATTTTATGCACCGCAGGTGCAATTTTACGCGAAGCGATTTTCGTCA
>Ga0256406_1002996_pt1 | contig 22182 bp, 18 predicted proteins | sample RumenRJG_03DNA_FD_185986 | JGI IMG/M metagenome (GOLD analysis project Ga0256406, IMG submission 185986) | Bovine rumen microbial communities from Lethbridge, Alberta, Canada - RJG_03 | ecosystem: Host-associated > Mammals > Digestive system > Stomach > Rumen | place: Canada: Alberta | collected... | reverse complement strand
TTGTTGTGGTGACTCGAAATCATACCGGGGGCGGGGCCGTGCCCGCTCACTTGCGGACGCTTCTATGCGGCTGTCAAAGTGCGAAACATACGGTAAACCATCCGACAGAACGTGGAGCGCGGTTCGAAGTCCTAGCAGAACCTGCATAAGCCCATACAGGTCGAGGCCCCGGAACGAATGTTCCGGGGCCTCTTATTTACACCTCTTATTTATATAAATATCTTGTACCTTCGGTTAGGCAATCCAAGCTTGAATCTGTTCGATCGTCTACGTCAGAATCCTATGGCTCTCCATGCCTCGCTAATCTCGCTGCGCCTTTGGTCCAGAAGTTCGGAATCTAGGGACTCCCCTAAGTTCTGGTTGATTTTCGCTGCAATACCATCCCAGTAGCTACTTAGCTGCACAAGGGTGGTCTTCGCGTTCTCACGCGCCTCGTCGGTCAGAAGATATCTGTAAGCTCCATAACCAAGACCGCCCAAAGCCATGATTGTGATCAACGCGTTACGCATCTTCATCAGATATCTCCCCCAGCTCCTGTCGCCCGGCAGATACCAACTCCAGTATCTGAGCCAACTCCTCCTCGTCCCTGAATTCGATTTCTATCTTGTTTTTGTTCCTGACTCTCTTGACCCTTACGTTTGTGTTCAGCGCAAGCCGCAGCTGTCTTGCCGCTCTCTTGTATGAGTTTGGCGTCGGTTCTCTCTTTTGTTTCGCGGAATTTCTGCCAGAATATAGCGAGACAAGGTTTTCTGTCTGTCTTACCGAAAGTTGTTCGGTCACAACCTTATTTGCAAGCTCAATACGGGCATCCTCGTCCGGTATGGCCAAGATGGCACGGGCATGTCCTGCTGTCAGTTTCTTTGATGCCATGAGATCCTGGACATCCTTGGGAAGATCAAGAAGCCTCAAGGTGTTCGCGATGGCAGACCTGGATTTAGACAGAATCTTCCCCAGCTGTTCCTGAGTACAGCCATTGTCCTTGATCAATTTTTGGTAACCCTGAGCTTCTTCGATGGGGTTTAGATCAGCTCGTTGAAGATTCTCAATGAGTGCCAGCTGAAATACTTCCTCATCTGATATTTCCCTTACGTTGACCGGGATTTCCTTCAGACCTGCCAACTTGGCTGCTTGATAGCGCCTCTCTCCTGCCACTATCTCGTAGCTTGTCCCCTTTCGACGCACAAGGATTGGCTGAAGCACTCCATTTTGCCTAATCGAATCAGCCAGCTCGTCTAGCTTGTCCTGATTGAATTCCTTCCTAGGCTGATTCTTGTTTGGATGTATTTGATCAAGGGACAGTGTTGACTCGCTCTTCAGGGCGCTGATCTCTGCATCGGCTCCACCCATCAGCGACTCTAGTCCTTTTCCAAGCCCGCTTTTCCTAGCCACGGCGCACCACCTCTCTTGCAAGCTTCTGATAGGCCAAAGCACCCTTGTTCACTCGTGAGTAGTGATTAATGGGGAGACCATGCGAAGGTGCCTCTGAGAGTTTTACACTTCTAGGAATTATCGACTTAAAGACCTTGTTTCCAAAGAATTTTTGGACCTCTTCGACAACTTCCTTTGAAAGGCTTGTACGAGTGTCATACATGGTCATTACGACGCCAAAGATGTCCAGGTCAGGGTTTAGGTGTGTCTTGACCATCTTCATTGTTTCTAGCAGCTTGGTAAGGCCCTCCAGGGCATAGAACTCGCACTGAATGGGGATGAGCATCGAGTCTGCGGCATCAAGAGCATTTAAGGTAAGTAGACCAAGCGATGGGGGACAGTCAATAAAGATATAGTCGAACTCGTCCTTGATTGGAGCAATTATCTCCTTTAGTATCGCCTCGCGTGCGACATGTGCCACAAGCTCTATTTCAGCTCCAGCCAATTGTATGGTTGCCGGAATTACAAATACTGTTTTTTCGATGGTTGGTTGAATGATTCCCTCTATATCGGCACCTCTAAGAAGTGCATCGTAGATGTCTTTGTCTAGTTCTTCTTTTTCAATGCCATAGCCACTTGTGCTATTCCCCTGAGGATCAAAGTCTATCAGGAGCACTTTCTTTTTGTTTTCTCCTAATGCGGAAGTGAGATTCACTGCCGTTGTGGATTTACCAACGCCACCTTTTTGATTGATGATGGCTATTACGCGTGTTTTCTTATCGGGGAATGCCCTTTTTACCTCACGAAAACCCACAAAGTCCTCCCTTGATGTAGTCGATTTAGCTTCTTTTACCAAGGCACCTTTATCATAGGTCAATTGTTTCACGTGAAACACTGCAATCTATTTCATTTTTCAAATTGCACTGCATTTGATATTCGTTATTCAACATGAAGTACCGTAGTTTGTCAGGCGCCGTATCAGTCCACTACCTTATCAGTCACAGTTTATCGAGATACATTCAAGGCGTGACTTTGGTTAGCCAAGTTGTTAAGCGCGCCATTACACATAAGCAGTGGAATACTTATTGGCTTTCGTCCTGGTGGACTAACTGGCTCTTTCTAATGTAATCAATCGAACTTCATGCTCTTGATTCATCAGTACATCAATAGTTCTCTGTCTCACCTAATGTAAGACGAAAGCTACTAGTACCATCGACCCCAAACTGCTATGTATTGTGTTCCACATAAATACAGTTGTAGGTCTAAATCTCAAATAACCTAAGATTCGATCTAAATTAATAATTAGACCTATGTAAATAGCAGTTGAGCAAAGAACGAGGACTACAACACAGTTTTCTCTATGTCCAACTACATTATTGGCTGTCTGATTCTGGTCTATCAGTAGAGACGGTGTTTAGCATTAGGGAGCTGACACAGGTAGCTATCGGTAGGTCATCTTCTGTGTCTAGCTGGCACCTGTGACATCTCAACTTACGACATTCTTTTGTGAGATTCCCATAATGGTTTGTTCTTTGCCATACCTACACGACGAGGCAATTTAACTTTCGAATCGCCTACCTTTTGATAGATAAAGATCTCTCTATGTCCCAAATTATGAGGCAGTTCAAATGTTTCACGTGAAACATTTTCCATTCCTGTCAGACGCGCAACCTTTTCGGCATTATGTATTTCCTCATTAGAGATATTTGCCTTTGAGGTGATAAGACATCCGTGCCTTGCAAGAAGTGGAGAAGCGTACTCTATCAAAGTTCCTTGCTGAGCAACAGCTCGAGCAAGAACCAAATCGAATGAGCTTCGCATAGACAATGCAAGCTCCTCAACTCGCATGGTCTGGCCACAAATTTGATTCGCTAAACCAAGGGCATCTATAAACTCATTAACTGCACGTACTTTCTTTCCAACCGAGTCAAGAAGCGTGCCAGAATATCCAGAAATAAGAGCAAAGGGAATCCCAGGATATCCTGCACCCGTACCAAGGTCCAAAAACCTAAGACACTTACCTTGATCTGTCTTGGAAGGACGACTTTCTGACCATGTCTTATAGAAGAGAAGAGAATCAATGCAATGACGATCTATTGCATCCTCAGGAGTAACAATTCTCGTTAGATTTACCACCTTATTCTTTTCAAGTACAAGGTGTAGGTGATTTACGAGCTGTTTTGCTAGACCCTCAGAAACTTCCAACTCGTAGATTTGAGCATGCTCAATCAGAATATTGGTAAGACATTCCGCATCGAATTCATGATCGCCGGCTGAAAAGGTAGTTAGGTCAGAAGCCATAAGAAATACCAATCAGATGTCAAGATTTCTCTAAAAAGGAGTTCTTGTCAGTATTGAAGGCACATAAAAAAGGAGGGCTCGAAGCCCTCCTCACATTCTAACGTATCAACCTAAGTATCTAGCTTGCACATTAACGAACATAGGTAACAACGACGCAGCGCTGAGGGTCCTCACCCTCAGAATGGGTAGTCACGTGCTCGTTGTCAACCAAGGCAAGGTGTACAATCCTTCGCTCATAAGCATTCATGGGAGCCATGCGAACCTGACCCTCGTTCTTTATGGCACGCTCTGCCGCAGACTGGGCAAGACCCATGAGCTTCTGCTTGCGCCGGGACTTATAGCCTTCGATATCCACGACAATGGGGTAGTGGAAACGGACCAAGTTGCTCATATAGGAATTAACCAGCATCTGTAGAGCATCAAGAGTCCTGCCATGACGACCAATAAGAATGGCTAGGTCACCACCACTCACATCCAAAATCAGTTCGCCATCGTCGCCGTCATACTCATCAATGGTGAGGTGATTCTCTCCGAAGTATGCAATCACATTCCTGATATAGGTAATGGCCGCATCGGCAATGGTATCAATATCCTCATCCGTCAACTGCTCTCCTGCCTCATAGCGACCACGAATGGCAGCAAAGGAATCATCGACAGTATTTTCAGCAATCTGATCGACCTCGGTAGCCACAGCATCCGTTGTCTGCTCAGAGATGCCGTTCTCTTCCGTTTCCACTTTCATTTCCTCCGACCTGGGTATTGACATCAATCAGGGGCACGTCCAGGGGACAGTCCCAGACTACTTCTTCTTCTTGGGACGAGGCTTATGCTCCTTGCGGACCACATCGACCTTGACCGACTGGTCAGCGAGCTTTGCCTCGGTCTCGGCCTTAACCTTGTCAGTAACGCGCTGGGTTACGACCTTCTGCTGGACGACCTGCCAGACAGCAGAGGTGTCATAGTAGAGGATTACAGCGGCTGGAAGGCTCCAACCAACCCACAACATCATGACAGCCATGATCACGCCCATCATGAGAGACTGTCCTCGCTGTTCAGAGGGCATGTTCTTCATATTCATGACCATGGGAAGGAAGGTCAGGATACCAAAGGCGACCACAATGAAGATATAGACGAACCCACCAGCAAACCCGTCGGCGGCAAGGGCGCCAGAGGCCGACTGCGAAAGCGATGGAATGATGTTGTAGAAGTGGGCGTCGGCTCCAATGTTGCGAGCGACAGTAAAGAGGGCAAAGAAGACCGGCATCTGAACGATGACGGGCAGGCATCCACCCAGGGGATTGAACTTGTTCTCGCTGTAGAACTTCTGCAACTCCTCCTGCATGCGTGCAGGGTCATCCGAGTATTTGTCCTGAATTTCCTGCATCTTCGGCTGGAGCGCCTGCATGCGGGCAGAAGAGGCAGTCGACTTGGTCATCAGGGGCATGACCAGAAGCCGGATGATCACGGTCAGGATGATGATGGCCAAGCCCCAGTCGCCACAGAAGTTGGCAAGGCCAGCCAGGATGTCGGTAAGAAGGTTAACAAACCAATCCCACATGGTTCCTCCAGGTCAGACAGCTAGGGAACTGGATCAAACCCACCCTTGTGAAACGGATTACAACGAAGAATCCTCTTTGCAGCAAGAAGACAGCCCTTTCCGGCACCATACTTCTCAATCGCCTCTAGTGCATACTGCGAGCAGGTTGGTGTATAGATGCAATGACTTCTAAAGAGGGGAGAAATGACGCTCTTATACCATTTTATGATGGTAATGAGGAAACTTCTCACCACTCAACACCTAGTCCCGCTTTATGTCTCTATTCAGCCTCACCAATAATCTATTCAGCGCTTTCGCCACATCTTCCGGCTTGCTGGAATGGGTTGCCCGGGTGGCAAAGAGAATCATCTGGGAACCCTCCTGGGGAAGACCACTCAGGCGCGCGGCTTCCCTCAAGACCCTCTTGCACCGATTCCTGTACACCGCATTACCAAGGCGCTTAGGTGCAACAAAGGCGACCTTTCCCAAGTCGCCTTCATCACCAAATAGAGCTGTCACGCGAACGAGCCTGTCGTTTGTTCGCTTGCCTCTAGAGAAGACGCGCTCAAATTCACGTTTGGATTTGATGGTCCTCATATCAAGACTAGACGGTCAGGCGCTTGCGGCCCTTTGCACGACGACGGGACAGGACGGCGCGACCATCCTTGGTGGCCATACGAGCACGGAAGCCGTGGGTCTTTGCGCGCTTCCTCTTGTTGGGCTGATACGTACGCTTCATTTCAAACCCTCCTGGGATGTGATTAATGTCAACAAGCCACAAGATTGTAGGGGTCTTCAAAGGGGAATGTCAAATACTGTCAAGAAGTATCTATAAAATATTTCGTACGGCCACACCTCTCACACAGATGCCCCTTCATGACAGATTCAGGGGACTGGGTCAGGACATGAATAAATCCATTCATGAAAGCCCCAGAACAAGGTATGGATGCTAACATCATTCATCGACAATTCTTTGTGCAGATTGAGGTTATCAACATGTGATTGACGTTGTTGAAACTTTTCATTCATCTCATGCAAACGAATGAAACTTTTCATCAATGACGAATGGATGTCGAAAGGAGGCCTGAGTGTCGGAAGCGCGTCCCTTCTATCCCTTTGTTGAGGAGCCAGCCCATGGCCAAGGGCCTTCTCTGGACACCGATGCAAAGCTCGAACCCAAGTACCCTGCCCGCATAGCCGTATATGACGACAGGTCCGCGGCGCCCCGCGTGGTGGTCATAGACCCAAAGGATGTCAGGTCCTATCTGGAGGAAATCACCACCACGGTCGTGCGCCTTGCCAAGGAGCAGGGGAGCGCCATCCCTTTCATGGTCATCCGCGAGGTGGTGGAGAACTTCATCCACGCCTACTTCCGCCAGCCGACCATCAGCATTCTCGACGAAGGCAACCTCATTCGCTTCAGCGACCAGGGCCCAGGCATCAAGGAGAAGGACCTTGCCCTGAAATACGGCACCACCTCGGCAACCGAGGAGATGAAGCAATACATCCGCGGCGTCGGGTCTGGTCTGCCCTACGTCCAGCAGTACATGGAGGACAAGGGCGGGTCCCTGACCATTGAGGACAACATAGCCGGCGGCACCATAGTCACCATCCGCGCGAAGGCCCAGGTGGCAGGCATGCTTTCCCAGCAGGCGCCTGGCACGCCCACCATGGGCACGCCCCCAACGGCATCCTATCCGGCACAGGCAGGCTACCCCGGACAGATGGCGGCGCAGGTGCCAGCCTGGCAGGCCATGCCCTACCAAGCCCAGGTCGCACAGGGCAACCCCTATCCCCAGCCCTACCAGCAGCCCTCCCCGGTACCCTCCTGGTCACAGGGCCAACCGCAGACACTGCCTTACGCATCGCAGATGACGGCCCAACAACAACAGCTTCCCTACCAGGGAGCACCCTCTCGGACAGGGCAGGCTCCCATGCCGCCAGGAAGCGCCCTACCCATAAGCGAACGCGGTCGCACCATCCTTGCCTATCTTTCCACCCACGAGGTCGTAGGACCCACCGAGCTCACCCGCCAGTTCGGCCACTCGCAACCCACCTGGAGCCGCGAGCTCCAGGCCCTTGAGGAGATGGGTCTGATCGGCAAGCATAGGGGAGGCCAGAAGCGGTCTCTCACGCCAGCGGGCCGGGCCTACCTGAGCGGCATCGTCCAAGGCTAATGGGAACAAATTTCGTTACTTCAGTCGTAGGACGAAGTTTTCATCATATACTGGGAGACACTTTTCAACAATTTGCTTGGCATCGGTGGGCCAGATAGGCCACCTGTACGAGGGGGACCATGGATTCGACGCAAGACGACGCACAACTCCTGTGGAACGACGTTCTTACCCTCCTCACCCAAAGGAACATGCCACCTGCCGCCCTGGCCATGCTTAGGAGCTGCGAGGTCCTGTCCCTCGATGACTCGACCCTCAGGATCGCCACGGGCCTTGGCTTTGCCCAGCGCAAGATTCGCCAGCAGTCTCCAGTCATAGAGGAATGCCTGGCCGAGGCAGCCTTCCAGCCCCTCTACCTGGACGTGGAGCTGGCCGCACCGACGCAGGCCAGGCCCATACAGACAAGCTCCCAGATGTCCAGTGCCGAGGCCCAACACATTGCAGAGGCCCAGGCATTACCAGAGCCGACAAAAGGCCCCGCGCCCGTCACTTCCAAGTCCCAGGTGGTCCAGACGGTCTCCCCAGGCTTCGCGGACACGGCCACCGACCTTGCCGATTCCCGCCTCACCTTCGATCGGTTCGTAGCGGGCGAGGAGAACATGCTGGCCTTCGAGGCAGCCAAGCAGGTGGCCAACGGCGAGAACAAGGGCTACAACCCCCTCTTCATCTATGGCAAGAGCGGGCTGGGCAAGACCCACCTGCTCAGGGCCATCCAAAACTACGTGGTCACCAACGACTCCAGTCGCCTCTGCGTCTACCGAACGGCCGCTGAATTCGTAGAGGACTATCGCATTGCATGGAACAAGAGCGAGACCTCGGCACGCCTGGCCCTTTCCACCAACTATCAGAACGTCGACATCCTCATCATCGACGACGTCCAGAACATGCGGTCGGCAGCGGGCTCTATCCGCTTCTTCTTCGAGACCTTCAACGCCCTCATGGCCCGTGGCAAGCAGATCGTGCTGGCAGCCGACCGGTCGCCCTCACAGCTGGGAATGGGGGAGAGCAAGTTCGACGAGCGCGACACCAGCCGCATGGACTCGGGCGTGACCGTGAGCATCCAGGTACCAGACTACGAGCTCAAGCTCAACCTGATAAACACCTTCTACGACCGGATGCGGCAGGACGCAAGGGAGGACCACATAGCGGGCATGACGGGCACCATCTCGGAGGAGATGCGCCAACTCATGGCCGAGCGGTCGGGAACCAACATCCGCGTCATCGAGGGCTTCGTCCAGACCTGCATCATGAAGGCCAGCCAGAAGGAACAGAGGGGCCAGGAGCTGGGCCGCGAGGACATCATCAGGGAGGCCAACGCCAAGTGGCCCAGCGGGCAGCGGACCGTGACCGTCGAGCAGATACAGAAGGCCGTCGAGGGCTACTATGACGTTTCCCACAGCGACCTCGTGGGCTCAAAGCGCAACAAGGAGCTCATGGAGCCTCGCCATGTTGGCATATGGCTGACCCGCGAGCTTACCGACAACACCCTCGCCGACATAGGAAAGAAGTTTGGCGGGCGCTCTCATGCGACCGTCAAGCACAGCATCTATTGGGTCGACAAGGCCATGAAGGAGAACCGCATCTTCCTGGACCACATAGAGACCCTCAAGGACAGCATCATCGACAAGAACTGACGAAGGGGAAGCGAAGGCTCTTGTCGAAAGCAGTGAAGAAAGCCTTTCGACAAGCCGAGAAAAACCACCTGAAATTGTCGAACCACCTTTGGACATTTTTTCTCATGTCGAGGGCGATGATTTCGAAGGCTTTCAAAAAGCTCCCCACAGACGGCATCTACCTGCGCGGATGGAAGACTCTCAACATTTCTACAGGCACTATTACTACTAAAGTCTTTATTTAATAAATAAGTACTATTACTTATAGCGACAGACGAGAAGGAACAAAACAGAGAGGGTTGCCCATGAAGTTCTCAGTAAGTCAGACGTCTCTGGAAAAGGCCCTTTCCATCGTGGGCAAGGGCATGGCTTCCAACTCCACCCTTCCCGTCCTCTCTGGCGTCTTCATAAAGGCCGAGGCCGGCGTCATCGAGCTTCAAACCACCAACCTCACCATCTCCATTCGCCACAGGATTGCGGCGAACGTCGAGGAGCCCGGCGAGACGGTCGTCTCGGGAAAGATCCTTACCAGCATCGTGAAGACCCTGGCCGACGCCGCCGTGACCTTCGAGGGCGGCGACAGGGTACTCAACATCACCTGCGAGAAGTCCAAGTTCCGCCTCAACACGCTCTCTGCCCGGGACTTCCCCGAGTTTCCCACCTACACCCTTGACCGTTCCATCGACCTGCCCTCGGACCTCCTGGGACAGATGGTGGACAAGGTCTACAAGGTCACGTCCAAGGATTCCTCGCGTCCCATCCTCTCGGGCATCCTCCTTTCCGTGGAGGAGAATACCATCCGCCTGGTCGCCACGGACTCCTACCGTCTGGCAGTCTGCGACTCCAACCACGAGACCTCAAGCTCGGAGGAGGCCTTCTCGACCATCGTGGCCGGCGCCACCCTCCACGACGTCATGCAGCTGGCGGCCGACTCCGACCAGCTGACGATAGGAACCACCGACAGCCAGGTCGTCTTCGCCTTCGGTGACACCACCTACGTGGCTCGCAAGATCGAGGGCACCTTCCCCAACTACCAGCAGCTCCTGCCCTCGACCTGCAACACCTCGATCACCATCGACGTCGCCCAGTTCTCCGCGGCCCTCAAGCGCGTGTCCGTCATCGCCCAGGCAAACCCCTCCGTTCGTCTGGACGTCGACGCGGACGGCAAGCTTCTGCAGCTCTCGGCCTCCTCGCCCGACCAGGGAGACTCGACCGAGGCCCTGGGAGTCGAGGTGGAGGGCGAGTCCATGTCCATCGGTCTCAACTACCATTACGTCTTTGACTGCGTGAACGCGGCGGGCAGCCAGAAGGAGATCACCCTGGAGCTCCAGTCCACCATGCAGCCCGGCATCTTCAAGTCCTATGGTCCCATCAACTACCTCTACCTGCTGATGCCCGTCAGGATGTAGTGGTGCTTGTCGTCAACAGGCTGGACCTCTACGACTGGCGCAACTTCGAGAGAGGGACCATAGACCTCGGGAGCGACCTTACCATCCTGCATGGTAGGAACGCCACGGGAAAGACCAATGTCATAGAGGCCCTGCAGACCCTGACCGCCGGTACCTCCTTCCGTCACCCCCGACCCATCCAGCAGGTGAGGGAGGGGGCCTCGTCGGCGCGAATCGACGCCCACATGGAGGGAGACGGTAGGGTCATCGACGTGTGCTGCAAGGTCGCCGACGGCAGGCGGACCTTCGAGCGCAACGGCAAGCGGTGCCAGGCCGCCGACCTTCCCGAGACGCTCATGAGCGTGCTCTTCACCCCCGACGACCTGTCCATTGTCAAGCGGGGCGCCTCACTTCGCCGAGACGAGCTGGACGACTTCGGTCGTCAGGCCAACAGGGGGTACGGGAGGCTCCTTGCGGCCTACTCCCGCGCCGTAGACCAGCGCAACCGCCTCCTCAAGGAGGATTATCCCGACCTCTCGCTCCTGTCCGCCTGGGACGCCTCGGTCGCCCTGGGTGGGGCCTCGCTCCTCCTGGCGCGGGCCCGTCTCTTCAGGCGTCTGAGGGGCCACATCAGGGAGGTATACGGTCGCATTGCCGACGGCGAGGACCTGGACTGCCGCTACGTCTCCTCCCTGGACCCCGACCAGGACTTCGCGGACGCCTCCCGCGCGGAGGTGCGCGACCTCTTCCTTCAGAGGTTGGAGGAGAGGAGGGGTGACGAGCTTCGCCGTCAGCAGACCTTGGTGGGGCCCCAGCGCGACGACGTCCTCTTTACGGTGGGTGGACGCGATGCGCGGGACTTCGCCTCCCAGGGCCAGCAGCGCACGATAGTCCTGGCCTGGAAGATGGCAGAGGTCGAGCTCTCCACGGAGATCCTTGGCACCCGGCCCCTCCTGCTTTTGGACGACGTCATGAGCGAGCTTGACGAAACTCGCCGTGCGGCCATGACCGACTTCGTGAGGGATAAGATCCAGACCGTCATCACCACGGCCAACCTGGGCTACTTTCCCCAGGAGCTCCTGGAGGGGGCGGAGGTGGTCCCCATTGGAAAGAATCATTAGGGAAAGAGGAAAGGCCAACGGGGGAGAGGGACCAAGAACCACGGAGGAGACCCTCAGGTACGTTCGCGGAATGAACTTTCGCGAGAGGACGCCTGCGACGGTGGGGGAGCTCATGGGGTCCCTGGTCGCCGACACGGATGGCATGCAGCGAAAGATGAACGCCAACCAGCGCGCCGCAGCCCTTTGGGGCCAGGCCAACGGTGACGTCGAACGCGCCCATACCATGGGGGTCTACCTGCGGGAACCTCCCAACGAGGCCCTTCCGCCCGTCTTGGGGGTCTATGTGGACTCCCATGCCCGCCTCTCCGACTTCAACGCAAACAAGGAGCTCTATCTCGCCCGCCTGAGCGCGGTGGGGCTCGAGGTGTCGGGAATCGAGTTCAAGCTCAACAGGCGGGCCGGCGCCGGTGCCGGGGGCAGACGAGGCCTCGGCACCGATCTGCCGGCCGCGGCTAAGCCAGCACGGGACTCCGTTGGCGACGGGCTTCCTCCCCTGAGCCCGGAGGAGCTGAAGGCCTGCGCCGCCTCCTGCGCCGACCTACCCGACGGCCTTCGCCACCGTGCCCTGCGCGCCATGGAGCTCTCCCTCAGGAGAGAGAAGGCGGAGGCGAGCCGGGCGTCAGGTAATGTCGACTCATGATGGGTGATTTTCCAGGTGCTTCTCCATACGGCTCAAAAAACGGCGATTAGTGGAAAACTTGCCTAAAACTGGCCTCTCAGGGCTTCTGAGGGCAATTTGATAAAATTTGGAGCTGCATTTTATAGGGAGCCCAGAAGTTTTTGCCCTAGCCAGTTGGTTGGGAGCATACAATGGATGGGTTGCCATATCGGCGTCTCGGCGCCTTTGTTCACGTATGCGAGAGAGGATAGGCGTGGCAAAAAACGAGCACAAATACGGCGGAAACGAAATCAAGATCCTCGAGGGCCTGGAGCCCGTCCGCAAGCGCCCCGGCATGTACATCGGCACGACCTCAGCGACCGGCCTGCATCACCTGGTGTGGGAGGTCGTCGACAACTCGGTGGACGAGGCCATGGCCGGTTTCTGCACCAGGATCAAGGTCACGGTGCACATGGACGGGTCAGTCACGGTCGAGGACAACGGCCGTGGCATTCCCGTCGAGAAGCATCCCCAGAAGAAGATTCCGACCCTGGAGGTCGTTCTCACGATCCTGCACGCGGGCGGCAAGTTCGACAACGCCGCCTACAAGGTCTCGGGCGGTCTGCATGGCGTGGGAATCTCCGTGGTCAACGCCCTGTCAAAGAAGCTCGTAGCCACGGTCAAACGTGATGGGGGCGTCTACCAGATCGAGCTGTCCCGCGGCAAGGTGACCAGCAAGATGAAGAAGATCGGTACCTCGAAGGCAACGGGTACCACCATCACCTTCTGGCCCGACGACGAGATCTTCGAGACCACCACCTTCAACTATGACACCCTTCACGACCGCCTCCAGGAGACGGCCTTCCTGAACAAGAACCTCAAGATCGTCCTGACCGACGAGCGCGAGCTCACGCCCCGGGTTGACGAGTTCTGCTACTCGGGCGGCATCATCGACTTCGTTAAGTTCCTCAACGAGGGCAGGACCATCCTGCCCGGCTGCTCCAAGCCCATCTACATCGAGGGCAAGACCCCAGACGAGACGCCCGTTGACAAGAGGGGCGAGGTCGAGGTGGCCATGCAGTGGAACACCGGCTTCTCCGAGACCGTGAACTCCTTCGCCAACGACATCTACACCGACGAGGGAGGCATGCACCTCGAGGGCTTCCGCACGGCCCTGACCAAGACGGTCAACGACTACGCCCGAAGCCACAAGCTCCTCAAGGACAAGGAGGCCAACCTGACGGGCGACGACGTCCGCGAGGGCCTCACGGCCGTCATCTCCGTCAAGCTTCCCGACCCCCAGTTCGAGGGCCAGACCAAGGCCAAGCTGGGATCCTCCTACATGCGGGGTCTCACCAACAAGGTCGTGGCAGCGGGCTTGGCCGAGTACTTCGAGGAGCATCCCAACCAGGCCAAGGAGATCTTCAAGAAGGCCTCCCAGGCCGCCAAGGGGCGGCTTGCCGCCCAGAAGGCGCGTCAGGCCACCCGTCGCAAGGGCCTTCTGGAGAGTGCCTCCCTTCCCGGCAAGCTTGCAGACTGCTCGGTCCGCGACCCCGCCATGACCGAGCTCTTCATCGTGGAGGGCGACTCGGCAGGAGGGTCCGCCAAGGACGGGCGCAGGCGCGACATCCAGGCCATCCTGCCCCTGCGCGGCAAGATCCTCAACGTGGAGCGGGTGGGCGACCATAGGGCCTTCTCGTCTGACACCATCCAGTCCCTGATAACCGCCATCGGCACGGGGGTCACCTCGTCCGACGGTCAGGGCGGCGACTTCGACATCTCCAAGGCCCGCTACCACAAGATCATCATCATGACCGATGCCGACGTCGACGGCGCACACATCCGCATCCTGCTCATGACCTTCTTCTACAAGTACATGCGGCCCCTCATCGACGCGGGCTACGTCTACTCCGCCTGCCCGCCGATCTTCGGCGTCAAGGTGGGCAAGAAGATCCACTACGTCTATCCCGACGGCAAGACCCCCGAGGAGACCCTCCTGGCCAAGGCAATCGAGGAGCACGTGCCTCGCGACGCCGAGGGCAAGAAGCGCAAGTACAACGTCCAGCGCTACAAGGGACTGGGCGAGATGGACCCCCAGCAGCTTGCCGACACCACCATGGATCCCAAGAGCCGGATCCTCCAGCGCATCACCATCGAGGACTCCGAGAAGGCCGCCACGGCCGTGTCGCGGCTCATGGGCACCCAGGTCGAGTACCGCAAAGACTACATCGAGCGTCACGCCAAGGACGCCCGCTTCCTTGACATCTAGGCGAAGGGAATAGCCAGTGGCAGACGATACCAACAAGACGAACGAGGGTCAGGCCTCGGGCGCCGGCGACATGATGCCTGACGACCTGCGCGAGCTCCTCAACAGGGCGGAGCGCGACCAGGAGGACTCCGACGTTCCCGTCTACGATCCCGACGCCGAGGACGAGGCGGGCCTCGAGGACGACGAGGACGAAGACTACGAGAACTCGGAGGACGAGGAAGGGGAGGACGAGGACATAGAGTCGGGGGCCCTCCAGATCCACGAGTTCGGCCACGAGATGGAGCAGTCCTTCATCGAGTACTCCATGTCGGTCATCACGGCACGTGCCCTCCCGGACGTCCGGGACGGCCTGAAGCCCGTCCACAGGCGGATCCTCTACGCCATGAACGAGGCTGGCATCTTTCCCAACAAGCCCCACAAGAAGTCGGCGTGGACCGTCGGCGAGGTCATCGGCAAGTACCACCCCCATGGTGACGCCGCCGTCTACGACGCCATGGTCCGCCTTGCCCAGTGGTTCTCCATGGGCGTCCCCCTGGTGGACGGCCATGGCAACTTCGGAAACATCGACGGCGATAGCGCCGCCGCCATGCGTTACACCGAGAGCCGCCTGGCCCGTCCCGCCATGGAGCTCCTCCGCGACCTCAACAAGGACACCGTGGACTGGCAGCCCAACTACGACGAGTCCCTCCAGGAGCCCGCGGTCCTGCCGTCCCGCTTCCCCAACCTCCTGGTAAACGGCTCCCAGGGAATCGCCGTGGGCATGGCCACCAACATCCCGCCCCACAACCTTGCCGAGGCCATCGACGCCACCTGTCTCATGATCGACAACCCCGAGGCCACGGTGGACGACCTCATGAAGGTCATGCCGGGCCCTGACTTCCCGACGGGTGCCGTCATCATGGGCTCAGAGGGCATCAGGAAGGCCTACGAGACCGGCCGCGGCATCATCACCATCAGGGCCAAGGCCCATGTGGAGTCCACGAAGGGCGGCCGCAACAAGCTGGTCTTCACCGAGTTCCCCTATGGCGTCAACAAGGGCAACCTCCAGGAGAAGATCGCCGAGCTGGTCAACAACAAGCGCATCGAGGGCATCTCTGACATGCGCGACGAGTCCAACCGCAAGGGCCTGCGCCTTGTCATCGAGCTCAAGCAGGGCGCCATCCCCGAGGTGGTCCTCAACAACCTCTACAAGTACTCCGCCCTCCAGACCTCCTTTGGCATCATCGACCTGGCCCTGGTGGACGGCGTGCCCAAGCTCCTCTCCCTGCCCCAGATCCTGACCTGCTACATCGACCACCAGGTCGACGTCGTGACCCGCAGGACCCAGTTCGACTTGGCCAAGGCCAAGGCCCGCGCACACATCCTCGAGGGCCTCCTCATGGCCCTGGACCACATCGACGAGGTCATCACCATCATCCGCTCCTCCCGCACGGACTCCGAGGCCTCAGACCGCCTGATCGCCCGCTTCGGATTCACCAAGGAGCAGACGACGGCCATCCTGGAGATGCGCCTGCGCCGCCTGACCGGCCTGGAGCGCGACAAGCTCCAGGAGGAGCTGGACGGCCTCCATCGCGCCATCGCCTACTACGAGGACCTCCTGGCCGACAAGCAGAAGATCCTCGCGGTCATCAAGACCGAGATGCAGGAGATCAAGGACAAGTTCGGCCAGAAGCGCAAGACCACCATCTCCGACGCCCCCGTGGTCCTGGACGTGGAGGACCTGATCGCCGAGGAGGACATGGTCATCACTGTGACCCACGCTGGCTACGTCAAGCGCCTGCCCGTCTCGACCTACCGGTCCCAGCGTCGGGGAGGCAAGGGCATCCAGGGCCTCACCCTCAAGGACAACGACTTCGTCGAGGACGTCTTCGTGGCCTCAACCCATGACTACGTGCTCTTCTTTACCAACAGGGGCAAGGTCTACAGGGTCAAGGTCCACGAGCTGCCCCTGGGAAGTCGTCACGCCCGGGGCTCGGCCCTGGTCAACGTGGTTCCCCTGGAGGAGGGAGAGCATCCCACGGCCGTCATCACGACCCGCGAGTTCCCCCAGGACGAGTATCTCATGTTTGCCACGACCTCCGGCATGGTCAAGAAGACGGCCATGAGCGACTACGACCGGACCCGCCGGGACGGCATCATCGCCATCAACCTCAAGGCGGGCGACGAGCTGGTCAACGTCCGTCGGGTCAAGGAGGGCGAGAAGGTCATCCTGTGCTCCACGGCAGGCAAGGCCATCCTCTTCGACGAGTCCGAGATCAGGCCCACGGGCCGTGCCACCTCTGGCGTCCGCGGCATCACCCTCAAGGGAGAGGCAAGGATGCTTGGGATGGAGATCTCCAACGGAAACGGCGACCTCCTGGTCATGACCGAGAAGGGCTACGGCAAGCGGACGCCCGTCGCCGAGTACCCCGAGCACAAGCGTGGGGGCCAGGGCGTCTCCACCATCGCCATGACCGCAAAGAAGGGCGACCTGGTGGCCTGCCGGGTCATCGGTCCCCAGCACGAGCTCATGGTGGTCTCGGAGGAGGGCATCGTCATCCGCGTCAAGACGGCCGACATCCCGCGCCTGGGCCGGTCCACCCAGGGCGTGAAGATCATGAACATGGGCGAGAGCGACCGCGTGAGCGCCGTGGCCCGCATGAAGGCCAACAAGAAGAAGGCACCCAAGGCGTCGGTGACAGGCGCCCAGGCCACCCTGAACCTGGCCGCGGCGGGCGAACGGGAGCCTGACGAGGAGGAGTCCATCGACATCGGCGGCGAGGAGGAGCTCGACGAATCGATGATCGAGGGAGACGAGGAGTAAAAAAAGTCAACGATGCCTGGCTTAGAGAGCCAGGCATCGTCTTATTATGGGAGCCATGCCTTCCAACTTGATTCCAGACTGGGTGCGGACATTTTTCCGTACCCAGGTCACCAGACTGCCTGGGAAATGCAGACCTGCTCCAGACTCTGGTGTGATAGATTCAATGATGCACGATAGGTTTCCAGCATCAGGATGTCACGATGGTCTTTTCCAGCCTAATCTTTCTCTTTGTTTTTCTGGTCCTCTATCTCCTTGTCTACCACCGTGCGCAGAGCATCCATCAGAAGAACCTGGTTTTGCTTGTTTTCTCGCTGGCCTTCTATGCCTGGGGTGGCCTTCACTACATCCTTCTTCTGCTTATTACAAACCTGATCTCGTGGGCCGCAGGCATCCTCATCCAGACTTCCAAGACTCGGGGCGAGGCCAAGCGGTACCTTATCGCGAGTTGCGCGATCGTCCTGGGCATTCTGGTCTATTTCAAGTACACGGGTTTCTTCCTGGGTATCACCCATACCCTTTTTGGCCTGCCCTCCGAGGTCATGGCACCAGTCTTGCCGTTGGGAATTTCCTTCTACACCTTCAAGCTCCTGAGCTATGTGGTTGACGTCTACCAGGGCAGGGTCCAGGCACAGTATAGCTACGGCAAGCTCTTGCTCTACAGTGCCAACTTCCATCACTGCGTGGCTGGTCCCATCGTCCGCTACCAGACCGTGGGCAAGGAGCTGGACAGTCGCGAGGTAACGCGCGATGATCTCTACGAAGGTGCTCGTCGCTTCTGCGTGGGCCTGGCAAAGAAGGCCGTCTTGGCCATGTCCTGTTCCAACGCCGTGGACGCACTTCTGCCCATCGGGTCAACAGACATATACGGCCAGGTGACATCAGGATATTGGTTGGGCATGCTCTTCTATCTCTTCCAAATTTACCTTGATTTTGCCGGCTATTCTGACATGGCCCTTGGCCTTGGTAGAATGGCGGGCTTCCATTACCTGGAGAACTTTGACTACCCCTACGAGGCCACCTCTGTTCAGGACTTCTGGCGCCGTTGGCATATCTCGCTATCCAGTTTTTTTCGCGACTACGTCTACATACCTCTAGGTGGCAGCCGGTGCTCCCAGCGCCAATATGTTCGCAACATGCTGGTGGTCTGGCTTCTTACGGGCTTTTGGCATGGGGCTAACTGGAACTTCATCCTCTGGGGCCTCTACTACTTTGCCTTTCTTCTGTTGGAGAAGTTCGTCATCAAGGGGCGGATGCCTTCCTGGTTGGGTCATCTCTACACTCTTTTGGTGGTGTATCTGGGCTTCGTCTTCTTCAAGTTCGAGGACTTTGGCGAGATGGGTGCCGTATTCGCTGGAATGGTTGGTGCAAACGGGGCGGGCGTGACGAGCCTTGCTGTCTGGACGGTCTTCATGAAGAACGTCTTCCTGATTGTTCTCTGTGCCCTGGCCTGCACCCATCTGGGCGGTTGGCTGCGGGCAAGGCTGAGGGTGATGTCCGAGAAGAGCACGCTGGCTCGCCTGCTATTCGATTTCCAGGAGGCTCTGGTTCCACCACTGCTGATGATCGTATCGGTGGTCGCCCTGGTGGGCGCTACCTACAGCCCCTTTATCTACTTCCAGTTCTAGGTGGGTGACTGACGATTGAGCGGGACCTTGAAAAATAGAAGAAGTACAAGGCGGTCTGCCCTGGGAGATTTGCACGAGCGCGAGCGTAATCCCCACGCCTGGTCCCTACGGGTGTCTTACTATATTTTGGTCGTAGGCGCCCTCCTTGGTCTGGCCTTCTTCGCAAGGCCTACGGTCTCTGAGTCCGAGAGACGTGAGTTGACGGCATTCCCCCAGATCAGCGTCCAGTCCTTGGGCGACGGATCCTTCTTTTCGGGCCTCTCCCTCTGGTACAGCGACACCTATCCCTTCCGCGACCAGCTGGTAGCTGCCAACGAGCTCTTGCAGTCTGCCTTTGGCATCAAGGAAGACAGCCAGATGGTTGGTGGCAACGTTCAACAGGACGACCTACAGGCTGCCATGGAGGGCGGCCAGGGAGTTGACAGGCAGGAGGACCAGCAAAGCGTCGAGGTTCCCGACGAGAAAGCTATGGCCGCTGATATGCAGGACAACATCATGAAGGGTCTCTATGTCAAGGACGGTGCTGCCTACAGTATTTACTACTTTGCCCAGGAGCCCGTGGACCGGTATGCCGAGGCCATGAACGTCTGTGCGGATAACCTCGCAGGTACCGCCCAGGTCTACTCCATTCTGGTGCCCAACAACTCGGGAGCCGTTCTGGATGACGAGACCCTGAGCGCCCTAGGTGGTACCGACCCTAGGCAGGCCCTGGATTACTGGTGGAGCAAGATGGATGCGAACAAGGTCCACGTGGTAAAAAGCTACGACAACATCCGGTCCCACCGGGACGAGTACATCTACTTTCGTACCGACCACCACTGGACCCAGTTGGGCGCCTACTATGCCTACCAGGAGTTCTGCAAGGAGAAAGGCGTCGAGGCTGTGGATATCAGCAGCTGGGAACTCAAGACCTTCCAGCCCTTCCTGGGATCTCTCTACACCGAGCTTCACGACTCCGACATGGCCGCCAACCCCGACTATGTGGACGCGCGAATTCCACCAGACACTAACGACATGACGTACTGGGATCGCAACGGTACGGAGGTCCAGGGACACGTGGTCCAGGATGTGACGGGTTGGAACAAGAATTCCCTCTACTCTACCTTCATCAATGGGGACCAGCCTTTGGAGAAGATCGACAACCCGAACAAGGATGACGGTTCCTCATGCCTTCTGGTCAAGGAGTCCTTTGGCGACGCTTTTGCCCCGTTATTGGTTGCCAACTACCAGACGGTATGGGTCATGGACTTCCGCTACAGCGATCAAAACATCATCGACTTCGTGAACAAGAACGGAATCCAGGATGTCATCTTCCTTAACAACATGTCTATGGCGGGCACAAACTCGGTCTCCCAGATGATCTGGAACAAGGTTCAAAGGCCCTAGGACCGATGCAGGTTGGTAGTGCCTCTTGCTCTGTTCTTTTTATTAGAGACCTAGTGGTGGCTGCACTCGTGGATGGCGGACCCGTCGCTGGTCAGAGTTCCTTCAGCCAGGGCAGCAGCCGCCTCGTCGGCAGATCCAAAGACGCCTGCATAGACCTGGATGCCGGCCTGGTCCAGAAGGTCGATGGCATGGGACCCGATGCCGCCTGCGATGAGGGCCTCCACGCCGGCATTCGCCAGGACGGGGATGAGGGCCGCGTGGCCCGCGCCACCCGTGGATAGGGGAGCCGACGCCGTGACCTTGCCATCCTCTATGGTGTAGGTCATGAACTCGGGGGTCTGTCCGAAGTGCTGGAAGACCTGGCCGTCCTGGTAGGTTGTGGCGATGAGCATGGGATTCTCCTCCTGTTTCCTTGTGGTCCGATTCTTTTTAGAACCAAACGGCTTCCATGTCGTGCGATGACATGGAATGACTAACGTATGGAGCTTACCCATCTTCGGAACTTCGAGTCAGGTACGCCTACCGCAGGGCCCTGCAAAGCTCCTCGTCCATCTCCGCGACACCCTCTATCACCAGGCCCCGACCGTCCACCGTCACGGGGCGGGCAACGATGTAGAAGCATTTGTCTCCCATCCGCTCCACCTTGCGCTGAGGCTTGCCCGTCTCAAGGGCCCGGAGCGAGACGCAGTTCTCGCAGCGTCCGGACTTGCCCAGAAGCTCCGAGCAGGAACCGGGCAGACGCCTGAAGTTGCCGTCGTCTGCCAGGACGGTAGCCTGCATGGTGGTGGGATCAACGAGACGAACCAGGTCCCAAGCCGGAGCGGCATCCCGCAGGGCACGTGCGACGCCCGAGCGGGTGTAGGTCTGCTCGCCGTCCAGGGCCAGGCCGGCCATCATGCCGGATTCGGCGGTCGCAGTCATCAGGCCGTAGTCCTTGCAAGCCGAGAAGAGGGCCGAACCTATCATGCAGTAGACGGTGCACCTGATTCCGTCCACCTCGCGAATCTGGGACAGGGCCTCGGGTATCGCCTCCTCAAGCAGGTTCAGTCGACTCGTGTCGCAGGGATTGGCGACGATGATGTAGCGTCCGTCGTAGATGCGGCCCACGACGTCCTCTTCGCCCACGACGGCACGAAGCCTTTGGGCGATGGCGCGGTGGAGGTCCTCGTGGACTGCCGTGCCATAGTCGCTCTCGAACTGTCTCATGCCCAGAATCTGGATGCTCAGGTACCCGAAGTCCGCCCCCTTCGAGCTTGGTGCCTCCTCCAGGGCGCGGCAGCTCTCCCTGACTCCCCTTGCATTGGCCAAGTCGGTCACGGGGTCGGTCAGCTGCTCGCCACGGAGGCTGTCTGCCGTGCGCCGATGGACGGCGTCCATCCGGGCGATCACGTCGGTGACGTCCATGAAGTAGCCCAGGAGTCCCACGATCTTCCCATCCTGATAGATGGGAAGCTTGGTTGCGGCGATGTCGCGAGGCTTGCCGTGGACCAGGCAGGTCCCCGGGGCGTCACGTACGGCATCACCCCGCCTGAGCACACGAAGCTCGTCCTGGCGGAAGGGCTCGGGGTCGGGATGCCACCCCATCTCCTCGTCGTTCTTTCCCAGGATGTCATCGAGCTCCAGCCCATAGTAGTTGAGGAACATGCGGTTTGCCCCAAGGAAGCGTCGGTCGGCATCCTTCCAGAAGATGCCGAAGGAATCACCGCTCAGGACGGCATTCCAGAGGGCCCTTCCAGAGGGGTCCCTGCCGGAGCCGGTGCCTCCCTGGGCCTCCCGGCCTCCCTCCAGGCTGGAGCGGGTCCAGCCGGCCAGGTCGCGGGCAATGCACATGACCAGCTCGGGCTTCTGCTTCGAGCTTGGGGTCAGGGCCAGAACCAGGCGACGGAGCTCATAGGTCTCGCCCGAGGCCGCAAGGTCGAAGAACTCTTCCAGAATGCCGGATGGTGCCTGTGTGACGCGATCGACGAGGTCTGTTGGGTCGAGCATCCGTCTGAACCTG
>Ga0256406_1002994_pt1 | contig 22210 bp, 19 predicted proteins | sample RumenRJG_03DNA_FD_185986 | JGI IMG/M metagenome (GOLD analysis project Ga0256406, IMG submission 185986) | Bovine rumen microbial communities from Lethbridge, Alberta, Canada - RJG_03 | ecosystem: Host-associated > Mammals > Digestive system > Stomach > Rumen | place: Canada: Alberta | collected... | reverse complement strand
AGCGTCCCTTTATGAAGACATTCCCATCGCCATCCATAAGACCTAAATCGCCTGTATGGAACCAGCCATCACTGTCGATAGAAGCTTCTGTTGCCTCTGGATTCTTGTAGTATCCAAGCAGTACGTTAGGACCTTTCGTGAGTATTTCGCCCGGCTCGTTTTCCGGATCTTCACTGTCAATTTTCACCTTCATGTGGTAGGCAGCCTGTCCGCATGAGCCCTCGACGAATGTATGCCAATCGCGATAGCAAATAATCGGGGCACATTCTGTGGCTCCATAACCAGCGCTTCTATGTTGCATTCCAAATAATTGGCTTATATTTATTTTTAATTAACTCTGATTATCAACATTTTAGCATAAATTCTATCTTTGAGTATGGGCATAAAGCACCTGACAGGGTGTTGCCCTATCCGATAATTACGCTGTAGAACAATAGAGTTCTGTCAGCGTAAATGGCTAGATTAACATTAATAATCTATACCATTGAGAAACACCACAGAGGCTTGCCTTGCGGCTGGAGGCGTGAAGCCTCCAAAGAGCACTCTGGGCGTTTAGCCAATGCGAACATAGTAACTTTTACGACCTTATTTATACCCGATAATTATACTGGTAAATATTTTTTCTCTAAAAGTTACACGCAATATGGAAATTTGTCTGAATTAATTTCGGTGGAACAATTTACCAAAGAATGATCTCTTCTTTGGTTCAGATTGATTATCATGGACATCTACCTGTGTTGCTTGTGAATTATTCTGAACTGATGTTTGAAGTTCACTCACGTCAACCTTAGGAATATCTTCGCCTTCGATAATACCGACATTGCCCCATTGTGCCGCAAGCTTCTCACAATCATCATGAGCAGTTTCACGGTCAACATCATACTCCTTTAAAATGATGTCGGTCATATCGTCAACAGTAAAGTTGTCCATTTGCTGTACCTGCTTCCAAATGTACGACGAAGTCTCATTCATGCTGATAATATTACTGAAGTCGATATTCTCTTCGCCCTCGGCAACAATAAGGTCCTGTCCACAGACATTCCTTATATTAAATCCAGGTTTAGTTTTCATAGTTGTTATTCTTATTGCCGACAGATTTATCGGCGTCTTATGATTATTACTAGTTTTTCAATTTCTTATTATATTGTTCCAAACAGAGGAATCCATATCCTTCGATATATTCCAAGCAGATACCTCCTTATTGGATTTAAGCGCATCCATATCCAAGAATATGCTTTCCATTTCGCTCCGTCTGTTCGGTCCAATGTGTTACGTCCTTTACGATAGAAACCTATCACTCCTCCACAAATATTCTCCAGTTTACAATGCTCGTCAGACAAATTGCCATCACCACGCAATGTTACGGATTGTCCATCTATCTTTACTATTCTATGAAGGACAAAATGACCGGGTTCTATTTCAGCTAAGACTGCATCTCCCACTTTAGGATTAAGAGGCTTGGTTAGCAGAGCCTTATCACGATTATCCTCAAGGAAAGGTCGCATAGAGAAGCCCTTGAGATTCAGGGTAACAGTATGCCCTTCTTTGAGCAACCGGACTATCTCTGGAATAAACTCGGCATTACTAAACTGTATCTCGTTAATTGGCTTCATCTGCTATAGCATTATGGCAAACAATTGCTGCCTCTTCGTTAGGCAAGCAATGCAGGGTATATATACCCGTTGTCTCGACAACCTTGGTTATTGTATCACAAATAGCATTGTATATGTCGATGTCCCATTTCATTGCCGAGCAACTGGGAAGGAAACTTGCAAAAGCATCAATAGGACCTAACTTCTCTATAGAATTAGCCGAAGCTCTGTCAATACGGGTTATTGCCCCCAACGGTGCTTTCACATTCCGGTAGCAAGGTGTCTTTCCGCTCCAAGGTCCACCATATATATAAGGTATACCATCTATAATTCGCAATATGGGATTATCGTCATTCATAAGGTCGCAATTCGGAATATATCGCAACCAAAGGCTAACCTGTGTGCTTTTGCCCGTTCCACTCTTGGCTATGAATGCATATCCACGACCATCACATCTAACAAGGGAAGCATGAATCAAGAGAGTTTGCCGACGAGCCCCGGCAAAAGCCATAATAAGCATTAATGCACTATTCAATCCAAAATCGCGCATTACGAAATTGCCATTCAACGCGCACCGACAATCATTGAACTCCTTGTCAGCTATCAACAGGCAACATTCCGCACCATCAATATTCTTAATGATATACTGATAGCCACCGTCATCAAGCTTGTCGACAATTGTGTCACCGTTTCCCGTATCAAAAGCCCTGATTCTGTGACGACGAACCTTTGGGACGGGACGTAAGGAATCGTCTATTGTGAGTCGGAAAAGCAAATCTTGCCCTACTTCTTCAACTCTGAAAGGCTCAAAAGAGTCAATAAGTGCCAGACTATTATACTTTGAGTCTTCAAAAATAATCTGTAAGTCGTGGTCAGCAACCCTATAGTTATTTATTTGCGGCATCCTTCGGTTTTCCTTTTGCCTTTTTTGAACCTTTGTCCTTGGTCTTTCTCTCAGCTTTACTAGCTTCCATCTCTGCTTCCTTCGGGTCAACATAGTAAGTGCCCTCATCAGGAGTTACGGTCTCAAACTTGAAATCATCGTCCGACAAGTATACAACGTCAAACTTGTTCTTTGATTTGGTGGTATACTTTTCCTTCAATTTCTGAAGTTCTTTTTCAGCCTTGTCTTTCTCTAGAGAATAGATAGTCAGGCAAGTTCTATGAAGTTGACCACGGTTTTCGAAGTAATTCCTCATTTGATAGGAGTATTGCTCTCTGTTAACTAGGAAATGGGTTCTGTCATCAGCAATATAAGCTTTCACCTCTTGGACAGGTGTAAAATAGACTATAGAATCATTGAATGACGCTGAAAATCCAAACATATATACTGTCCGTTCCTTGCTTCCCTTTGCAGAAGAAGCAATCACAACGAACATCATAGCTAAAACTAAAATGTATCTGACAAATCGCATTTTATTTATAAGTATCAGTATTATATATTAATGTATGAAATATCTATCACCCTGTCTTTGCTCACAGAAAGTAGCTCTTTAAAAGAGAACTAGCCAAGGAAAGACTTCAAAAGTCTGTTCTTTGTGTTATGTCTTAGCCTGCGGATTGCCTTTTCCTTTATCTGGCGGGCACGCTCGCGAGTTAATCCATACTTATCACCTATCTCTTCAAGGGTAAGCTCTGGTTGCCCCAATCCGAAGAACGCTTCAATTACCTCACGCTCCCTTTCGCTTAGGATCTGCAAGGCACGACCGACTTCCTCTTTAAGGCTTTCTTGTATCAATTGCCTGTCGGCACTAGGAGAGTTCTTGTTTGGTAAGACATCCAACAGTGAGTTGTCTTCGCCATCAGCAAAAGGAGCATCCACAGAGACATGCCGTGAATGGGATTTCATAGCCTGTTCGACTTTCTCCTCAGGCAGGTTGACATCATTGGCAATTTCATCCGCACTAGGCTTACGTTCATGCATCTGCTCAAATTTGCTTGCTGCACGGTTCACCTTGTTGACTGAACCCACTTGGTTCAAAGGCAGTCTGACTATACGACTCTGCTCAGCGATAGCCTGCAATATGCTTTGCCGAATCCACCACACAGCGTATGAGATGAATTTGAAGCCTCTTGTCTCGTCAAACTTCTGTGCCGCTTTTATCAGCCCCAGGTTTCCTTCATTTATCAAGTCAGGCAGACTGAGTCCTTGGTTCTGATATTGTTTCGCTACGGAAACGACGAATCGCAGATTTGCACGCGTCAACTCTTCAACGGCTTTCTTATCACCTTTACGTATCCGCTGAGCAAGCGCGACTTCATCGTCGGTCGAAATCATTTTCTCACGACCAATTTCCTGCAAGTATTTATCAAGAGAAGCACTCTCTCGATTCGTTATAGACTTAGTAATTTTCAGTTGTCTCATTAGTCAGGTAGTTTTAGCTATATGCAAATGTACGGGTTTTATTTGACCTGAACAAATTTATTCAACTAAATTTTTATCATTACTATACTATATCACGAACAGATGAAGAAATTTAAAACACAAACGTGAAATGTACAAATATCAACACAATTAATGTTAAATTATATACTTTACAATGTCATTGATTGAAATTAATTATTAATTTTGCAAGCGAAAACCGAAGATTTATATTTAAGTTTTCGACACAGACATAAAAAGAGAATAACAAATTTAAAAAAATATATTACCAGACTATTCGAAAATTACAAATTCATTTATAATAAAGGTATGAAGAAAAACTTTTCTATTCTTATCGCTGCTTTGGCAGCAGCGGTGATTACCAGTTGCGGTGGCGGTCAACAGGGATTGCCTACAAGTAATGAGTACCCTGTCATAACCATCGGAGCATCAAATGCTCAGCTCAACACAACTTACCCTGCTACCATCAAAGGTATTCAGGATGTACAGGTACGCCCAAAGGTATCTGGTTTTATCACTAAGCTTAATGTTCAGGAGGGTCAATACGTTCACGCCGGACAGGTTCTGTTCGTTATCGATAACGAAACTTATCAGGCAGCTGTCCGTCAGGCTCAAGCCGGTGTAAGCTCAGCAGCAGCTCAGGTTCAGACAGCCGAGGCTAGCGTTAACTCAGCAGCTGCTCAGCGCAATACCGCTCGTCTGACCTATAACAACAGCAAACAACTCTATAATAATAAGGTTATTGGTAGCTATGAGCTTGAGACTTCCAAGAACTCATACGAGACTGCTGAAGCTCAGTTGAACTCAGCTCGCACACAGGTTGAAGCTGCTCGTGCAGCCGTTAAACAGGCAGAGGCAGCCCTGGCAACAGCTAAGGAGAACCTCAGTTATTGCTATGTAAAGAGTCCGGCAAGCGGTTATGTTGGCAGCCTTCCTTATAAGGTAGGTGCTCTCGTTAGCCCGTCGCAGGCTGATCCTGTTACAACAATCTCCGACAACAACACTATCGAGGTTTACTTCTCAATGACCGAGGCTGATATTCTGAAGCTTGCCCGTACCGACGGCAATATCCAGAATGCCATCAAGAATTTCCCATCAGTACAGCTGAAGCTTGCCGATGGCACCATCTACAACCATGAGGGAACGGTTGTCAAGGCCAGCGGCATCATCGACGCCACCACTGGAACGGTGAGCGTCATAGCACGCTTCTCCAATCCTGAGCACCTGCTCAAGAGCGGCGGCTCAGGCTCCATAGTCGTGGCACAGAGCAACAACAACGCAATTGTCATCCCGCAGAACGCCACAATACAAGTACAGGACAAGATATTCGTCTATACCGTTGACGGAAGCAACAAAGTCCACTATACCGAAATTCAGGTGAACCCACAGAATGACGGCAAAAACTACATCGTTACCAGCGGCCTGAAGATGGGCGACAAGATTGTCTCACAAGGACTGTCGAGCCTTCAGGACGGCGCGGAGATAAAGGCTGTTTCCGAGGCACAGTACAACGAGGATGTCAAGAAGGCCGAGAAGCTCGGCGAGAAGCAATCGTCAGCCGGTGGTTTCATCGATGCCATGACCGGCAAGGACGACGACAAGTAGGTGAGTTTTTAACGCTCTCAGTCCAGCAATCCGAGGCTTGCGCACAGGAAAGCCTTAGTCTGTCTACAACGACTGAGAGACATTCAGAGTAAAAGACTTATAAACAAAAATAGAATATGTCATTTTCAAATTTCATAAAACGACCGGTACTTTCAACGGTTATCTCCATATTCTTCGTGCTGCTTGGTACGATAGGACTTGTGAGCCTTCCTATTGAACAGTATCCTGACATAGCACCACCAACTATTATGGTGTCTACATCGTACACCGGTGCAGACGCTCAGACGGTGTTGAATTCTGTCATCACACCTCTTGAGGAAAGTATCAACGGTGTAGAGAACATGACGTACATGACCTCTACCGCCACCAACTCAGGTATGGCTATGATAACCGTATACTTCAAGCAAGGTGCCGACCCGGACATGGCCGCTGTCAATGTACAGAACCGTGTATCGCAGGCACAAGCCCTGCTGCCTGCCGAGGTAACCCGTGTTGGTGTTACGGTGTCAAAGCGTCAGACGTCCAACGTTATCATGTACTCACTGACAACGGACGACGGACGTTATGACGGCAAGTTCCTTACCAACTATAACAACATCAACATCGTGCCGATGCTTAAGCGTATCAATGGTGTGGGTGATGTGCAGAGTCCTTCCACATCAGACTACTCTATGCGTATTTGGCTTGACCCGGCAAAGATGAAAACCTATGGTTTAGTACCGTCCGACATCTCTGCAGCCCTTGCAGAACAGAACATCGAGGCTGCCCCTGGCTCATTCGGTGAAAACTCCGACATGAGCTACGAATATGTCATGCGATACAAAGGACGACTCAAGACCCCGGAGGAATATGGCAATATCGTCATTAAGAGCGACCTCAACGGACAGACACTTCATCTGCGTGATGTGGCAAGAGTTGAGCAGGGTCAATTGATGTACAACGTATTCCTGAAGAACAATGGCAAGCAAGCCGTAATGGGTATGGTCCAACAGATTGCCGGCTCTAATGCTACAGAGATTGCGACAGACGTTAAGGCAGCCCTTGCAGAGGCACAGAAGAGTATGCCCCCAGGGATGAAGTATACCATTGAGCAGGATGTTACAGAGTTCTTGTTCGCATCAATCCATGAGGTTGTACGCACACTTATCATCACCTTGCTTCTGGTGTTCTTCGTAGTGTACATATTCCTTCAGGATTTCCGTTCAACTCTCATCCCTATGATTGCCGTTCCTGTGGCATTGATAGGTACATTCCTCTTCCTGTGGATATTTGGTTTCTCGATAAACCTTCTGACGTTGTCGGCATTGTTGCTGGCTATTGCTATCGTGGTCGATGATGCCATCGTGGTCGTTGAGGCTGTTCACGCCAAGCTAGACCAAGGCTATAAGTCGGCACAAACGGCAGCCATAGACGCAATGAACGAGATATCAGGTGCTATCATATCCATTACACTTGTAATGTCTGCAGTGTTCGTGCCTGTGTCGTTCATTGGTGGCACATCAGGAACATTCTATCGTGAGTTCGGTGTTACGATGGCCGTGTCAATCGTCATCTCCGCTGTCAACGCCCTAACCCTCTCCCCTGCCCTTTGTGCTGCATTCCTGAAACCAAAGAATGGAGAGGAAGGAGAGAAAAAGAAGAGCTTCATAGACCGCTTCCATGATGGCTTCAACGTACAGTATGAAAAGGTACAGAACAAGTACCGCAAAGGCGTAGAGAAGATTATCAATCGTCCGGTCATTCCAGCCTTGGCAGTAATAATTGGCATCATCGGCCTTGCCGTATTGATGTCAACAACACGCACAGGACTTGTTCCTGATGAGGATACAGGTACACTGTTCGCAACAATGTCAACACCTCCAGGCACATCTCAGGAGGAGACGCAGAAGGTAGCAGACAAGGTTGACGCAATGCTTGCCTCCAACCCGTATATCGAGCGCCGCGAGCAAATTGTAGGTTACCACTTCATAGCCGGTCAGGGCTCTGATCAGGCAACATTCATCATCAAGCTCAAACCATTTGCAGAGCGTGAATATGGTCTGTGGGACCGCATCAAGAGCGTGTTCACAGGAGCAGGCATAGCAGGACTGTTCGTCGACCCAACGACATCTACTTCTGTCCTGGGTATGATATATAAGCAGACCTCAACCCTCAAAGGCGCGCAGATTCTTGCATTTGCACCGCCAATGGTTCCCGGCTTCTCTGTTACCAACGGTCTGACCTTCTCGCTCCAGGACAAGACCGGTGGCGATCTTAACAAGTTCTACCAGGTGGCACAGGACTACCTCAAAGCACTTAACAAGCGGCCGGAGATTTCGAACGCCATGACATCATACAATCCTAACTATCCACAGTATATGGTTGATGTTGACGTGGCTAAGACCAAGCAGGCTGGGACATCGCCAGCAGCTGTACTCGGAGCCTTGCAGGGCTACTACGGAGGACTCTACGCCAGCAACTACAATGCATACGGAAAACTCTACCGGGTGATGATTCAAGGCAATGTGGAGAGCCGTATGAACGAGAACGGTCTGAACGATATCTACGTGAAGACCAGCAACGGCATGTCGCCGGTGGGCGAGTTTGTTACTCTCCGCCGTGTCTACGGTCCGTCAAACATTGCACGCTTCAACCTGTTCACCTCTATAACCGTCAACGCATCAGCAGCCGACGGCTACTCTTCCGGTGATGCCATCAAGGCTGTAGAGGAAGTGGCAAAGACAAATCTCCCGACAGGTTATGGCTATGAGTTCTCCGGACTGACACGTTCCGAGCAGGAGTCAAGCAACTCCACAGCACTTATCTTCCTGCTCTGTATGGTATTCGTATACTTGATTCTTAGTGCACAGTACGAGAGCTATCTGCTGCCACTGGCCGTGATATTGTCATTACCGTTCGGACTTGCCGGAGCTTTCCTGTTCACGACAATCTTCGGACACTCCAACGATATCTACATGCAGATCTCTCTGATTATGCTTATCGGACTTCTGTCAAAGAATGCCATCCTTATCGTACAGTACGCCTTGGAACGCCGCAGGACTGGTATGGCCATCAAGTATGCGGCAATCCTTGGCTCGGCAGCCCGTCTGCGAGCTATCCTCATGACGTCTCTGGCAATGATTATCGGTCTGCTACCTCTTATGTTCGCATCAGGTGTCGGAAGAAACGGTAACCAGACCCTTGGCGCTGCTGCCGTGGGAGGTATGCTCATCGGTACGTTCTGCCAAATCTTCGTCGTACCTGCACTGTATGCCTTCTTCCAGCACTTGCAGGAGAAGATTAGTCCTATGAAGTTCGACGACGAGGAGAACAAGAGTGTTGAACGCGAGCTCGCCCAGTATATCCCTAAGAAGATTCTTGAGGCAAAGGGCTTAGTACCAAAGAAGGATTAACGATATGAAAAGTAGAAACATTATTATATCTGCACTCGCACTGCTCGCCATGAGCAGTTGCGGGAGCGTTAAGAAGTGGAGCGACTCGCTCTACGGGAAATATGAGCGTCCTGACAGCATCATAACACAGGGCATCGTACGCGACCCGGTAAACGACAATGCGACCCTTGAGGGCAACGGCGACTTCGGCAACCTGCCATGGCGCGAAGTCTTCACCGACCCACAGTTGCAAACACTCATTGAGAAGGCTCTGGAGAACAACACTGACCTTCAGAACGCCATACTCAACGTCGACATGGCGGAGGCACAGCTAAGCTCAGCGAAACTAGCCTTCCTGCCTACAGTGGCATTCTCGCCGCAAGGGACGCTGACACATTTCGGCACACACTCCGAGACAAGCAAGGCATACACCCTGCCCATCGTTGCAAGCTGGAACGTGGACCTGTGGGGAAACATCAAGGCAAAGAAGCGTGCGGCACAGGCGGCACTCCTCCAAAGCCAGGACTATCAGACAGCTGTCAAGACCCAGCTCATCTGCAATGTTGCAAACCTATACTATACCCTTCTCAGTCTTGACCGACAGATGGAGATAGTTACCGACATGCAGAAGCTGACGAAGGACACCTGGGACATGATGAAGTTGCAAATGGAATATGGTTCAGCGCGTTCTACCAGCGTGCAGAGTGCAGAGGCGTCATACTACAGCGTTCTGACCCAGACCAACACGCTTAAGCAGTCCATTCGGCAGGCTGAGAACTCACTGAGTCTTCTGCTCGGTGAGCCGGCACAGTCAATAGCACGCGGAAAGCTTGACGAGCAGAGCCTTCCAACGAACTTCTCTGGAGGCGTTGATGCAAGCATACTCGACAACCGCCCTGACGTACACGCCAACGAGATGGCTCTTGCCTCGTGCTTCTATGGTATTGAAAGTGCCAGGGCTCAGTTCTATCCACAGCTCACCATCACAGGCACCGGCGGATGGAGCAACAGCAATGGTCTCGTGAACCCAGGCAAGCTCCTTCTCAGTGCCGTTGGCTCTCTCGTACAGCCAATCTTCCAGCAGGGCAAGTTGCGTGCGCAGCTCCGCGTGTCGAAGGACCAATACCAACAGGCTCTGAACACTTGGCAGCAGAGCGTGCTCTCGGCAGGCTCGGAGGTCAGCAACGCGCTGGTATCCTACAATACTGCCGATGCCAACGATAAGCTGGAGCGTCAACAGATTGAGGTTCTGAAGAAGAACGTGGAACAGACTCAGATGCTCTACAAGCAGAGCTCAAGCACATACCTTGAGGTCATCACTGCTGAGCAAAACCTTCTCAACGCCCAGATTTCTCAAGTTCAAGACCAGTTCTCCAAGATGCAGTCGGTAGTGAACCTCTACTATGCTCTTGGTGGCGGAAGAAACTAATAAAAAGAATAGATTATGGCAAGTGAAATAAGTCCAAAAGCATCGGTCTCTCCAAAAGCAAAGATTGGAGACGGCTGCAAGATATATCCGTTCGCTTATATCGAGGATGATGTCGTCATCGGCGACAACTGCATCATATATCCGTTCGTAAGCCTCCTTAACGGCACACGCATGGGTAACGGCAACAAGATCCACCAAGGTACTGTAATAGGTGCCCTGCCGCAGGACTTCGAGTTCCACGGCGAGGCAAGCGAGTGCGTATTAGGCGACAATAACACCGTACGCGAGAATGTTGTCATCAACCGTGCAACGCATGCCGATGGAAGAACAGTGATAGGAAGCAAGAACTTCCTAATGGAGGGCGTGCACATATCGCATGACACAAAGATTGCCGACTACTGCGTCTTCGGCTATGGCACAAAGATTGCCGGTAACTGCGAGATACAGAGAAATGTAATCTTCTCGACAAGTGTCATCGAGAATGCTGGAACACGAGTGGGAGAATGTGCCCTGATACAGGCAGGAACGACGTTCTCCAAGGACATTCCGCCTTACGCCATTTTCGGCGGCAACCCGCTGAAATACGGGGGCGTGAACTCAACCCTCGGACGACTCCTCGGAGCCGACGATAAGATTATAAAGCATATTGCCAACGCTTACCGTCTGGTATTCAGAGGACAGACATCCGTCTTCGATGCGACACTGCAAATAAAGCAGCAGGTTCCCGACGGACCTCAGATTCGCAAGATAGTTGAGTTCCTGTCAACGACAAAGGCGGGCATCGTTACGAAGATGTCGTAGGAAACGATATAATTTGTAAAAAACATTTAGTAAATTCATACCTTTAAATTTACTCTTGATAAGGGGGAGTGACCGGGAGGCCGCTCCCCTTTTTTGTGCATAAAAAATCCCAACAACAAAGTAGTTAGAATCGACTTAACGTCTAATCACTTTGTCATTGGGTATCTTTCATATTCTGATTGGGCATCTTTTACAACTTAAAAGATACCCAATCAGAATGCGATTCGGCATGTTTTAGAAGCCATCTGACCATCAACCAGTTACAGATTAGGCTTCCAACGTTCAACTTCCTTTACAAGTCCCAGCCGATAGCTGAAGCTCCGAGGACTGCTGCACTGGCATCATCAAGAGTGCTGACGATGAACTTTGCTTTGCCACGGAAGATGTTCATTACGTGCTTGTTGTACTCCTCCTCAATAGGTTTCATGATGAGGTCGCCAGCCTTTGTCAGACCGCCAAAGAAAATGAATGCCTCCGGAGAGCAGAATGCAGCAAAGTCAGCACAAGCGTCACCTAGCATCTTTCCAGTGAAATCATAAACGCGCTTTGCCAGTGGATCGCCCTTAGAAGCGGCAATACTTACATCGAGAGATGTAATCTTCTCGGAGTTGATACTGCGGAGAAGGCTTTCCTCAGTGCTCTCGATAAGGAACTCACGTGCTGTGCGAGCCACACCTGTTGCTGAACAATATGCCTCAAGACAACCCGTACGACCGCAACCACAAGTACGTCCGTTGTGACGAACCATTGTAACGTGACCTAGCTCACCGGCGAATCCATCGCATCCGTAAACAAGTTGACCGTTGATAACAATTCCTGAGCCTACTCCTGTGCCAAGGGTAAGCATTATAAAATTCTTCATTCCGCGTGCTGCACCATACTGCATCTCGCCGATTGCTGCTGCATTAGCATCATTGGTAATGCCTACATGGACGCCAAGCTGGTCGCTGAACATCTGAGCCAGTGGTACGATAGTATCGTGAGCCCATACAAGGTTTGGAGCATATTCTACAGTACCGTTATAGAAGTTGGCGTTAGGTGCTCCTATTCCCATTGCCTTAATTTGCTGAATACCACCTACCTTCTCAATAATAGGCCGCAGGCATTCAACACCGGCTTTGACGAACTCGTCGACTTTCGTATATGACTGAGTTTTAATTGAACTTGTGGCAAGAATCTCACCACGCTGGTTGACAATTCCAAATACAGAATTGGTTCCTCCTAGATCTAAACCGATAACGTACGGTTTTGGCTGCTGCTCTTCCATTGATAATTGGTTTTAGTTAGAAATATCTAATCGCAAAGTTATTAATTTTTGTGGAAGTAACAAAGTTTTGGTCATTATTTTTACATATTTAAAATAAACTTTCTGTTTTTTCTTTGTAATTCCACTCATTTGAAGTAACTTTGCAGTCTAAATTATGAATACACTGCTCGAGTCATATTTGCAGATAGACGTGCTTGCACTCATCATCAAGGGCATGATTATTGGCATAGCTGCATCAGCGCCCATGGGTCCTGTAGGCATTCTTTGCGTCCAACGTACACAGAAGAAAGGTCGTTGGTACGGATTCGTGACAGGTGTCGGTGCTGCTTGCAGTGACTTGTTCTATGCCATTATCACAGGCATAGGACTTAGTTTTGTCTTCGATTTCATCAATAATCCTGTTTATAAGTTCTACTTCCAGTTGGCAGGAGGACTAATGCTTCTCGGATTCGGTCTTTACAGTTTCCTGAGCAATCCATTGCGGAATGCCCATAAGGGAGGACAACATAACAAGGGTACGCTGTGGTACAATTGTTGGACGGGATTCCTGATAACCTTCAGTAATCCGTTGATAGTATTGCTGTTCATGGCGTTGTTCAGTATGTTCAACTTCGTCATCCCTGACCATCCCGTTATGATGTGCATAGGATATGCCAGTATTATATCCGGCGCCGTTCTCTGGTGGTTCGGTCTGACATGGCTTATCGACAAGATCCGGGAGAAATGGGATGAGCAGGGCGTCGTTATCATCAACCGCATCATTGGCGGACTGGTGATAATCTTCAGTTTGATAACTCTTATCGGAACTATATTCAATATCTATTTGTTGCCTATTCATATAGCCGAATAGGACAATGATATTTTTTACTTTGCTAAGGAAAAAGAATGTTTGTAGCTAAGGAATTAAGAAAGAAAAGCATCTCTGAATATCTGCTGTATATGTGGCAGGTAGAGGACATTATCCGTGCCTTCGGGTGCTCATTGCCAGCTATAGAGAAGAATTACATAAGCAAATTCGACTATACTGACGAACAGAAAGAGGAAGAGACCGACTGGTATGGTAATCTTGTGCGGATGATGAACGCTGAGGGAAAGCGTGAGCAGGGACATTTACAGATAAACCAAGTGGTTATGGACGATCTGGTCGACCTACATAAGCGTCTTCTCGACTCAAACAGATACCCATTTTATAGTGCCGAGTACTATAAGGTATTGCCATTCATTGTCGAGATTCGAAGCAAGAACAAGCGTGCCGAATCAAAGATTAAAGAGGAAGGCAGCACTGAGGCTCCACTTATTGAGGCAAACGAAAACGAAAGTGAGATTGAGACTTGCTTCGATGTTCTCTATGGAATTATGCTCCTTCGCTTGCAGAAGAAGCCGATTACTCCCGAAACTGAGCATGCCGTAAAAGAGATAACGACATTCATCGGAATGCTTTCCGACTATTACCAACAAGACAAGGAAGGCAAGCTCAAGTTTGACGACTAATAGATAATTATTAATGATTAGTGATTAATGGTCAATGGTTTATTATTAATGGTCAATCAACTCAAATCTCTAATCACTAATTTTTAATTTCTAATTTGTAATTTTTAATTTAACTATGAATATACTAGTTACAGGTGCCAACGGACAACTTGGCAATGAGATGCAGATAGTCTCTAAGAACAGTAAGGACAACTATATCTTTACTGATGTATGTGACGGATACCAAAAGCTCGATATTACCGACATTGAGGCAATCCGTAAGGAAGTGAAGGACAACGACATCAAGTGCATTATCAACTGTGCCGCATGGACAAATGTCGATAAGGCAGAGACTGCAGGCGATATTGTTGAGACTCTCAACGCCACTGCTCCTGAGAACCTTGCAAAGGCAATGAAGGAAGTAGACGGTCTGCTCATACATATCTCTACCGATTACGTCTTTGGTGGTGACCCATACAACACCCCTTGCCGTGAGGATCAGAAAGGCACACCAACCGGTGTCTATGGTCTGACGAAACTGCATGGCGAGCAGAAGATTCAGGCTGTAGGCGGACACTATATCATCATCCGTACAGCATGGCTCTACTCTGAGTTCGGTCATAACTTCGTGAGGACAATGCTCAACCTCACTGCAACAAAGCCACAGTTGAAGGTTGTATTCGACCAGACCGGTACTCCGACATACGCAGGCGACCTTGCTGACGTCATCTTCAACATCGTCGAGAGCCGTAAGTTTGAGGGCAATGACGGTATCTACCATTTCTCCAACGAGGGTGTTTGCTCATGGTACGACTTCACAAAGAAGATCGCCGAGCTTGCCGGACATACAGAGTGTGATATTGAGCCTTGCCACAGTGACGAGTTCCCTTCACCGGTTAAGCGCCCTGCCTACAGTGTCCTTGACAAGACAAAGATCAAAGAGACCTTCGGCATTAAAATTCCGTACTGGGTAGACTCACTAAAGAAGTGTGAGGCAGAACTATTGTCCCACTAACTCCCCTCTAACTCCCCTTTAACTCCCCTAATGTTAACTCCCTAAATTAATAAATGAACGAAAAAGAAATATCTCGCCGTCGCACCTTCGCCATTATCTCACACCCTGACGCCGGAAAGACAACACTGACTGAGAAGTTCCTGCTCTTCGGTGGACAGATTCAGGTGGCTGGTGCCGTCAAGAACAATAAGATACGTAAGACCGCAACGTCCGACTGGATGGATATTGAGAAACAACGTGGAATATCCGTCTCGACATCTGTCATGGAGTTCGACTATCTGCCGGAGGGTCAGACAGGCGAACCATATAAAGTAAACATCCTCGATACTCCTGGTCACCAGGACTTTGCCGAGGACACCTACCGCACACTTACTGCCGTCGACTCAGCAATTATCGTTGTCGACTCAGCCAAAGGTGTAGAGGCTCAGACACGTAAGCTCATGGAAGTTTGCCGCATGCGCAACACTCCGGTTATCATCTTCATCAATAAGATGGACCGTGAGGGTCGTGACCCGTTCGACCTTCTCGATGAGCTCGAGCAGGAATTGAAGATTCATGTCCGTCCGCTTTCATGGCCTATCAACCAAGGATTCCACTTCAAGGGCGTATACAATATTTATGAGCACCAGCTCAACCTCTTCACTCCTGACAAACAGCGTGTGACCGAAAAGGTCGCTGTGGATGTCGATTCATCCGACTTGGATAAGCATATCGGTGAAGAGGATGCACAGAAGCTCCGCGAAGACATGGAACTTGTTGACGGAGTCTATCCCGAGTTCAACGTCGAGGATTACCGTAATGCCGAGGTTGCACCGGTGTTCTTCGGGTCTGCCCTTAACAACTTTGGTGTTCAGGAATTGCTCAACTGCTTTGTCGAGATTGCTCCAAGTCCACGTCCTACAAAGGCTGAGGAAAGAATTGTTGAACCGACAGAGCCAAAGTTCACAGGTTTCATCTTCAAGATTACGGCAAACATCGACCCTAACCACCGTTCATGTATCGCCTTCTGTAAGGTTTGCTCGGGCAAGTTCGTCCGCAACACTCCTTATCTGCATGTTCGCCTTGGCAAGACCGTTCGTTTCTCCTCGCCTACCCAATTCATGGCTCAGAGGAAGAGCACTGTCAATGAAGCTTACCCCGGTGATATTGTCGGTCTGCCTGACAATGGTATATTTAAGATAGGTGATACTCTCACCGAGGGTGAGGACCTGCACTTCCGTGGTCTGCCTTCATTCTCGCCGGAGCTGTTTAAATATATTGAGAACGATGACCCAATGAAGTCGAAGCAGTTCCAGAAGGGACTGGAGCAATTGATGAACGAGGGCGTTGCACAGCTCTTCGTCAACCAGTTCAACAACCGTCGAATCGTTGGAACCGTTGGACAACTACAGTTTGAGGTTATCCAATATCGTCTTGAACATGAGTATAATGCCAAGTGCCGTTGGGAGCCCGTCCACCTCTACAAGGCTTGCTGGATAGAGGCTGACGATGATGCTGAGCTCGACGACTTCAAGAAGCGCAAGTACCAGTATATGGCTAAGGATATTGAGGGGCGTGATGTCTTCCTTGCTGATTCAAGTTATATGTTGCAAATGGCTCAGCAAGACTTCAAGCACATCAAGTTCCACTTCACTTCAGAGTTCTAGTTTAAACTGAATAACATGTAGGGGAGACCATGCGCTTTGCTTAGGTCTCCCCTACTAATTATCGACGAATTGGAAATCGTCGCACATAGAAAATCTAAATCTTAATAAAAAAGTTCGGGTAAGTTTTGTTTTATTCACGGAATTCCGTAACTTTGAGGCGAATAACTAAACACTTAAAGCATAACACTATGAAAGTAGGAATTCCAAAAGAGATTAAGAACAACGAGAATCGCGTTGGTATGACTCCCGCTGGAGTACACGAACTTGTTAAGCACGGACACACCGTCTATGTTCAGCACACGGCTGGCGAAGGAAGTGGCTTTGCCGATGAGCAGTACACGAAGGTTGGCGCGAAGGTTCTCCCCACCATCGAGGATGTATATGCCCAGAGCGATATGATCGTAAAGGTGAAAGAGCCTATCGAGCCGGAGTACAAGCTAATCCGCAAAGGGCAGGTGGTCTTCACCTATTTCCACTTTGCCTGCGACCGTCCTCTCACCGATGCAATGCTCAAGAGCGGTGCCATCTGCATTGCTTACGAGACAGTACAGAAAGCCGACCACAGTCTTCCTCTCCTTGCGCCAATGAGTGAGGTCGCCGGACGAATGGCAGCACAGAATGGCGCTTACTACTTGCAGAAAACTAAAGGTGGCAAAGGCAAGCTCATGGCTGGCGTCCCCGGAGTAAAGCCAGCTAAGGTTCTTGTCCTTGGTGGCGGAACAGTTGGAGAAGCTGCAGCAAGGATTGCCGCTGGAATGGGCGCCGACGTTACTATCACGGATATTTCCATTCCTCGTCTCCGTCAGTTGTCGATAGAGTTGCCCACCAATGTCCATACTCTTTATTCATCTGAACACAACATCAAGAATGAGCTCCATGATGTTGATGTCGTCATTGGCTCAGTCCTTGTTCCTGGCGATAAGACTCCAAAACTCATAACACGCGACATGCTCAAGCTCATGGAGCCGGGCACTGTCCTCGTTGATGTTGCCATCGACCAGGGCGGTTGCTTTGAGACTTCCCACCCTACTACTCACTCTGATCCAGTCTACACCATCGATGGTATCGTCCATTATGCTGTGGCAAACATCCCTGGGGCTGTGCCAAACACATCGACAACGGCTCTCACCAATGCTACTCTCTCATACGCTGTTGCCCTTGCCGATAAAGGCTGGAAGAAAGCCGTCACCGATGATCCTGCTCTTGCCAAGGGCGTGAATATGGTTGATGGCAAGGTAACCTTCGAAGCTGTTGCAAGAGTCTGGAATCTGCCGTACACACCATTAAGTGAAGAGATTTCTAAGTGAAGAGTGAAGAACGAAGAATGAAGAATCAATCGCTTAAGTGAAGAATGAAGAACGAAGAGTGAAGAATCATAAACTCTGATAAACGAAAAATCCCCTGCTAAGATTAAAACCTTAACAGGGGATTTTTAATATTCTAAAGTTAAGTAATTGAAGAAGTGAATCACTCTTCACTTAAATTACTTTACCTTTTCAACGATAGCCTTAAATGCATCAGGATTGTTGACGGCGAGGTCAGCGAGGACCTTACGGTTAATCTCGATACCATTCTTGTGGAGGGCGCCCATCAGCTGGCTGTAGCTCAGGTCATAGAGGCGAGCGGCAGCATTGATACGCTGAATCCAGAGAGCGCGGAAGTTGCGCTTCTTGGTACGACGGTCACGATAAGCATAGGTAAGACCCTTCTCGTAAGTATTCTTTGCTACTGTCCAGACGTTCTTGCGGGCACCATAGTAGCCCTTCGTCTTCTTCAGAATTCTAGTTCTCTTTGCTTTTGAAGCAACGTGATTTACTGATCTTGGCATAGTTTTTCTTTCCTTTTAAAAGTTCTACTGATAAGTTACTTAACGCAGATTCAGCAAGTCGCGTACCTGCTTCATGTTGCTCGGATCAACAATTGCCTGATGATCGAGGTTTCTCTTCTGCTTCTTGGTCTTCTTAGTCAGAATGTGACTGTGGTAAGCGTGATGACGCTTAATCTTACCAGTACCGGTGAATGTGAATCTCTTCTTTGCGCCGGAATTTGTTTTCTGCTTTGGCATTTTTACTTGTGTTTAATAATTAATTATATAATAAAAGGTGGCAACGTATATACCAGGACGGTACCACACAGTTTTTTCTATTTAAGAATTAAGAATTAGGAATTATTCATCGCGGTAAGCGACAAACTTTTCATTCTTCATTATCAACTTTTAACTTCTTAATTGCCTCTGCTCCGCCTTTGGCATTAGCAAAGAGACCGGACTTCTCAGCGCGCTCTTCCTCTGCCTCCTTCTCGGCAACCTTTGCCTCGGCTTCCTGCTGCTCACGGTCACGCTTCTGCTGGCTCTTCTTCTGGATACCAGCCTTCTTAGGCGCAAGATAAAGGAACATCTTCTTTCCTTCGAGCTTAGGCATCTGCTCTACCTTGCCAAGTTCCTCAAGGTCGTTGGCGAAACGGAGGAGAAGAACTTCACCCTGCTCTTTGAACAGAATGCTACGTCCGCGGAAGAACACGTAAGCACGAACCTTGTTGCCCTCACGAAGGAACTCCTCGGCATGCTTGAGCTTGAACTGATAATCGTGCTCATCTGTCTGCGGTCCGAAACGAATCTCCTTGACCTCCTGCTTTACCTGCTTCTGCTTCATTTCCTTCTGACGGCGCTTCTGCTGGTAAAGGAACTTTGAATAGTCGATGAGACGGCAAACAGGCGGTTGGGCGTTAGGTGAAATCTCTACCAGATCTACTCCCTCACGGCGTGCCAAATCAAGAGCCTTACGCGTTGGCATCACTTCTGAGCCATTATCGCTGACCACACGCACTTCCTTGGCGCGGATATGCTCGTTCGTGCGGTACTTGTACTTTAAATCGTCTTTTTTACCTCTCATTCAATTATTTTAAGTTCATGTTTTTGTAGGGCGTAATCCACCCTATCTTATAAATCGGGTGCAAAGATACTAAAAATCAAGTAATTGAACAAATTTTTTTGTTCCTATTTTCCCTAATTGTTAAAAGAAAAATCCGTTTCCACTACTTTCTACATAATGGAAACGGATAAGTGTTTATTATTGTCCCTCATCCCCCTCACGATATGGGAGGTGGGCAAGAGTGTGGGTCTTTACTCATCAGCAACCTTCAGCTGCTCTGCAACCTTGTCGTTGATACGCTTGCAGAACTCAGCCATTGGCATAGTAGCCTGCTCGCCACCGCCCTGCTCACGCATGCTGACGAGACCATCAGCAGCTTCCTTCTCACCGACGATTACCATGTAAGGAACACGCTTCAACTCGTTGTCACGAATCTTACGTCCGATCTTCTCGTTACGGTCGTCAATATAGCCACGGACATCGTTCTTGTCGAAGAACTTCTTGACCTGCTGTGCATACTCGTTGTACTTCTCCGAGATAGGCAGGATAGCCACCTGGTCAGGAGCAAGCCACAATGGGAAGTGACCGGCAGTATGCTCGATGAGCACTGCTGTGAAGCGCTCAAGTGAACCGAACGGTGCACGATGAATCATGACAGGAGTCTTCTTTGAGTTGTCCTCGGCTGTATACTCAAGATGGAAGCGCTCAGGCAGGTTGTAGTCGACCTGGATAGTACCGAGCTGCCAACGGCGTCCGATAGCGTCCTTAACCATGAAGTCGAGCTTAGGACCATAGAAGGCTGCCTCGCCCTCCTCCTCGTGGGTCTTCAGTCCCTTCTCCTTACAAGCCTCACGGATGGCGTTCTGACTCTCCTCCCAGATCTCGTCTGAGCCGATGTACTTCTCCTTGTCCTTAGGATCACGGAGAGAAATCTGAGCCTCATAGTCGTTGAAGCCGAAGATACGGAAGACTTTCTGTATAATATCGATAACGGTCTCGAACTCTGCTTTTACCTGGTCAGGGCGAACGAAGATATGGGCATCGTCCTGTGTGAACGTACGAACACGTGTCAGTCCGTGAAGCTCACCGCTCTTCTCATAGCGGAACACTGTTCCGAACTCAGAGATGCGCAGAGGCAGGTCTTTGTAAGAACGTGGCTTGCGGGCGTAAACCTCACAGTGGTGAGGGCAGTTCATTGGCTTCAGCATGTACTCTTCGTCCTCTTCAGGTGTGTGAATTGGCTGGAAAGAGTCCTTGCCATAGTGAGCATAGTGACCAGAGGTGACATACAGGTTCTTAGAACCGATTCCCGGAGTGATAACCTCCTGATAGTTGTAAGGCTTCAGTACACGACGGAGCAGGTCCTGAAGGCGCAGACGGAGCTGTGTACCCTTCGGCAACCAGATAGGCAGGCCCTTACCGACACGCTCTGAGAACATGAAGAGTTCCATCTCCTTACCAATCTTACGGTGGTCGCGCTTCTTGGCTTCCTCAAGCATAACGAGATACTCGTCGAGCATCTTCTTCTTCGGGAAGGTGATACCGTAGATACGGGTCATCTGCTCGCGCTTGGCATCACCACGCCAGAATGCTCCGGCAACACTTGTAATCTTGATAGCCTTGATGGCACCGGTCGACAGAAGGTGAGGACCAGCGCAAAGGTCAGTGAAGTTGCCCTGAGTGTATGTTGTGATTGTACCGTCTTTCAAATCCTGTGAGATGTGCTCCACCTTGTAGGTCTGACCCATCTGCTCGAACTCCTTGATGGCGTCGGCCTTCGAAACCTCACGGCGTACAACAGGCTCGTCCTTCTTGGCAAGTTCCTTCATCTTAGCCTCGATCTTAGGGAAGTCGTTCTCACTGATGACAGTGCCCTTAGGAGGCATTACATCGTAGAAGAATCCGTTCTCAACAGCCGGACCGAATCCGAACTGGATACCAGGATAAAGCTCCTGCAGAGCCTCTGCAAGCAAGTGAGCAGAAGTGTGCCAGAATGTATGCTTTCCTTCCTCATCGTCAAACTTGTACAGTTCGATGGTTGCGTCCTCATTGATTGGACGGTTGAGCTCTACAGTCTCACCATTTACTCCGCAACATACAACGTTGCGAGCGAGAGCCGGCGAGATACTCTCGGCGATTTGTAACCCGGTTACGCCCTGCTCGTACTCACGAACTGAGCCATCCGGAAATGTGATTTTTACCATGACAAATTAGTATTTTATTAAATCGAGGGCAAAAGTAGTGCAAATAAATGGAAACGCAAAAGAAAATCGTGAAAAAACGTATAATTACGACGCTTTAATTTACTCATTACGATCTAAACACGCAAACGAAACAGTGCTTCGAAGTAATGAAAGCACCCAAAAGAAGCCTCAAAAGGCCCAAAAACGTTTCAAAAATGTTGCATGCAACACAGGTGCAACATTTTTTAAATCACTTATTTACAATTAGTTACAAATAAAAATGTTTCATTTCATCAATTTTGGAAATTTAGAATCAGAGTCTCGAAATGTTTTTTAAGCATCTTGGATTTTTTTTTACATAAGGAATAATAATAATCGCGCGCACATTACGTTAAATAGTATATAATGCGCACATTACATTAAATAGTATATAATGCGCACATTACATTAAATACACTAGTGTCCACTTAAATCCTTTAACATTCGCTTAAACTGCCCTTAGGTCAGACATTTACAAGCATATACTTTACGTGTACTTTTCAATTTTGTACCTTTGCATGGCTATAGTCAAAAGTTAC
>Ga0256406_1002993_pt1 | contig 22210 bp, 15 predicted proteins | sample RumenRJG_03DNA_FD_185986 | JGI IMG/M metagenome (GOLD analysis project Ga0256406, IMG submission 185986) | Bovine rumen microbial communities from Lethbridge, Alberta, Canada - RJG_03 | ecosystem: Host-associated > Mammals > Digestive system > Stomach > Rumen | place: Canada: Alberta | collected... | reverse complement strand
GCGTTGGTATCAATGTCAGTGGCAGTCACGTGAGGGCCGTCAGGGAAGGCGACACAGTGACGGCTTATGCGCATCTGCAATATAAGGGACACACGTTGCATGAGTGGCAAGTCGATATAAAAAATTCAAAGGGAGAGCTTATTTCCACCGTACATGTAACTAATTACGTGTTCACTCCTCATAAAGAATAATTCCATGGAAGACATTGTTTATTACCGTTTGCCAGAGGCAGACAAGTATTATGTGCTAAGGGGCGCTACCCGTGAGCTGGGCTCGATGAGCGAGCTCAATGGTGTCAGTGGCTTTGTGATGGCGCCCTTCGAGCGAGACCGCGAACATCCACTGATGTTGTTTATGTCGAGTGGCATTGACCAGTTTCCCGTTCCGACCGATTTCCATCATGAGGCGGTGCAATGGCGTGAGATATACAATCGCGCCGACTACCGATACTCTTTTTCGCAAATGCACCGGCTGTTGGCCGATGGTGTGCTCGATAAGGTGGTGCTGGCCAAGCGCAGTGATTGTAAGGTGAATTTCTGGAAGGGCGAGGTGGAGGACCTGTTTTTCAAAGCCTGCCAGCTCTATCCCCATCAGATGGTGGTGCTTGTCAAGAGCCGTCGCATTGGTGTGTGGCTGATGGCCACTCCTGAAGTGCTCTTGGAACGGAAGGACAGCCGCTGGCATACGATGGCCCTTGCCGGAACGCAAACTGAGGATGTGCCTTGGAACTTAAAGAACCAGCGTGAGCAACGCATCGTGAGCGAATATGTACAAAACACGTTGAAGCCTTATGTCGACGACCTGCAAACCGTCGGCCCACGTACTGCGAAAGCAGGCAACCTTTACCATCTGTGCACAGACTTCTCGTTCACCATCAAACCCAATGTGAAAGACAGTCAGTTGATAGAGTCGCTCCATCCCACACCTGCCGTCTGTGGCCTGCCTAAGGAGGCTGCTCTGTCGGCCATCAAATCGTTTGAGACCATAAGCCGCGGCTACTATAGTGGCTTCTGCGGTCCTTGGAACATACATGACGAGAGTCATCTGTACGTGTCGCTGCGTTGCATGCAGATGTACGATGAGCGCAACTTTAGTCTGTATGCAGGTGGAGGCCTGCTCAAGGAAAGCCGCGACAAGGAAGAGTGGGAAGAAACTGAGGCGAAGATGAACGTGATGCGTAGGCTTCTTGAATAATCCCTCTTCAATATAATGATGTATTCCAGCAAACCCAACGTCAACATTCTTACTTCGCTGCTCGTAGCCCATGGCGTGCGTCATGCCGTGGTATGTCCGGGCAGCCGCAATGCTCCTATCGTTCATAACCTTGATGCCTGTCAGCGCATCCGCTGCCATCCGGTAACGGATGAGCGGTCGGCTGGTTTTCAGGCGTTGGGTTTGTGTCAGGCCACAGGCAAGCCGGTGGTGGTGTGTGTCACGTCGGGTACGGCGTTGCTCAATGTTGCACCAGCCGTGGCTGAGGCGTATTATCAGCATCTGCCGTTGGTTGTGGTTTCAGCCGACCGTCCTCAGCAATGGATTGACCAGCTCGATGGACAGACTATGCCCCAGCCCGACGCGCTCGGACGCTTTGTCCGCAAGGCGGTATCGCTGCCCGAACCGTGCAATGATGAGCAACAGTGGTACTGCAACCGGTTGGTCAACGAGGCGTTGATTGCCGCTCGACGCGATGGCTGCGGGCCGGTTCATGTCAATGTGCCCATCACACCGCCACTTTACGATTTTGGTGTGCCAGCGTTACCCAAAGAGCGTGTGATAGAGTTCTTTTCCGCGACGACAGGACCCGGAGAGGGCATGTCGGTCGTGAACTATGCCAAAACGTTAAGGCTGCAGCTGGCCAAGGCCGTTCGCCCTCTGATTGTGATCGGACAGATGAAACCAGAGGAGATGTCCGACTCCATCGTCAAGAACTTGGAGGCGAAGGGCTATGTGGTGTTGCAGGAACCGCTGAGTGGCGCGGTCTCAGACTGTGTCATCGACGAGATGTTGCTTTTGGCCAGTGAGGCTGATAATCTTCAGCCCGATTATATCGTCTATGTGGGTGGCACGCTGGTGAGCAAGCGGCTGAAGGCATATCTTCGCCACTGCCATGCGGTATGCTGGCGGGTGGATGCTGAAGGAGAAGTGGCCGACACGTTCACCAATCTCCGTGGAGTGGTGCAGGCTCGACCGGCTGATGTGCTGGAGACATTGCCTTCTCAACTCAACCAACGGTGGCTGGCCTACTGGCAGTCGCTACGCAAAGAGGTGCTGGAGCGGCGTTGTGCTTATCAGCCCGCTTACTCGAGCATGCTTGCTGTGAAGATGTTTGAACAACGAGTGCATAACGGCGGACGGAAGGCGATGGTGCATTATGCCAACAGCATGTCCGTGCGCCTGGGCTGCATCTATGCTCGGCATTATATCTACTGCAACCGTGGTGTCAACGGCATTGAAGGCTCGCTCTCCACGGCTGCGGGTTTTTCGCTTGCTTCTGATGACAATGTGTATTGCGTCATCGGTGACCTGAGCTTCTTCTATGACCGTAACGCGCTGTGGGGCACTAATTACTTGGGCAACCTTCGGGTGTTGTTGCTCAACAATGGCGGGGGCGGCATCTTTGAGAAGTTTGCTGACCACCTTCCCGACGAGGTAGATGTCGACCATGTGATGGCAAGGCACCATACCTCGGCACGTGGCTTTTGCGCGGACAATAAAATTGAGTACCATTGTGCTGTCAATACGGTTGGCCTCGACCTTGGGTTGAGTCGTCTCATGCAACGTCATACATCGGTGCCCATACTGCTCGAGGTCATGACTGATGCAGAAGCCGACTGGGCTGCTTATCAGCAATATTTCAATTTTATCAAAGACAATGATCCGGATCAGTAGGCCGCTACCGTGCAGTGGCCCTACTCCGGCTAAAAATAAACAACAATGGAAAAACGGGAATGGAAACCAATAGAGGGTTTCAACTTTAAGGAAATCTTGTTTGAAGAGTATCACCACATCGCCAAGATTACTATCAACCGGCCGCGTTACCGCAACGCCTTCACGCCGCTCACGGTGTGGGAGATGAGTCAGGCCTTCACGTACTGCCGCGACACGCTCGACATCCGTGTGGTTATCCTCACGGGTGCAGGTGACAAGGCGTTCTGCTCCGGTGGCGACATGCATGTGAAGGGACGCGGTGGCTATGTCGGTTCCGACGGCGTGCCGCGGCTCAACGTGCTCGATGTACAGATGCAAATCCGGCGTCTGCCTAAGCCGGTCATCGCCATGGTCAATGGCTATGCCATCGGCGGTGGTCATGTGCTGCATGTGGTGTGCGACCTGACTGTAGCTTCGGAGAATGCCATCTTTGGACAGACTGGCCCGAAGGTGGGATCGTTCGACGCCGGGCTGGGTGCCAGCTATCTTGCCCGCATCGTGGGACAGAAGAAAGCACGTGAGATATGGTACCTCTGCCGTCAGTATTCGGCTAAGGAGGCCGAGCAGATGGGACTGGTAAACAAGGTGGTGCCGTTTGACCAGTTGGAGGATGAGACCGTTGCTTGGTGCGAGACCATCATGGAACGATCACCGCTCGCCATCCGTATGATGAAGGCTGGATTCAATGCAGAGCTCGACGGACAGGCTGGCATACAGGAACTCGCCGGCGATGCCACCATGCTCTACTATACACTTGACGAGGCACAGGAGGGAGGAAAAGCCTTCTTGGAGAAGCGGAAGCCCGACTTCGATAAGTATCCCCAGTTCCCTTAAGACAGAGTAATAAAAGACATAGTAACATAGTAAACATAAGACATAGTAACATAGTAAACGTAAGACATAGTAACATAGTAAACGTAAGACATAGTAACATAGTAAACATAAGGCATAACATATAATTGCTGAGATGCTAGACTCCGTTTAATGTTACTATGTCTTGCTAACAATATTACAATGTCAATTATTTACTTTGTCTATAGACCCGGTACTTGCGTTTAAACTGTAGCAGGTCGGCACCGAAGTTTACGAGTAGGCCATCGTCAATGCCAGTAGCGGTGAGGTAGTTGACTAGTTGAATCTCGTTGGCCACTGTAAGGTTAGTAGTTGCCTTTATTTCAAGAATCAGACGCTTACCAACGATAATGTCTGCTCTGTATTTTCCCACAACGATGCCATCGTAGAACACGTTCAATGGTACTTCTGTCTGATAAGGCAGATGATGCTTTTCTATCTCTATGAGCATCGCATTCTTATAGACGCTCTCTAGATACCCAGGCCCAAGCTGTCGCCGTATAGCCTTGGCACACTCTATCATCGTTTGGATTAAGATGTTAATGTCCTCCATACATTTTAGTTATTCAGTTACTTTGTTTATATGTTTACTATGTTACTAAATCTTGCTTACTATGTTACTATGTCTTGTTTACTATGTTACTAAATCTTGTTTACTATGTTACTATGTCTTGTTTACTATGTTACTATGTCTTGTTTACTAAGTTACTATGTCTTGTTTACCAAGTTACTATGTCTTGTTTGCTATGTTACTATGTCTTGTTTGCTAAGTTACTATGTCACCCAAGTTACTCTGTCTCAATACAGGTAGCGCATGAGGATATCCCACACGGCGATGAGATGGCACACGCTTCCTGCAAGAACGAAGAAATGGAAGACAGTATGCATGTAGCGTCGTTTGCGCAGAGTATAGAACAGTGCGCCCGTGATATAGCAAACGCCCTCGGCGATGATCCATACCACCGTGGCCGGACTCACTGCGTCTATCAGCGGTTTGAAGGCCACGAGCACACTCATGCCCATGCCGATGTAGACCAGTGTCTCAAGGTTGCTATGGGCTTTGAGCTTGTGGAAACTTGTGATGGTGCCGACGATGGCACACAGCCATACAAAGCAGAACAATGTCCATCCCCAATAGCCCTCGTGACGCAGGGCGATGAGGGTGATGGGCGAGTAGGAACCTGCGATATGCCAGTAGATGGCGGCATGGTCCCACTTGCGCAACCGTTCTTTCCACGGCGACCATGCCGACAATGCATGATACACGGTTGACGCGATGTAGGAACCCAACATGCCGACGAGATAGAGAATGATGCCCGCTGTGGCCCAGCCGTTGCCGTGGGTGAAACACAGGTATAGGAAGAGCGCACCGAATGCTACACCCAGTAGTATGCCGACGGCATGGCTCCAGCTGTTCCATAGCTCTTCCTTGTGAGAATAGAATATCTTTATCTTCATGATGGAATGATTACTACGGGCAAATATACGCAAAATATCCTAACTATGCCGTCCTTTCGACAATTTGTTGATGCTTCTTTTTGATTATTTGTCCTTTTTGTTTATATTTGCGCTGAATTTTCAACTCGACTATCAACTCTTTTTCTATGAACATCAAACAACGATATTCAGCAGCCCCCGACCGATACGCCGACGAGTCATTCTACCGTCGTTGCGGTCGCAGTGGCGTCTTATTGCCCAAGGTGAGTCTTGGCTTCTGGCACAACTTTGGTGGTGTCGACAGTTATGAGCGCAGTCGCGCCATCACGCATTATGCCTTCGACCATGGCATTACCCATTTTGACCTGGCCAACAACTACGGTCCTCCTTATGGAACGGCAGAGGAAACCATGGGACACCTCATGGATGACGATTTCCGGCCTTACCGTGATGAGCTGTTCATCTCGTCCAAGGCAGGCTACGACATGTGGCCCGGTCCTTATGGCAACTGGGGCGGCCGCAAATATCTCATGGCCAGTCTTGACCAAAGCCTGCGCCGCATGCATCTTGATTATGTCGACTTGTTCTATAGCCATCGTTACGACCCCAACACGCCGCTTGAGGAGACTTTGCAGGCGTTGGTGGACATCGTCAGGCAAGGTAAGGCTCTCTATGTTGGCATCAGCCGTTGGCCTTTGGAGGCTCTGAAGACTGCCGTGACCTACCTGCGCGACCACGACACGCCGCTGCTCATCTATCAGGGACGGCTCAACCTCATTGACCGTGCCCCTCAGCAAGAGGGTATCCTCGACTACTGTCGCCAGCAGGGCGTGGGCTTTATCTCGTTCTCCCCACTGGCACAGGGATTGCTCACCGACCGCTACCTCAATGGCATACCTGCCGACAGTAGAATGGCACAGCATAGCTCCCTCAGCGAGACGGTGCTCACGCCGGAGCTGTTGGCGAAGTTGCATGACTGGCATGATGAGGCTGAGGCACAGGGCAAGACGCTGCCTGCCTATGCTCTGGACTGGATCCTCGACCAGGAAGGCGTTACCAGTGTACTGGTGGGTGCCAGCAGTACACAACAGCTTGCTCAGAACATCAGAGCGTAATCAAGAGAAAAGCATGAAGGTAAACTATACAAAACGCCTGCTCCATTTCAAGGAGCCGGCAGGAACGTCGCGTGGCGTATATACGACGCATCTGTCTTATTATGTCATCGTGGAACAGGATGGTGTGAAGGGAGTGGGTGAGTGCTCCACGCTGCCCGACCTCAGTTGCGACGCCATGCCTGAGTTGCGCTATGAGGCATTGCTCGACCAAGCGTGCCATTTCGTGGAGCAGACTGGCGGCATCCCTTATGAGATGCTGCGTCCGTATCCTTCTATTCTCTTTGGCTTGGAGACCGCTTTCGCACAACTCGATGCCAAGAGCAGTTGGGCGTTGTCGTCCACACCGTTTGGCCGTGGCGAGGAACCAATTCGAATCAACGGATTGGTGTGGATGGGAACGTTTGAGGAGATGTACGACCGACTGGAGAAAAAACTGCAGGCGGGCTTCCACTGTGTCAAGCTTAAGATAGGCGCCATCGACTTCGACCGTGAGTTGGAACTGGTGCGCCATATCCGTGCCTGTTTCAGTCGCGATCAGATAGAGTTGCGCGTGGATGCCAATGGTGGTTTCACGCCAGATAATGCCTTGCAACGGCTGGAAGCCTTGGCGCAGTATGATATCCATTCCATTGAGCAACCCATCAAACAGCATCAGTGGCGTGACATGGCCCGTCTGTGCAGGCAGTCACCCTTGCCCATCGCCTTGGATGAGGAGCTCATAGGTGTCAACGACCCTGCTCAAAAGGAACGGTTGCTCGATACGATCCGCCCGGCTTACGTCGTGCTCAAACCCAGCCTGCATGGTGGCGCACACGGCTGTCGGGAGTGGATAAGACTTGCACGGCAGCGTGGCATCGGTAGTTGGATTACCTCTGCACTGGAGAGCAATATCGGCCTGAATGCCATCGCTCATCTCTGTGCCGAGGTATATGGCCCCCATATCACCATGCCGCAGGGATTGGGCACCGGACAACTTTATACTGACAACATTGAAGTGCCATTGAGGTTGGAAGGTGACGAGTTGTGGTTTGATGGGAGGTAACAGAGAATGATGACATTAGATGAATTTCTGAAAGACTGGCATGACAGTAGACCGCAGTTGCTCGTGCATACCAGCGGGTCTACGGGCAAGCCAAAGCCGATGTGGGTGGACAAACAGCGGATGCTCAACTCGGCTCGCATCACCTGCGACTTCCTCGGATTGAAAGCCGGCGATACGGCGTTGTTGTGTATGCCGCTCGATTATATTGCGGGTAAAATGGTCGTGGTGAGAGCCTTGCAACGCCATCTTCGTTTGATCAGTGTGCCGCCGAGCGGTCATCCATTGGCCGTGACAGAAACACCTGAGGATAAGGATTTGTTGAATCTGACATTCGCGGCTATGGTGCCGTTGCAGGTGTACAACTCCCTGCAGGTGCCAGAGGAACGTGAACGGCTGCAGCATATCCGTCAACTCATCATCGGTGGGGGATCTATTGACGACCGTATGGCCCGTGCGCTGAAACGCTTCCCGAATGTGGTATGGAGTACGTATGGTATGACGGAGACGCTCTCGCATATCGCCCTGCGTCGATTGAGTGGCGAGCAGGCCAGTGCATGGTATACACCGTTTGACAGCGTTGACATCAGTCAGACGCCTGACGGTTGTCTCGTGATTGATGCGCCTTTGGTTCATGATGGCCGGCTGGTGACCAACGACCGTGTGGAGATGCGCACCGATACGGCCACGGGCAAGCGGCAGTTTCGGGTATTAGGAAGAAAAGACAATGTGATTGACTCGGGTGGAATAAAGATACAAATAGAAGAGGTGGAGCACGCTCTCAAGCCCTTCCTGCGAATGCCCTTCGCCATCACGAAGTTGCCCGATGAGAAATTTGGTGAGTGCGTGGTCATCATCAGTGAGCAAACCGACATGGCTGAGTTGTCTGAGGTCTGCATGAACGCACTGCCCCGCTACTGGGTGCCCCGCCATTACCTGCACGTGGACCACCTGCCTATGACGGAAACAGGCAAAATCGCACGTGAAGAGACGGAGCTGTTGGCACGCAGGCTGACCCAACACTAACCCTCACGGTAGAAGTCAAGGCATTCCTTAATCTCTTCGTCGGATGCCGTCTGGTCAATGCTGATCTTGCCGATGTCCTGCAGAAGCGTGAAGTTGATGATGCCCGATTTGTTCTTCTTGTCGTGGCGCATCAGTTCGATGAGTGCGTCGTAGTCGTCGCAGGTGATGGTGTAGTTGCCGTAGTAGTCGCGTATGAACCTTACGGTTTGCTGCATCTTGTCAGTGGGGAAACCCGTCTTAACGACGGAGAGGTAGAGCTCGCAGATGAGACCGAAGGCAACTGCGTAGCCATGCAGCAGTGGTGTCTGACCGGTAAGATCAAACTGATGCAACGAGTAGCTCTCAAAAGCGTGGCCGAAAGTATGTCCGAGGTTGAGGGCCTTGCGTATGCCTTTTTCTGTCGGGTCTTCGTTGACAATACGTTCCTTTACCTTCACGCTGTCGGCCAACAGTTGCTGTAGCACCATCAGGTCGGGATGGGCAAGGTCGAAGTTGAGCAACTTGGCCCAATGGGCATCGTCGGAGAGCATGCCATGCTTGAGCATCTCTGCATAGCCTGACCGAAGGTTCTTCTCGTCGAGCGTGCTGAGGAACTTCGTGTCAAGGATGACAAACTTAGCATCGTTGAACACGCCAATCTCGTTTTTCAAACCATTGAAGTTGATGCCTGTCTTTCCGCCTACCGATGCGTCGACCATGGCCAATAGGGTGGTGGGGATGTTGATGAAGTTGATGCCGCGCTTGAACGTCGACGCAGCGAAGCCTCCAAGGTCAGTGACCATGCCGCCACCAAGATTGATGAGCAGCGAATGTCGTGTGGCCATGCCGTTGTCGAGCTCTTTCCACACATGCATGAGTGAGTCGATGTTCTTGTGGGTGTCTGAGGCACCAATAGTGATGACTGTGGCATTGCGCAGGCCAATAAACTGGCTTATGACGGGCCAACAATGTTGCTTGGTCGTTTCGTCGACTAAGACAAAGATGCGGTCGTGCTCACATTCCGACATGGATAAGGCCAAATCGGTTGCAAGATTGTGTGAAATAATGACTCTCTGATTCATAACGTCTCCTAACATTTATTGTTTATACAAATTTACGTATTTATCCTTGCATTATGTGCGCTGCCCCTTTATATCTTAATACTTTTTAATGGTTAAGCACTTCGTTTTGCGCATATCGGGTGGTCAGTGTGCAATGGCAAAGATAACTTTTCGCAATGAAACAAACAGCCTTATTGGTATTGTACGAGGGTTAAACGCTGACAGATGATAGAATTTTTAAGTGTAGTCTTAAACCTTTATTAGTTTCTTTCGTCTCTTTTACTGATAATGTTTCTCAATCAAAAACCAGATCGATGAAGAAAATACTCCTAATGATTGCCGTTGCGTTGACATCTTTGATGGCATTGGCTCAGGAACGTACCATTACCGGCACTGTTGTTGACAAGTCGGCCCATGCAGTGTTGCCCATGGTGACTGTGCAGTTGCTTAAGTCAGACTCGTCGTATGTCGCCGGTGCGCTGTCTAACGACAGTGGCCGATTCGTGCTGCAGGCTCCAGCAGAAAGCAATACTTATATTGTTAAACTGTCGAGCATTGGCTATAAGCCGCTTCTCCAGACCGTGCATCTGAACAAGGGTCAGTCCTTGCAGATGGGCCGTCTGTCGATGGTTGCCGATGCCATCATGCTCAAAGGAGCAGAGGTGACCGCTCAAGCCCAGAAGGTGGTGCTTAAAGAAGATACCTTTATCTATAATGCCAGTGCCTATCGTACACCGGAGGGTTCAACGATTGAGGAACTAGTAAAGAGGCTGCCTGGTGCACAGGTTGCCGATGATGGAAAGATTACCATCAACGGCAAGGAGGTTAAAAAGATCTTAGTCGATGGTAAGGAATTTATGACCGGCGATACCAAGACGGCCATGAAGAATATTCCTACCAGCATAATAAATAAGGTGAAGTCGTATGATCAGAAGAGCGACTTGGCACGAGTGACAGGTATACAGGACGGTGAAGAGCAGACTGTGCTCGACTTTGGAACCAAGCCAGGTATGAACAAAGGACTGATGGCCAACGCCGATGTAGGTGTGGGCACACACGACCGTTACTCCAGCCGGTTGTTTGGCGGATATTTCAATAAAGACATGCGCATCATGGGAATGGGCAATGCCAACAATGTTAACGACATGGGCTTTGGAGGGCGTGGAGGCTCTTTCATGCGTGCACGCAATGGTCTCAGTGCCTCCAAGATGGCTGGCTTGAACTTCAACTATGAAAAGAAAAACAAGATTATTGTTGACGCCAGTGCCAGGTGGAATCATAGCGACGGTGATACCAATAGCAAACGAAGTTCGCAGAACTTCGTGAGCACTGTCGGCTCTTTCTCCAACAGCCTCGGACAGAGCTATTCGCGAAGCAACTCCTTCAATGCCAACGCACGCATTGAGTGGACCCCAGACACAATGACCAACATTATGTTCAGACCTACCGTGTCGCTGAGCAATTCTGACGGACTGTCCAGCAACCGTGCAGCCTCGTTCAATGATGATCCCTATCTTTATGTCAATGACCCACTGGTAGCCGAGGCTATGCAGACCTTGGCTTCTGACAGCGTGATAGTCAACTCTAATGTCTCCAATAGCATCACTTATTCACGCACCAATACGTTGGGTGGCGTGTTGCAGGTGAATAGGAGGTTGAACAGCCGCGGACGCAATGTTACCTTGCGTGGTAATGTTTCTTACACAGACGGCAAGTCAAACTCGTTTTCCATCAACAACGTGCACCTTTATCAGCTGAAGAACGTTCTCGGTGAGGATTCTACTTATCAGACCAATCGCTACAACCTTGCTCCGTCGAAGAGATGGAGCTACTCCGTGCAGACCACGTACAGTGAGCCGTTGTGGAAGGGCGCTTATCTGCAGTTCAGTTATCAGTACACCTACAGCTACAACAAGAGCGACCGTCATACTTACGACTTCTCCAACTTGGGTGAAGACTTCTTCAGCGGCCTCACGGCAACCTATCGCAGTTGGGACGGTTACCTGGCACGTCTGTCGAAGCCTTATACTGATTACCTTGACGATGACCTGAGCCGTTTTTCGGAATACAAGAACTACCAGCATAACATCAATGTGATGTTGCGCATGATCCGTAACAAGTGGCAACTCAATGCCGGCGTCATGTTCCAGCCATTGCATTCATCGTATGTGCAGGACTACTTGGGTGTGGCGGTAGACACCACGCGCAACGTGCTCAACTTCTCTCCGACGTTTGACTTGCGTTACCGCTTTACGAAGGTCAGCAATCTCCGTATTAACTACAACGCTACGACCACGCAGCCGTCAATCTCGCAGTTGCTTGCTATCACCGACGACTCCGACCCTCTGAATATCTCTACAGGTAACCCGGGACTGAAGCCGGCCTTTACGCAGAACATGAGGCTTTTCTTCAATAACTATTCGGAGAAGACGAGGCAGGCCTTGATGACGTTTATCAACTATTCCAACACTCGCAACTCTATCAGCAATCGAGTGACCTATGATGAGACTACCGGTGGCAGACTGACCAGGCCAGAGAATATCAATGGCAACTGGAGCATGTCGAGTGCCTTTATGTTCAACACACCATTGGACTCTGCCGGCTACTGGAATGTCAACACGTGGACCAATTTCAGCTATAGCAACAATGTAGGCTATGTGTCGCTTGACCGCAAATCGGAGTCGCTGAAGAATGTGACGCGTGACATGACTGTCTCCGAGCGCCTGGCAGGCAGCTATCGCAACAGTTGGCTTGAGATAGAGCTCAATGGTTCATTCGACTACCGTCATTCTAAGAACAAACTGCAGCCAGCCTCCAATCTCAACACCTGGCAGTTCAGCTATGGCGGTAATATCAGTCTTACTGCACCGTGGGGTACCACGCTGGCTACAGATCTCAATATGAACAGCCGCCGTGGATACAGTGACAAGTCACTTAACACCAACGAACTTGTGTGGAACGCACAACTCTCACAGGGATTTCTCAGGGGAAAGCCGCTGGTGGTCATGTTGCAGTTCTACGACATCTTGCAGAAACAAAGTAACCTCAGCCGTAGCATCACCGCCAGTATGCGCAGTGATACGGAGTATAATGCCATCAACAGCTATGTGATGCTTCATGTCAACTATCGCTTCAATCTTTTTGGCACGAAGGAGGCACGCCGAGGTATGCGTGGCCGAGACGGATATGGCGGTCCCGGCATGGGTCCCGGCATGGGTCCCGGCGGCGGGCGTCCCCCACGTGATGGTGGCGGCGGGCCCGGACGGCCGCGAGGATAGAAGACTACACTTGATGGAAGTGTAGTGGCACATCATTGAAAGTATATTGAAAGTATTGTCGCTTTGGGGTAAAAAGGAGTAGGGATAACACTATTATTTCAAATTGTTTCAATAATAGTATTCAAAGTTGACAATGTCAACAAAGGAAAAGAGGCGGCCTTCGGGTCGCCTCTTTGTGTAGGTATATAGTTATCGGATGTTGGGATAATAGTTATTTTACATCAATGTGGTACCAGTTAACATCTACGTATCCACCGAGCGACTTGGTGGCATAGTTGTAGATAGCAGCTCGGGTGCCCATGAACAGTCGGGTGTAGTCGAAAACCATCTTGAAGGTGCCGCCCAGTTGCTTCCATGTCTTGTTGTCGAGGCTGTAGAAGAATGTGGCTTTGTCTTGACCCAGCCGGAAGTCAGCCTTCATGCGCAGGTAGATGACCTTTGCATTGATGTTTACCGATGCCTCGTCAGACTGATCTACGCTGGTGATGATCTTGTCCTTTGATTCTATTTTAGCTTTTTCGATGTGCATGGCTAACTGAGTGCGTTTACCCAATCGTCTCACTTCGAGCATGGCAGCGTCGCCTTGGAAGGCAGCCAGTCCGGCTCTGTCGCCGTCGTGCATCTTGTCGATGTCCAGTGCCACAGTGACGGTGGATGTGGGCCCCATGAGCCTCTGGCTGATGGTGTTGCGTGCTTCAAAGATGTTGTTGGTGATGTTGGGTGTGTGCAGTCGCAGCCATCCCTTGCGCTCTGTGAGGCTCCATGCGTTGTCCACAGGATTGTGGTTCCATTCCCACACCAGTTTCAGTGTCTTACTGTTGAAGTCATCATTAGCTACGATCCCGTCGTCTGTTGGCTCCTCCTTGAAAGGCAGTTGCACTTGGGCGGGTACCTTACCGTTTTCGTCGCCAAGTATGGGCCATCCGTCAATCCATCGGCAAGGCTCCAGCGTAAGCACACGCCCCACGCCGCCACGGTCTTGGAAGATGATGCCCCACCAGTTGCCATATTGGTCGTCGACAATCGTGCCCTGTCCTACATAAGGGAAGCCTGCAAAGTTGTCCTCAAGGATGACCTTCTTCTCCCATGGTCCTTTAATGCTGTCAGCGCGGTAGCACAGTTGGCGCCGTGGCTTGTTTCTGGGCCAGGAGATCATGAGCATGTAGTAGTGGCCATTGTGCTTAATCATCCGGTTGCCTTCGAGCAGTCCGGTCTCATCAGAGTCACGTGTGAAGATGGTGGTGTTGAGGCCATCCTTCTTCACGGCCTTCAGGTCGGGTGTGAGCTCGGTGCAATGGTTGGTGTTGTGGAAGACATACACCCGTCCGTCGTCGTCGAAGAAGAGGGAGGCATCGTGGAAGTGAGGCAGTCTAGATACCAGCGTCCATCCCTCGCGTGGATGTGTGGCTGTGTAGATGTAGGTATCGCCTCCAGGGTTGTCGTTGGGCGCAAAGAGAGCGTAGAACTTGCCGTTGTGGTACTTGAGTGAGGTAGCCCATTGTCCGCGGCCATAGACAGTGCCGCCTTGCATGTCATATTTGGGACTGTCAGTGAGCTTGTTGAAGATGTAGCTTGTGGTAGTCCAGTGGGTCAGGTCCTTAGACTCCATGATAGGAGCGCCGGGCATGAGGTGCATGGTGGTGCTGACCAGATAGAAAGTGTTGCCCACGCGGATGACGTCTGGGTCGGGCACATCAGCCCAAATCATGGGATTCGTGCAGATGGTAGAGGCCGACGCAAAGAGGCACTGCGCCATGAGGATGATGGTCAATAGCAGTTTGTTGTGTTGCTTCTTCATTCCATTATAATTGAAATTGTTGGATGTGTTGGGTCATTTCCCCTTAATTGTTGTTGCAGGTGGCATAGAGTCCGATGCAGACACCGATGAAACCGCCTGACTTGCCGGTGCTCAGGTTGACGGCGTCGACACCGCGGGCCAGCGTTTGCCACGCAGCGTTGCCCTCAGCATAGTAGAAGTCGTAGTAGCGTCCGTGGCCTTCAATCTTCAGACGGAGGGGTTGGTTGTCCTTATCGGCAGAGAGAGGGGCTGAGGCGATGACGCTCTGTTCCTTTTCGCTCTTGGTCAGTGTTACCACTGGCTGTCCGTCGCGAAGTGTCTTGCCAAAGACGAAGTTGAAACGCTCATTCTGTAATAGCACTACGCCGGCAAGGTCTTTCTGTGTGCGAGGCTCATATCGCAGTGCTGTCTCTGCTGTGAAATTAGTGTGCTGCTGGCGACAGAACACGGCAGCAGGCGACTCCTTCTGCGATATGTTGACATCTTTAGGATGAATGGTCAGTCCGTTGCCTACGGTATAGAACTTGTTGTCAGGATTGCGCAGGAACATCCAGCGCATGCCGAGCTTATCGCCCTTGAAGTTGTCCTCGTAGCTGAAGTTGCCAGAGTAGCGGATGACGTTGGCGTCTTGAAGTGGTTGCAGGCCAGGTTTTTCGACGATGTTGGGCAATACTTTGTTTTTCTCTAAGATGGTGGGCCATCCGTTCTTCCAGGTGACGGGCATCAGATAGGTGTCGCGTCCCGTGTTGTAATAGTCCTGCTCATAGGGTCGGCAGCCGAGGAACACAGCCCACCAGCTACCATCTTTGGCCTGCACCAGGTCGGCATGGCCGGTACTCGACACAGGATCCTCTCGGTTGGGGTCGACACCGGTGCGCTGTGTCAGAATGGGGTTGTTGGGACATTCTTCCCACGGTCCTTGCGGTTTTTTGGCTCTGAAGATGACCTCACTGTGCCAGGCACCCGTTCCACCTTCGGCGCACATCAGATAGTAGTAGCTGCCGATCTGGTAGAGATGGGGCCCTTCAATCCAGATGGGATGCTTCTCCACATGGGTACCGCCCCGTACAATCTCGATGGGCTTGCCCACGGTGCTGTCGCCTTTCACGTCGTAGCGCAACAGCCGAATGGCCCTCTGTCCTTCGTATTCGGTCTTGCCCATGACGGGGGCGTTGTGCACAATCCATCCGTTGCCCTTTTTGTCGAAGCATATTGACGGGTCAATGCCGTCAATCTTGGGCAGATAGATGGGCTCGCTCCATCCCTTGCGTGGGTCTTTGGTTTTTACGACAAAGTTTCCGGCGCCCACGTTGGTGGTTATCATATAGAAAGTCTTATTCTTCTCGTTGTAAGTGATGGCCGGAGCGAAGATACCACCCGACACGTTCTGATGCTTGAGAGGCAGCTGACTGTCGTGGTCGAGTACGTAGCCCAGTTGCTGCCAGTTGACCAGGTCCTTACTGGTGAAAATAGGTACACCCGGAAAGAAAGAGAACGATGAATTGACCAGATAATAGTTGTCGCCAGCGCGGCAGACGGAGGGGTCGGGGTAGAAACCCGCCATGACGGGGTTGTAATACTGCCGATGTGGGTCAATGGCCTGACTGAAACGATGGTCGTTGCCCTGATACTTGAAGTAGCCGAACTGGGCTTCTTGGGCTTCGGCGTTGGTGCAGAGCGTCATTCCAAGCAGACATGCTGCTAAGATGTTCTTATGTTTCATGCTGTTCAAAATATTTAATTAGTGATTGTCTGTTTGCAAAGTTAGTTCATTGTCGTGACTTCCGTTGTTTATTTTGTGTCATAGATGTTACTTTAAGTTGCATCATAACGTTTATTTTATTTTTTATGGAAGTTGTCATTTTAATAGTTGGCGAGACACGGTGGGTATGGAAAAGAACGTGGGCGAAGCTTCTTTGCGTTCAATAGCAAGTATCGGGCATGACATAAGGCGTCGTCAAATTTATTTATGTTAAATGGCCTCTGAGAATGGCGAATTAGTCAACAAGTCGGTTGTCGGCTTGAAATATGCCGATTTTGAGCTGTTTGATAATATACTGGGAATGAGTCTATTATATGTTTTGCTACCGACAATACGCTTGATTTCTTTTCGACATATCGCCGAAGAGAGGGTGTAATGTCGCCGAAACGCCATTGGCTTTTCGTCGATAAGGCAATGGAATATCGCCGAAAAGACATCGCTGTTACGGCGAAGAAGCGATGACAATGTGATTTTATGTTGATTTTGGCTCGTTTTAGACCTTTTTTCGTTGCTGTGAAATGTTAAAATCAAAATGGCTTTTTGTAATATATATTCTGAATAATGTTCTTCTAAGGTCCCCACTTTACGTCTTTTCTTTTATGGAATATATCCGTCTAATCTATAAGAGATGTGAAAGAGGATAATGTGCATGTCCTGTTACATCATCATGATGATAGTATTTTGGCACGAGTAACATTCCATTTGTATGATGTAACATTATGAGGATTAATTTGCTTTTTCATAGAAAAAATAATTGCCTTATCTTTCTTTTTTATTATATTTGCAAAAATATTCGATTCATCATATGAAACCAATTCTTGACCTAATAGTTGCTCTTCACTTCTCACGAAGCCACATGCAAGCATTGTTGTTGCTTGTGGCATGTTTGGTTCCTGCTTGTATGTCAGCACAGACAGGAAACTACCTGACCACGGAAAAGGGATTGTCAAGCAGTGTGGTGAAACAGATTTACCAAGACCACTATGGCATTATTTGGATAGCCACGAACAGTGGTGTCAATGTCTACAATGGTTACCAAATGAGAACCTATCAGCGCAATGTAGAACAGTCGAACAGTCTGGCAAGTAATTTGGTGAACGGCTTCTGCGAGGACCGCGACGGCAAGATGCTTGTGGCCACCAATTTGGGTGTACAGAAGTTTGACAATGAGAAGTTCTACCCGGTGAAAATGGTCAATGCGGATGGCCAAAAGTCGTTCTATGTCAATTGCATGCTTCGCCGGCGCGACGGCACGATAATTTTTAGCACCTCTGGTTCTGGCCTTTGGCGCAAGACGGGACCTCTTGAGGCCCGCAGGATTGGCGGTGCATTCAGCGGCCTGTCTTCCACCGTCACGATGATAGAGGACCCGACAGGTACCCTATATATAGCTTCGTCCGATCAGGGCGTGTGGTCATTGAAGGGCAATCGGGTGATGCGTTTTGCCTTGCCGGCAACAGCGTCTACTCCGCAAAGTCTTTGCTACGACCACCAAGGTAACGTCTACTTGGGTTGTATCAATGGCGGACTCTATGTGAAAAGTCGAGGCAGCAACCGTTTTGTGTTGGTCGGTGCTACTGCCGGCAAGCATGTGCTCTCGCTTGCCTGTACCTCGTCAGGCAATGTGCTTATGGGCCTTGACGGTGCTGGAGTAGAAGAGTATCACCCGATGACGGGTATGGTCAGCCGGCCATGGTTCTATAGCAATGAGGTGGACCTGAGCACGTCGAAGGTGTGCAACATACTGCTTGACCGCCAGGGCAACCTTTGGTTGAGCCTGATGCAGAAAGGCGTGTTCATTCAGCCCACATCGCTGTTGGGCTTCTCTTATATGGGTTACCGGCTGGGTCCTGGCAATGTCATCGATGACAAGTGCGTCATGGCGCTGGCCATCAACCACGACGGTGGTCTGTGGGTGTCGACCGACAATGGTGGCCTCTTCCTCATCAGCCGCGACGGCAAGTGCCAGCGTAGGTTCCTCACCACTACCAATGCTTCTTTGCCCCATGCCATCCTTGGCATGAGAGAGGACGCCAGTCACCGGCTATGGGTGGCATCCTACCAGGAGGGTTGCGGTTGGATTGACGAGCAGACCGGTGCTTACCACCGATTGCCCTTTACGTTGAACAAGGCCAGTAGCGTGTTTGACGTGGAAGTCGACCCTCACGACAACCTTTGGATAGGCACTATGAGTGACGGCTTAAAGCGACTGAACTTGAAAACTCAGCAGTTGACCGAGTATTATGCCTCGAACCGCCCCAACAGCATCTACAACAACTATATCATGCAGTTGCACCTGTCCGCCGATAAGACATTGCTTTATGTGTGCACCACCGGAGGCTTGAGCTGCTTGGACCTGCGCCGCAACAGTTGGACCAGTGTGTTTGGTACAAATTGTCTGTTGCGTGACCATACCGTCTACGACGTGACCGAGTCGCCTGACGGTCACCTTTGGGTGGCCACGCCCGATGGCCTTTATGCCTATACCTTTAAGACACGCCAGCTCAAGCGCTATAGCACGGAGCAAGGACTGGCCAGCAATATTGTGACGGCGCTGCTCACCGACAGCAAGCGACGCATATGGATGAGTACCAACAATGGCATGAGCTGCCTGGATCCTGCCACCGGCAAGGTGAGCAACTTCTACCGGGGCGACGGTCTGCAGGGCAATGAGTTCTCCGATGGAGTGGCAGTGCTCGATAGTCGTTCGGGTAACATGGTCTTTGGTGGCATGAACGGCGTGACGTGGTTTAATCCGCTGCGTATCCAGCAGCGCAAGCATAAGTTGCCACTTTACCTTACTTCCTTTCTCATTGGCGATCAGACAGTACACGCCGGAACCAAGTCGGGCAGTTTTACCATCACTGACAAGTCAGTGGAAGAAAGTACGCAGTTTGATTTGAGCTTCCGGGACAACTCGTTCACAATCGGCGTCTCGTCATTGGTCTACAGCAATCCTGAAAGTGTGACCTATTATTATAGTGTCAATGGTGAGAACTGGACAGCCATGCCCCGCGGCAAAAATATGATGACCTTTGCCCATCTGGAGCCGGGCACCTACCACATCCAGGTGATGACAAAGAGCAATATGGCTGAGTCGGACGTGAAGAATTTCACAGTGACCGTTCATCCTGTCTGGTTTCTCTCTTTGCCAGCCAAACTCTTCTATCTGCTCTTTGTGTGCTACCTTATTTATATATACCTGCGCAATCTGAAACGTAAGCAGCAGGCTCACCTGCGTTTGCAGGAACATATTCATGCCGAGCAGATGTCAGAGAGCAAGCTTCGCTTCTTCATCAATCTGAGTCACGACATACGTACGCCTATGACATTGATTCTCACACCGTTGCTCTCGCTGATGAAGGAGGACAAAGACCCTGGCCGGCAAAATGTCTATGCCCTTATGAAGCGCAATGCAGAGCGCATACTTCACCTTATCAATCAGATGATGGACCTTCGCAAGATTGACAAGGGGCAGATGGAGATGCACTTTTCTGAGACCGACCTCGTAGCCTTCACCAAGGGTGTGATGCGTCTCTTCCAAATTCAGGCCGAGAAACGGCAGATCAACCTGCAGTTGAAGGCTGACAGTGAGTCGGTCATGGTGTGGATAGACCGCACCAACTTCGACAAGGTATTGATGAATCTCCTGTCCAACGCCTTTAAGTTCACTCATACGGGTGGCAATATTCTCATCACTATCCGTCACGATGACAAGAATGTGCGCATTACGGTGGCCGATGATGGCGATACTATTCCTGAGGATAAGATAGACCGTATCTTTGAGCGGTTCTACCAAGGTTCCACCATTATCCAGGGCAGGCAGTCGGGTACTGGCGTGGGGCTTGACTTGGCAAGGTCGATCACTGAATTGCACCACGGCACCATCTCAGCACGCAACACTGAGAACCCCAAAGGTTGTGCCTTCGACATCGACTTGCCTCTTGGCCATGCCCATCTCAAGCCTCAGGAGATGGTCACCGCCGAGGAGCAAAGGGAACTGGAGAGCCAGTTTGACCTCTCGCAGTTGGAGGATGACGAGACGGAGTTACAGCCGGCACCGGTTGAGGATCCTGCTCCAACCGCCGACGGTAACCGCCCGCACATCGTGGTGGTCGACGATGAGGACGATATCCGGCACTTCATCGCTCAGCAACTCAAGGCCTATTATCATGTCACAGAGTGCTCCAACGGAAAGGATGCACTCGCCATCATTCAGCGTGACCAGCCGGCTCTCGTGGTGACCGACGTGATGATGCCGGAGATGGACGGCTTTACCCTCTGTGCCAAACTGAAGGCGAATATCAACACCAATCATATACCCGTCGTCCTGCTTACCGCCAAGGGCAGGGACGAGGATAAGACGGAGGGTATAGAACTGGGTGCAGACGCTTATATCTCCAAGCCCTTCTCCATGGATCTGTTGCGTTCCACCATCGGCAACTTGCTGCGTGGGCGTGCGTTGCTGCGCAACAAATACTTAGGCCATGAGACCATGGAGGAACAGGTCGAGGAAGTGAAGTTGCAGAATCCTGATGATAAACTGTTGGAGCGAGTGGTGCATGTCATCAACAACAACCTGCCCAACGAGGATTTCAATGTTGACCAGTTGGCCGACGAGGTGGGCATCAGTCGTGTGCATCTCTATCGCAAGATGAAGGAGTTGACCAATCAGACCCCCAGTGAGTTTATCCGCAATGTGCGCCTCAAGCAAGCCGCCAATCTGCTGTCCGACTCCCACCAGAGCATTTCCGAGGTGATGTATGCCTGCGGTTTCAGCAATAGGGCCTCGTTCTCAACTATGTTTAAGAAGTTCTATGGATTGTCTCCCCGCGACTACATGCAGGAAGCACAGAAGAAAAATAATTGATAAGCGTCTTTTTGAATTATAAGTTAGTGTTAGTAGGGCTGTGCCAGAAGTCGAGAGGACTTTGGCGCAGCCCTTTTTGATAGGCGGGGTAGGCAGGGTAGGGAAGATAGGCGGGGTAGGCGGGGTAGGCAGAATAGGCGGGGTAGGCGGGATAGGCAGGGTAGGCAGGGTAGGGAAGGTAGGGGAGGCTGACATTTGTGAAAACACTATGTAAATTCATCTTGTTACGTGTCGTGACTTCTATGTAACCTGTCAAAAACATGGGTTATTTGATATTATTTACTTTTGCAACCGCTATCGGGGAGCCCGTTGATGGGCTTTTACCCTATTCTCATTGTATGTTCTATAAACAATATAATCAAATGTCAAAATAGTCTAAAAATTTAATTCAATGGAACAAGTAAACCTTAAAACCAAACGATTGCTTTCTTTGGCAACCATGTTACTGGTCTTTTGCCTGAACATGATGGCCCAAGGCGGAGTCGCTGTCAAGGGAAAGGTTGTTACTACATCCGGCGAGCCTGTCATCGGCGCATCCGTCATGGTGAAGGGCAAACCCGGCGTGGGAACAATCACTGATCTTGACGGTAACTTTGTCATGAGTGTGCCCAACGAAAACACGGTGCTTGTATTCTCTTATGTAGGAATGCAGAGCAAGGAAGTAAAAGTAGGCCATTCCCGTAACATGAATGTTACGATGGAGGACGACAAACGACTGCTTGATGAAGTCGTCGTTGTCGGTTATGGCCAACAGAAGAAGGCCAGTGTGGTGGGTGCCATCACCCAGACCACTGGCAAGACGCTTGAGCGTGCGGGCGGTGTAACCAGTATTGGTGCTGCCCTGACGGGTAATGTGCCGGGTGTTGTGACGATGAGTTCCACCGGTATGCCCGGCGAGGAAGACCCGAAGATTGTCATTCGTGGCGTGAGCTCGTGGAACAACAGCGACCCGCTCATCCTCGTCGATGGTATTGAGCGTCCAATGAACAGCATCGACATCTCGTCTGTACAGAGCGTCTCCGTCTTGAAGGATGCCTCTGCTACAGCAGTCTATGGTGTGCGTGG
>Ga0256406_1002992_pt1 | contig 22228 bp, 23 predicted proteins | sample RumenRJG_03DNA_FD_185986 | JGI IMG/M metagenome (GOLD analysis project Ga0256406, IMG submission 185986) | Bovine rumen microbial communities from Lethbridge, Alberta, Canada - RJG_03 | ecosystem: Host-associated > Mammals > Digestive system > Stomach > Rumen | place: Canada: Alberta | collected... | reverse complement strand
GGCTTCGGCCACGCCGGTGCTGATGCGGCGGATGAGCTCGTGGGTGCGGAGGCGCCACTCGGGGTCGAAGGAGCGGATGATGCCCTCCATCTTGACCTCCTCGGGGGTGATGTTGGTGCGGCCGCCGACGTCCTCTATCTTGCCGATAGTGAGGACGGTGGGCGACATGGGGGCGGCGTTGCGGGAGACGACCTGCTGGAGCGCGACGACGATGTGGGCGGCGACGAGGACGGGGTCCACATTGAGGTGGGGCGTGGCGCCGTGGCCTCCCCTACCCTTCACGGTCCAGTAGAGCTCGTCGGTCGAGGCCATGTATTTGCCCTTGCGCATGCCCACGCGGCCGAAGTCCATCTCGGGCAGGCAGTGGAAGGAGTATATCTCATTGGGCATCACGTCGTTGAAGAGGCCGTCGTCCATCATCATGCGGGCGCCGCCGGGGTACTTCTCCTCGGAGGGCTCGAAGATGAACATGATGTCGCCCTGCAGGTGCTCCCTGAGTTGCACCAGTATCTTGGCGGCGCCGAGGAGGGAGCAGGTGTGCATGTCGTGGCCGCAGGCGTGCATGACGCCGGGGTTCTCGCTGGCGAAGGGGAGGCCGGTGCACTCGGTGATGGGCAGGGCGTCGTAGTCGGCGCGGAGGGCGACGCAATAACCCCTTTCCTCCTTGACTCCCAACTCCTTGCCTCCTTCCAGCATGGCCATGACGCCAGTGCGACCGATGCCCGTCCGGGGCTCGAGGCCCATCGCGCGCAGGCGCTCGGCGACGAACTCCATCGTGCCGTACTCTTCCTGGCTCAGCTCCGGATGCCGGTGCATCCAGCGCCGCCACTCTATGACCTCGTCGCGCTGCGCGGCAGCGAGGGATTTGATTTTATCTATCAGTGCCATGGTTCATGCTTTGCGGACGGCGATGCGTGCGGGCTGGCCTTCGAGGAGTTCAATCTCGGTGCCGGATTCGAGGCTGGGGAGGAGGGTGAGGGCGGTGCAGAGGGTCTCGGAGCAGATGTAGTCGCGGTGGGCATTGACGGCGCTGTCCCAGGGGCCGCTCTGGAGGTCGACGACGATGCGGTCGGTCACCTCGAAGCCTTCCTTGCGGATGTTCTGGATGCGGTTGACAAGCTCGCGGGCGATGCCTTCGTCGACGAGCTCGGGGGTGAGCGTGATGTCGAGGGCGACGGTGAGCGAGCCTTCGTTGGCGACGACCCAGCCGGGGATGTCCTGGGTGGCGATTTCGACGTCGGAGAGCAGCACTTCGCACTCGGTGCCTTCGACACTGACCACGCAGCGGCCGTCGGCCTCGAGGGCGTTGATTTGCTGCTGGTCGAAAGCGAGGATGGCGTTGCCGAGGGCTTTCATCACCTTGCCATAGCGGGGGCCGAGGGTCTTGAAGTTGGGCTTTATCTTCTTGACCAGCAGGTCGTTGTCGGCAGCGAGGAATTCGATGGCCTTGACGTTGAGCTCGGAGCAGATGAGGTGCTGGACGCGCTCGAGCTGGGCCTGCATGTTGGCGTCGCGGACGGGGACAACGATGCGCGAGAGGGGCTGGCGCACGCGGATGTTGCTCTTCTTGCGGAGGCCGAGAACCATGGAGCATACGCGTTGGGCGAGCTGCATGCGCTCTTCGAGGGCCTTGTCGATGCACTCATCGTGCACGTCGGGGAAGGGGGTGTGGTGGACGCTCTCCACGTTCCACTTTCCGCTTCCGGCGTTGAGGTCGAGGAACATACGCTCGGCGAAGAAGGGCGCGATGGGGGCCATGAGGCGGCTGAGGGTCTCGAGGCAGGTGTAGAGGGTCTGGTAGGCGGAGACCTTGTCGGCGGTCATCTCGCCCTTCCAGAAGCGGCGTCGGCAGAGGCGGACGTACCAGTTGGAGAGGTAGGCGTCGACGAAGGTGCCGATGGCGCGGCCGGCGCGGGTGGGCTCGTAGTCCTCGTAGGCGTCGCCCACGGTGCGCACCAGCGTGTTGAGCTCGGAGAGTATCCAGCGGTCAATCTCGGGGCGCTCGGCGACGGGCAGGTCGGCCTGCGAGTAGTCGAAGCCGTCGAGGTTGGCGTAGAGGGCGAAGAAAGAGTAGGTGTTGTAGAGGGTGCCGAAGAGTTTGCGGCGCACCTCGTCGACGCCCTCGACGTCGAACTTGAGGTTGTCCCACGGCTGCGAGTTGGTGATCATGTACCAGCGCGTGGCGTCGGGGCCGTACTTGGCGAGGGTCTCGAAGGGGTCGATGGCGTTGCCGAGGCGCTTGGACATCTTGTTGCCGGCCTTGTCGAGCACCAGGCCGTTGGAGACCACGTTGCGGAAGGCCACGCTGTCGAAGCACATGGTGGCGATGGCGTGGAGGGTGTAGAACCAGCCGCGGGTCTGGTCGACGCCCTCGGCGATGAAGTCGGCCGGGAACTGGTCGGGGCGCAGCTCCTCGCCCATGTAGTGGATTTGGGCGTAGGGCATGGCGCCGCTGTCGAACCACACGTCGATGAGGTCGGTCTCGCGGCGCATGGGCTTGCCGCTGTCGGAGACGAGGACCACGTTGTCGATATAGGGGCGGTGGAGGTCGAAGCTGTTGTAGTCGCCGGCATAGGGGTTCTCCTGCATGAGGCCGGCGGCCACTGCCTTGTCTATCTCCTTGCGGAGCTCCTCGACGCTGCCGATGCACTTCTCCTCGCGGCCGTCCTCGGTGCGCCAGATGGGCAGCGGGGTGCCCCAGTAGCGCGAGCGCGAGAGGTTCCAGTCGACGATGTTCTCCAGCCAGTTGCCGAAGCGGCCGCTGCCGGTGGCCTCGGGTTTCCAGTTGATGGTCTTGTTCAGCTCTATCATGCGCTCCTTGAGGGCGGTGGTGCGGATGAACCAGCTGTCGAGCGGATAGTAGAGCACGGGCTTGTCGGTGCGCCAGCAGTGGGGGTAGCTGTGGGTGTGCTTCTCGCTCTTGAAGAGCTTGCCCTCGCCCTTGAGCATGATGACCAGCTCCACGTCGAGGCTCATGTCCTTCTCGGTCTTGGTGGCGTCGTAGGCGTTCTTGACGTACTTGCCGGCGTACTGGCTGTAGAGGTCGGTGTTGACGTTGGCGCGGACCCACTCGGGGTCGAGGTCTTCGATGGGGGCGAAGCGGCCCTGCTTGTCGACCATGGGCATACGCTTGCCGTCGCGGTCGAAGAGCAGCAGCTCGCCGATGCCTGCTTTCTTGGCCACGCGGGCGTCGTCGGCGCCGAAGGTGGGGGCGATGTGGACGATGCCGGTGCCGTCTTCGGTGGTAACGTAGTCGCCCAGGATGATGCGGAAGGCGTCGTCGCCCGTAGGCTTCACCCAGGGGATGAGCTGCTCGTAACGCAGCCCCTCCAGCGCGGTGCCCTTGCACTCGGCCACGATGGTGTATTCAGGCGACTTGCCTTCGGGGAACATCGAGCCCACCAGCGCCTTGGCCATGATGATGCGGCAGGGGGTCTCCTTGATGGGGTGGGTGGTCTCGATGGTAACGTAGTCGATATTTGGCCCCACGCAGAGGGCGGTGTTCGAGGGGAGTGTCCACGGCGTAGTCGTCCACGCAACAGCGTAGGTATTGTCCTGGTTGCAAATCTTGAACATGGCCACGCAGGTGGTGTCCTTCACGTCGCGGTAGCAGCCGGGCATGTTGAGCTCGTGGCTGGAGAGGCCGGTGCCGGCGGCGGGGCTGTAGGGCTGGATGGTGTAGCCTTTGTAGAGGAGGCCTTTGTCGTAGAGCTTTTTGAGGAGGAACCAGAGGGTCTCGATGTACTCGTTGTCGAAGGTGATGTAGGGGTGGTCGAGGTCGACCCAGTAGCCCATCTGGCGGGTGAGCTCGTCCCAGCGGTCCTTGTATTTGAGCACTTCGGTGCGGCAGGCCTGGTTGTACTGGTCGACGGAGATTTTGTGGCCGATATCCTCTTTAGTGATGCCGAGGTTCTTTTCGACGCCGAGTTCGACGGGGAGGCCGTGGGTGTCCCAGCCGGCCTTGCGGTCGACGAGGAAGCCGCGCTGCGCCTTGTAGCGGCAGAAGACGTCCTTGATGGTGCGCGCCATGACGTGGTGGATGCCGGGCTGGCCGTTGGCCGAGGGGGGGCCGTCGTAGAAGACGAAGGCGGGATGCCCCTGGGCGAGCTGCTGGCCGCGCTCAAATGTCTGGTTTTCCTCCCAGTAGCGGCGGATGTCGGTGCCGATCTGGGTCAAATTAAGCTGCTTATATTCTTTGTAGGCCATATCTTTATTATAGTATTATTCTTATATACAATGGGTTGCACTCTTGCGGAGGCAACAAAATAGGGTACAAATATACAACTTTTTTCGGAAATGGCGGCAAAGTTTTTTCGATGGGGGCGGCAGGGGGATGGTAGGGGAACGGTAGGGGTTCTCTAGGGGAATACATAGGCCATTTCCCATTATTACCCATCGATGGGTAATGATGGATACTTTTTTCTGGCAAGTGGCTTCATCTCCGCACGGCATGTGGATACAAAAAAGCAACTGCGGCGGCCCGAGGGGCCGCCGCAGCATGTTCATATCATTACAATCCAATGATTTAGAGGGTGTAGCCGACACCGACAAAGAACTGGTTGGCTTTGAGGGTGTAGCCGTCGGGGGCATCCTTCAGCTGGTTGAGCAGGCCGAGGTTGTAGCCAACTTCGACGCTGATGCTCTGGTAGCTGACTTTGCCACCGAAGGTAACACCAAGGTCGAAACGGTTTTTCTTGACAAGTTCATCAGTGTAGGCATCGCCGGCGAGGCCGATGTTGATGTTGGGGCCGGCGAAGACGCCGACACCAATCTCACCGAAGTTGATACCCCAGTTGAGGAGGATGGGGACGCGGATGTCGATAATGTCCTCGACATAGGAGAAATAGAGGCCAGGGGCGACACCAAGACCGGCACCCACTTCGGTGTTGTAGGAGAGACCGGCATAGAATCCACCCTCCGATTTGGTCTTGTTCAGGCTTCCAAATTCGGATTTGAGCGAATAGTTTTGATAACCAGCGTGGATGCTAATCTGTGCATTGGCTTTTCCGATGAAAAGCATGGCGGCCAAAACGACGGCCAAAGAAACGATCTTTTTCATTTTGTGTTGGGTTTGTGTTATTAATTTGTTTGAATTTGACAGTGCAAAAGTACGAACATTTTCCATACTGACAAAACTTTTTCCTAATTTTAACAAAATTCAGTGACGTATGGGCATAAAAAAAACCTCCGCGACACGCATGAAGCAGAGGCCAAAACAAAAGCGTATGAAAAAAATTCAAAAGATTGATTTACTTCTTTTTGAGGTATTCCTGGACGTCGTCGGAGGGGACGATTTCCTCTTTGAACATGTAGGCGCCGGTCTTCTCGGAGCGGACCATGCGGATCACCTTGGCAAAACTCTTGCCGGTGGAGGTTTTGAGGGTAGCAACAACTTTCTTTGCCATATTCTAATGTCTCCTATCGTTTTGTTACTTGATTTCTTTGTGGACGGTCATTTTTTTCAAGAAGGGGTTGTACTTCTTGAGCTCGAGGCGCTCAGGGGTGTTCTTCTTGTTCTTGGTGGTGACATAGCGGCTCATGCCGGCGACACCGCTGGTTTTCTGCTCGGTGCACTCCAGGATGACCTGAACGCGTGCGTCTTTAGTTTTCTTTGCCATGACTATATTTGTTTCTTTATTTCACAACTAGTTGAATATCAGGGGCGAAAGAGCATCACAATCGTTTCCCGTGGCATTCAAATCGGATGCAAAATTACAACATTTTTTTCAACTGGCAAAACTTTTTGTCGAAAATTGAAAAAAAAGTCGTATATTTGTAGTCTCCGAATTCAAGGTCGGAGTGCTGCAATTATATGATAATGAATAAATAATATATATACATGGCATTGAAAAGAGTGATGGTTTTGACCGGTGGGGGTGATTGTCCGGGGCTGAACGCGGTGATCCGCGGCGTGGTGAAGCGTGCCGCGCAGGCGGGCGACTGGGAGGTTGTGGGGTGCGTGGAGTCGTTCAACGGCGTGCTGCGCGAACCCACGGAGATTGTGATGCTCGATGAAAAGACCGTGGAAGGTCTTCAGATACAAGGCGGTACGATACTTGGCACCACCAACAAGGGCGGCCCCTTCGCCTGGCCGGTGAAGAACGCCGACGGCAGCTGGACCACCGTGGACCGCAGCGACGAGATGCTGCGCAAGCTGCAGTACATGGGCGTCGACGCCGTGATCAACATCGGCGGCGACGGAAGCCAGCGCATCAGCCTGGGCCTGAGCAAGAAAGGGCTCAACATCGTGGGTGTGCCGAAGACCATCGACAACGACCTCTCGCTGACCGACTACACCTTCGGTTTCCAGACGGCGGTGCAGATTTGCACCGATGCCATCGACAAGCTGGTGACGACGGCGGCAAGCCACAACCGCGTGTTCATCCTCGAGGTGATGGGTCGCGACGCGGGCTGGATTGCGCTCCACAGCGCCATCGCCGGCGGCGCCGACGTGTGCCTCATACCCGAGATACCCTACGACATCGAAAAGGTGAAGGAGAAAATCAACCAGCGCTACAACAAGCGCCGCGGCTACTGCATCATCGTGGTGGCCGAGGGCGCGGTGGCGAAGGGCGGCACGGTGACCGGCACGGTGACCGGCGAGGTGGGCTACCAGCACGTGAAGCTGGGCGGCGTGGGCGAGCAACTAGCCGAAGACCTCAAGGCCGCCGGCGTGGAGCACGACATCCGCTACACCATCCTCGGCCACCTGCAGCGCGGCGGCACCCCGATTGCCTTCGACCGCGTGCTGGCCACCGAGTTCGGCGTGCGCGCCATGGAGTTCGTCATGGAAGGACGCTTCGGCCAAATGGTGGCCTACCACCACCCCGACGTGGTGGGCATACCGCTCGAAGAGGCCGTCCGCGAGCAGAACCTCGTCTGCCCCAACAGCCGCCTGGTGCACACCGCCAAAGGCGTCGGCATCGAGTTCGGGGATTGAAACCGAAAGGCCAAGATAATAATTAAAGAATACAATTATAAAATATAATGGAACCCAAAAAGATAAAATCAGCCCTCATCTCGGTCTTCTACAAGGACGGGTTGGAGGACATCGTCAAGGCCCTCGCCGCCGAGGGCGTCACCATCTACTCGACGGGCGGCACCTATAAATTCATCCACGACCTCGGCATCGAACCCATCGCGGTGGAGAGCCTCACGGGCTACCCCTCCATCCTGGGCGGCCGCGTGAAGACACTGCACCCCAAGGTGTTCGGCGGCATCCTCTCGCGCCGCGACATGTACAGCGACGGCGAGCAGCTGGCCGAATACGAGATACCGGAGATCGACCTCGTCATCGTGGACCTCTACCCCTTCGAGCAGACCGTGGCCAGCGGCGCCGAGGAGCAGGACATCATCGAGAAAATCGACATCGGCGGCATCAGCCTCATCCGCGCCGCCGCCAAGAATTTCAAGGACGTGGTCATCGTGCCGGCAGTGGACTACTACAAAGAATTCCTCGACATCTACCGCGAGCAGCAGGGTTGCACCACCCTGGAGCAGCGCCGCCGCTTCGCCACCTACGCCTTCGGCGTCAGCAGCCACTACGACACCGCCATCCACCACTACTTCCACGGCACCTACCCGCTGCGCTACGGCGAGAACCCGCACCAAAAGGGCGTCTTCTACGGCGACCTCGAGGGCTGCTTCGACAAGCTCAACGGCAAGGAAATCAGCTACAACAACCTGGGCGACATCGACGCCGCCTGCGCCCTGATCGACGACTTCGAGGGTCAGACCGCCTTCGCCATCCTCAAGCACAACAACGCCTGCGGCATGGCCGTCCGCCCCACCCTGCTCGAAGCCTGGAAAGACGCCCTCGCCGGCGACCCCGTCAGCGCTTTCGGCGGTGTGCTCATCTGCAACCAGAAAATCACCAAAGAGGTGGCCGACGAGATGCACAAAATCTTCTTCGAGGTGTGCATCGCGCCCGACTACGATGACGACGCCCTCGAGGTGCTGCGCGGCAAGAAGAACCGCATCATCCTGCGCCGCAAGGCCTTCCGCATGGCCGACCCGATGATGCGCACGGTGCTCAACGGCGTGCTCGTGCAGGACCGCGACACCGTGGTGCCCACCGCCGAGGAGATGCAGCAGAGCGTCACCAGCACCCAAATCAGCAAGCAGCAGGCCGAAGACCTGGCCTTCGCCACCATCCTGGTGAAGCACACCAAGAGCAACGCCATCGTGCTGGCCAAGAACGGGCAGCTGCTGGCCAGCGGCACCGGCCAGACCAGTCGCGTCGACGCCCTGCGCCAGGCCATCGCCAAGGCCCGGAGCTTCGACTTCGACCTCCAGGGCGCCGTCATGGCCTCCGACGCCTTCTTCCCCTTCCCCGACTGCGTGGAGATTGCCCACGAGGCCGGCATCGTCGCCGTGGCCCATCCCGGCGGCAGCATCCACGACCAAGACAGCATCGACTACTGCGAAAAGAACCACATGGGCATGGCCATCACCGGAAAACGTCATTTCAAACACTAATCACACATGGGACTCTTATCATTCTTCAACCGCGAGATAGCAATGGACCTCGGCACCGCCAACTCCATTGTGATATATAACGACCAGGTGGTCATCGACGAGCCGTCGGTGGTGGCCATCAACCGCAAGGACAACAAAATCATGGCCGTCGGCAAAGAGGCCAAAGCCTGGGAAGGCAAGACCAAGAACAACGACATCGATGTGGTGCGCCCGCTGCGCGGCGGCGTCATCGCCGACTTCGAGATGGCGCAGTACCTCATCCGCGAGCTCATCGGCATGGCCAATATCAACCGTTCCATCCTGCCCCCGTCGCTGCGCATGGTCATCTGCATCCCCAGCGGCATCACCAATGTCGAAGAGCGTGCCGTGCGCGAAAGCGCCGAGCAGGCCGGTGCCAAGGAGATACGCATGATCCACGAGCCCATGGCTGCCGCCATCGGTATCGGCATCGATGTGCTGCAACCTGAAGGCCACATGGTGGTCGACATCGGAGGCGGCACAGCCGAAATCGCCGTCATCTCGCTCGGCGGCATTGTCTGCAACACCTCCATCAAGGTGGCCGGCGATGTCTTCAACGAGAACGTGCAGGACTACATGCGCAAGCAGCACAACATGTTCATCGGTGTGCGTATGGCCGAGAAGGTGAAGATTGCCGTTGGTGCCGCCGTGAGCGAACTGGCCGATCCACCGGAAGACTATCGCACATTGGGTCGCGACCAGCTGACGGGCCTGCCCAAAGAGGTGTCGGTCAACTACAAGGAGATTGCACACGCCCTCGACAAGAGCATCGCCAGCATTGAGACCGCCATCCTTGACACCCTTGCTTCGACCCCGCCCGAACTGGCTGCCGACATCTACAACACGGGTATCTATCTGGCTGGTGGCGGCGCACTGTTACGCGGTCTCGACCAGCGCATCAGCAGCAAGACCAAACTGCCCGTCCACATCGCCGAGGACCCCCTCCGCGCAGTGGCTCGCGGCACAGGTATCGCGCTGAAAAACTTCGACAAATTCTCCTTCCTGATCCGCTAAACTGGCCTGGGCTAGTTGAGCATAGCAATTTTCTGCAACACACGGTTCATCTTCTCCGCCACGGCGGAGTTGGTGCACTCGTGTCCGTTGCTGATGATGGCGAAGGCCATCTTGTCGCCATCGGCGGCAGTGACGTAGCCGGCGTAGGCGCGCACGCCCTCCATCGAACCCGTCTTGATGTGGATGCGAATGCCGTGGGGCAGATTGGGTACCAGATTTTTGGCAGTTCCACTCTCGCCCGACACCGCAAGCGACCGTTGGAAGTCGTAGAAAAACGACTCGTGGGTCAAGGCCGAGAGGTAGCGGCATAGGAAGTCGGTCGTCACCTGATTGCGACGCGAAAGCCCGCTGCCATCTTCCACACGGATGCCGCCATGCTCCAGTCGCTTCTCGCGAAACCAGTCCATCACAGCCTTCGAGCCGTTGTGGTAGCTGCCACGGCCATACTTGGCATGGCCCAGGTACTTGAAAATCGACTCGGCGTAGATGTTGTTGGAAGTGAGGTTGGTATATTGCGCGATGGTGTAGTAGTCGCTGCTGTAGTAGTCGAGCACCACCTGCAAGCTGTCGGGCTGGGAATAGACCTGCATGGCCGACGACGGCACCTGCATGCCACGCGAGCGAAGGTGGGCGACAAAAAGGTCGGCGCAACGCTGGGCCGGGTTGGGCATGGCGCCCCGCACGGCAAAGTCCATTTTTCCTAGGGGCACGGTGCCGCGGTAGAGGCGGTCCTCGCTGCTGGGGTCACCGTAGATGATCACGCGGTCGCCCGACCCTTCGGGGCCGGTGGTCACCTCGCAGCGTCCCTGCACACCGATGTTGCGCGGCTGGGTGCGCGACACCGAGGCGGGGTAGCCCAGTTTGGTGCCGGGGTTGAAATAGACGAAGTACATGTTTTCGTGGAAGTTGAGACCGCTAACGCCGGCGCCGTAGTAGTTGCCCACGTCGCCCCATTGCCAGGTGTCGTGCAACGGCTGGTCGTCGAAGATGCCTGTGATGTAGCACACCTTGCCGTCGATAGCCTTTATTCCATTCTTTTTCAGCGCGTTGTACCATCCTTCGAAGAGTGAGTCGGGCGCAGTCTGGCGGTAGCGGTAGGAGCCGAGTAGTGGGTCGCCGCCACCGATGATATAGAGGTTGCCGCGGAGGACACCCTCGCGGTCTATATAACCGGTGGTGGCCAGGCGCGTGGTGAAGCGGAAGTCGCTGCCAAGACGGGCAAAGCCCACGCCGGTGGTGAGCAACTTCTGCACCGAAGCCGGCGTCAGCGACACCTGCGCATTGTGGCTGTAGACTGGACAATTTTTACTCGTATTATACACGCAGACTGAGAATTGCGCATGCTGCATGCCGCTCTCTTTTTGCACAGCATTCACCACTCGCTCCAACTCCTGCATCTGGGCCGCTAGGCCGAGGGCGGAGAGCAGCAATGCGAAAAGGATGAGAGTTCGTTTCATAGTTTTATTGTAGGGTTTGATTTATACTTTCTATACAGTCCAGCACCCCGTCGCGGCCGTAGCCGGTGAGCGACGAGGTGAGGTACATCGGCGGCAGCTCCTCCCACTGCTCCTTCAGCGCCGCCTTCATGGCCTTGATGTTGGCCATCACCTCCCGCTGCTTCTCCTTGTCGGTCTTGGTGTAGACGATGCAGAGCGGCACGCCGTTGGTGCCCAGGAACTCGATGAATTCCAAGTCGATGCGTTGCGGCGGTATGCGGCTGTCGATGAGCACGAAGACGTTGGTCAGCGCCTCGCGGTGGAGGAAGTAGTCGCGCATCATGCGGCCCCACTTCTCGCGCGAGGTCTTCGAGGTCTTGGCATAGCCGTAGCCGGGGAGGTCGACGAGATACCACTCCTTGTTGATCAGGAAGTGGTTGATCAGCTGCGTCTTGCCGGGCCGTCCGCTGGTTTTGGCCAGCCCCTTGACGCCGGTGAGCATATTGATGAGCGACGACTTGCCGACGTTGCTCCGCCCGATGAAGGCGTACTCCGGGCGCCCGTCCTGGGGGCACTTCTTGTAGTCGGGGCTGCTGATGCAGAATTCGGCGCTCTTGATGACCATGGCTTATTGCTTGCGTGAACGTTTGATTTTGCGCAGCTCCTGCTTGAGCTCTTTCTGCTTCTGTTTCAGCTCCTTGAGCTCTTTCATCGCCACCCGCTCCTCGTCGCTCGACTGCTTCCACCAGGGGAGCAGCTTCATGTTGATGCCGAAGAGGCGGCGGTCCAGCTTGGGGTTCTTGTCCTTGTAGCTCTCAAGGTAGCGCTGGCGCTTCTCGGGGAATATGTCGCTCAGCGTGATGAGGATGCCGGTGTCGGTGGTGCCGGCCAGGTGGTGGTTGGGGCAGGTGCCGAAGGTGCGCATGGTAGAGCTGAGGTTCATGTAGGCGTTGATCAGCGGCGGCACCGTGCACCCGCGCTCGCGCACCGAGCGCAGCAGTATCTGGTAGTCCTCCTTGTAGTTGCGTCCGCGGAAGAGGCGCACCAGGGCGTTGTAGTCGCCCTCGATGCCCACCGCCTCGTAGGGCCACACGAGGCCGTCGCGGTCGGGGAAATATTTCTGGTAGAAGAAGAGGATCATGTCGCGCGCCTGCAGGTCGAGGTCGGCATACATGGTGATTTTGCCGAAGAAGTAGCGTGTCTCCGGTATCTCGAGCATCAGGCTTCCGAGGCCGTCCCACAAGTTGTCGAGGCTGTAGAGCCCTTTGCGCAGGTTGTTGCCCGGCTGGTAGGCGGGCTGCACAAAGGCACGCCCCAGCTCGACGGTGTAGGGCAGGTAGTCGTTGATAAACTGTTCGCTGAACTGGAACTGGTCCGCCGTCGGCGTGACAATCGAGCCGTCCTCGCGCCGCAGCATGTTGGAGCCGTGGATGAAGCGGTAGGCACCCACAATCTCCTCGTCTTCAGGGCTCCAGACGAAGAGCTGCTTGCAGCAGTGGGGGTCGTCCATCGTGTCGTATTCGTCGATGTCGACGGGCTTGCCCGTGCCGCCGCCGTCGGTGGCGAAGCTCAACTCGCGCAGGCGCCCGATTTCCTGCATGATATTAGGCGAGAGGCGGGCCGTGGTGACGTAGATTTCCTTGTTGCCATAGTTGCTCTTGCGCAGGAAATGGCGCTGCTTGAGCTCTTTTTTGATCAGCTCGCGGTCTACCGGGGGGGCTATATAATTGAGGTCCATGTCAGTCCTAATTCCTAATCCCTAATTCCTAATTTTAATTCCCCAAGAACACAGTCCCGGGGTTATCCTTTAATTTATACACATGCTCGCGCAGCAATGCGGCCCACTCGGCGGCCGTGTGGCGGCGGTCGAAGGTCTGCCACGGGATGGCACGCCCGAAGGTGATGCCGATGCGCTTGCCACGCTGGGCGAACATCTCGGCCGGCAGCATCGCCATCTCGTAGCTGAACTTGATTCCCAGCCGCTTGCGCAGGTTGGCCACGGTATAGAAAATGTCGCGGTTGCGCGCGTCGGTATAGACGGGCACGATGTCGCGCCCATACTTGACGGCCTTCTTCACGAACGTGGGCTTCCACTCGAGGTCCTTGATCACCCCCTTCTGGCGCCGCGACGCAGCCCCCGAAGGATAGTACATCAGCGTGTTCGGCCCCGCGAAGGCACGCTCCAGCGCCTCCACCGAGCGGTTCTTGTTCACCTTGTCGATCGGCACGAAAAGCTCCTTGAGGCCCGGCAGGTAGAGCAGAAAATCGGTCACGGGAAATTGCAGGTCCTGCCTCACCCTGCCCACGGCGCCCATCAGCGCCAGCCCGTCGGGACCGCCCAGCGGGTGGTTACCCACAATCATCGGGCTCCCATCGCGCGGGATATTCTCCTGCCCCTGCACATCGATGGTCATGCCCAGCTCCCACGGCTGGCGCCCCTCGGTGAACGCATACACAAAATCCAGCCCGAAAAGGTGGCGGTCCTTGTAAATGGTCTCGTTTATCTCGTCCACATGCAGCAACCGCTCCACCCACCTCAGCACCGGCTTCGGCAGGCTTACCCCTTTGGCACCCAGCACTTTGGCTACGTCCACATGGCGTTCCGTTATCACTTCGCGTTCCATCGTTGCACGATTCATTTCAAACTGCAAAAATACACATTTTTTTCGAATTGCCGACAAAAATATTTTTCACCCCCCCGCCTCCCCGCCCGCAAAAGTATCCCTATTTTCCCATCCGTGGGTAATAATGGGAAAGGGCCGAACTATTACCCTAGAGAACCCCTACCGTTCCCCTAGAGCTCCCCTCCGGAAAACATTTTCACCGTTTTGAAAAAAAGTCGTACATTTGCAGCGTCAATTTAAACCCATAGCATCATGGTCACATTCATCCTATCCGTTGTATTACTGCTACTTGGCTACTTCATCTACTCGCGCCTGATCGAGCGCATCGTGCGCGAAAAGCCCTACCGGATCACCCCCGCCGTGGCCCACCCCGACGGCGTCGACTACGTCCCGATGAAGCCCTGGCGCATCTTCCTCATCCAGTTCCTCAACATCGCCGGTGTCGGCCCCATCTGCGGCGCCATCATGGGCGCACAGTTCGGCACCGCCTCCTTCCTCTGGATCGTCCTCGGCTGCATCTTCGCCGGCGCCGTCCACGACTTCATCGCCGGCTTCATGTCGCTGCGCCACAACGGCTGCTCCCTCCCCGAGCTCCACGGCGCCTTCCTCGGCGACCGCGCCAAACTGTTCATGCGCTACTTCACCGTATTCCTCCTGATTCTCGTCGGCGCCGTGTTTGTAAAAACCCCCTCCCAGCTCCTCCTCGACCAGTTCACCCCCGGCTGGCCCCTCTGGATTTGGCCCGTGCTCATCTTCGCCTACTACCTCCTCGCCACCCTCGTCCCCATCGACAAACTCATCGGCAAGATATACCCCATCTTCGGCCTCCTCCTGCTCCTCATGGCCGCCTTCGTCATGGTCGCCTTCTTCATCCGCCCCGAAGTGCAGCTCATCGAGCTTTGGGACGGCCTCCAGAACCGCCACCCCAAGGCCGACCAGAACCCCATCTTCCCCATGATGTTCGTCTCCATCGCCTGCGGCGCCATCAGCGGCTTCCACGCCACCCAGAGCCCCCTCATGGCACGCTGCATGGTCAACGAGCGCCAGGCACGCCCCATCTTCTACGGCGCCATGATCGCCGAGGGCATCGTAGCCCTCATCTGGGCTGCTGCCGCCGCCTACTTCTTCCACGACCTCCCCCACCTCTGCGCCGGCAAGAGCGGCGACGCCATGGTCGGCGTCATCGCCAACCGCTGGTTCTCGCCCCTCATCGCCACCGTCTGCATCCTCGGCGTCATCTCCGCCGCCGTCACCAGCGGCGACACCGCACTCCGCTCCGCACGCCTCATCGTGGCCGACATGTTCCGCATCGACCAAAAACCCATCCTCAAACGCATCCTCGTCGCACTGCCTCTCTTCATGGTCGCGGGCGGCATCCTCATCTACTCCTTCCGCGACGCCGATGGCTTCCAGACCATCTGGCGCTACTTCGCCTGGGCCAACCAGGTGGTTGCCACCGTCACCCTCTGGGCCATCACCTCCTTCCTCTACCTCCGACGCGCCCGCTGGTCCTGCCTGCTCACCCTCATCCCCGCACTCTTCATGACCATGGTCTGCGCCAGCTTCATCTTCGTCTCCCAGACCGAAGGCCTCGGCGCCTTCATCCCACGCCCCTGGGGCTACGCCATCTCCGCCGCCATCACCCTCCTCGCCCCGCGCTTCAGCCGCTTCTGGCGCCAGCGCCGCACCATCGACCGCCTCGACGCCCTGCAGAACAAAAAGATAGCCCGCGAGCAATAAAACACATTTTTTCGCGTTACACCCCAAAATATTCGTATCTTTGCACCCGGAAAACAACACATAAAATGAAAAAGAATATCGCCCTCATGCTAGTCCTGCTCGTGGCTGGCACCGCCTTGGCCGCAGGCCCCAAGAACCGCAAAAACTCGCGCACCGAGATGGGTATCAACGGCCCAGCCCTCTACGTCATCGAGTACACCTACAACCTCCGCGGCGGCCGCGACGGCGGCCGGCAGCTCATCTGCATCGACAGCATCACCTTCGACAAGCGAGGCAACTTCGCCGACAAGTTCCGCACCAAGGCCGACGAATACATCTGGTACTCCTACTTCTTCGACGTCAACGGCTACTCCCTCGGCTGGAACGAATACAACCGCGAGAAAATGCTCACCGGCCGCACCGCCTACCTCAACGACAAGGACGGCAACCGCGTCGAACGCACCGTCTACCTCGGCAACCAAATGACCAAGAAGGAAAGCTCCAAATTCGCCAACGGCCTCAAGGTCGAGGAGCAGAGCTTCGACCAGGACGGCGAAATGACCGAAAAGCGCACCTACAAGTACGACTCCAAGGGCAACTGCACCGAGATGGAGTTCTACAACCGCGACGGCGAACTGATGCAGCACTACCTCTACAAGTACGACGCCCGCGGCAACCGCATCGAGTGGCGCTTCTACGACGCCGACGAGTTCCTCTCCGCCCTCACCACCTACTACTACGACGACCACGACAACCTCATCGAGGTCAGCTCGTTCAACTACGACGAACACCTCAACTGGAAACACTCCTACGTCTACGAATACGACGAAGACGACAACTGGGTCCGCCAGACCATCTACCGCAACAACGTGCCCTACCAGGTCATCGAGCGCGAAATCGCCTTTCCGGCGAACTAATTTGGTATACGTGATATGCCGACCATCTTTACCATATTCAACATGCGCTTTGCATTCTACTCGGACGACCACGAGCCAGTGCATGTGCACGTCACACGAGGTGGTTGTGAAGCGAAATTCAATGTTCAGCCCGTTGAATTAGTGCATAATCACGGATTCAAACGGCACGAGATTTCCCTTATCAAATCGTTGGTAGAGGAAAATGTGGATGTGATAACAGAACGTTGGAGAGAATTCTTCAAGAAAAACAACTAATGGAGCGCAAACAAATAGCACGCGTATGGGTGGACGACCACGCCGTCCATGCAGAGACCACCGACGGTCTCCGCGCGAGCTATGAGTTTGTCCAATGGCCTCGCCTGCGTAGCGCTAACGATGACCAACGTCGCGACTTCCACCTCTCCTATGGCGGCATCCATTGGCCTGCCATTGACGAAGACCTCAGCTTTGAGGGTATGTTCCACGATGCCGGCCTGTGCGACATAACACCCACCGAAGACAGCGTCTACTACCTCACACCCTACGATATTGACGACGACTCTCCCCTTCCCACCGCGGCGGAGACAACAGAATAACAAACGTGGGAGGCCCTGCCGAATGGCAGGGCCTCCCACGTTTGTCAAAACATTGCCAGCTGGCGCACGCCTTGCTGGCAGTGGCGCTGGTAGGGGCAGGCGTAGGGTTCGAGACAGTGTTGGCCTGTGGGCGTGGCGGGCTCGGCGGTGGCGCGGACGATGGTCTTCATCTCGGCGATGTTGGCGGCGATGCGGTCGCCCTCGGCGGCGAGGTCGGCGGTGAGGTCGACGATGGCGAAGGGCCCATCCTGCCCATTAATCCCATTCTCCCCATCCACCCCATTATAGACGATGCTGAAGCTGTGCACCTCGCGGCAGTGCGAGATGACGTAGTGTTGCAGGGCGGCGTCGCGGCGGTAGGTGTCGCTGAGGGTGGTGCCGGACTTGACCTCGTAGATGTCGAGGCTGCCGTCCTCGCGCTGGCAGACGACGTCGGCCAGCACCAGCACGTCGTCGTACTGGAAGCCGGCCTCGAAGAGGACTGTCTTTGCGGCCGAGCACGGCCGCAAATCGAGGAGCTCGGCGGTGCGCGCGGGGTAGAGGTCGACGTTGCGCCCCAGCTCGGCGCTGAGGTCGATGCCGTCGGGGAAGAGGGCCTTGAAGGCGTACTCGAAGTCGCGGCCGCGGTCGAAACGGCGCATCTGCTCGGCGGTGTAGCGTGCCAGGCGCGGCTCGTGGACGTCGAGCCACAGCGCCCGCTCGCACTGCAGGCCACGGATGTATTTGCTCTTGCTCAGCAGATGGGTCATGTTTCCGCAGATTTTATTTCTCAATCAGAACTGAAAGAACAATCAGAATTTCTTTTGGTTCTTTTCGTTCTGATTGAGCTTAAAGAATATGTCTTCCACCGAATCTGCAGAGACCAGCCCCGCGGCGCTGCGGAGGAGGCCTTCGGCGCGCATGGCGTCGAGCTGGGCGAGGAAGGGGGTGTAGTAGCCGCCGAGGTTCAATAATATCATCGGCTTGCCCTGGGACTGATTCGCTCCACTTCGGTCGCGCACCAGCCCCAGCTGGTTGGCCACCATGACTTCGAGCACCTCGTCGAGGGTGCCGATGCCGCCGGGGAGGGCCACGAAGGCGTCGCTGTGGGCGATGAGGTATTCCTTGCGCTCGGCGAGGGTACGGACGCGGACGAGCTCGCTGACAGCCTGCGAGTGGATGATGTCGTCGCTGAAGAAGGTGGGGATGACGCCCACCACGCGGCCGCCTTCCTGCAGGGCCGCGCCGCTCGTGGCGCCCATCAGTCCCAGATTGCTGCCGCCGTAGAGCAGCGTGTGGCCGCCGCGGGCGATGCCGCGGCCGAGCTGCCGCGCGGCCTCTGTGATCTGTTCGCTGTGCGGGTGCGACGCCCCGCAGAAAACTGAGATGTTCATCTTATTTTTTTCCAAAATAAAGTCCAAAAGAAAAATATACCCCCATAAGCCCACGTCTGTCAAAGCCGACATCTATTTCTATACGGATAAATCCGCCGTCCATACCTACCCCTAATTCTCCCATCGCCGAAAGTCCTTTGTTCATGTGGGTGTTCATGTTTTCCATGAGCCAACTTGGCGCCATGCCTCCGTGGAGATAGTATGCCACTGTTTTGCTGGGCACGCAGAAAGCATAATCGGCATATCCTTTGACATAGAAATGGCCAAAAGCCCGTAAGAGCTCTTCCTCCGTCTCATCTTCATATTCGGCTGCCGAGAAAAGAAGACCGGGAGCCACACCCCAGCGCCATCTTGTGACGGACACGCGGTGGCTGAAGTCCACTTCCGCCCCCAATATGGGCAGCATCGGTGCTGAGATTCCTACCGTCATCTTCTCGCCCAAGTTCCACCTGTGTCGGAATGTTTCCTGCGAAAATGCTCCCATTGTGACCATCAGAAGCATCACGACAAAAACCATTATCTTCTTCATTGTCTGTCTGCGTTTATTGTTTCTGTTCAATCTGTTGTTTCATTTCTGCATTTTCACCGCGCTCGTGAGCGACGCCCCGCAGAAGACTGAGATGTTCATTGTGTTATTTCTGTTTTCATTGCCGTCCGCTGATATGCCCCGCGAAACATTCACCGGATGTTTCACTCATTGTGGAGCGTGGTATGCCTGGCGAACTTGCTGAGCCAAGGATGGCAGATGTTTTCTTTTAGTATACGACTCCATGTTCACAAGAGCCATAAATATTGGGGCAATAATCCTTAGTCCAGCCTTCCTTCTTCCCTGCTTTTGTTATTACGATTATCCTGTACCAATCATCATTGACACCTGTTACTTGCGATTTCCAATCGATGATTTCGTCAGCATGTATTATTTGCCGTTTGCTGTTTTTGTCAGGCTTGGAGAAAAGGTAAAGACATTTACCATCATAAGGCATCGTTGGCCAGTTGCATACGGCGACGTTTTTCTTGTCAATCCATACTTTCAGTTCAAAATCAGAAACGCTCCAGTCGCTGCCGATAACAACCTTGAAACGGCTCTTGCTTTCTCCGATTATTTCAACCCTGTACCAATTTTCTATCAGAGTGTCTTGGTATATAGTGGCTATTGGAAGCGCGGAACTATCGTCTTCATACAATGGGACGGCCACGTTATCAACGCCAATAAATTGCGCATTGGCGGCAAGGGCAAGCATGGCGGCACATAAGAGCATTATCTTCTTCATGGTGTGATTATATCTATATTCCTTAATCATTAGTCAACTCCATCGAGGGGCATATCATCACGTGCCACTCGCCGCCTTTCTCGCGACGCTGGATATAACCTCGTTTGGTCATGGTGGCCAGCTGCTTCTTCACGGCGGAGGTGTTGATATTCACCTCGCGGCTCAGCGCCTCGATTGTTATCTCGGGGTTGTAACGCATGGCGTGGAGCATCTTGCTGGTCGTCGGGCTGCGGAAGCCGATGCGCTCACCGTCGTACCACCAAACCTCGGGGCTTTGCTCCTTGACGAACTCGATGTTGTAGCGCAACTCATCCACGACCGTCTTCGTGAAATACTTAAGGAAATGGCGTATGCCGACCAACGTGGCGTGGGCACCCTCGGCAGGGTTCCTGCCTATCTGCTCGTCGGACTGGTGCAGGGCCTCGATGTACGAAGACTTGTTGCGGCTGCGCACCACAATCATCGGCCAGCCGTGCCGCGCAAGGATGTAATTGACCATCAAACGAGCTATGCGGCCGTTGCCGTCCTCGAAAGGGTGGATGCGGATGTAACGGTAGTGGAACAGGGCGGCAAGCTCGACGGGAGTGTACTTGCCCGACTGCTCGGCTTCGTTGTACCAGTCCATGAGGTCGGTCATTAGGGCAGGGGTCTCTTCGGGCGAAGCATACTCGAAACGGTCGCCGTAGCGGGTGATGACGCTGTTGGGGCGGGTCTTGTACTGTCCGGCGTGGACGACATAGCTGGTGGTCATGCCGCCGGGCAGGTTGCGGTAGACGGTGTAGTCCTCGCGCAGCAGCACCTTGTGCAACTGGCGGATGAAATTCTGCGTCAGCGGCGTGGTGGTGTCGAGCACCGACTCCTGCACCATGCGTACACCGACCTGGCTGGCCTTCATATCCATAAAATCTTTCAACTCGCCCTCGCCGCTCACCTTGCCGAAGAGCAGCAGCAACTCAGTCTGTCCGTAGGTCAGCGTATTCCCCTCGATGTGGTTGCTGTTGTAGTTGTATTCGATGGTGAATTTCTGGCTGAGCAGATGCTGCTTGTGTGCGTCGATTGGTTGAAGCGAACGCCATTCGTTGTACAATGACTCAAGTTCCGTCATACCCTTCTTTTTATGTTAAATCTCCGTTCAAAGGTGGCTATCGGCCACCATATTTCGGTAGTAATAACGTAAGAAATGTTTAATTATTGTATCGGATAGTCTGTGTGGACACCGCGGGCGATGGTGCGGCCGAGCTGCCGCGCGGCCTCTGTGATTTGTTCGCTGTGCGGGAGCGACGCCCCGCAGAAAATCAAGGTGTGCATTGCTTTTCCATGTTTTCATCAAGTAAGCGATTATTGTTTCGAGAACCCTCATCTTTACTATCTGCTATTTTCGTCGCCCAATAGGTAACAAGCGCATAGAAAACCACAACGAGAAAACAAAAAATATATGTACGAATTTTACGATTGTCGGTCATCCAGTAGGTATAATCATATACAACATGTACGGTATTAATTACAGACATTCCAACGAGGGCGAAACAAGTTCTCCATATTGGGGCAGGACTGACCATTCCGATAATCAAAAAAACGAGCAGTATGAAGGGGAATATTTGTAGCCACCACTTGTTTCTAACACGCGGATACAGGATAGATGGGCCGATAGAGAGCAAAAGCTGCAAAATGATAGCACACATCAAATCCATTCCCGGATCCAAAAAACCGTAGTATTCTCTACAAGGATTGAAAAACACCAATACAACACACCACGCAAGCAACCATACAAAATCAAGGGCAGCATAAATGAGCATGAACGAAGAGCAGTAATTCAGCCTGCGTTTCTTAATGAGTCCTACGATGGATTTTATCTTCATTGTCTGTCTGTGTTTACTGTTTCCGAACATTATATTGTTTCATTCGTGCATTTTCGCCTCACTCGTGGAAGGAGGACACTGCACACCTGAAAGCCAGCCGCCTACCGCCTGTTCCGCCGACATTCCCCTCCGATCCCCCTAGCATCCCCCTAGAACTCCCCTAGGACTATAGAGTTGGTATAGACTTGGTATAGGGTTGGTATAGGGTTAATATAGAGGAGTCGTGCTATCTAACTCGCTGATTTATATATTCTTCTTAAGAAGAATATATATTCCTGATTGTATTTCAGCACCGCATTCGCTCATCGGGTTCGATAGCAGGCCGCGCGGCCGACGGTGACGTCGGGAATCTGTGCTGTGAGTTCCATAATGTTTTTGTTTTATTGTTGAAACTTGAATCTATCATGAAATCGCCTACTATTTCCTACGTTTTAAGGCATAGCTTTCGCTATATTCATAATTGTTGAAATCTTGAATGACCCGATCATGACGCTCAATGACAAGATTTCTGTCGTTGAGTTCTTTGATTTCATACTCCCACTCCACATGTCCAAGGCTATCAGGCCCTCGTTCAATGTACAATTTAGCTTCGTTAATACTCCAACTAAGTGTAATAGACTCATTGCCGTAGAAAGCTTGGTAATTCTCGTTCGTGTGCCAACGCATAATTCCGTCAGCAAAGAATTCAGCCGCATCAAATCCTATATAATTCGTATCGGAGACATTGTATATCTCATCATCACGAATCCACGACGTGTCTTGGTAATAATCCACATGTAAAAAGCTATATGTCTGAACGTCCCAAGTGCCGATAATGAGCCTAAATTCCAGTTACAAGTGCAACATTGAGTAGAAAAAAGAGCACCAAAAATTTGGTACTCTCAGGCAAAGTGACTACTTTTGTGTTGCATATGAAAAAATATAAACACCTTACCAAAGAGCAA
>Ga0256406_1002991_pt1 | contig 22237 bp, 18 predicted proteins | sample RumenRJG_03DNA_FD_185986 | JGI IMG/M metagenome (GOLD analysis project Ga0256406, IMG submission 185986) | Bovine rumen microbial communities from Lethbridge, Alberta, Canada - RJG_03 | ecosystem: Host-associated > Mammals > Digestive system > Stomach > Rumen | place: Canada: Alberta | collected... | reverse complement strand
CACAACAAAAAAAAGATAGAGCCAGCGGTCCAGTCAGCGTGTGCGCTCGTCAGTCGTCGTCGGGCGGCGTCCAGGGGTCGACCAGGTTGCCCAGGTAGGTGCGGGCGGCGGCATTGTCGAGGGCATCGATATGGTCGAGCAAGGTGGTTTTTTCCTCAAGTCCGCCAGTATAGATGGTGGAAAAAACAAATGCGAGATAGTTGCCTGACCCGCGACGGGAGTAGAGCCAGTTGAGAAACTCGGCCGGGTTGCGGTCGTAGGCATCTCGCACAATGGGTTGCAGGTCGCGAGCCCACTTGTCATGCTCGGGAGCTACCTGCTTGAGGCGTGCGGCCAGCCGGTTGATTTTGTCATATTTCGACCTGTCGCTCATGGGCAGGCAGCCCAAGTCGTCGATGGCATAGGCCAGCTTTTGCTCGGCTGTCATGCCCAGTTGCTTTTTCACCACCACACCCTTGGGCACAAAATGCCCCTTGGCGTCGATGCCGTAGTTGAACTCACGCACTTGTGCCCACACATCGGCGACTTTGTGGTAGGCCTCGCCAGCCACGTTGCCGGCCACCGCCTCATATTCTGAGTTTTCCTTGACGAGCGTGAAGGCATTGTCGCCGTCGAAGCGGCACACTATGTTGTCGCGCTCGACCAGGGCATAGCCGCCCTGGGGGGTGCGGTAGCTGGGCTGCTCACAGTGCCACGTGCCCGCGTTCATGTAGTCGGTGAGCCGGCCGGCCGCGTCGTAAACCGCCATGAAGCCCAGGCCGCCCGCGCCGGTGTCGAGCGAGAAGTTGATGAGCACAAAGTCGCCGGCAAGCCTGCGTGCCCCCACTATACAACACCCGGCAGGGTCCTCGTCGTCGCCCACGGCATTGGTGCGCGCTACCTGGCCAAGCAAGGCCTTGAAGGCAGCTCCGCCCACGGGGATGCGCACGCTGCTGCTGTCGATTTCCATCTTGTCGTCGAAGGCCACCTTGTCGACATCTTCCAAGCCCAGCCGCTGCAGAAAGGGGGCATGGGCCACAACATCGACGCTTCTCTGGCGAGCACACGACGACCAGCCCATGCACAGGACCAAGGCAAGAATTGCCATGCAGGCTTCTATATTTCTTATCATTCTCATTAAAAAACAGCACAAATCTACTGTAATAATAACGTGAGAACATCAATAAAATTTTAAAACCGTGAGAAAACAGTTTCTCATAACAGTCGCCAGCCCGTGACAAGGGGGGGATAGCCATGGGAAGAATCGTGCATTGCCCACGCAACTGCAACACACAAAAAAGAAACAGCGGGAGGCACATCGTCGCGACGCGCAGCCCGCTCAACAATTGTTATTGTGTTTGGAAATTTAACTGTGTATATCCTATAGACGCAAGAAGCCGGCAAGTTGTTGCTACAACGCGCCCGGCGAGTCGGCATTCATGATGTGCCACACCGTGCTGAAGAGCAGGGCAAGCGAGATCACAATCAAGATGATGAAATTCACAATGTCGCGCACGGTAATGACCTCGAAGTCGCTGCACATGATCACCCAGCACCAGCACCCGGCACACACCAGAATGGCAACAAGATAGAGCACATTGCCCACCCAGCGGCAGGGCTTGTGCTGCTTAGGGGGCAAGCGGTTCATGACACGGGCGGTGAACCACTCGTTGTCCTGTGCTTGCTGGCTGCTGCGCTTGAGCAACCGGGCCAGTTTCTCGTCTTCGGCAGTAGGCCTGTTTTTCTTCATCATATTGCTATACGAAATTATAGTTGTTTTCAAAATTTATAGTCTTTCTCATCTTCTCCTTGGCCCTGTGCAGGCTCGACTTGACGCTGCCCTCGGGCATGTGCATGATGAGGGCAATTTTCTTGATGGGCTGGTCCTCGATGTAGAAGAGAGTCACGGCCGTGCGCTCCACATCGTTGAGCGACTGCATGGCGCGCATCACCGTGAGTTGCGCCTCGGTGGCATCCTGGGGCGCTGAGGTGGGTTCCATGCAAGTCTCGGCCGTGTCGGGCAGCGAGTCCTCGTGACGCCGGCGCTTCTCGTTGTAAAACTCGTTGTAGGCTATGCGGTAGAGCCAGGTGCCAAAGCTCGAGATGCCCTTGAAAGAGCGAATGCCCACATAGGCCTTGACAAAGGTTTCCTGGGCCAGGTCGTCGGTGAGCATCACGTCGCCGGCGGTGAGATTGAGCAGGAACTTGCGCAAGCGAGGCTGATAGGCCTCGACGAGTTTCCCGAAGGCGCGCCGGTCATCGACCAGCACGCATTGGGAAATCAGTTTCAGTTCTTCGAGTTTGCTCAACATTGCACAACGATGGCTATCACATTTCACTGTTGAGGTTGCTCGCCGGCTTGAGTGTCGTTATTGGCAGGCTCAGGGTTGTTGTGCGGCTTGAACACTGGCGGTTGCTGAGGCTGTGCAGCCGGCTGCTGGCCGTGTTGCTGCTGCCACAGCTGGCGAGCTATCACCTGCTTCTGCTGCTGGTAGTTGATCAGGGCCTGTGCAGCACCTATCAACACCAGTATCGACATCAATGCCACCATCTCGATAGAGCCAGCCGCGGCAAAGAAGAGCATGAGGGCCACACCCACGGCGATGAGCATGAAGCTGCGATGGAACGACCTCCAGTCGAGGTAGGGCTGCACGTCGTTGAAGCCCAGATTGGCCAAGCCTGCAACCGGGGGCTGGGGGGGCGCCGACTGCGGCTGAGACTGAGATTGAGACTGAGATTGCGGCTGAGCTACAGGCTGCGACTGAACGGGGGCCTGCCGTCCCATCATGGGTGTGCCAGGCAAGGGGTAGTTGTTTTCGATCGCCTTCTCCATCATGCGGTATTTGGCCTTGCGGTGCAGGTAATAGAACAGCAGCGAGAAGAAGATGATGAAAATCACGCCAACCACGGTGCACGTCACTATGTTTTGCACCATTTCCTGCATCATGGCTTGGCGCGCACGCATGTTGGCTTCCCGATTGTCGTAGGCTGCGGCATCATCGGCGGCCCCATCGGCGTCTTCGGCAGAATCGGCCGTCGACACGAGGGTGTCGCCAAGGGCGCGTTCGATGATTTTACCAATGTTGATACCGCCCACCACCCGCGTGGTGTCGCCGTCCTCGATGACTGTGGTGGTATCGCCTTTCATGCTCACACTGGTCTTGCTGCTCCAGGCAGGCGTCACAGCCGAGGCTGAGAGGAGGAGGAGTAATGTGACTATGACTTTGTTCATGTTGAGAATGTATTTTTTACAGTTGTTGATCTGAAATCACGTTTTCATGCATTAGACGCAGCCAGTGCAGCAAAAGGTTGCACCGGCTACCTGTTTTTTTTCTTTTTTTTGGGTGGGCCGTCATCATCGCGCAGGCCTGTTGGCAGCAGCCGGGGCGGTAGTGCCTGGCAGCGTGTTGCCCGTTGCCACAGGTTGCTCTTGCCGGACTTTGCCAGCCGCGCTCGGGGCTGCGTGCCTGCCCTGGTAGTGGTGGATGATGAAACAGGCAAGCACCAGCAGCACAAATATGGTAAAGCTCCACCTGTTGCGCAGCCTCTTGCCCTGCACTTTCTTGTTGATTTGCTCTTGATCGATCATGTGCATTGAAATTTTACACCCTGGGGGCCGACAACAAAGGTACTACAATTGCACGAAACCTAAGGGCTGCCGCAGGCGAGAAAAATAAAAATATTTCACTACCTTTGCAACCGTTAGCCCCGCGCACATAGCGGGTCGGCAGCCGAAACCTAATGATAGTACTACGCAACCGCTACATCCCGTTTCCTGGTTACAACGCCATCAACCTGCTGGGCGTGCTGGTGGTGCACCCCGGGGTGCGGCTCACGCGCAAACTGCTCAACCACGAGCGCATACACACGGCGCAGATGCGAGAGCTGGGCTATCTGCCCTTCTACCTGCTCTATCTCGTGGAGTGGGTGGTGCGGCTCACGATGCGGGGCAATGCCTATGCCGGCGTGTCGTTTGAGCGGGAAGCCTATGCCCACCAGGGCGAGCTCGACTACCTCAAGCACAGGCGGCACTACGCCTGGCGGGGCTACTTGTGTAAAAAAAACAACAAACAAAAATAGTCATGATTGATATCCAAGCCAACAAAGAAGAATTCAACGCCCTGCTGCGCCAAGTGAACCGCGAGGGCACCGACTACTTGATCGAGGACCTTGAGAACCTGGGCTTCTACGACGCCCCGGCAAGCACCCGCTTCCATCTCGACAGCGACGGCGGCCTGGTGGTGCACTCGCTCAACACCTGCAAGGCAGGCCTCTTCCTGCGCGAGAAGATGATAGCGATGAAGCCCGAGCTCAAGGGCCTGCTGCTCGAGGACAGCGTGATTGTGGCCACATTGCTGCACGACGTGTGCAAGGCCGACGTGTACCAGAAAGTGGTGAAACGCCGCAAAGACCAGTTTGGCAACTGGAGAGACGTGAAGGGCTATGACGTGGACTACAGCAACTTCCCCATGGGCCACGGCGAGAAAAGCGCCATTGTGGTGTTGCGCAGCGGCTTCGACATTCACGACGACGAGATGCTGGCCATACGCTGGCACATGACCGCCTGGGACCTCGCCTTTCAGAACCCGGAGGCCCGCAACAACATCAATACCGCCCGCAACAAGTACCCCTTGTGCTCGCTCGTGAACCTGGCCGACGGCATTGCCGCCAACCTGCTGGAGTGGGGCACCAACGAGCAAGAGGAATTGTAAACATAGCCCGCCGGCATCGTGCGAGGCAACATTCACACACAGGAGACTGATGAAGAAAATTGCAACTACTATTGCAGCAACGCTCACCGCCATCGCCTCGTGGGCCATCACCACGCCGGGCGCACAGCAAGCTATCGACGCCCTGGCCAGCGACTCGGCCCTGGAGCACGCCTCGATGAGCATCGCCGTGGCCGATATTGCAGCCGACACCATCGTGGCCAGCCACAATATCGACCTGGCATGTATCACGGCATCGACCATGAAGACGGTGACCTCGGCCACAGCCCTCTTGCTGCTCTCGCCCAGCTACACCTTTCACACACCCGTGTATCTTGTGGGCGAGACCAAAGGCAACAAGTTCAAGGGCGACATTGTGATCAAGGGCAGCGGCGACCCCACGCTGGGCTCGGCCTACTGCCCCGCCACCCCCGACATCGTGGGCGAAATCACCAGTGCCCTGCAACAACGGGGCATCAAGAAAGTAACCGGCCAAATCGTGGCCGTCGACACGCTCATCCCCTTTCCGGGCTACAACGGCTGGTGGGACTGCGGCGACCTGAGCACCGACTATGGCATGGGCGTGCACGGCATCAACTACAGCGACAACCGCACCCATCTCAAGTTCACTGGCACAGGCAACGGCACAATCGCGCAAGCACGCTTTGAGCCCCCGGCACCCGGGGTGGGCATCGTCAACCGCCTGGATCCCGGGGGCAGCGACGACGCGCTGAGCCTGTATCTCGACACCGGCAACCCGGCTGTCGTGCTGGCTGGCGAGGCGGCCGCACGCGACTACGACATTCTCGTGGCCTGCCCCACCCCGGCAGCCATGCTCACCGACAGCCTGCAGCGCGCCCTCTCCAACCAAGGCATCAAGTTCAAGCTCAAGCCTGGCGCCGCCGGCAAGACGAAGCACTGCGACACCACCCTGCTCGTCATGCACAAGTCGCCCAAGCTCGCCTCCATCGTGAGCTCGCTGCTCGACCGCAGCGACAACATGTGGACCGAGGCCCTGCTGCGCGCCATAGCACTGCACAGCGGCCGCCGCCCCACCGCCAGCCAGGGCGTGGAGGTGGTCGACAGCCTGTGGCAAGCCAGCGGGCTCGACACTGGCGCCAAGTTCCAGTACGACGGCAGCGGCCTGGCCCGAGCCAACAAAAACTCGGCCCGCTTCTTTGTGAAAATGCTCGACTACATGGCCACCCACCCTGTCGAGGGCACCTGCCTGCACCAGCTCATGCCCAAAGCCGGCAAGCGCACAGGCAAGCTCCTGCCAGCCACCTCGTTGAGCACTGGCATCGTGCTCAAGTCGGGCAGCATGACCCAGGTGCAATGCTACGTGGGCTACTACCCGGCCAGCAATCCTCGCTACTCGTGGGCCGTGCTCATCAACAACTGGAACTGCAGCCGCGCCGCACTGAAAAACAAGATCGACAACATGCTTATCGGCATCTTTGGCGACAAGGACTGAGCAATTGCCTCGAAAAAAAAATACATTTATTCACAAAAAATACCTATTTTTTGAGCTGTAAAGTCGATAATTTTATCTATGTTTGCATTACACATTAAAATGTAAACGACAAAACACTATCGCTATGGATGCTTCTTATGCTCAATTATTGTCGAGAGTTTATGAGCTTGAGGGCTTGCTGCTCCTGGCCGAAAAGAAAGGTGAGGCAACCCCCGGAAAGGTGATCGACCTCATCAAGGACAAAGCCCGGGCCATCGACACGGCAGCACAGCAGCTCACGCCAGGCGCGGCCGACCAAGCCACAAGTGGCAACGACCTGCCCTGCAACGACTATGACCCCGACGAAACTTGGCAGCACGACAACGGCGAGGAGCCAGGCGAGATTTTCGGGTCGGGCATAGCCTATGTTGAGCCCCAGCACATGCCCGCCGAGCCCGTGGCCGAGCAGCATCCCGCCCCAGTTGCCGACAACGACGACGACGAGCCCACGCCACCAGCCTTCACCCCTGCCAATATCGACATGACTGGCGGCGAGAACAGCGACAACGACATAGATGACGATGATGAGGAGGAGGATGTGGAGAACCCTGTGCGCCTCGACGAGCAACTGCAGCGCAACTTGTCGAAGAACATGCGCAAGGCCCTCTCGCTCAACGACCGTTACCGCTTCAAGCGCGAGCTCTTCGGCAACAGCGAGCTCGACCTCAACGATGCACTCGACATGGTGCAGTCGATGAAAAGCTACGACGAGGCTACCGACTACTTCTACGGCGACCTGGGTTGGGACAAGGACAACGATGAAGTGCAAGACTTCATGAGCATCGTGAAGAAGCACTTCTTGTAGACCGCTGCCACAAGGGCACGCAAGTGCTTGTGCTCGAGCCACACTCATCACATATTATATCACACACACACTCTCAGCAATGTCAGGGAAATTATACATAGTGCCTACCCCCGTGGGGAATCTCGACGACATGACGCCTCGGGCAATCAACACATTGCGCGAGGCACAGTTGATTCTTGCCGAGGATACCCGCACAAGCGGAGTGCTGATGAAGCACTTCGGCATCAACACGCCCATGCGTAGCCACCACAAGTTTAACGAGCACGAGACCCTGCCCGGACTCGTGCACGAGCTGCAGGCAGGCGCCGTGATGGCACTGGTGACCGATGCCGGCACGCCGGGCATCAGCGACCCGGGCTTCCTGCTGGTGCGCGAGTGTCGCCGTCACGACATCGAGGTCGAGACACTGCCCGGAGCCACGGCATTTGTGCCGGCGCTGGTCAACTCGGGCCTGCCCTGCGAGCGTTTTGCATTCGAGGGCTTCCTGCCGCCCAAGAAAGGACGCACCACGCGGATTGCAGCCCTTGCCAGCGAGCAACGCACCATGATATTCTACGAGTCGCCCTTGCGCCTGGCCAAGACCCTCAAGCAGCTGGCCGAGGCTTTCGGCCCCGACCGCCAGGCCTCGGTGAGCCGTGAGATTTCAAAGCTGCACAACAGCACCCTCAACGGCACGCTCGCGCAACTGGCCCAGTACTACGAGACCAACGCCCCACGGGGCGAGATCGTGCTGGTGGTGGCCGGTCACGAGCCCCAGGCGGCTGTAAAAGTCGACAAGTACGCCAAGTTTAAAAACAAGAACAACATAAATAATTCAACAATATGAGAAAGATTTTATATTTTGTCGCCGCGCTTGTGGTGATGGCCGGCATAGCCTCTATGTCGTCGTGCAAGAAGGACAAGGCCGAGGTCGCCAAAGTCAACCAAGACTCTATCGACAACCTGGCCTTGACCGACTCGCTGGCAACAATACGTGCCGAAAAAGACACGCTTGCAGCCCTCATGATGGAGGTGAGCGACGGTATGAACCAAATTCTCGACATGCAAAACCAAATGAGCGTCGAGAACCTCAACAGCGACTCGCCCGACAAAAAAATCCAATTGCGCAACAACATCCTTGCCATACAGCAAGGCATCGTCGAGCAGAAGCAACGCGTGGCCCAGCTTGAAAAACGGTTGAAGCAATCGACCAACTACAGCGACGCCATGAAGAAGCAGATTGCCAGCCTCAAGCAGCAGCTCGACCACCAGGAGTCGATCATCAACAGCCTCACGGCACAGTTGCAAGCCGCACACGTGACCATCAAGAACTTGAACACCAAGGTCGACTCGCTCAACACCGAAAACGCCCACGTGACCTCGGCCTACAACAGCGCCTCGGCCAGGGCACAAGAAGAGACCCAGCGGGCCAACAACCTGGTGAACGAGATGAACGTGTGCTACTATGTAGTAGGGTCTAAAAAAGAGCTCAAACGCCAGAAAATCATCGAGACAGGTTTCTTGAAGAAGACCAGGGTGATGGAAGGCGACTTCACGCAATCCTATTTCACCAAGGCCGACAAGCGCACGCTCAACCGCATTGCACTGCACAGCAAGAAGGCCGAAATCATGTCGCGCCACCCGAGCGGCAGCTATGTGATTGAGGACGAAGGTGGCCAGAAGGTGCTCAAAATCACCAACCCCAGCCGCTTCTGGGAGCTCTCCAACTACCTGGTGGTGAAAATCAAGTAGAACGAAAAACGCTTTAGCATAACCCAACTATCATCGGCAACGGGGCAGGCTTCATGCCGCGCCCCGTTGTTGCAATGCAATCAAGCTACACGCAACAACCATGTGCAGGATCATACTGGCATTCGACAAGTTCAAGGGCTCGGCCACATCACGCGAGATTGCCCAAGCTGCACAGCAGGGCATAGCCCAGACGGTGCCTGGAGCACAGGTGACGGCGCTGCCTGTGGCCGACGGCGGCGAGGGCACTGTCGAGGCCATTGCCTCGTCGCTGCCGCAAGCCCGCACCCACACGGTGAGGGTGTGCGCGCCGCTGCCCGGGCTACCACCGGTCGAGGCGCAATACATCGTCGACGAGACAAGCCACACAGCTGTGATGGAGCTCTCGGCGGCAAGCGGCCTCACGCTGGTGCCGCGAGCACAACGCAACGTGATGCAGGCCTCGACTCGCGGCACTGGCATGATGATCGCCCACGCCATCATGCAGGAGGGGTGCCGCCACATCGTGGTGGGCTTGGGCGGCAGCGCCACGTCCGACTGTGCCACAGGGCTGCTCTCGGCGCTGGGCTTCGACTTTCTCGATGCCCAAGGCCGCAGCGTGGCACCGTGCGGAGCCGGGCTGGCGAGCATCGACAGCATCGACAGCAGCAAGGTGCCCGCTCAGGTGAGGCACACACGCTTCACCATCTTTGCCGACGTCGACAACCCACTGCTCGGTCCCGAGGGAGCCGCCCGCACCTTTGCTCCGCAGAAGGGTGCCACCCCCCGGCAGGTGGAGCTACTCGAAGCCGGTGCACGCAACCTGGCGCGGCTCATGCCAGCAGGCACGGCAAGCCGGCCAGGAGCAGGGGCGGCAGGCGGAACAGGGGCAGGCATGATGGCGTGGCTCGACTGCGAGATGCTGCCTGGAGCCCAAGCCGTGCTCGACTTCCTGAAATTTGACGAGAAGATAAAAGGTGCCAGCCTCATCCTCACGGGCGAGGGCCGCATCGACGCCCAGACGGCCATGGGGAAAACCCCCGCCGCAGTGCTCAAGGCCGGCCACAGGCAAGGCACGCCAGTAGTGGCCCTGTGCGGCACGCTCGACACGGGCATCGATGTCGACACACTGGGCTTCGACGCCGTGCTGCCCATCGTTGCCGGTCCCACAACACTGGCACAGGCCATCGACCGCGACACCTGCCTGCGCAATGTGGAGCGCACGGTAGCGCAAGTCATGAAACTACTAAAACTCACGATATGAAAAAAATCAACTTCGCCAACCTTCTTCTCCTCCTCCTTGCGATTTCAATCATTACACCCCCGACCGCACAGGCAGGCGGCGACGTGCAGCAAGCCCAGGCACTGGCCCGGCGCCTGTCGCCGCGACTGGCCGGCAAAGTGGTGTTCAGGCAGTTGCTGCTCAACGGCAACAACGACGCCTTCGGCATCGAGGGCAAAGACGGCAAGGTCATCATCACCGGCAACAATGCCAACTCGATGGCCGTTGGCCTCAACTACTATCTCAAGAAATACTGCCTCACCACCGTGTCGTGGTATGCCGACGTGCCCGTCGAGCTGCCCGCCACGCTGCCCGACGTTGCAGTGGCCCACACCTCGACAGCCCGCGTGCCACAGCGATTTTTTCTGAACTACTGCACCTTCGGCTACTCGATGCCCTTCTGGCAGTGGAAAGACTGGGAGCGCTTCATCGACTGGATGGCCCTCAATGGCGTCAACATGCCGCTGGCCATCACCGGCCAGGAAAGCGTGTGGTACAACGTGTGGACCCGTCTGGGCATGACCGATGAGCAAGTGCGCAACTACTTCACCGGCCCCGTCTACCTGCCTTGGCACCGCATGTCGAACATCGACGGCTGGTGCGGCCCCCTGCCCAAGCAGTGGCTCGAGGGCCAGACAGCCCTGCAAAAGCTCATACTGGCGCGCGAGCGCGCACTGGGCATGCGCCCCGTGCTTCCCGCCTTTGCAGGCCACGTGCCGCGCGAGCTCAAGACACTGTACCCCAATGCCGACATCAAGCACCTGGGCCAGTGGGACGGCTTTGCCGACCAGTACCGCACCTACTTCCTCAACAGCGAGGACCCGCTCTATGCCAAAATACAGAAAATGTTTCTGCAAGAGCAATCGCGCCTCTTCGGCACCGACCACATCTATGGCGTCGACCTCTTCAACGAGGTGGCGCCGCCCAGCCTCGAGCCCGGCTACCTCAACCAGGTGTCGCGGCACATCTACGAGTCGCTCAAGGCCGTCGACAAGAAGGCGCAATGGCTGCAAATGGGGTGGTTTCTCTACTACCAGCGCAAAGACTTCACCCCCGAGCGCACCCGGGCCATGCTCACCGGCGTGCCCCAGGGCAAGATGACCATGCTCGACTACTTTGCCGAGCGCACCGAGGTGTGGCGCATGCACGACAAGTTCTACGGCCAGCCCTACATATGGTGCTACCTGGGCAACTTCGGCGGCAACACCGTGCTGCACGGCAACGTCAAGCAGGCAGGCGAGCGCCTGGAGCAAGCCCTGCGCGAGGGCGGACGCAACCTCAAGGGCATAGGCTCAACTCTCGAAGGCCTCGACGTGCAGCAGTTCCCCTTTGAGTACATCTTCGACAAAGCATGGTCGAGCCCCGCAGGCGACGCCCAGGTGGCCAGCGACGTGGCCGACCGCCATGCCGGCTACCGCTCGCCACAGGCCCGCAAGGCTTGGGACCTGCTCTACAACCACGTGCTCACCTTCCCGGCCGGCACCAGCTATGGCACCGCCGCCACCACCAATCCCGTGCTGGGCAAGCTGGGGCACCGCTCGGCCCTGCGCTACGACCCGGCCCTGCTGGCCCAAACATGGCGCCTGCTCGCCGCCCAAGACAGCGTGGTGACCGATGCCATGCGCATCGACATGGTGTGGACCGGCCGCCAGCTGCTGGGCGACCTGTTCGGCTACGAGAAGCTCCTCTTCGACAAGGCACTTGCCGCCCGCGACACCGTGGCCATGCACGAGTACAGCAACGAGATGCTGAGCCTGCTGGGCGACATCGACTGCCTCAACGCCCAAGAGCCCCACTGCACCCTCGATGCCTGGGTGCGCCAGGCACGCGCCATGGGCACCGACAAGGCCACAAGCGACTACTACGAGATGAACGCCCGCCGCATCATCACCACCTGGGGCGGCGACCTCAACGGCTATGCCTGCCGCGGCTGGAGCGGACTGGTGCGCGACTACTACCTGCCCTGCTGGCAGGCCTACATCGACGAGGCCATGCAGGCAGTACGTGCAGGCCGCCCCTTCGACGAGAAAGGCTTCAACCAGCGCATGGAACGCTTCCAGCTGGCCTGGTGCGAACCCGGCACCCCGCACGACGAGGGCATGGACTACCCCCACGACGTGCTCGCCCTCTCGCGCATGCTCCTCAAGAAATACCGCACCGAGCTCGCCGCCTTCATCCAAGCCCACACCGCAACCGCAAGCAACAAAAAATAGCGCACATCCGAGCAATGAACCAACAACCCTTTCTCAACCGAAAAGCATTGACCAAACTATTTATCATCGGTCTCTTGTGGCTATGCAGCCAGTCAACGATGGCACATGTTGCAGCACAGGGAGTGGCCAACTACAGCAAGTGGTCATATCTTCCTGCGACACGGTTGATGAACATGGGCAAAGGCTTCACGACAGTGAAAAACAGGCCCGACAGCGCACTGCTGTGCTACTCGATAGTGGCCAACCGATATTATGAGAAAAAACCAAAGGGTGAGGAACTGAGCCAGTCAATCAAAGCAATGGCCCAGCTCAGCAGCCTCTACATCAACAGTTTCTACGACTATGCCAAGGCCTATTACTATTGCATCCAGGCACAAGACTTAATAAAGAAACATGGCTGCTACGATTTGTACCCGCAAGTATTGCTCAACATGGCTATCATAAAAAGCTACCAGCACAACCTGGAGCGGCGGTCGGGAGCACACGACATCGACATGGCAGTACTTCATGCCTTCAAAAAGTCGTTTCACGCTGCAGTCAAATGCCAACAGTGGGGCATAGCCAACGCAGCCTTTATCGACATGATGATTGAGACTGCATTTCTGGGCAAGGCAAGTCTCATCGCCAAGGAGTCGGCCATAGTGAAGTTCCAAATACCTCGTTGCGCATCGACCCCGTGGCTGGACTATGACAAGGCCATGATCGACGGCGTCAATGCCTACGACAAGGGACAATATGATAAAGCATTGGCCCATTTCAATACAATGATGGACAAGGTGAACAGCAACCTGCCGTCCAACAGAATCGCGTCGCAGTCGCTCGCACGCAACTTCCTGTGCATGGTCTACGAAAAAACACACAACTACGACAAGCTTATTGCCGAGCTGCACAACAACATGCGGCTTGCACAGAGTAAGCACGTAAATGTGATTCTGAGCGATGCCTATCAAAACCTGTACAGCATCTATGAGACACTCAACATGCCTGACTCGGTCACCAAATACAAATTGCTCTGGCTGCAAGTGAAAGCCGATCTTGAAAAAGACAACAAGCTCAACAAAATCGATGAGACCCAGTTTCTCTTTGACCTGCAGCTCAAAAACCAGCAGGTGAGGGAAGCCGCCATCACCAACCAAATGCACCGCTATATCATCGGGGCGATCTCGCTATTCTCGATTGTTGTCATCATTCTATTGATCTTAGTAATAAGAAAATACAGGCAAGTAAATGAGCAGAACCGCTACCTCTATGAGCGCACACAGGCACTGCTGAGCAACAATGCAGAAAACAGCCAGCAAGCACTGCGCCAGCAGAGTGGCGCCAAAACGAAATATGGGCACAGCTCACTCGACGAGGACACCAAGAGAGAGTTGCAGCACCGCATTTTGGATGTAATGCAGCACTCGGCCGAAGTCTATTCAGAGAACTTCAGTATCGAGATGCTCGCCCAAATGGTAAACTCCAACCGCACCAATGTGTCGCAGGCTGTGAATGAAAAGTTTGCCAACTTCAAGCAGATGCTCATCGAGTACCGCATAAAAGAGGCCTGCCGCCGCATGAACAACGTGCAGCGCTACGGCAACTATACTGTAGAAGGCATTGCCCAAAGCGTGGGATTTAAGTCGAGGACCAACTTTGCTGCCAACTTTCGTCGAGTGACGGGGCTCACGCCCTCAAGTTACCAGCGCATGACCAAAAACAAGCAAAAATAGCATTTAACTTGTATCGCTGTACCTTTTAATACACATTTAAAGCACCGACATTATTACAAATTGTCGGTATTTTCAGTATATTTGCGATAGATTAAAGCCAGAAACCGCAATTCGCATATATATATCAACCCTTATATTAATCGCTTATGAGAAAAAACACTATTACCAAGTTACTGGCAGCAGCGATTGTGACAGCTGTCGCTGTTGTTGTCCATCCAGCCTGTGTGGGACAACGGCTGGAGCTCAATGCAGGAGCATTTCATCCTGTGGGCACCCCTGCCCCCGACAGCAAGATGATCGAGCTGCCAGGAGGCGACTTCTCCCTATTCAGCAATCGCATCGCCAATCGCCGCAGTTTCCCAGCCCAGGGCTCAAGCTCGATTTTTTCCTGTCCATCGGGCATAATGCTCACCCCTGGCACTGCGACCCAGTTTCGACTGCCGGCCAGCATAGGCAAGACGATGGCCTGGGCCAGCAAGTATGATGTGATCAACGGCAAGAACTTAGGATTGGTACAATTCACCCCCGAGCCTGGACTTGCATTCCAAACCCTGTTCACCACCAATTACGCTTTAGGGCTCTATGGGCATCAAATTGTGGGCGACACCCTATATACTGGTTTCATGGACGTGAAGTCGACGCCCTACGGAATGGCCTACGCCGCATTTATCACTCCCATCGACATCAACACTTGGCACGGGAAAATCATACAAATCCACTCACCCGTATTTATGGCCGAGGCCTGCACACAGGGCAACGACGGGCTGGCCTACGGACAGTTTTTCAATTCCAGTCTCACCGGGTTTAATTATGCCAAGACCGATTATAAAACCTTGACGCAAGATATAATAGGCAAATCGGCACATCAAATGATCGCAATGGGCATAACCAGCACCAACAGACTCTACGGCATTGCGCTCGACGGCAACCTCTATGAAGTGAACACCAGCACAGGTGCCGAGACCATGATTGGCTCCACCGGACTGGTACTGAAGAAAAAGAGCGGGGCATATTATTATCAAAGCGGTAACATCGACAAGGCCACCGACACCTTCTACTGGGCCGCAGTCGACTCGGCTGGCAACAGTGCCATCTACACTGTCGACCTCACCAGCGGCGCAGCCACCAAGGTCGCCAACGTTCCCGACAACACCGAGCTTGTTAGCCTCATGTTTCCACGCACGATAGCACAAAATGCACCTGCCCGTGTAGAGAATCTGGCCTGCCAAGCCATATCGACCGAGCTGAAATGCAACATCACCTTCACTGCCCCAACCAAGACCTCGGGGGGCAGCAACCTGACCGGCAACATGAAATACTATGTGATGTGCATGGGCGACACCCTGGGCACAGGCACATGCAGCCCGGGCCAGAACGTAACGGTGCCGGCAACCTTTGCCACCTCGGGCAGCAAGCGCATCATTGTGAATGTTGCCAATGCCGCAGGCACGTCGGACGACGCCCTCCTCACCCAGTGGATAGGCCCCGACCAGCCCAATGCTGTGACCAACGTGGTGCTCAGCATCGATGCCGACGGCAATGCCAAGGTCACTTGGGATGCACCCGTGGGAACCGTCAACGGCGGTAACCTCGGCAATGTTGTCTACAACGTGAGCCGTGTGAAGAAGGGCGTTGAGGTGCAAGTTGCCCAAGGCATTAGCGAGCGAACCTTCTCGGAGAAGATCACCGACACCAACATGACATCCTATACCTACACGGTCTATGCAGTGAGTGACGGCATTCAAGGTGAAGGTGCCACATCCAACTCGGCAGTGTATGGCAACGCCGCCGAGGTCCCCTTTACCGAGAATTTCCAGTTCGACAACAGCTTTGATCTCTTCACTGCGCTCGACGTCAACAAGGACGGGGATACTTGGACTTTCATCAAGCCCAACAGGCGCAACAAGAACAACGGCAGAGTCACAAGCCCCTACATCAAGGCTAAAGTGGGCTACAACGACGACTGGTTGCTCTCACCAGCCATCCACATGCTGCCCAACAAGGTCTATCTCGTCTCGTTTGAAACCAACCTCACCTTTACAGGTTCCAAAAATGCGAGCGATCTTGAAGTGAAAGTGGGCACAGGCGACGACCCCGTGAGCTATGAAACCACCCTCTTCAAGTCAAGAATAACCACCACCAACACTGCCAAAGCCGGCAACGTAAAACACAGCTTTGAGTTCATCGCAAGCGCCGAAGGCTACTACCGCATCGCATTCCACGACTATACCCAGCTGGCCAACTCCACAACCAGTTCGTCTATAGTCATCGACGACATTGGCGTGCAATACATGAGCGACACCTCATCGCCCGACTCAGTGCAGAACCTCACCATCCAGCCTGGCGCGCAAGGAGCCTTGAATGCCACAGTGAGTTTCAACGTGCCCTCTAAGAACATCGACGGCAGCACCCGTGCACAGTGCGACAGCGTGCAAGTGTTGCGCGACGGTACGCTGGTGCACACCTTTGGGGCCGCCACGGCTGGCAAGTCTCTCTCATTCGCCGACGAGAACATTGCTCAAGGCAACCACACGTGGCAGGTGATCGCCTATGCCGACGGGTATCCTGGCCGTCGATACAGCAAGATGGCCTATATAGGTCTCGACTTGCCTCAGCAACTGAGTGATGTCGTCCTCTCCGACAAGGGCAGCACGGTCGCCGTCTCTTGGGCGCCGCTCAGCAATGTGGGCGCCAACGGCGGTTATGTGAACACTGCCGATGTAGATATCTCTCTCACCACAGTCGACAGTTATGGCAGAACCGGCAATGTTGTCGCGACTGCCAAGGGAACCGACACCCACGCCACTGTGAATGAGAACATGGACGAGGGGGCAAGGCAAAGCCTGTATCAACTCTTCGGCTTTGCACAAAATGCCACAGGCAAGACCACAGGAATCGGGTCCACAGGCCTCATAAAGGGCGTCGCCTACTCGCTGCCTTACAAGGAAAGCTTCAGCAACCTCACAAACGAGCACGGATTCTGGTGGCGTGAAACCAGCAAGAATTCCGATTACGTCTGGGCAATAACAAAGGCGGGTATCGATGACGGCTGTGGTATGTCGTGGGCTTGCTCCAAGGCCGACCAGTGGGGTTGGATCAACCTGGGAAAGTTGAGCATGCAAAGTGCCAAGACTCCGATGGGTTATGCATTTGTCAACAATACTGTGGCCCACAACCCCATCAAGCTCTACTTCATGGTAGGATTGCCCAACAACCAGGTCGACACCGTGCGCGTGGTCGACGTGGGCAGCCTGGCCACCGACTCGTGGACCGGGATAGAGCTGGATCTCAAGAAATATGCAGGCCAGCGCTGGATAGAGCCCATTGTGAAGGCAGTGAGCACAGGCGCAGTAGTGGGCAACAGTGCCGGCTACAACTACCTTTTGCTCGACAACATCAACATCTTCGACCAGCTCGACAAGAACATGGCCGCACAACAAATACAAGTGCCCGACTGGGTATCGGCAGGCAAGGTGAGCAAGGCCACCATTACCGTGCGCAATCTCGGTAAGAACAGCGCAAGCAACTACAAGGTGATTGCCTATGTCGACAACACACCTGTCGATACAGTCATCGTTGCCGACAATCTCGACGTGGCCATGTCTAAGCAAGTCACTGTTCAACTGCCCATCGGCATTGAGAAAAAAGGCAAGGTCGCAATCAAGGCCCGCGTGCTGCTGACAGGCGACCAAGCCGAGAGCGACGACTACACTGCTGACGTGACCGTGCCTGTACACGCCGATCCCGTTCCGGCCCCCGAAAACCTCGTGGGCGAGGCACAGGCAGACAAGGCTCACCTCTCGTGGGCAGCTCCCAACGTGAACGGCTTCAAGACTGTAACCGACGACTTCGACAGCTACACAGCCTGGACCGACAACTTCGGCGAGTGGACCAACATCAACAACGACAATGGCTACTGGGCCATCATGGCCGATGGGCACACCTATCCAGGTCAAAACGAGCGCCACGGCTTCCTGATTTGGAATAGCGACACCACCAGCTGGTGGACGGCCGGCGACCTCACAGCTCACTCGGGCAAGCAATATGCCGCTGTCATGTTGCAGACCGATGCCCCCTACACCTCGGTCGAAGATGCAGAACGCATCGAGGGCGACAAGATACTCGTTACGCCCGAGTTGTCGGGCCGCAAGCAGACGATAAGTTTGTGGGTGAACAACATGAAGTGGAACGATGGCAGCGACTTCTCTGAGAACATCATTCCTTACTATTCCACCACCGACAACAAGGCAGGCAGCCTGCAACAACTTGGGCCTCAATTCACCGTCAAAGGCGGCAAGTGGCAGCAACTCACCTACGAGGTTCCCGACGGCACCAAGTTCTTTGCCATCAGGTGGAACACCGAGAATGGTTATGTCTTCATGCTCGACGACATGAGCTATGAGTCGGTCTATGGAGGCTCGACGTCGCCTATAACGGGGTATAACATTTATCGCGACGGCAAGATTGTGGCCCATACCGGCACAGTTACTACCTGGGACGATGCCAATGGCAGCGATAAGGCCCACACCTACAAAGTCACAGCCGTCTACGCCGACGGCAGCGAGTCGCCCTACTCCAACGAGGTGACAGTTGTCACAACCAGCGTTGTAGATGTTGAGGCCAACCACGACGGCGCCCCCTATGACGTCTACACTATCGACGGGCGCGCCTTGAGGCTCAATGCCAGCAATCTCGACGGGCTTGACCCAGGCATCTACCTGATCAACAACAAGAAAAAGGTAATCAAGTAAGTCTTGCTTGCACTATTAAGAAGAGGAGGCGCATATAACTGTGCCTCCTCTCCTTGTTTCAGGGCAGCGCCTGTGCCGCACAATCACTATAGATTAACCGAGGGGAATTGGGAAATCGGGCAAAAAGTAGTAACTTTGCGGGCACAAAACATGGAATGGATTCTCGACATATTGTCGCAACACTCCGCCCTGCAGGCTGTGATCATCCTCTCGATGATATGCGCCTGCGGCCTGGCACTGGGCAAGGTGAAGATACTGGGCATCTCGCTGGGTGTCACCTTCGTGTTTTTCACGGGCATCTTGCTGGGTCACCTGGGCTTGTCGATCGACGGGCAGGTGCTGCTCTATGCCGAGGACTTCGGGCTGGCGATCTTTGTCTACGCCCTGGGCGTGCAAGTGGGTCCGGGCTTCTTCAGCTCGCTGCGCAAGAGCGGGGTGTCGCTCACCATGCTGGCGCTGCTGGTTGTGCTGCTGGGCACGGCGTTCACCATAGCCATGCCCGCGATGTTTCATGTGAAGCTCACCGACGCCATAGGCATCATGTGCGGCGCCACGACCAACACGCCTGCCCTGGGTGCCGCGCAGCAGACGCTGGCCCAGCTGCACCAGCCCACGAGCGGCGCCGCCCTGGGCTGCGCCCTCACCTACCCGCTGGGCGTGGTGGGTGTGATACTGGCCATACTGTTCATGCACAAGACCGTGGTGCACAAGAGCGACATCGTGACCAGCGGCCAGGAGCAGCACGACCAGACCTATATCGCCGCCTATCATGTTGAGAATCCCGGCATCTTCGGCAAGAAGGTGGGCGAGCTGGCCAGCATCTCGGGTGCGCAATTCATCATCTCGCGGCTGTGGCGCGGCGGCAAGGTGTCGATACCCTCGAGCGACACGGTGCTCAACGAGGGCGACCGCCTGCTGGTGATCACCAACGACGACTCGAGCGCGACGATGCAAGTGCTCTTTGGCGAGCAAGAGAAAACCGACTTCAACAAGGACGACATCGACTGGAACGCAATCGACAGCAAGCTGGTGTCGCGCCGCATACTTGTGACCAGGCCCAACATGAACGGCAAGCGGCTGGGCGACCTCAAGCTGCGCAACCACTTCGGGGTGAACGTGACGCGCATCTTCCGCAACGGCATGCGCCTGCTTGCCACCCCCGACCTTCACATCCTGCTGGGCGACCGCATCACCGTGGTGGGCGAGGAGGCCTCGATTGCCAACGTGGAGAAGATACTGGGCAACGCCGTGAAGGATCTCGACGAGCCCAACCTGATATCGATATTCATAGGCCTCACCATAGGCCTGCTGGTGGGGCTCATCCCCATAGCCATACCTGGCATAGGCACGCCGGTGAGGCTGGGACTGGCTGGCGGCCCCATCATCATAGGCATCTTGATGGGCGCCTACGGGCCGCGGTTGCACATGGTGACCTACACCACGCAGAGCGCCAACTTGATGATGCGCTCGCTGGGGCTCTCGATGTACCTGGCCTGCCTGGGGCTCGACTCGGGCCGCGACTTCTTTGCCACAGTGATGCGCCCCGAGGGCCTCACGTGGATATTCTCGGGCTTCCTGCTCACGGTCATCCCCGTGCTCATTGTGGGCATTATGGCCTTGAAACTCATGAAGATCGACTTTGGCACCATATGCGGCATGCTGTGCGGTGCCATGGCCAATCCCATGGCCCTCGACTATGCCCTCGACTCGCTCAAGAGCGACCGTGCCTCGGTGGCCTATACCACGGTCTACCCCCTGTGCATGTTTGTAAGGGTCATTCTGGCCCAGCTCATTCTGCTTGCATTCCTGTGAAAAATGAGTAAATTTGCACCTGCAATAGTAAAAACAGAGCAACTACACAATGAGCAATCTCTCTAACACGACCAGCGACATCCACATCGAGCATCCCGAGTACTGGACACTGCTGCTTGAGCTGTGCCCAGGCAGGCTGCGCTACATGTTCTACGACGTGGATCAGGACAACTCGCTCATCGCAGGCGACATTGCCCTCGACCTGAGTGCGGGTTCCTACTTGAAAGCTCTGGAGAATGCCGTCTACGACAATCCCGTGTTGCTCGACGACTACAAGCAGGTGCGGGTGATTGTCGACTCGATGCAATTTGTGGTGCTTCCGCCTGCCTATGACGACGAGACCTGTGCCCTCGACGCCCTCGACGCCGCCTTTCCCAACCGCGAGGGCGACCTTGTGTTCTGCCGGCTGCCGCGGTGCCAGGTGGGCATTGCCTGCGACACGCCGCAGGGCGTGACAGGCTTCTTGCAGCGCACCTTCAACATGCCCCCGGTGGTGCACCACCTCTACCCGCTGTGCGAGCACTACCGCCGCCAGGACGACAATCGCGAGGTCGCTTGTGTGCACCTGAACCTGAACGACGGTTGTGCCGACATGCTCATCACACGCAACAAGCAGCTCGTGATGGCCAACAGCTACCCGCTCAAGGCCGCAGACGATGCCGTGTACTATGCCTTGCACGCCTGGAAGACCTTCGGGCTCGACCAGCAGCGCGACGAGTTGCTCATCGCAGGCGACCGTGACCTGGCCAGCGCCGCCACAGCCACACTGCGCAAGTATGTGAGCTATGTGATGCCGCCCATTTTCCCGGCACAAGCCCTCAAGATAGGACAAGACGCCATGAAGGCGCCGTTGAAATTAATACTGCTTGCCCTATGCGAATAATTGCCGGAAAATATGGCCGCCGCCGCTTCCAGGTGCCAGGCAACATCACGGCCCGGCCCACGACCGACATGGCCCGGGAGAACATCTTCAACGTGCTGGGCAACTGGGTCGACTTTGAGGGGCTCACCGCTCTCGACCTGTTTTCGGGCACAGGCGCCATGAGCTTTGAGTTTCTCTCAAGAGGCTGTGCCAGCGTGACCAGCGTCGAGAAAGCCACCGTGCAATACAACTTCATTGCCAAGGTGAAGGGCTTGCTGCACGAGCACAACCTGCTGCAGGTGAAAGGCGACGCATTCAAGTATGTGGCCACTTGCAGGCAGCAGTACGACATCATCTTTGCCGACCCACCCTACGACTTGCCCAACTTTGCCCTTGTGCCGCGCCTCATCCTGGAGTCGCACATGCTCAAGCCAGGCACCATCGTCGTCGTCGAGCACAGCAAGGCCTACGACTTCTCGGCCCTGCCCCACTTCTTCCAGCACCGCGCCTATGGCAAGGTGAACTTCTCCATCTTCAAAATCGACGTCCCCGCCGAGTAGCACACTCATCGGCATTTTTCGCCCCACTGGTCGACACAAGAAGCCTTTTGGGCAAAATGTGAACAGTGTGGCATTAAACTTAACCCTTTTTTGAAGGTCAAAGAAACAAAAATAAAAACGAGAGAGAGATACTAAACAATACGATTAACATTTAAACACCCAGCGATATGAAACGATTGATCATTACTTCGATATGCAGCATGGCATTGCTCGCGGGCGGACTATTGACAGCCACGCCCGCCTGGGCACAACCGCAACGCGTGAGCGGCATGAGAGGCCAAGACCGCCGCGAGTCGGCCGCCGACAACCGCGCCTCCATATCACGCCCGGCA